>Ga0316202_10000431_pt1 | contig 48054 bp, 45 predicted proteins | sample 3monrhotite_MG_FD_204934 | JGI IMG/M metagenome (GOLD analysis project Ga0316202, IMG submission 204934) | Microbial mat bacterial communities from mineral coupon in-situ incubated in ocean water Damariscotta River, Maine, United States -... | ecosystem: Environmental > Aquatic > Marine >...
TTCTCTCCGGCTGCATTACTCAAGCCGATCAACAGCAAGAAGCAGATCAAATTATCCACAAACTTCACCAGGCCATTCAACAAAAAAACTGGGATGCCGCGACACAACTATTCAACCCAAGCTTTTTCAAAACAGAGCCCAAAAAGCATTGGCAACAACAGTTCAGCGCATTACAAAGCAAGCTCGGGGCAATCACCAGCTTTCATACCGTTTCAAAATCCAAAGATCCCCGTTTTGGCGGTGATTTTTACATATACATTATATCCGTTCGCCATGAGCATGGCTTTAGCCACGAAACAGTGACTATTTTCAAAAGTCTAGACGACAGCCCCCTTGCTGTTGCAGGCTACCTTATCAAAGCACAGAAAAACCCATGAATATAAAAAGAGCCATTTTACTCACTGCTATCATGACTGCCTTCTCTGCATGCAGTCAAATGTCTGATACCGCCACACCACAAGCGGTAGTTAATCAGCTAACAGGTACATGGATAAGCAAAAGCAATGATGGGAAAGTTATTTTTTATTCCGATAAAACGGCAAAAATGATTTTCCCTAAGCATCAGCCCCCGATTAAGCTCATCTCAACCTATGAAACAATAAAAGATGAGAAAATAGGCATCAATCTAGGCGGTTTTTGGAGCGGTCCTGCATTTATCAATACGTCTAAACTGCAAGAACATCATTTAACTATCACATTTCCTGACGAAGATTCTATTACCCTTTTCAAGGCTAAACCTTAATTTATTAAGCCATCTCGAAAAATATCGCGCGACTCAAACTCCGCCGCTTTTTTTATTTATGATGAGGCATCCTAAATATAGCATGGGTTCAGGCATTTCGATTTTCAGCCCTGCCAACGCAGGCAAAGATTAAGAAGCGTAAGTTTGCGCAAAACCACTAGTTTTTTTCCACCGCTATTAGGGCAGGAATACCTCACAGAAAACCATCTCACAAACAAAAAGGGGGCGATGCTTTCGCATCACCCCCTTTTCTTAAATGAACAACGCGTCGCCTAGCGACGTGGTGCTGATGGATTTCCTGAAGTCGCAGGGCGAGCCACTGTTAAAAATGCAGATACATTTGCAATATCTTCATCCGTTAGCATAGCCGCAACATTACGCATTTGACCCAATGGATCATTATCCCGAGCCCCATCATCATCTTTTGGAGATGTTGTAGCACCCAAACGAAAAGCTTCCAACTCATGCTTTAAATAGACATAACGCTGCCCGCCAATAGCTGGGTACATATTACCAGCTGAACGACCGTGAAACGCATGACAACTCATGCATGCTGGAATATTACGCTCTGGAATACCGTATTCTACAATAATTTGGCCTTTATAAACTTCGCCAATTTCTTCGCCGTCTTTACGCATTTGATCCAAATCAGAACCCATAAACGGCGTCTTCAATGTGTGGACATAAGCAGAAACATCACGACGCTGCTCCTTAGTCAAGGCTTTCGAAATATCATTCATTTGATACATGGTATTATCCATGCGCTTATCTGTGGCAAAATCTTCAAGCTGCTTCCAGATATATTTTTGCACCTGGTATGCAAGACGTGGAGTTCCCATATCATCAGCACCCATACCACCCATACCATGACAACCAGCACAAGCGGGCACATCATCACCAAAACCTTGTTCATAAATCGTGCGGCCGTTACCAGCATCACCAATAGCTTCAACAGCCATCAAAGATGTTGACATAGCTGTCACACCCAATAGTGCCGCAGCACTTAACATCATTAAACGCTTCATTCCAACTCCTCCCTTATTTAACCAAAACAATATTAAATCGAATTAATCGTCTTTATTTGTTGCAGACTTAAACATCAACAATGCAACCGCAAAGAAAACAACTGCCATTACAACATACATTTCCCAAACATCTGCATTCGAAAAATTAATCGATGCTTCAATAAATTCACCCAACATATAAGCCTCCCAGCATTAAAAATAACCCTTTAACTTAAAACAAGTCGCCACACTGACGATTTTCAACAATAACTCAAGCCCACTTTTCAACCCACAAGCAGGCAAGCAATTCAGCGCAACTATAAACATGCAATTCATTACACGCAATAGATTTATGGATATAAAAAAAAGAATCTACAGTCTAAACAGACTATCATTTCGCCTTCACTTCATCTCCCACCGATAAACGTTCAAACACCTCTTCGCGATTCACTAGAATTTCCCGCGGGGCATCAATACCAATCCGCACTTGCCCACCCTTAACACTCAGAACCTGAATCTGAATATTATCGCCAACTGTAATGGTTTCGCCAGTTTTCCTTGTCAATATTAACATATTAGTTAAACCTCTAAGCCATGGAATAGACGATTTTCAGCATCTATGCAAGTCAGTCTAACCTACCACACTACAAAAAATCACTGCACTTGTACGTGGATAGTTTGACTCCAAGCCTTACCATAAGAGATATGGTGTCCATCAGCAAACTGTAACGTTAATGTGTGATCACCTTCAGCTAACTTCAAAGTGGTTTCCACCTGACCTTTACCAAAATGCATATGCGTAGCATCTTTCATCACCACTTCACCAGCTGGCACAAATTTACCATCAATAATAATGTGAAAGTGGCCTGATTCTTTTTGCAGTTGCCCAGCCTTTTGTACACGCATGCCGTCCACAGCCATCACAACATGAACATCACCCTGATACACAGAGTTATTCGAAGGCGAAACAAAATGCACACCATGCTTCGGACCTTCATGCGCCCAACTTATACCAACAAACATCACAGTCATTATTACAATACCAAACACTTTACTCATACCTAGTCTCCTTTATCTTTCCAGCCATTGCAGCAGACTAGCGGTTCAAGCTATTGGCATCTACCCGTGAAACGTTAGGGTTTCTGCATATTAAACATTTGGAGCAGAATCAGTGTCGCAAAAAAACTATGTCCCTGAACGATTTCAAAGCCCTGAATACCGAGCAGTCTTGGCAGATACAAGTGCACCACAAACTGCCATATTCCATGATGCTGCATTAGATCAGATGCAAGAAATAGCAGAAACAGGTTACCCCAATGAGATATGCGGTTTATTGCTAGGCAGTATAAACACACAAGCTTGGGATATTCATCAAGTACGCCAAGTAGACAATATAAATACTGAGCGTGCCGCAGATCGCTTTCAACTTGATCCGAATGGTTATCAAGCGATTGACCGTGAAATCCGAGGCAGCAACTTTGAAATTATTGGCGTCTTTCACTCACACCCCGATTGCCCAGCCAAACCTTCCCCCACAGATCTAGATAATGCTTGGGAAGGCTTTTTATACCCCATCATCAGTGTTTGTGATGGTAAGGTTGCCAGCGTACACTGTTGGGAGCCCAGCGATTCATCTGGAAAATTCCACCCTGTTCATATATCCAAGGCAACTACATGAAATTATTCACCTTCGTATTATGCATAAGTATCTTAAGTTTGACTGCTTGCAGTCCACTACAAAAAAGGGCTGCCCAGCCCGCCATCCATAAGCCAGCAGCAGCACAAGCTGCGCAACCTCGCAGTGAACGCTCCCTTTATCTGGGAGCCCAAACTGCTATGCGTAATGGACAACCCGCATTGGCCATTCAATTTTTGGAAGTCTTGGTTGGTCAACAAAGCAGTACAAATGAAGAGAAAAGTGATCTTAGGCCCATACTACAACTTACCGACCTACTGCTAAAGAGCAATCGCCCTGATAAAGCACAGCAATACCTGCAAACACCTGTTCAACTTATCCCTATCAGCACAGAAAATAATCCCGAACAAAAAAACTTACTTCTGCTGTATGCACGCAGTCTCGCAGGTAACAAACAATACAGTAACGCTCTAGATTTTCTTGCCAAATTACTTAACCAACATCCATCTTTCATCCCTGCCCGTCACCTGCAAATTACCCTGTTTATTCACACAAAACAATTCGCCTTGGCTCACATAGCTATCAATATTGCCATTCAACAACAAGACGCACCAAGGCTTCGTCAATTTCAAGCTGATGTTTTTACCCGCGAAGGAAAATTTCAAAAAGCCTCAAATAGCCTAAAAAAAATGCATGCATTAAACCCCAAGGATGACACTGCCATTCTTTTACTTAGTCAGCTTGCGATGCAGCAAAAAAAGCTTAAGAAAGCCGAGAAAATTCTACGCGCCTTTAACAACCAGAATCCATCAAGTTTGCGCGTACAACATGCTTTAGCCCGTTTATTGATCCAAACCAAACGTCCTCAAGAAGCCATTCTCATCTACAACCAAATGCTTCAATCTCTACCCGGCAGTGCCGAGGTTCAATCGGCATTAGGGGTATTATACTACCAGCAACAACAGTTCCAAGAGTCTGCAAATCACTTCAATAAGGCTCTGAAAATAGCCCCCAAGAACCAAAGCTATCGTTTCTATCTGGCAAGTAGCCTAGAAGCACTACAAAAAAATAAAGATGCTCGTGCATTATACCAGCAAATTGATTCCCAACATGAGCTCTGGCAAGAAGCTCAATTGCGCTTAGCAAGCATGGACTTGATTGCAAAAAAATACACCTCTAGCCAGCAATATGCACAAAATATTCTTAAAAAATATCCTACTAGCACTCAGGCTTGGGTACTTTTATCTACCATTTACTTGGCTCAAGAGAAATACCAGAAACTATTGGATGAGACACAAGCAGCAGCCTCTTTGGAACAACCCTCTGCACGCCTGCGAATGAACCGTGCTATTGCCTTTGAACATTTTAAGCGCTACGAAGATATTGAACGCACACTGAAAGCCTTAATCCACGACCACCCAAATCACGCTGATGCACTCAATTTTTTAGCCTATACCTACGCAGAACAAGGCATTAAACTTGATGAGGCAAAAAGCTATATCAAACGTGCCTTAGCCCTGAAAGTTGATGATGGCTACTATCTCGATTCCTTGGCATGGATCTATTATAAAAATGGCGAATATGACAAGGCCATAACCACCCAAGAAAAAGCCCTTCAAACAGTCACAGATGATGCGACAATGCGCGAACATTTAGGTGACATGTTTTGGAAGAAAGGTGAAAAAGAAAAAGCTGTCCAACAATGGAAAAAAACGCTTTCTTTGCAGCCAGAAAACGCGACCATACTACATCGAAAAATAAAACACGGCCTACAATAGCCCCCACCCATGAGAAAGCTTCTACACATTGTCATCGGCCTTTTTTTACTCACTGCTTGCAGCACGTTGCAGCCAGCTATCCCCCTCCCAAAAGACGATGGTTACAAACCATGGTATAATTTCAATGGTCAACTCTCTATTTTAGAGTCCACACACCGTTGGCAGGTACTCATTCATTGGCAAGCAGACTTAAAATCTGGGAAAGCTCGACTAACCCATGCTGCAACGGGACGTATTATCGAGCTACAATGGCTAGGCAAGCGCATTCAAATACGTGATAATCAAGCACCCAAAGCAACATGGCAGACCATTAAAGCAGATACACTTATGCAATATGGCATTGTATTACCACCACAAACTATTGCTCTGATACTTCATCATCAAATTCCATCATCACTTAAGCCACAAGGCAGTGATACTTGGCAAGGCCAACTGCATGGCAACACCATTCGATTACGCTGGCAAAATGATCGCCATAAACTTACCATGACAGACATGACCCATGGCCGCACCGCAATCTTGCGCATTTTCCCATGATTTTCACCACCCCTGATCTAGGAACGGTGCTTGCGCCTGCAAAAATAAATTTACACCTTAATATTACGGGCTCCCTTCCTGATGGTCGCCATGAGCTAGATACCAGCTTTGCCTTTGTCGATGTCTGTGACACCCTACATATTACAGCTTCCGAAAAATTATCAGTTGACTGTTCTATCGCATCATTATCAGGTGAAAAAAACCTTGTTTTTCAAGTGTTGCAAGCACTAAAAGAACGCTATTGTGTCCGGCAAGGCCTCAATATTTACATTGAGAAGAAACTACCTGCCGAAGCAGGCTTGGGCGGAGGTTCATCAGACGCTGCAAGCGCTTTATTGGCCGCCAACCAGCTTTGGGATTTACAGCTCACCAAACAGCAGCTTATTGATTTTTCTGCCCATTTCGGTGCCGACATTCCCTGTTTTCTGTTTGGTGAGGCGAGCCTAGCCACAGGTATTGGTGAAAAGTTAGTAGCTTACCCTGAAGCCATGCCAAGCACTCACATTTGCCTTGCACGCCCTATCCACGGACTATCGACAAAGGAAGTTTTCCAGCACTTTGATAGACACGAAAATGAGCCTAATATATTGTTACTAAACAATAAAAATAAAACACCCCAAGCTCAAAAAGAAACATTCAAACGCTCGCACTCACAAAGCCCATTGACCCACCAAGCAAGCGCCGATACTATCCGCGCCGCTTCGCAGGGTAAGGTTTCCATCGGAGAGAATGCTTTGGAGCAAAGTGCCATCGCATTACTTCCGGAAGTCGGTTTACTCTTGCAGGCCATGCGGCAAAAAGCTGACTTGGCTTGGATGAGTGGAAGCGGTTCAACCTGTATTGCTTTGTGTTCAACACAACAACAAGCCTCACTACTTGCAGATGACTTGCAACGACGAGGGCTTGCTAGCTGGACATACGCAGGAAAGTTGCTCGACAAACACCCTGCATTTGTGAATAGTATTGGGGCGTAGCCAAGCGGTAAGGCAGCGGGTTTTGATCCCGTCATGCGCAGGTTCGAATCCTGCCGCCCCAGCCATTCACAACAGCATTATTAGGTTACACATAGCTTGCCATCAACACGCGGTAACGGAGCACTGTTCTCATGACTAAACCTCAGAAGTTACGTCTATTCTCTGGAACCTCCAACCCGGAACTCACCGCTTCCATTTGCCAACATATTGAAATGCCAGTCGGCGATATTCGTGTTCAACGTTTTTCTGATGGCGAAGTCTTTTTACAATTTGAAGAAACCATTCGCGGTCTGGATGTGTTTATTATACAAAGCACCTCAGCTCCAGCCAACGATAATTTAATGGAGCTACTGGTTGCTATCGACGCTGCCAAACGTGCCTCAGCACGACAAATTTGCGCTGTTATTCCTTATTTCGGTTATGCTCGCCAAGATCGAAAAAGTGCAGGTCGCACACCGATTTCTGCAAAATTAGTAGCTGATTTATTGCAAGCTGCCGGTGTGACACGCGTACTTACCATGGACTTGCATGCCACACAGATTCAAGGTTTTTTCAATATTCCTGTTGATAATATTTTCGCTGGTCCTCTATTCGCTAATGATATTGAATCCCGTAATAATTTGGATGATATCCTCGTCGTTTCTCCTGATGTTGGTGGTGTGGTTCGTGCCCGTGCACTCGCCAAACGTTTGCATGCAGACATTGCCATTGTTGATAAACGTCGCCCTGCCCCGAATGAGGCAAAAATTATGAATATTATTGGTGATGTTGAAGGTCGCCATTGCATCCTTATTGATGACATGGTGGACACCGCAGGCACACTCTGTAATGCAGCCGAGGCTCTTTTAGAGCGTGGAGCAAGCAAGGTTAGCGCCTATGCAACCCATGGCGTTTTATCAGGCCCTGCTGGCGAGCGCTTAGCGGCATCCAACCTGTCTGAACTCGTTATTAGTGATACCATCAAACAACCTGAGCATATTCTTGCCACAGGAAAAGTGCGCATCCTGACCGTTGCCAACCTAATGGGTGAAGCCATCAAACGTATCTACGATGCTCGCTCAATCAGTAGTCTTTACGAATAAAACAACAAGCTTGAATTAACCTTCAAGTTTTTCATGAAATATTCCTTCCATCTACAGTAAAAATACATAGAGTGCGCCGCGCTTTGTTGTGGCTATTGCCACATACAAACTATCTGTCCGGGACAACCCGCCAGATTCATTTCACTAGAGGTATAATACCATGACTGACTTAATCGTCGAAGCAGAATTACGCGAAACTACAGGTAAAGCCGATGCTCGCCGTATGCGCCGTGCTGGCTTGTTGCCAGGCATCATTTACGGTGGCGGTAAACCTGATGTTCCATTGACTATCAATGCCAACGCTATTGGCAAACTATTAAACGAAGAAGCTTTTTATACCTCTATGTTAGAAGTAAAAGTAAAAGGTAAACGCGGCAAAAACACAGTATTATTAAAAGATGTGCAGTGGGATCCTTTGATGGATACCGCTATGCATTTGGATTTCATGCGCGTTTCTTCGAAAGATAGCGTAACTGTGGAAGTACCTGTTGTAGCTATCAACTTTGAAAAATGTCCAGGCGATGTTGCGGGTGGCTTGCTAGATATGATTCGTCACGCATTGGAAGTAACATGCCGTGCTGACTCTATCCCTGATTCTATTGAAGTAGACTGCGCTAACCTAGATGTTGGTGATACCGTACATATTGAAGATGTTGTACTTCCAAAAGGTGCTGAAGTTCATCATGACGTAAACTTCACTGTACTGAATGTTTCTGCGAAGAAAACAGCAACAGACGACGATGCAACAACAGAAGAAACTAGCGCCGAAACTGCTGACGAAAGCAGCAGCGAAGAATAATATTTTATGAAATTACTGGTCGGACTTGGCAATCCCGGCTCTAAATACAAGGAAACGAGGCACAATATTGGCTTCCGTTTTCTTGATCAGTTAGCTGAATCAGAGGGGTTACGGTTTTCCGTAGCTCCTCGTTTTCGTGTAGAAACTGCCACGTGGCAGAGTTCAGAAGGCAAAGTAATACTCGCCAAACCACAGACCTTTATGAATGATAGTGGTGAGTCCATTAGCCCTTTATCTCGTTATTACAATATTGAGCCCAAAGACATTATTGTCGTCTATGATGATTTGGATTTACCCAGTGGCAAGTTACGCATCAAAACTGGCGGTGGACATGGTGGGCACAATGGCTTGCGCTCTTTGAATCAACATCTCGACACAAGCGATTATATACGTATAAAAATTGGTATTGGTAGGCCAAGCAATGGCGATATTACAGCTTGGGTTTTAGGCCGTGCCAATGAAGATGACCGTGCTGATGAAGCTCGTATTCTCCATGTTTTAGAAGAAGAGTTTTGCCATATACTTCATGGTAACCCAGACACCGCAGCCAACAAGATTCACAATAAGCTTAACCCTTAAACCAAACCCGCATGTGTTCATTCACTTGCATCAGGAGACACCATCATGGCACTTTCAATCGGTATTGTTGGACTTCCCAATGTTGGAAAATCAACCTTATTTAATGCCCTTAATGGCGGTGGTGCAGAAGCTGCCAACTATCCATTTTGTACCATTGACCCCAATGTTGGATTAGTCAAAGTACCCGATGATCGCATGGACGCTTTGGCAAAAATAGTAAACCCACAAGCCATGCAACATGCCGTAGTTGAGTTTGTTGATATTGCAGGGTTGGTGGCTGGTGCTGCAAGTGGCGAAGGCTTGGGCAACAAGTTTCTCGCCAATATTCGTGAATGCTCTGCGATTGCTCATGTGGTTCGCTGTTTTGATGATGAAAATGTCACCCACGTTGCCAACGCTATTGACCCTCTTTCCGACATCGAAGTCATTGATACGGAACTGATGTTGAAAGACATGGAAAACATGCAAAAGGCTGTGGAAAGAACCGTAAAAAACACCAAATCCGGCAATAAAGATGCTTTAGCGTTGCTAGAAGTGCAGGAGCGTGTTTTAAAGGGCTTAGAAGATGGTGTTACCGTACGTCGTCAAAAGCTAAGCACTGATGACCTTGAAAAGATTAAAGATTATTGCCTACTGACAGGCAAACCCGTGTTATACATCGCCAATGTCGATGATGGATCCTTGCCCGATGGCAATGCCTATGTAGAAAAAGTGCGTGCTTTTGCTTTAGAAGAAGGTGCAGAAGTGGCAGTTGTATCTGCCCAAATTGAAGCCGAACTCACTGAGATGGATGAAGAATCCAAAACTGAATTTTTATCTGACCTTGGCTTAGAAGAACCTGGTCTAAACACTGTGATTCGTACTGCTTACAGCCTGCTAAATCTTATTACTTATTTCACCGCTGGCGTGAAGGAAGTGCGTGCTTGGACCATTCATGTTGGTGATACCGCTCCCAAAGCCGCGGCAGTGATTCATAATGATTTTGAAAAAGGGTTTATTCGTGCGGAAACCATTGCTTATGAAGACTTTGTAAGCCTAGGTGGCGAAGCAAAATCCAAAGAAGCTGGTAAGATGCGTTTGGAAGGAAAGGAATATATTGTCCAAGACGGGGATGTATTGCATTTTCGTTTCAATGTCTAAGCATAAACCTATATCAGCGACTATAAGATTACTAAGGCGAGTTCGTGCGCGCCCTGCATGCTCAAGCACAAACCCGCGATTCGGTTCCTACTTCTAACCCCCATTTTGAAGTATTTGTGAGAGTGTTTAAGGCATAAAAAAAGGGTGGAGAATAAATTCCCCACCCTTTTAACATGATTTAGACCATGCGTTAGTGGTCGCAACCAGCAGAGTGTACATGCCCATGCTCTAATTCTTCAGCTGTTGCTTCACGAATAGCGCGAACCGTCACATCAAAATGCAACACTTCATCTGCCAAGGGATGATTACCATCTACGGTTACTTCTTCATCATTCACCGCAACAATATTCACAACCTGAACGCCTTGGTCTGTTTCAGCTTGAAAGCTCATACCTACTTCAATATCCATATCACTTTCAAACATTTCACGCGGTACAGCGGCAACCATTTCTTCATTCCGAACACCATAACCATCTTCAGGACTAACAACGGCATTTAATGCGTCACCAACGCTCTTGCCTTCCAGTTCGCGTTCCAAGCCAGCTACGATATTTTCTGCTCCTTGCAAATAAACCAATGGTTCTTGACCTTCCGAGCTATCCAACACGTCGCCCTGTGCATTTTTCAGGGTATAATCGATGGTCACAACTTTGTGATGGGAAATTGTCATTATGCTCTCCTACAAATTGAATTCAGGCAAACATTCAAAGATGAGGTGCTGAATGTTTGAAAAGCGGCACGCTACGTATCGATTGAAACACAGCAAGCACATTCAATAGGGTAAAGCCTCTTACCCAAATTATTTTATTTATTTCTCTGACAATTGCTCAGGCAGTGCTATATAAAAAATAGATCCCATGCCCAATGTGGATTCACACCATACCTGCCCACCATGTGCTTGCACCAATGTTTTCACGATCGCTAGCCCCATGCCAGTGCGTTTTTTATCAGTTGAGAAAAATGGGTGAAACACACGTTGTAAATCACTTTCACTCATGCCAGCCCCAGTATCTCGAACTACCAGCACATCTAAGCCTGAACGCTTTTCTGTATGCAATGAAATATGACCACCCAATGGTGTGAAACGCAAAGCATTATCAAGCAATGCCATTACAATGCGCTCCATTGCCAAAGGATCTGCCCAAATAGAGGATAATTCATGCGCCTTGATACTGATGTTTTTATCTTCTAATACCCTCTGTTGGCGTTCCAGTACATGCTCAATCCATTCCGATAACTGAATATATTCAGGCTCCAAACCGTCAAACATACAGTGATACATATCATTGGTTCCAGAAACCAAACCATTCATATGCGTGATCACATCTTCCATCATCTCCAAACTCTCTGGTAAATCCTCTTGAACCACGTGACGCATAGCTGTTGAATCATTACCAGCATCAGTCAAAGACATCTGGATATCATTTAATAATGCGCTCATATTGATCAATGGGTTACGCAAGTCATGTGAGAAAACATACATCAACTGTGCCATATCCTTTTTGGATATGGCAAAAGCATCCACCTGTTCTTTACTCTCTTTCACATTCATAAAGCACCCAACCCTTCCAATAAATATTGCACACCAACATTATAGAGCTTAATCATTAGAAGATAGCTTCATGTAGCATAAACATACCATATCACAGGCAGCCTTTGTGGCTTTAGAAGCTCAACTCCTTTTCATACAAACGATAATCATTCTGATTGGCATCGGATAATGCCTTCGTAATTAAGCGTCTAGCCTTGGGTTTCAAATCACCCGATAACAAACTCTCATACACACCTTTATAAAAGGCATCTGGAACCACATCCACATAAAAGCGAATAGACTTTGCATTTTCCTTTAAGTCATTGGCAACAAAAATACGGGACTCCCCTGGCATTAAGCGTGTATCTTGCATTTCTTTCCAGCCATTATCATAACCGACCTCACGTACAATCACCCATTGCCAATGTTGTAACACTTCACCTTGCGCATCCAAGGCCTCTGCTTTCACCCATATTTTTGGCGTCACATAGGTGGGAAATGCGTGTCCTATATTTATCGATGTCATGGTAAGTGCTGCCATCTCACCTTTTCTTTCAAGCTGAAAGTTCAAACCACTGCGCACCATATTCACATCGTGAATACCTTTAAAGGCGTGTTTTCTATCAGGCATATGACAGGTTTGACATTGCACACCTTGGCGAGAAAAACGGCTTTGCTGCCATTCAAAAACCGTATTTTCCAAAGGCTTACCATTAATTGCATATGATTGCGGAAACTGATGACATGAAGCACATAGTTGTGACTTTTCAAAATCCTTTGTCGCTATAAAACCACCATGTGCATCTCCATCCAAATGCCCCACAATATCACTTCCACGTCGTGGCGGTCCGAAGCGTTGCCCTTGCCGAACATGGCATACCGCGCATGTCACACCTGCATGTCGCAATGGTAATTTAGCTTGCTTACTATCTAAGTCTGCTTCTCTGGAAAAACCTTCTGGATTTTTTAACAGTGTACTAAGGGTTGCATCCATATCTCCAGCATCACGATATAACTGCTCTGCTAGCGGTGCATGGCATACCAAGCACTCATTTCCAGCCCCATGACCCATACCGGGAAACTGGCCTACCAAACCTGGTGAATAGGCGTGTGCATGTTTGCTGTCACGCCATGCATTAAATTGTTCTTGATGGCATTGAGCGCACGCTTCTGGTCGCATATTATTTTCAAGACCATCATGCGTCTTGCCCGTTGCTTGAGGCATATCCCAATAGTCGGATGGCAAAGGCTCATTTACCGATGCCGCAATAAGACCCAGGCTCATAAAAACTAAAATAACTGGCATCCACCACATTTTTTTCATATTCACCCCATAAAAAAAGGCAACCAATATTCAATACTGGCTGCCCTTACACTCATTGTTAACAAAACCAGCGTTTATTTACGATGTTTTGCCAAATATTGCATGCGGTATGCACGGTAATATGCAGCCATCGCGGTCAATTCTTTCGAATTCTTTTCTAACTGCTTCCCTTTCATTGGATTAAGCAGACAATAGTTAATCATTTGATCCAATGTCACAACATCGCCCACCATTTTTACATAGTGAGGGAAATTCTGACGTTTTTCCAAGTTTAACAAGTCAAAATCAGCATGGCATGACAAACATGCAACACCCGCTGTTCCCATGCCTTTATCATCGTTCCACATTTTTTTACCCAACGTGGCAGCTTCTTGAAAGGAGTTGAATGCATGTGGACGAATAGGTGTGTTCGCATCTGCTGAACAAGGATTCATGGCGCATGGGTTGGCCGCTTTCTTCATGCTGCAAGGGTTGCATGGATTATGCTTCATTGCACAAGGGTTTGCTTTTATGCCACATGGATTCATCGCACACGGATTTGCCGCTTTCTTCATGTTGCAAGGGTTCATAGCGCATGGGTTACACGGATTGGCTGCTTCCGCTACACCTTGCATGGAAAGCATTGCTAAGCATGAAAAAGCTAAAGTGAAATAGCGCATCATTTTTTCACTTTACCACTTTGAGCCATGCTTCATTGAACATGGATTACATGGGTTATGATGTTTCATGTTCTTCATAGCACACGGGTTATGGTTTTTCATATTCTTCATGGCGCATGGATTATGATTTTTCATATTTTTCATAGCACATGGGTTATGGTTTTTCATATTCTTCATGGCACACGGGTTGTGGTTTTTCATATTCTTCATAGCGCATGGGTTGTGATTTTTCATATTCTTCATAGCGCATGGGTTGTGATTTTTCATGTTCTTCATAGCGCATGGGTTGTGATTTTTCATATTTTTCATAGCACATGGGTTATGATGTTTCATGCTCTTCATAGCGCATGGGTTGTGATTTTTCATGTTCTTCATAGCGCATGGATTATGGTTTTCCATTTTTTTCATGGCGCACGGGTTTTCATGGTGCGCTGCCATAGCTGGGGCAGATACCACGCCCATCATTAATATCAAAGCTACCGCTGATCCTAAAATATTTTTCATTTCAATCCTCCAAGGGTAATAACAGTCTTCCCACTCACTGCTGGGTGGTTAAGTCGCAGCTACTACATCAATATTACAGATCCATTTCGCAGCCATCTGAAATGCATTTAACAACAGTTTCGTTCACCATGCTCTACAGGTTTCACTGCTTCAATACGCGCTGACACCACATAATCTTCAACACCGCGTCCAGGAGCCCAATCACGAATAAATTCACGCGTTTCATCTTTTGGCTCTACAATCACATTCTCAAAACCCGCTTCTTTCATTAGAACAATCAAATCATCCACCATGGATGCGCCAGCCATACAACCCGCATGCAGAACCGGATCATTTTTCATCTCTTCTGGCATTTCACACGTTGCCACCACATCAGAGATTGCCAAACGACCACCAGCTTTTAATGCGCGGAAGGCATCGCGAAACACCTGCTGTTTATTCGGTGATAAATTAATCACGCAGTTAGACATAATTACATCTGCGGTATTATCAGGCACAGGTAAATGCTCAATTTCACCCAAACGAAACTCCACTTGTGAGAATTTTCCCTTTTCAGCATTTTTACGTGCCTTGGAAATCATTGTTGGTGTCATATCAATGCCAATCACGCGCCCAGATTCACCCACTTCGTGCGCCGCCAAAAAAGCATCAAAGCCACCGCCACTACCCAAATCCATCACTACTTCACCAGGCTTTAAGCTAGCAATCGCGCGCGGATTTCCGCATCCTAAGCCCATATCAGCACCACTTGGCACATTCGCCAAATCATCTTCAGAGTAGCCCATCCGTGTAGAAACCAATGTATTAATCGCCGTATCATCAGATACACCGCAGCAACTAGCTACTTCACCACAGCAACTTCCTTCATTGCTTGCCTCTGCTACTTCTGCATAACTTTCTCGAACATTCTGACGAATATCATCTGCAATTAATTCACTCATTTTTCACTCCATATCATCTAAATATATAACTAAAACCATTCATTTCTGTAATCATTTAGATTACTGCTATTTTTTTCTAGGGCAAGATGAAAAAGCGGAACTTACAACTGTAAGTGAGTATTTTTCAACGCAGCCATCGGGGAAAATAGTGGTGATATGAATGATTACAAAGCACCGCCGCAACTGGACCCCTGCCCCGCCGTGCAACCATAACAGTGATCCATAATCGCAATCGGAGCACCTTCCATTTCAACCTCTAACAGCTCAGATAAATGCGTTTGCTCTTTGCTTGGTAGTGGCAGATCGAGCATCTGATTAAAATCACAATCATATACATAACCTTGCCAATCAATACTTAGCAAGGAACGGCACATCACGCCATCCACATTGCTCGTTTGAAAATTATCTTTTAGCTGCTGCATGTAGGGCTCAAACTCACCTTTGGAAATCAACCAACTACCAAAGCGCTTAATCGGCATATTGGTGATTGTAAAAAGTTGATTAAAGGTAATATCAAAACGCTCTTTTAATTCTTTTTTATAAGCAAGCTGCAATTCAGCCTGCGAGGGCGGCAACGATGTGCCTGTCGGATTGTAAACAAGGTTTAGCAGCAAACCACTGCCTTCCACACCATACCCCAATGCATTTAATTTCTTAATACCTTCAATACTGGCAGAAAATACGCCCTTACCACGCTGCGCATCAACATTCTCACCCAAATAGCATGGCAACGATGCCGACACTTCCACCTTATGTTCGGCTAAAAACTCTGCTAAGCCTTCATAACCATCTTCACTTAAAATCGTTAAATTGCAGCGATCAATCACCTGCACGCCCAACATTGAAGCCTCACTCACCAAGTAACGAAAATGCGGATTCATTTCAGGCGCACCACCTGTTAAATCAAGTGTTTTGACATCCGAGACGCGTAAAAACTCAAGAATGGTATCCACTGTTTCTCGTCGCATAATTTCGGTGCGCCGTGGCCCTGCATCAACATGGCAATGCACGCATGTCTGATTGCACAAGTAACCCAAATTCACTTGTAACGTCGTTAGTTTTCCGCGGCGAATGCCTGGAAAATCGGTTTTTTCTAACAGTGGACGACAATCATGCATGTATATTCTCCATATTTTTTCATCTCCACTGTGGTCGGCAGTATTTAATGAACCTTACACAGATTGTTTTTTCAAACTTGCCCAAAAGAAACCATCATACTCATGCTGTGGAAAGATACGTTCAGACTTTTGCACTTCAATGCCTACAAGCACCTGTTCATTCTCTTGTGGGTTAATCGAGCATACCGCATATACCATGAGTGCATCCTCTTTCAGCACCTGTAAACACGACTGTAAAATATCTTTCTGCACCACCGCTAAGCCATCCACATCAAGTTCTTGATGTAAAAATTTCGCATCAGGATGGCGGCGTAAAATGCCCGATGCTGAACACGGTGCATCCAAAAATATGGCATCCACACTGTTTGCTAAATATGGCATGTGCAAAGCATTAGCCTGCATCACATGAACATTCTGACATTGCAACCGTGTGATATTTTCTAGCAATCTCGGAATGCGTTTAGCACTCAGCTCCACAGCAATGATGCGCGCTTTGGGAAATCGGTGTGCAAGCAGTGCCGTTTTACCACCTGGTGCAGCACATACATCCAAAATAATCCCATTCTCAGGTGCATCCAGCGCTAACACCGCCATTTGAGCCGCTTGATCCATCACCGTAAATGCACCTGCGTCAAAACCTGGCAGTAATGCTACAGCTGTACCTGCTGGCAATAACACTGCATACACTGAAAACTCACCTTTCTCTGCTTCAATGCCCATATTCCGTACACTTTCCAACCACTCATCCCGATCAGAAAAAACCGCCACACACAACGATGCAGGCGCTTGTAAGGCTTGCGTAAAAGCTTGCACCTCATCCTGCCCAAATGCATCACGCCATGTCCGATATAACCAATTTGGCAATTCTGCTCGCTGATTTGGTTTTAATTTTTTAGGCGGCTCACTATCAGCAACCTTTCGCAACACTGCATTAACCATGCCCGAGGCTTTGGGCTGTAATATCTTCATCACATCCACACATTCTGAAACCGCAGCATGGCTGGGCACCCGCATGTGACGCAATTGATACGTTCCAATAAGCAGTGTCATACGCGCTTCAATATCTGGTTTTTGTTTGAGAAAACGTGAGAAATCAGCTTCCAAAGAGTAGAATCGACGCAATACGCCCAGCACCAATTCATACAACAAACCACGGTCGCGCGAATCGATGTCAGTCCCCAACTTCTCCAAAGCCGCATCAGCCTTATGTTTTTTTTCCAATACGCGCATCAATACTTGCACCGCTAGCATGCGCACCGAACCTGATTGTTTATACAACCCTATCACCACCTTTACCTATCACTGCTTATATATTGGCTACAGTAACAGACGCATAACTTAAATCAGCAACTCGTGGAAGTAATGGTGCACTTTTTGCATTGTTTCTTGCAAGGCTTCTGGACTTTTCATCGCTGTATGCCGACGCATCGTTTCCCATTCTGGAGCATCGCTATCCATGCTTAACTTAGCAATGGATTGCCACAACTCAACACGCAGTGCGTTTTCCATTTTTCTATACAACAAATAGCTTTCAGCCAACATCGCTGCCGCACTATGCCATATTTCAGGAGCCTCCTTTGGTAAGTGTAATAAACTCTCTACCGTCGAATAATGCCCTGCTTGCTGCGTACCAAATGCCAAACATGCGTACTGAGCCAGAAACTCAATATCCACTACGCCACCTTTATCATGTTTTAAATTGATATGCGATGTATCCGTACTTGCTAAGTGATCCTGCATTTTCTGGCGCATTGTGATGACATCTGCAACAAGTTCTCTCTGATCTCGAGTCATCTCCAATACAGACTGAACCACTCCCATCACAGCATCCCTCATAGTAGCAGAGCCTGTAACCGCACGTGCACGACATAATGCTTGATGCTCCCATGTATGAGCTTCATGCAATTGATAATCACGAAAGCCAGCCAAGGTTGTCACCAGTACCCCGCTATTTCCTGATGGCCGCAACCGCGTATCAAATTCATAACCTGCACCAAACGGTGGAGCGCCTGTAAGCTGACGTATCATTCTGCGGCCCAGGCGTTGTGCCCATTCTCTTGATGAGCGACCATTGATTTCATCATCAGGGTCACCTGCCAACACAAACACCATATCCAAATCCGAGACCAGCCCCATTTCACGGCTACCATGTTTACCCAGAGCCAAAGCGACCATAGGAAAATCTTGCGGTAGTTTTGAGTGAAACAAACTAGATCGCAGACAAGCCTGAACCGCAGCATCCGCCACATCTGCCAACCTACCCCCAATAGTAGTCGGGTCAGCTTCATGGGCATCTACTGCCAATGCACATTGAACTCTAACCTGGTCAATCAAATGGCCCAGAGAAACTAAAAACTCCCCTTCATCCTCAGAACCTTGCAGAGCATCTATCTTATCACACAGCTGATATACTTCTGTACCACCTCGCTCACTGGCCAATGGCCATTCAAGCCATGATGGGTTTTTCACAATGTGTTCTGCCAAATAACGGCTTGCAGACAATACACCAATCAACCACTGCAGCGCCCCAGAATGGGTCGCCAATAAGTCAACCCAAGTTGCCCTGCCTGCAATAGAATGCAGTAGATTCGCAAATGCGGTCACCGCTTGTGTACCATTCGCATCATCCAACCAGCGCGGCATGGCAACATCTAAAATCGTTTCCACTTGCTTGCGGCTACGTTCTGGTAACAAACCTCGTAGCAATTGTTCATCCATTTGCAGCATGGCTTTTTGCATCGCCTCGCGATCATCCATACTCAATTCAGCAACCTCATCCAAACGAGAGCCAGCCAACCAACTTTGTGATGAGGGGCCTGCTTCTGATACAGGCAATACTCGCTGAGTAAAAATTTCTTCTACATACGCACTATGCCGCAGCATTTCCTCTTTGATATTAGCAATGCCCAGTGCTTCTTCAAGGTAGCTTTCATAATCAACTGGCAAAGCATGGGTTTGCTTGCCTTTTCGTGCCTGAACACCATGCTCTACTTTTCGCCAAAAACAATATGATGCAAATAGTCCTTCGCTTTCTTCACAAGAAATAAAGTCTTTTTCCTGCAATAAATCCAACGCATTTTTACCTTCTTGCACACGTAGAGATACATCGCGCCCAGCATGCAACAGCTGCATGGATTGAATCACAAACTCAATTTCACGAATACCACCGTGCCCACGTTTTACATCAAAACCTTCAGCAATCTCTGCATGCCCTGCCTGATGGTTGATACGTCGTTTCATCTCCGCCAATGCAGCCACACTGCTATAATCAAGATAGCGGCGAAAAACAAAAGGGCTAATACCTTCAACAAAAGCCATGCCCAATGCCATATCACCAGCCACAGGCCTTGCCTTGATAAGCATTGCACGTTCCCACGTCTGACCATACTCCAAGTAATGAGAAAGTGTGGCATCAAGATTCAAACAAATCGCAGCACCATCACCACCAGGGCGCAAACGCATGTCTACAGGCCAAACCATGCCATCAGCCGTATATTCAGACATCAGCTTGATTAACATACGCGATAGGTGATTATAGTATTCATTGGCAGATACAGATTTTCTTCCACCTGCACTATTACCATTGCCTTGCCATATAAATAATGGATCAACATCCGAGCCTAGATTTAGTTCATTACCGCCTAATTTACCCAGACCTATCACACAAAAAGAGCCATTATCCAAATGCCCAAAGCGTGGTGCGATCAAGCGCTCAGCCATCTCAACTGACTGTTGCAATAAAGCCTCTGCCACCGCTGTAATCGATTGATAAGAAGCTTCAATATCACCATGGATACCCAGCTCCCACCAAATAACATGACGCATAGCCCGTTGTTTAAGCTGACGCAGATGCGCCATGCATACCCCAAGCTCACTGCTATCACAGCTTGGAAACCATGATGCATTGTTCAGTGGAAGTTTTGCTTGTGCTGAGTTCTGAAAAACAGCTTGGTACACATCGTTGTTTGCTGTACGCATAAGCGATGCAAACAACGATGATAAGCTTAATACACGCTGAGCATCGTTGCGTAGTTCACTGGGAATATATTCCAATAAAGATGTACTCATCGCCTGAGTCTACTCTGATTTTAAAGCATAAAAAAGCCGCCACTTGCGTGACGGCTTTTTAAAACATCTAACTTCAAACGAAATTAAACAGAGTAGTACATTTCCATTTCGATTGGATGTGGACGCATACGGATTTGCTGAACATCTTCCATCTTCAATGCGATGTAAGCATCAATCATATCATCATCCATCACACCACCAATTTTCAAGAATTCGCGATCAGCACTTAATGCTTCTAGTGCCTGGTCCAAACTTGAACATACAGTTGGGATCTTCTTGCCTTCTTCAGGTGGTAGGTCATACAAGTTTTTATCTGCAGCTTCACCTGGATCAATCTTATTCGCAACACCATCAAGGCCAGCCATCAACATTGCGGTGAATGCCAAGTATGGGTTTGCAGATGGATCTGGGAAACGAACTTCAATACGACGCCCTGGATCAGAGTTGACCACAGGAATACGAATTGAAGCAGAACGGTTACGGTTTGAGTAAGCAAGCATAACGGGTGCTTCAAAGCCTGGAACCAAACGCTTGTAAGAGTTTGTAGATGCATTGGTAAATGCATTCAATGCACGCGCATGTTTGATGATGCCACCAATATACCACAAAGCTTCTTGTGAAAGGTTCGCATATTTATCACCAGCAAAAAGATTTTTACCATCTTTCCAGATTGATTGGTGAACATGCATGGCTGTACCATTATCATCATAGATAGGCTTAGGCATGAATGTCGCAGTTTTACCATATGCATCAGCAACATTGTGAACTACATATTTATACCATTGTGACTTATCAGCTTGCTCGATCAATTGACCAAAGCGCATTGCCAATTCACATTGACCAGCTGTTGCCACTTCATGGTGATGACATTCCATGTGGATGCCAAGGTCAGTCATAACCAAAGACATATCATTACGCATTTCATGCAATGTATCTACTGGCGGCACTGGGAAGTAACCACCTTTCACTTTAGGACGGTGACCAGTGTTTCCACCGTCATATTCTTTATGAGAGTTCCATGCCGCTTCTTGGGATTCAATAGTATAACCATTAGAACCCATGTCGTTGTGATAACGCATGCCATCAAAAACGAAGAATTCTAATTCTGGGCCGAAATATACGGTATCTGCAATACCAGCAGATTTGATGTATTTCATTGCGCGTTGAGCAACCTGACGTGGACAACGGTTATAATCTTCACCAGTAATTGGGTCAATAACCTGTGCAACCAATACCAATGTAGAGGCTTCAAAAAATGGATCAATATTAGCACTTTCAGGATCTGGGATCAGTGCCATATCTGAATTATTAATATCACACCAGCCTTCAATAGAAGAGCCATCAAAAGCAAAACCGTCTTCGAAGCTATCTTCATTCAACTCGTGGATTGGAAATGTTACATGCTGCCATTTGCCTTTGGTATCCGTAAAACGAACATCAACAAAATCGCATTCATTTTCTTCGATTAATTCGAAGACCTTCTTCATCGCGTCACTCACAAAAGTTTCCTCCGGGGGTTGGTTTGCCCATGCAAAAAGCAAGTGGAACGATACACACCTGCCATAAATTCACAATGCCTGAATCAAAAAAGGTTTATCGTATCACAAAGCCTACACGTTGGGTTGTAGCATGGTCGTTGGGTCAAGCAGTGTATCCAACTCTGCCTCAGAAAAAATACCCTGTTCCAAGCAAAGCTGACGTACAGTTTTACCATCTTTGACTGCCTGCTTGGCAAGTGTTGAAGCCTTGTCATAACCCATAATAGGAGCAAGCGATGTCACCATGCTCATGCTCCATTCAATTTGTTGCTCGCACTTTTCACGATTGGCTTGTAAACCAGCCATACATTTATCGGCAAACATCATGCTCGCATTTGCTAAAATGGTTTCCGATTCCAACAGGTTATGTGCTATCACAGGCAGCATCACATTCAAATCAAGCATCCCCGATGCACCACCAAAGGTAATGGCAGCATCATTGCCAATCACCTGCGCGCACACTTGTGCCATCGATTCAGCAATCACGGGATTCACTTTGCCTGGCATAATCGATGATCCCGGTTGTACAGCAGGAACAGTCACTTCACCCAGACCGCAGCGAGGCCCCATATTCAACACGCGCACATCATTGGCGATTTTTACCAGTGACACTGCCAGTGTCCGTAATGCGCCAGATAATTCTACAGCAGCATCTTGCGCAGCTTGTGCTTCAAAATGATTTTTCGCTTCGCTAAATGCAATACCATAATACTCAGAAAGCTCCGCAGCCATATACGCACCAAACTTAGGATGCGTGTTTAGTCCAGTGCCAACAGCCGTGCCACCTTGTGCCAATTCTGTAATACGTGGCAAACAGGCTTCCAATCGCGCCATGCCAAGCTCGATTTGACGCGCCCAGCCTGATATTTCCTGCCCCAACGTAATCGGTGTTGCATCCATCAAATGTGTACGCCCAATTTTCACAACATCCATCATAACATCTGCTTTTCCCTGTAAAACAGCATGTAAATGTTTTAAAGCAGGTAATAACCGATGCACCAATACATCTGCTGCTGCCACATGAATCGCTGTTGGAATCACATCATTGGATGATTGCCCCATATTTACATGGTCATTGGGGTGAATATTCGCAGTAGCATCGATCTGAGCACAACGATGTGCAATGACCTCATTGGCATTCATATTGGTTGATGTGCCTGAACCTGTCTGAAAAATATCCAACACAAATTGCTGATCCCAGTCACCATGAGCCACCTCAGATGCTGCCTCACATATCACCTTAGAAAGTGATGCATCCAGCTTTCCCAAATCAGCATTAACCTTGGCAGCCGATTGTTTGATACAGCCCAAGGCTTTGATAAATGTGCGCGAAAATCGCAAGTCTGAAACAGGGAAGTTTTCTACTGCTCGCGCTGTCGATGCTCCATACATCGCATCCATCGGCACTTGCATCTCACCCATTGAATCACTTTCAATCCGTATTATCGTATCCGTCATGCCTATCCCCACCCATCATATTCTTTAACTATTTATTCCGTCTTAACCACAGCATCGTAACATCATCCGTTGCCGCCAGTTTGCCAAAGTCATCCAGTTCACCCTGAAGCTGTTGAGATAACTCTTCAATGCCCAGCTTACCATGCTCCGCAAGCCACTGTTTCACTCTAAGCTCACCAAACATCTCATCTAAATTGTGATCTTGCGCCTCTGTAATACCGTCACTATAAACCAACAAGGTATCATCTTTTTCAAGCGTATATTCAGATACTTCAAACTTCAAACCAGGCTGCAACCCCATCGGGGGTGATGATGCTTCAAGCGCCTCAATTACCCCGTTTCGATTCAATAGTGCTGGGACATGCCCCGCATTCAACCATAATAACGAATTGGATTCAGGCTGCAGCTTTGCCAAAAATAATGTTACAAATCGCCCACCAGTCAAGGTTTCACACAAGGTATTGTTGATATATTCAGCTGCTTTTTCAAAAGCTAACTCCAAATGCGCCAAGGCATGCAACATGGCTCGTAAGTTTGCCACCGTTAGTGCTGCGGGGTAACCTTTACCGGCAACATCTGCAACGACCAGCCATACGCGACCATCAGGCAGTTCAATATGGTCGTAATAATCACCACCCACAGCCTCGCAGCTCTTCTCAAAACCCAGTACCTGATAGTTTTTAATGTTGGGAACATTTACAGGCAGCATGGCATGATGAATTTCTGCAGCAATTTCCAGCCCATGTTTTAATTCTTCTCGCTCCCTCAAACCTGCAAAGGCTGTATTCATGCCTTTCGCCAAAAAGCCAAATTCATCATCGCTCAACACAGGCACAAAACCATCATACTGACCTTGCCGCATGCGCTCCAAGCCCACAGAAAAACTTGCCATCACCTGCTTTAAAAGCTTACCTACTGTAAACACAAGCCATGCACCTGCTAACATCAATGAAACAAACAAAACACCGGCTTGCAATAAAATAAACTGCTGTTCAGATGCACTGTCCGCATCCAAAATAAGGTAAACAAAGAACGCCAAAATACTAGCTGGCAAAGCACTGGTAATAATAAATATAATCCATGGACGGCGTGATATTTTGTTCCAACGTAATATATCAGCATAGTCATCATCTAATGCGTGTAAAAACAAACCTTTCGTAGCCAATCCATCACGCAACCGCACGCTGTATGCCAAAATTAGCGACAAAGCCATACTCGGAGCAAGCACACCCGCCCCATAAAACAATGATAATGCCAAGGCAATCGACATGCGTGGCGTCAAAACCACACCATTTACCGCCGCACCAATATTTAATACTAGAATCAGATAAATAGCACAGCACAAGCCAGCAATAAAAAAACCTTTGAAAGCTCGCTTTGGCAACAATGAAATGCTTTGCTCTAAATATTTCTGTGTTCTTTTTGCTGGTTTATCCAACCAAGCTTGCGCTCGTTTTAGTGGGCCGTAAATCCAAATTGCTGCGCCTATAAATACCACAATAAACACAAATAAATCAGTCAGCGATAACCACCATGGAATAGCAATGGACGCACTAGTTCCAAATATATGCATCACCCACTGAGCGGCAATAAAAACCACTAAGAGAGGCCATAAAACAAAAATAAAGCGCCATATTGATAGTTTAGCTTTTAACATGCAGACACTTTAGCATAAAAAAGGGCAGATGAAATAATTTCACCCGCCCATATAAAAATACTAGATGTCATTCAGGCGCTAAGAAAGCCCCTGTGATCCATGCATATTATAAATCCAACACAGCCTGCATATCATACCAACCCGCTGGCTGCTCTAAAAGCCAACCCGCAGCACGCACCGCCCCTTTGGCAAATACAATCCTATCTTGTGCAAAATGATTGATTTCAATACGCTCTTCATCAGTAATAAATGAAGTTTTATGATCACCAACAATATTACCACCACGTACCACTGAAAAACCAATACTCCCAGCTTCGCGTGCCCCTGTTATACCTTCTCGAGCATACACTGCGACATCATCCAGTTTCACATCACGACCATCTGCCAAAGCACGTCCCATGGCTAAAGCTGTCCCTGACGGCGCATCCACTTTGTGCTTGTGATGTGCCTCATAAATTTCAGCATCGTAATCACTGCCCAGCACCTGTGCTGCCTGTTGAATCAAACTCAAAGCCAAGTTCACGCCCACTGAATAATTCGCTGCCATCACAACCTGTGAAGAGGAAAGTATTGATTTCAACTCATCCATTTCTGCAGGTTCAAAACCCGTTGTACCAATCACCATCGCCATACCATGATCTGCAACAAATTTCGCATGTGCCAAGCAACCTTGAGGAGTCGTAAAATCAATCAGCACGTCCGCTTTTTCGCATGCTGATAAATCATCTACTACGCTCACACCCAATGCGCCAATACCAGCTAAGTTTCCCGCATCCGTCCCAAGAAGTGCTGAACCAGGCCGCTCTGTGGCACCAATCAACTCGGCTCCTTCACTGCTATCAATAGCCTTAACCAGCATCCGGCCCATACGTCCAGAAGCACCTGTTACAATCACTTTCATCTGTTACCCCGTTAACCTAAATCATCTATAAAGCTTTTTACTTTGCCCAGAAAGGAGGAGCGCTCTGGATACACCTCATCCCCCGTCGCTTCAGCAAAGGTTTCCAGAGCTTCTTTTTGTACTTTCGACAACTTTTTAGGCACAGCAATATTCACTCGCACATACAAATCGCCCGTTTGGTTGGTGCGCACATCTGGCACACCATGCCCACGCAAACGAAATACACGTCCTGCTTCTGTCGCTGCTGGAATACGAATTTTCACGTTACCAGTCAAAGTAGGGGCATCAATTTCTGTGCCCAATACAGCTTGCGGGAACGTAATCGGCATATCACAATGTAAATCAGCACCATCACGTTCAAAAATAGCATGTTCCTTCAGGCTAACGACCACATACAAATCACCGGCATGGCCGCCATGCTCGCCCACTTCACCTTCGCCCGACACGCGGACTTGAGCACCATGATACACACCCGCAGGCACTTTTATTTTCAAATTTTTAGTTACACGCTTACGACCTGAGCCTCCACAGCTCACACATGGTGACTCAATTTTTTTACCAGCACCATGACACGCTGGACATGTGCGACGTACAGCAAAAAAACCTTGCTGCATTTGCACTTGGCCATGACCACCACAGGTCGTACATGGAACAGGGTGTGTGCCAGGGCGCGCGCCTGAGCCGTCGCAGGTATCGCAATACGCATGCTTGGGAATATCCAGCGCAACTTCTTTACCCGCTGCAGCTTCTTCCAAACTCATTTCTAAATCATAGCGCAAATCCGAACCACGGTTGACCTGCTGGCCACCGCCTCCGCCGCCACCAAACATATTGCCAAATACATCACCAAATAAATCACCAAAATCACGATAGGCATGCGAATCTTGGAATCCACCTGCGCCAAAACCTCCCATTTGGGCATCTACACCCGCGTGGCCATACTGGTCATAACGACCACGTTTATCGGCATCGGATAACACTTCATAGGCTTCGGTAACTTCACGAAAATTTTCAGCAGCAGTATCATCACCAGGGTTCTTATCTGGGTGATATTTCATGGCCAATTTTCGATAAGCCCGCTTAATGCCATTGGCATCCGTACTTTTTTCTACACCTAAAACTTCATAATAATCGCGTTGTGACACAGACTCTCTCCAAGCTTATATTCTTATAATCTATAATATTCATATTACGCATAACTCAAACGACAAAAGGGAGCAAGGCACGCAGTACCCGCTCCCCTTTATCAAGCAATCAAGTATTACTTTTTATCATCAACCACTTCTGCATCTACCACGTCTGCATCCTTTGGTTTCGATGCAGCATCAGCACCTGTTTCTGGCGCAGCACCCGCTCCATCAGCGGCTTCAGATGCAGCCTGTTCAGCCTGCATCTTTTGATATACAGCTTCGCCCAACTTCTGTGACTTCTCACCCAAGTTTTCTTCAGCTTTTTTAATCGCTTCAATATCACTGCCTTCCAGCGCAGTTTTTAATTCAGCCATTGCATCTTCAATGGATTTTTTGGTTTCATCATCCACAGCATCACCATTTTCTTTCAGTGATTTTTCAGTAGCATAATACATCTGATCAGCACGGTTACGTGTTTCAATAGATTCTTTGGCTTGAGCATCTTCATCCGCATGCGCTTCTGCATCCTGTTTCATGCGTTCAATTTCTTCTTCACTCAAACCTGAGCCAGATTCAATACGAATTGAAGTTTCTTTGCCCGTACCTTTATCTTTGGCATGCACATGAATAATACCATTGGCATCAATATCAAAAGTTACTTCAATTTGTGGCATACCACGTGATGCAGGAGCGATGCCTTCAAGGTTAAACAAACCCATTTCCTTATTGGCAGAGAAGATTTCACGTTCACCCTGCGCAATTTTAATGGTTACAGCTGTTTGGTTATCAGCAGCTGTGGTATAGGTCTGACTCTTCTTGGTTGGGATGGTAGTGTTTTTTTCAATAATCTTATTGAATAAACCACCTTCCACTTCAATACCCAATGACAACGGTGTTACATCCAAAAGCAACACATCTGTTACATCACCAGTAAGGATTGCACCCTGAATACCAGCACCAATAGCAACCACTTCGTCAGGATTTACACCTTTATGCGGCTCTTTACCAAAGAAAGCCTCTACTTTACTTTGCACCAATGGCATACGTGTTTGGCCACCCACCAATACAACATCATGAATCTCAGAAGCTTTCACACCAGCATCTTTCAAGGCTTGCTTACATGGTGCCAAAGAACGCTCAACCAAATCAGCCACCAATGATTCAAACTTAGCGCGGGTTACTTTCACCAATAAATGTTTAGGACCAGAAGCATCAGCTGTAATAAACGGCAAGTTTACTTCTGTTTGCTGCGCAGAAGAAAGCTCAATCTTGGCTTTCTCTGCTGCTTCTTTTAAGCGTTGCAATGCCAATTTATCTTTTAATAAATCCACACCATTTTCTTTCTTAAATTCTTCAGCAAGATATTTGATAAGAACCTGATCAAAATCCTCACCACCCAAGAATGTGTCACCATTGGTGGCTTTCACTTCAAATACGCCATCACCAATTTCAAGAATCGATACATCAAACGTACCACCGCCCAAGTCGTACACGGCAATCAAATGATTTTCTTCAGTTTTATCCAAACCATATGCCAATGCAGCAGCTGTTGGTTCATTCACAATACGCAATACATTCAAACCAGCAATCGCACCAGCGTCTTTGGTTGCTTGACGTTGTGAATCATTAAAATATGCAGGAACCGTAATTACTGCATCAGTAACAGTTTCGCCCAAATAATCTTCAGCAGTAGATTTCATCTTCTGCAAGGTAATCGCAGAAATTTCCTGCGGGCTCATTTTTTTACCATCAGCTTCTACCCAAGCATCGCCATTATCAGCTGCTACGATGGGGTAAGAAACCAACTCATGGTGGTGCTTGGTTTCTTTTGAGTCAAATTTGCGACCAATCAAACGTTTTACCGCATAAAAAGTGTTATCTGGGTTGGTTACCATCTGACGTTTTGCAGCGGCTCCAACCAAGCGTTCATCAGCAGTAAATGCAACCACCGATGGCGTTGTATTATCACCTTCGCTGTTTGGAATCACTTTGTGGGTATCACCTTCCATTACAGATACACATGAATTGGTTGTTCCTAAATCAATACCAATGACTTTAGCCATGTTGTTACTCTCCTGTACTTCCTAAAACTTTAAAATATCTTCTTACTGCTTGTATGGGGGCGCTTATTTCTTGATTCAACCCCCACTCATTACTTACCGCTTGAAACCAGAACCTGTGCAGGCCGAATCAAACGACCATTTAAAGTATAACCAGCACAATGCTGATTAATAACTGTGCCTTCCGGTTCATCCGATGGCATTTGTGAAAGCGCTTCGTGCTTGTGCGGATCAAACTGCTCTCCGACTGCATCAATGCGCTCCACATCAAATTTACCCATCATACCCTGCCACGAGTCCAAAGTACGCTGCACGCCATCACGCAAAGCTTCTTCCTTGCCTTCTTCAACATCCAATGCACGTTCAAGATTATCCACCACGTCAAGCAAGGCTACTGCAAACTTCTCTACTGCAAATTTACGTGCATCCATCACTTCACGAGCTGTACGTTTGCGTAAATTGTCCATTTCAGCATGTTGACGAAGCAATTTATCATTCACTTCTACCACTTCATTTTTTAAGGCCTGCATCGGATCAATAGGATCGCCTTCTTCATCAACAGTCAGCACATCACCTTCGAGTATAGACTCTTCAGCTTGCTCAACATCCTGATCGTTTGTTACTTGTTCTTCGATATCTTGTTTTTCTTTTTTACTGCTCACAATAATCCTCCATCAATGGGCTACTCGGCTGTATAGGTATCGCCCAATACAATTTCAAGCCCTCAGGCATAAACTTTTTACAACTTGCAACTAAGAGCCTCAACCGCAACATACGGCATCCATAAAATATTCCAGAAACCCATGCCGAGGAAACAACAAACATGCAAAAACTAGCCCAAGAAATTGTTCAACACACCTTATTCGAGAGATTTATCATCGCTGTTATTCTTATAAGTGCCGTACTGATTGGACTAGAAACATCTGCAGATATTATGAGCAAATATGGTGGTTGGATACATCTCGGCAATCAACTAGTGCTTACAATTTTTATCATTGAAGCCGTGGTTAAAATATATGCAGTCGCACCAAAACTTAGCGGATATTTTGGCAAAGGATGGAATATCTTTGATTTTTCTATCATTTTACTTGCTCTATTACCAAGCACGGGCGAATTTGCCATGATTGCACGTCTGGCTCGATTATTACGTGTGCTTCGCCTCATTTCAGCCCTTCCTGAACTGCGGCTCATTGTTGCTACACTCATGCGTTCTATTCCCAGTATGGGCAATATTATGCTATTAATGAGTGTTATTTTTTATATTTATGCAGTGGCAGGTCAGCAGTTATTTCACGAACATGATCCAGAGCATTGGCATAATATAGGCATTTCATTGCTCACATTATTCCGTATCGTAACCTTAGAAGACTGGACGGATGTGATGTATACAGCAATGCAACTTAACCCATACAGTTGGATTTACTTTGTATCCTTTGTCATCTTAGGCACATTTGTCATCATCAATTTATTTATTGCTGTCGTCATTAACAACCTTGATGAAGCCAAACAAGAGCGTCTCAACGAAATGCGCACACCACCCAGCCGAGATGACCTTCTCAAGGAACTAAGTGAAACACAAAAGGCATTGAAAGCACTCAGTCGCCAGCTCGCTAACAAAGACATTGACTCACTCACAAAAAAATAACACTCTAATAACTTGTACTTTATTTCAGTTAACATTATAAATTGAGGTTCTATGTTTCATATTATTGATGATGAGCCAATGCTCCGCGAATTTCTTGAAGCCATTATTGATGATGCGGGCTTTTCGGCTCGCAGTTTTAAGTCAGGAGAAGATTACCTTCACTTTGCCCGTTCATCAGAATTTGAAAAGCCTACGGGCATATTAAGTGATGTCTCTATGCCTGGTATGAGTGGCTATGATTTGGTGATTGAAATTCGCAAGCTCTACCCCTTACAAAAAATTATATTGGTAACAGGTAATGTGAACAATGAACATTTTCAGCATGTGGAAAAACATTTATGCTATACCATTGCTAAACCTTTCCAGTCTGAGATAATTATTGATTTACTTACTTCTTTGCACACCTGTGAAGAGGCTCACAAAAATAGCCCGTCATCAGAGTACTTTCAAGGCTGCAAGCTCGCTACGGATCACAACTGTCCCTTTAATTAGACACCTTCAAACGCATCACAAACTGACGCTTTCCAACTTTAGAATATCTACCAAGCAACACCTTTGCCAACTGCTCAGCCTCATGGTCAACCGCTGCAATGGTAATCTCTTCCCCTAGCGCAACTGTGAGTTCTGTTGCTGCGCCGGATATGTTTATTTCACGGGCCAGCTTGGATTCCTGTCTTCCATTATGGCGCAAGTAGGAATTAGGAATGACAGGCTTTACACCTGAGCCAAGGCCAATCAATACATCCTGATTATTGCCCAACCCTTGATGGTTTACACGTTTCATCCACGGAACAATGCGCACATGCACCAAACCATCACCCGCCAATCTAGCTCGCACATGAAAACCCGTAGTAATCGGAATCAATTCAATACTACGTTTTTCAATCACACCATAACCACTTAGCCAACGACGCGTTTCGTTATTAAAACTCTGGATACTGCCTGTCTCAATGCGACCAGGTTTATTGGCACTCACACGTAATTGATAACGACTTCGGTTGGAGACATGCTGTAACTGCTGCCCTATAGCCACCTGAGCCCATCCGCCAGACAGTGGCGACATAGAAATAGCTCCAGTAACAGAACGCTCTTCTAAGCCTGAAACATCTTCAATTTTCACCTGAATAGTTAATTGAGCGGCAGGTTGATCAAGTCTTTTTAATAGAGCTTTAGCTTTTTTAATATGTGCGGTTTTATCATCAATCAACAACAAACGAGACGAATGGATTTCCACGACCCTACCTTCATTGGAAAGTTGTGTTTTTACGGCTGCTGCAGCCTCATGTAATGGTAAAAAATAGACTTCTACGGTTTCCGTTGCTGCATAAGAAGGTAATACCCAACTCCAGAAAAAAAATAAAAAAGCAAGTAGGTTTCTCATTCATATCCCCCTCAGCATTTAGCTCAGACCTTGGTTTCTACACCTTTACCAGCCTCACGCCACAATTTGGATCGAGATACAGCCTGTTCTTTTCTCCAAGCCTCTATCTTTGCGTGGTCACCACTAAGCAATACATCAGGAACACGCTTGCCTTCAAAGACTTCTGGGCGGGTATAATGTGGCCAGTCTAAAATACCTTCTTCAGTAAAAGAATCAAGCACCGCCGATTCAGCTGAGCCCAACACATCGGGAAGCAAGCGAATCACAGCATCCAACACAGACAGTGCCGCTGGCTCTCCGCCAGACAACACATAGTCACCCAACGATAGTTGCTCATCCACTTCATCACAAATACGCTCATCAAAGCCTTCATAGCGACCACAAAGCAGCGTTATTGATTCTTTTTCAACATATTCGAGAGCTTTTTTCTGGGAAAAACGTGTGCCTGATGGCGTAAGCATCACCACATGGGTTTGCGGGTCACGTCGACGCGCCTCACGAATGGCTGCAATCACGGGTGCTGGCTTCATCAACATGCCAGGCCCTCCGCCATACGGTTTGTCATCAATGGTTCGATGCTTATCAGTCGTAAAATCACGCAATTGAATGCAATCGACTTTGGCAATATTCGCCTCAATCGCACGTTTGGGAATGGAACAGCTTAATGGGGAATCAAAGAACTCTGGAAAGAGGGTTAGGATTTGGGCGTAAAACATGCATCCATCCCATCCAACAAGCAGACTTCCACACGGCGGTCTTCCATATCCACCAATTGCACGACATCCTCTGTAAATGGCAGCATCCACTCACCTTGCACAGCTGCACCCTCAGATGTTTTCACCACTAGGATATCCTGTGCGCCATATTCTTCCAGCGCCAGAACGGAGCCTATCAAACGATCTTCAACATACACATCACAACCAACCAACGCTTCCCATAAATATTCATCATCATCCACCTCTATTTCATCAGCGGAAACCCAAATTTTTATTTTCTTAAGTTGTTCTGCTTGTGTACGAGTCGTCACATCTTCAAGTTCAACCAACATACCTTTGTTACCATGCTGCCAACAACGGCTAACAGGGTAGGCTTTGGCAGTGTCAGCAGTCATGCCCAAATACCAACAAGAATACCCAGCGATGCCAGAGGCAGGCCGGGTATCCGAATAAACAATGAGTGTACCTTTTAAGCCATGTACGCCTATGACGGTACCCACACAAATTAATGTATCAGTCATGCTAAAAAAGACGTCGCTTTATTAAATGTCAGCACGTCTTTATCCAAAATAAGTTAAGCAGAAGCCTTAGCAATCAAGCCTGCAACACGATCTGAAGGCTGTGCGCCCAAATCAGTCCATGCTTTCACACGCTCAAGATCCAATTCAATTACTTCTGGTTCCTTGCAAGGATCATAGTAGCCCAATTTTTCAATAAACGCGCCGTCACGACGTTTGCGTTCATCTATTACTACTACTGCGTAAAACGGGCGTTTCTTACGTCCACCACGTTGCAAGCGAATCACTGTTGCCATAGTTAAAAACCTCCAAAATCAGGCGCGCACTATAACTGGCAACCCTTAAAAGTCATCATTTTAATTTCACTTTCCATCAAATAAGCAATGAGAGCTTACATCTTCGGCATACCGCCCATGCCGCCACCCATACCACCAAACTGCCCCATCATTTGTGACATCATGCGTTTACCTTTGCCACCCTTCATTTTTTTCATCATTTTTTGCATCTGGGAAAACTGTTTGAGCATTTTATTTAGCTCAGGAATGCTTGTCCCCGAACCTGCGGCAATACGCTTTTTACGACTTCCATTAATGAGCTTGGGGTACTGACGCTCTTTACCCGTCATCGAATAAACCATCGCTTGCATACGTTTCATCGGTTTATCATCCACTTGTGATAGGGCTTCTTTCGGCAAGTTTACACCTGGCAACATCTTTAACATGCTCGCCATACCACCCATATTCTGCATTTGCCCCAACTGCTCGGCAAAATCCATTAAATCAAACCCGCCCTTCTTAACTTTCTGGGCTAGCTTCTCAGCACTTTCCTGATCAACATTGGCCTGAATTTTTTCAACCAAACCAACTACATCACCCTGACCTAGAATACGGCCAGCCATACGTTGCGGATCAAACAATTCAAAGGCATCAATCTTTTCACCCGTACCAACATAGCGTACAGGCACGCCTGTACTGTGTGCCACAGATAATGCAGCACCACCACGTACATCTGCATCGGTTTTGGTAAGAACACAGCCAGAAAGCGTCACCGTCGCATGAAACTGCTCAGCAATTTGCAATGCTGTCTGTCCCGTCATCGAGTCCAGCACCAATAACCGCTCTGTCGCCTGTACAGCTTCCGAAACGGATTTAATTTCAACCATCAAACCATCATCAACTACCTGACGACCTGCCGTATCAAGGATCAGGATATGATGGCCACCCGTACGCGCCAACTGCAAGGCTGATTTTGCCATCGTTGCAGCCGAATTCCCTTCACCTATAAGATAAGGAACATCCACTTGTCCCGCTAAAATTTGCAACTGCTCGCGCGCCGCAGGGCGCGTCGCATCCACACTGGTCAAGGCTACCTTCTTACCTTGCGAGGTTAATAAACGCGCCAACTTCCCTGCTGTCGTCGTTTTACCCGCACCTTGTAAACCACACAATAGAATAACCGATGGAATTTTCGATAAATCCAAATCACGACGCTGACCACCCAACACATCCGCCAACACATCATTGAGAACTTTAACAATCACCTGTCCAGGGTTCAGGCTCTTGGCAACATCAGCACCCAGCGCACGTTCGCGCGCTTCATCCATCAAATGTCGAACCACTGGCAATGCCACATCCGCCTCTAATAGCGCCATGCGCATGTCACGCAGGGTTGCATCAAGGTCTGCTTCCGTAATACGTGCTACACCACGTAGCTTATTAGCAATACCGCCTATCTTTTCACTTAAACGATCAAACATCATCAACTCCAACGCAAAAAGGGAGAGCACATGCCCTCCCCCTCACTCATTCATTATTGCTTATTTTGTAGCAGGTGCGACTTCTACAGCTTTGGCTGTTTCAATCGCCAACAATTCTACTTCAAACACCAGTGTTGAATCTGGTGTGATCACTGCCCCAGCACCGTTTGCACCATATGCCAAATCCGATGGGATGTAGAATTTAAATTTCGAACCAACAGGCATCAACTGCACACCTTCTGTCCAGCCTTTGATCACACCATTCAATGGAAAACTAATAGGCTGACCACGTTTATAAGATGAATCAAACTCGGTACCATCCAACAATGTACCACGGTAATGCACTTTCACTTTGTCCGTGGCAACTGGTTTCGCCCCATCACCCATCTTTAAGACTTCATATTGTAAGCCGCTATCGGTTACTTTCACGCCATCTTTTTTAGCATTTTCAGCCAAAAACTTCTCGCCATCCGCTTTGTTTTTAGCACTGGCTGCTTTACGTTCTTCGACTTGTTTTGCTGCACGCTTCTGAGCAAACTCCTGCTTCACCTTTTGCATTTCTGCTGCGTCCAAACGCGGCGTTGAACCATCCAATTGTGCATTCAAAGCATCTATAAATGCCGCACGATTAAGGTCTTCACCCAAGTTTTTTAATGACTTACCCACTTCCAAACCAATAGCATAACTAAATTTAGAAGCATTGTTATCCAAGGCTACTTGCTTAGTTTCCTCTTTAACTTCCTCTTGTGAACATCCTGCCAACATAGCAATCGCAACTATCATCCATACACTTTTTTTCATATTCACCTCTTTTTTAATATACTTCAAACTATTCCCACTCAATGGTTGCAGGCGGTTTGCCTGATACATCATACACCACCCGATTAATACCACGCACCTCATTGATAATACGGTTGGAAACCTTACCCAACAAGGTATGTGGCAGCTCTGCCCAGTGTGCAGTCATAAAATCTTGTGTTTCTACAGCGCGAAGTGCTACAACCCATTCATAGGTTCGTCCATCCCCCATCACACCGACTGATTTCACTGGCAAGAACACCACAAAGGCTTGAGATGTTTTTTCATACCAACCTGATGCACGCAACTCTTCAATAAAAATAGCATCGGCGCGGCGTAATAAGTCAGCATATTCTTTTTTCACTTCGCCCAAAATACGTACGCCCAAACCAGGGCCTGGAAACGGGTGGCGGTGCACCATCTCTGGTGCTAAACCCAGAGCCACACCCAATTCACGCACTTCATCCTTAAACAACTCCCGCAAAGGCTCCAATAGCTTTAAATGCAAAGTCTCAGGCAAACCACCGACATTGTGATGGCTTTTAATGGTTTTCGCTTTTCCATTTTTTCCACCTGCCGATTCAATAACATCGGGATAGATAGTCCCTTGCGCTAGCCACTTTGCATTAGGAATTTTAGCAGACTCTTGCTGAAACACTTCCACAAACTCACGCCCAATAATTTTACGTTTTGCTTCAGGCTCATCCACACCAGCCAAATGCCCAAGAAAGGTGTCCGATGCATCCACATGAATCACTTTCACACCCAAATGATCCGAAAACGTCTTCATCACTTCCGCGCCCTCATTTAAACGCAACAAACCATTGTCCACAAACACGCAAGTCAATTGTGGGCCGATCGCACGGTGCAATAGCGCAGCTGCCACCGATGAATCCACACCCCCTGACAAGCCTAGAATCACTTCATCTGAGCCAACTTGCTCACGAATGTGCACGACCGCTTCATCAATGTAATTCGGCATCGTCCATGACTCACCACAACCGCAAATCTGGTGCAGGAAGCGACTTAATATAGCTTTACCTTGCTTGGTATGCGTGACTTCTGGGTGAAATTGCAAGGCGTAAAAATGGCGCGTCTCATCCGCCATACCAGCAATCGGTGTCGAATCATTACTGCATAACACACGGAACCCGTCTGGCAATGCAGTGACTTTATCGCCATGCGACATCCATACATCCAAGCGACCATTTTCTTTATCCTGATCATTATCACCAAGACCACGCAATAGCGGTGAATCACCACTACTTACAATTTCAGCATAACCAAATTCACGTACCAAGCCCGTTTCAACGCTACCACCCAACTGCGCAGCCATCGTCTGCATGCCATAACAAATGCCCAAGACAGGCACGCCCAACTCAAACACCACCTGTGGTACTCTTGGTGTTTCATCGTCACACACAGAATTCGGGCCACCCGAAAGAATAATGCCCGAAGGCGCAAACGCACGAATCGCTTCCGCATCCATATCCCAAGGGTGCAACTCACTAAACACCTTGGCTTCACGCACCCGCCGCGCAATCAACTGTGTATATTGCGATCCAAAATCGAGAATGAGTATTTTATCCATTATTCCACCATCAGTATCACTTCACCACGGAGCATATAAAGAACGCCGAGTGTAAGTTTATTAAATTGATTATCTGCTACGAATTCAAACGGTAATTTGGCGCTTCTTCAGTAATCGTCACATCGTGCACATGCGATTCACTCAAGCCTGCGCCTGTAATTTTCACAAATTTTGCTTGGCTATGCATCGCATCAATGGATTCAGCACCCACATAACCCATCGCGGCACGCAAACCACCCACCAATTGATGTAAGATATCACTCAGTGAACCTTTATATGCCACACGACCTTCAATACCTTCAGGTACAAGCTTCATTGCTTCATCCACATCACCTTGAAAGTAACGATCTTTACTGCCCTTTTGCATCGCACCAATCGAACCCATACCACGGTATGCCTTATACGTTCTGCCTTGATACAAAATCTTATCGCCCGGTGCTTCATCGGTGCCTGCAAACATCGATCCGAACATGCATGTATTCGCGCCTGCTGCCATCGCTTTGGCAAAGTCACCTGAAAATTTAATGCCGCCATCGGCAATTACGGGCACGCCAAGCTCACGCCCGGCATCAGCACATTGCATCACAGCCGTCAGTTGCGGCACGCCGACACCTGCCACAATACGCGTGGTACAAATTGAACCTGGACCAATCCCTACTTTAACCGCATCTGCGCCAGCAGCAGCTAAGTCACGCACCGCTTCTGGTGTCGCAATATTGCCACCAATAACTTGAATATCATCGCCATATTTTTGCTTAATTTCACGAACCTGATCAATCACCCCTTGTGAATGACCATGCGCAGTATCAACAACAACCGCATCCACACCTTCAGCAAACAAGGCTTCAAAACGAGTCATTTCTTTTGGCCCAACACCAATCGCCGCAGCTACAAGCAAGCGACCCAAGCTATCACGTACAGCTTTGGGATGTGCTGTCGACTTTTCAATATCACGTACGGTGACCATACCTTGCAAATAACCATCAGCATCTACAACAGGAAGTTTTTCAATGCGATGTTCACAAAATAACGCCTTGCATGCAGCCAAATCAGTGCCTGGCGCAACACTTACCAAACGCGATAACGGCGTCATCATATCACGTACTGATTTCTTACTATCAACATCAAAACGGATGTCTCGGTTGGTAACAATACCGCAAACTTTACCTTCAGCACCCAGCACTGGGAAACCAGAAAAGCCATTGGCTGTCGCAAGTTTTTGCACATCTGCCAAGGTCATGTTTTCAGTGACTGTCAAAGGATCTTGCACCACACCAGCTTCATAACGCTTCACTTTGCGCACTTCCGCAGCTTGCTGTTCATTGGTTAGATTCTTATGAATGACGCCAATGCCGCCCTCTTGGGCAAGGCAAATAGCTGTGGATGACTCGGAAACTGTATCCATCGCCGCTGAAAGAACGGGAATGTTTAAACGAATTTTCTTGGTTAACTGCGCAGAGGTATCCGCACCTTTTGGTACAATCGAACTGGCTTGCGGCACCAGCAATACATCATCAAATGTCAGAGCTTCGCCCAAAATGCGTGAATCCATAAACTCAATACCTCCATATACAAGGCGGGGCATACTAGCGTAAGAATGAGCGAGCTTAAAGTTCAAATTCAAAATTATGCCCAATTTGTATTTTTAACCCCTTTGCCTAAGGGAGATCCATCAAGTGTTAAGTCTATTCTCAGCGTGAATGAAATACCTTTAAACAGTATTAAAAACAGCTTCTAAACAGCAACTGAGTGACAGTTAATATCAGAAATAGGTTATTATTTATAATAAATTCTAATAAATAATGTTTTATTCAAATTAACTCTTATAAAATAGCCTTAAATAACCTATTTTGTTCATTTAAACTTTAAATATTCATAATGATTTTAAAAGACTATACACACTGCCCAGCGCAATAAGCTGATGCCCATGCCCATTGAAAATTAAAACCTCCCAAATGCCCGGTCACATCCACCACTTCACCAATAAAGTATAAACCTTGTACATCTCGCGCTTGCATGGTTTTGGATGACAAACACGCTGTATCAACACCACCCAATGTCACTTCGGCAGTACGGTAACCTTCTGTTCCTGCTGGCTTCAACTGCCATGATTGCAGATGCAATACAACCTCATTTAAGTCTGTTTCAGATAAAGCCTGTAGTGGTTTATCTGGCATATATTGTTCACACCAATGCAATACCAAGCGCTTGGGCAATATATCCGCAAGCACTGTTCTTAGATGTTGTTTACCACGTAGGCCTTGTTGTTCCTGCAACCATGTTCGCACATCCAAATCAGGTAATAAATTAATACAAACCGTTTTCCCAGCTTGCCAATAAGAGGATATTTGTAACATCGCAGGGCCACTGATGCCACGGTGGGTAAAAAGCATCGCTTCACGAAAAGATTGCTCTTCACAACTTACAAGCACGGGCAATGAAATACCTGCCAGTGCCTTTAAAGATTCATTGGCTTGGCCTGTCAATCGAAAGGGTACGAGAGCCGCTTCTGTCTGCACAATATTCAACCCGAACTGACGTGCAACCTGATAGCCAAAGCCAGTTGCACCCATTTTAGGTATCGACAAACCACCCGTAGCCACTACCAAAGACTCACTCTCAAAAATACCCGTATCTGTAAGCACTTGAAAAGAAGAATTTTTGATAATTTCATTAATTTTACATTGAAGTTGTATTTTTACGCCATTTTCTTCATTTATCCCAAGCAGCATCTCTACCACCTGCTTGGCTGATTCATCGCAAAAAAGTTGTCCATGCTCTCGTTCATGCCATGCAATGCCATGAGACTCAAACATTTCTAGCGTATCATACTGGCTAAAGCGAGCCAAAGCTGACTTACAAAAATGAGGGTTTTGCGACAAAAAATCATCGGCACTGGTGTAAAGGTTGGTAAAATTACAACGTCCGCCACCCGAAATAAGAATCTTCTTACCAGCTTTTTCAGCATGATCGAGTAGCAATACCCGTCGGCCACGTTTACCTGCCTCTACAGCGCACATCAAGCCTGCTGCGCCAGCCCCTATAACAATCACATCATAAACATTTGTACTTACTACAGCTTCCAAAGCAAACCTTCCAAGTATCCAAGCAAATTAGTGACTCATCTATAAAAGCGGTGCAATCACCAAAGACACAATCGCCATCACATTAATCAAAATATTCATCGAAGGCCCTGATGTATCCTTGAACGGATCACCCACGGTGTCACCCACAACCACCGCAGCATGCACATCCGTACCTTTACCGCCATGATTACCTTTTTCGACATGTTTTTTCGCATTATCCCAAGCGCCACCAGCATTGGCCATCATCAATGCCATCAGTACGCAGCACACCAATGCACCTCCTAGCATGCCACCCAATGCTTCTGCTCCCAAACCAAAACCAACCACCACAGGGGCAGACACTGCCAAAACACCGGGTAAGACCATCTTCTTCAACGCTGCTGTTGTGGCAATCTCTACGCAGCGGGCATGATCTGGTTCAGCATTACCTTCCATCAAACCTGGAATTTCGCGAAATTGACGGCGAATTTCTTTGATCATTTCAAATGCTGCATCACCCACCGCAGTCATTGTCAAAGAAGCAACCAAAAATGGGAAAATACCACCAATAAATAAACCAATAAGCACCAATGGCTCACTCAAATTCAATGCGAAACCTGCGTGATGTAAGGTAACTGTTTCTACAAAGGCTGCGATAATTGCTAAAGCTGCTAGGGCTGCAGCTCCAATCGCAAAACCTTTACCAATAGCAGCAGTTGTATTGCCTAATTCATCTAGCGAATCGGTTATTTTACGTGTTTCTTCGCCCATACCTGCCATTTCCGCAATGCCACCTGCATTATCAGCCACAGGCCCATAAGCATCTATCGCCATGGTGATGCCGACAGTTGCCAACATACCTACAGCAGCAATGCCTACCCCATAAAGCCCGCATAACTGGGTAGAGGCAAAAATAATCGCACAAATAGTTAACACGGGAATAACAACCGACTCCATACCAATCGCTAAACCTGAAATCATCACCGTTGCAGGCCCTGTTTCGCCTGCTTGAGCAATATTACGAACAGGCTTTCCACCTGTATAATACTCTGTAATCAATCCAATAATAATGCCGCCGACTGCGCCCGACAATGCCGCCCCCCACACACCTGGAGCCACCCCCAGCGCATCAACCAAGAACCAAGCCGCTATTATAAATATAACCGAGGAACCAATCGTCCCAATGCGCAAGGCAACTTCAGGTGAGTGATTAACAAACATGCGTACCAAGGCAATACCCATGATTGAGCAAAGCAATCCAAGCGATGCCAAAGCCAAGGGTAAAAACATCAAAGTTTGTTGCTGACCCAAAGGATCAAGGACATCCGCAGCCATCGTTGAAGCCATGGCAATCGTGGCAATCATTGCTCCGCAATACGATTCAAAAATATCCGAGCCCATACCAGCCACATCGCCGACATTATCGCCGACATTATCAGCAATCACGCCGGGATTGCGCGGGTCATCTTCAGGAATACCAGCCTCAATTTTACCCACCAAATCAGCGCCAACATCGGCACTTTTGGTAAAGATTCCACCGCCCACACGAGAGAAAAGTGCCACCGAAGATGCACCCATGCCAAAGCCATGAATCGCATGTGCCGTAGCGGGGTCACCGCCAAAAAACAAATACAATGTGCCCAAACCCAAAAGACCCAACGAAGCCACGACCAGCCCCATAATCGAACCACCATAAAAAGCCACCGTCAAAGCTGATGCAGTACCCTTTTCATATGCTGCTTGGGTGGTACGAACATTGGCACGTGTGGCAGCGAACATGCCAAAATAACCTGCCAGTGCCGAGCAGCCTGCCCCTATAAGAAAGGCAATCGTGGTGCTTATACCCAGACTCAATGCCAAAAGAACGGCAACGACCAACACGAATATCCCCAGAATTGAATATTCACGTTTTAAAAATACCATCGCACCGACATGGATCGACTCAGCAATGCTCACTGCTTTACCTTCACCTTCGGAATAACTTAGGACAACACGGTATAGAATAAAGGCACACATCAGCCCTATCACACCCAAGAGCACTGGAATCATTGTTTGCGTCATTATTTCCTCCCAGAAATATACTTGCTACCGAAATACCTTAGGGATATCAATACCAGCATAAAAAAGGCGACTGATCTCTCAGCCGCCTTTTATAAAAAATAATGAATTAAAAAAATCAGCCCTTATAGCGTGCGATTGAATCCATAATTTCTTGTTTAGCTGCGTTTACATCTTCCCAACCATGAATTTTTACCCACTTGCCTTTCTCCAAATCTTTGTAATGCGTGAAAAAGTGTTCAATCTGATCTTTCAAGAAAGTTGGCATGCCATCAATATCACTCACATCATCATAAATCGGTTTAATTTTCGTCACAGGGACTGCCAATACTTTCGCATCCATGCCCGCTTCATCTTCCATCATCAGCACGCCAACAGGACGACAAGGAATCACACAGCCCGTAATCAACGAGAACTTACACGCCACCAACACGTCCACCGGATCACCATCATCAGAGAGTGTATTCGGTACAAAACCATAATTACAAGGGTAGTGCATTGCTGTGTGCATAAAGCGATCAACAAAAAATGAGCCTGATGCTTTGTCTAGCTCATACTTCACTGGGTCAGCATGCTGCGGAACCTCAATAACCACATTAATGTCTTCGGGTGGGTTCTCACCTGCGGGGATCTTACTGACGTCCATATCTGACTCCTTTGAATAAATAAAAAATAATGTCGTCGTATTGTAAGAGTGAAAAACACAGGCACAAGCGAAAACACACGCTACACTTAGTCCATGATTCGTATTTCCATCTCTGAACAAACACTTTATCACCGTAGCCCTACAGGTGTTTGGCATGCTTATCCCATTTCAAGTGCGAGCAAAGGTACGGGCAATCGTGAGGGAAGTTTGCAGACCCCACTTGGTAAACATCGCATTTGCAAAAAAATCGGCGAGCATTTACCCATCATGACTGCCTTTCGTTCTCGCCAAGCAGTAGGCGTTTATCAAGAAGGCGTTGATGATCCCAATAAGGATTGGGTTCTTAGCCGCATTTTATGGTTAACAGGCGCACAGACAGGCATCAATAAACGCGGCGCCGTCGATACCTACGATCGCTATATTTATATCCATGGGACCCATGAAGAAGAACGCATCGGAACACCAGCCTCACACGGCTGTATTCGCATGAAAAATGATGATGTCATTCATCTTTTCGACCATTGCGATATCGGCGAATCGGTTATTATTAAATCCTAGAAACAAAAAAACACGGAGCCTACAACTGTAAACTCCGTGTTTCTTATTTAACCGATCAAAACCAATGCCTGTTCATACAACTATCCTTGCGTTGAAAACCAACGTTCAACATCAAGTGCTGCCTTACAACCCTCACCAGCACTGGTGATTGCCTGACGATACACCGAATCGGCCACATCACCCGCCGCAAACACGCCGGCAACAGATGTCTGTGTGCCTTTACCTTCAGTAAACAAGTAACCCGCATCGTCCCGCGCGATATCACCTTTAAAGAAGCCTGTGTTTGGCGTATGCCCAATAGCGATAAATACACCATGCACCGCCACATCTTCGGTAGAACCATCTTTGGTCGACTTCAAACGCATGCCAGTCACACCCGAATCATCACCCAATACTTCATCCAACGTACTGTCCCATTTCACTTCAATATTGTCGGTGGCAAGTAATTTATCCTGCATAATAGGCTCAGCACGCAAGGCATCTCGGCGATGCACCAACGTCACCTTAGAACAAATGTTGGATAAATAAATAGCTTCTTCCACAGCCGTATCACCACCACCAATCACAGCGACCTCTTGATTGCGGTAGAAAAATCCGTCACATGTCGCACATGCCGAAACACCACGACCTGCAAATGTTTCTTCACTCGGCAGCCCCAAATAACGTGCCGATGCACCCGTTGCTACAATCAACGCATCACACGTATACTCGCCTTCATCACCTTTCAACGTGAATGGTCGCTTACTAACATCAGCTTCATTGATGTGATCCCAAATCATTTCTGTGCCAAAGCGCTCCGCCTGCGCTTTTAAATCTTCCATCATTTCAGGCCCTTGCACACCATCTTTATAACCAGGATAGTTATCCACATCCGTAGTCGTGGTCAACTGACCACCTGGTTGAACACCCTGAATAATCACGGGACTCAAATTCGCACGTGCTGCATAAATCGCCGCACTATAACCAGCAGGGCCAGAACCTAGAATAATCAAACGACGATGTTGCACATCAGACATAAAAAAGCCTCCTAAAAGCGATGCGAAGTCTAATCGACCCCCATAGTCTTTTCAATCTAACTTAAGAGCGCTATGAATTAGTCCCATGAAAACCGCCATATCCAACAGTGTGCTTAGATTTCCTCCCACACATCATCATCTCTTTTTACTAACTCTTCAGGCACAGATCTAAGCATTGCCTTCACTTGCTGTTTTGCTCGTTTTTTGGCTATTTTCTTAACTTTCTTCTTAACTTTTATTTTGCCACCGTCATCACTATGATTTTCATCACTCTGCGATACTTCGTCTTCATCAAGCTCACTGTCATCTAATTGAAACTGTGAGATCTGTTGACGCAAATCGCTGGCCTGACCATTAAGGTGACCACTAGCCGAAGCTGACTCTTCAACCAATGCCGAGTTCTGTTGTGTATTCGAATCCAACTGCGCGATGGCTCTATTAATTTGATCAATCCCAGCACTCTGCTCAGAACTCGCTGCATCAATTTCTGCAACCAGTACCCCAACACGCGTAACCGCCTCTACAATATTTTGCAGTGCCGATCCAGACTCATTAACCAGTTTACTTCCAGACTCAACACTTTGTACACTCTGATTAATAAGTACTTTGATTTCTTTTGCCGCTCCAGCTGATCGTTGCGCCAAAGCACGCACTTCTCCTGCTACCACCGCAAAGCCTCGGCCTTGCTCACCAGCTCTTGCTGCTTCCACAGCTGCATTCAACGCCAGTAAATTAGTTTGAAAAGAAATTTCATCAATCACACCAATAATATCTGAAATCTTTTTACTATTAGCATTAATCTCGGTCATCGCGGTCACCGCATCTTCAGAAATACCACCGCCTTGCTTAGCAAGCTCAACAGCTTCTCTAGCAAGTTTATTTGCCTGCAATGAATTATCTGATGTTTGCTGAACAGTTCCTGTAATTTCCTCAATACTCGCTGCAGTCTCTTCCAATGCCGCAGCTTGCTCCTGTGTACGCGCACTAAGAGTGTGATTACCATTAGCAATTTCATTGGCTCCCATAGCAACTTGCTCTGCTGTCATACGAACATGCCCCATGACTTTAGATATTTGATCAGCAGTGCTATTGTTGGCCTGCTTAGCCTCATCAAACATTCCTTGATAATCATTACTAATACGATAAACAAGATTGCCTTCTTCCAAGGCTTTTAGACCTTGAATAATATCACCAATTCCCTGTTCACTAACATCTAAAAGCTCATTTAACAATTGACTCAATTCATTGATTTGACCCGATGTTCCACTTAAATCAATGCGACGTGATAGCTGACCCTGTTTAGCAGCCTCAACCAAGCCTTTTATATCATGCTCAATCATGTTCTCAAGCGCCACATCCTGCGTTCTATCAAGCCACTCGGTGACTGTCGCAATGCGATTTCCTTCGGCATCAAATACAGGGTTCGCAATAATCTTAACCCAAGTTCCACCCAAATTCATGTCTGGTGATGCAAAGGTTGTCGTCAAGCCATCTAAAATACGGCGTTGGTACGCAGGATCTTCATGAAAGATATCAATACATGAACCCATTAGGTTTTTAGCATCAAAGTGAGGCAGCTTCTGTTTAAAGTTACTTTCACTCCTATCCAGCATACCTTGTAAGGTATTATTTATATAAATGATATTATGCTGATTATCTGCCATCATCACATTAGCTGTTGTACTATCCAATGCTGACTGAATCCTTGCTGCTAAATTAAGTTGGTAACGAGCATCATTCACCATAGAACCTTGTCTAATTTGCAACATTTTAGCGCTTCGTAAAATATCACCCAGCTCATCACCACGTTTAATATCAATGTCCGATTTAAAATTTCCTTCGGCGATTTCGCTCAAAACTTTTGAAGATGCTCTAATACTGGGTAGTACCCCTGCCCGAATGAATACTCCAACCGTTACTAATAGTATCAAAAAGCTCCCTGCCGCACCATAAGTCAAGGCGGTAACCAAACTATCTGCATCTGCACCAGATCTGATCAGCTGCTCAAAATTATAAGTCATAAAAGCCATTTTCATGCCAATCAAACTCATGATACCTAATAAACGTTGCGTAACACTTCGATTATTCCAAAGAACGCCCATCATGCTACTCAAAAAACTTGGCTTAAGACTGCTATACCCCTTACGAGCATCGCTATACAGCTTTTCTGCAGCATTAACTTCTTGGCGACTAGGCTTATGACGCACAGAAATATAACCAACAACACGACCTTCTTCAGTTACAGGAGCTACATTGGCAGTAACCCAATAGTAGTCACCATTTTTACAGCGGTTTTTCACCAGCCCTACCCACGGCTTACCAGATTTTACCGTATTCCATAAGTCTTTAAAAGCCTCTATAGGCATGTCTGGGTGCCGAACCAAGTTATGATTCTTACCAATCAGTTCCTCTTTAGTAAAACCACTTATATCAACAAACTCTGCATTAACATCTGTAATAACACCCTTTAAATTAGTCTTTGAAATCAAGATGGAATTTTCTTTCATTATCGCTTCAGTGTTCGTGACAGGATGATTATTGCGCATATAAAGCTCCAATATTTACGCCGTCATTTAATCAGGCGTATATATGTGTTATTAATTAAAAAGTTACAAAATTAATTATCCACAATAATAAAAGCTGCATATGTCAAGAAAATTACATCACTGTAATTACATTAAAGGCTCTTCATAATTAGGTAGCTCATTTATACTCGAGAACCTGTTAAACCATAAAACTAAAAAGCACCTATGATTTCTCATAAGTGCTTGTTTTAAATGGTGGGATGTCGGGGATCCGAACCCCGGGCCCGCGGATTAAGAGTCCGCTGCTCTACCAACTGAGCTAACATCCCGTAAAATGGGGTGGACGAAGGGACTCGAACCCTCAACCACCGGCATCACAAGCCGGGGCTCTACCAATTGAGCTACGTCCACCATAAATCAAAAACGATTCCTGCTGGTGCGCCTGGCAGGATTCGAACCTGCGGCCTACGGATTAGAAGTCCGTTGCTCTATCCAACTGAGCTACAGGCGCTTATCAACTAAGCAGGTTAAAAACTTCAATGAATGGTCGGGGCGGGGTGATTCGAACACCCGACCCTCTGGTCCCAAACCAGATGCGCTACCAGGCTGCGCTACGCCCCA
>Ga0316202_10000434_pt1 | contig 47999 bp, 40 predicted proteins | sample 3monrhotite_MG_FD_204934 | JGI IMG/M metagenome (GOLD analysis project Ga0316202, IMG submission 204934) | Microbial mat bacterial communities from mineral coupon in-situ incubated in ocean water Damariscotta River, Maine, United States -... | ecosystem: Environmental > Aquatic > Marine >...
GCGCCACTTCTGGTCACCGAACAAGCTGGCCAGCTGGGGTAGCGACTTGGAGGCTAGGCGGAGGGGGGGGAAGGCCTTGGCGGCCTCCTCTCTGACCTGAGCGCTCTTGTCTTGCAAGAGCCCGAGCAAGCGCTTGTGTGAGGCCTCGCTGGCCTTGGGGCCGATCGCGACGAGGGCTCGAATCGCGGCCACCCGGACCTTGAAGGCCCTGTCCTTGGTCGCAGCCAGGAGGGCGTCTAAGGCCGGCAGGCTCTCGGGGCCGAGCTTGGCCAAGCCCGTCGCTGCGGCTTCGCGCTTGGCTGCGTCGGCGTCTCCAAGCTGCTTGGCGAAGGTCGCGGCGTCCTGAGCCAGGGCCGGTGAGATCAGGAGCAGAGCAGCCAGGAAGAGGTAGGTCCGCACGAGTCACCTCCAGGTGAGGCGTGCGTTATAGAGGGCCTCTAGAGCCCCTGCCAGAGGGGCCCGGGCCTCGTGGCCCAGCTCTACTCGACCTTCTGGAGCGACATCTTGGTGGTCTCGCTCTCCATCTTGAGGAGCGGCGGGAAGGTCGGGAGGCCGCCCTTGGTCGGGATCCAAGTCGTCGTGCCCGAGCTCTCGAAGACCATGCTCTCCCAGGACTGGCCCGCGACCTCGATCCGCTCGCGGCGAACCTTGACGTCGCCGGCGCCGGGGGGCGCCTTGGGAGCCTCGCTCGGGAGGAGCCACTCGGTGGCGGGTGAGCGGCTCTCGTTGCCCATGACCACGGTCACGGTCACGTACTTCACGGCGCGGTCGGTGACGGACTCGACGATGTAGCGCATCTCGATCTTGGTGCCGGCGGCGTCGAGCTCATAGACGTAGACCTGTCCCGCTTTGACATGCGAGAGGTCAGCCTTGATCGGCTCCTTGTCGCCGCCAGGGGCAGGCGGGTCGCCCTCGCCCGGGCCCTTGGGCGGAGCGGGCTGGGACGTGGGCTCCTCGGCCTTCTTGGGGCCCGTCGGGTTCGGCGGCGGTCCCTCGGGCTGCCACTTGGGAGCCCAGTAGCCGAGGCCGGCGGCCTTGGCCGCGTGGATCAGCTTGCGGAACTCCTTGTCCCGCTTGTGGGGATAGCGGAAGGCGTAGTCGAGGGTGTAGCCCTGGCGGCAGAGCTCGGCGTTGACGTCGATCTTGGAGCCGTCCTTCTTGACGACGTAGAGGTAGGCCAAGACGCGGCGGGACGAGGTCGAGTCGCGGTGGCCGCTGCGCTCGTTGTCCGGGTCGTAGGCGAGGTGCAGGTCTCCTTGGTCGAGGAGGCTGATCAGGAAGGTCTTGGCCTCGACCCAGGCCTTGGGGTCGGCGACGAGGGTCGCTCCGTAGCCCGCGACGTGGCGGCTCTTCTTGCCCGCCATCGACGCGCGCTCGTAGAGGGGGTCCTTCTCGGGCGTGTCGATCCCGATCAGGCGGAGGGTCAGGCGCTCGCCCTGGGGAGTCTCGGCCTTGACCGTGTCGCCGTCGGGGACGCCCACGACCTTGAGGGGGGTCTTGGGGTCTGGAATGTCTGGGTTGGACCCTGGGGCCGGAACGGAGTCCGTGGTGCGGAGGTAGCCCTCGAGGTAGGCCCCGCGGCTCTGAGTGAAGCCCGGGCCGTCCGTCCGGACGTGGACGCCGAGGGCCTTGGGGAAGCGGCTCCGGAGCTCGTCGATCTTGGGGCCTTCGTTCTCGAGGCAGGCCGCGACCTCGCCCAAGCCCGCGGCCTTGGTCAGGGCAGCCTCTCGCGCAGCGCGCGCGGCCTTGGAGCGGGCCTTACGTCCGCCCTCGACCTTCTCGACGACGTCGGAGACCAGGATCGCTCGCTCGTCGAGGGGGAACCCAAAGCGCTCGAGGGCGGCTTGGGTCTGGACGTCTTGGGTCGCGCGCCGACCGACGTAGGCCACCGTGGCGCCCTTGGCGTGGAGGCGACGAACGAGGGCAGCGGCTCCAGGAATGGGCAGGTCGTGGACCAGGGCCCGGGGGTTCCAGAAGCCCTCGCGCCAGGCCTTCTTGACCTGCTTCTCGAGGGCCGGGATCTCGCTGATCTTGACGCCCGCTCGCTTGAGGGTCTCGCGGAAGTCCCAGCTCTGGAAGTGCTCGACGCAGAGCCCGCTGAGCTCGGTCTTGCCCTCGCGGGCCGCCCAGGCCCGCAGGATCGCGACCTGGCGCGGTCGCGTGTCGAGCAGGGTCGAGTCGAGGTCGAAGATGAACACCTGCCCGGGAGCCGCGAGGGCTTCGAGCTTCGCCAGGACAGTGTCCTGGCCGGGGCTGACCCCGAGGGTTCGATAATCCGCGTGGAGCGGGAGGGCGAAGAGCGCCACCAGACAGGCGGCGGAGAGGAGCGTTCGCATGAAGCCTCCAGAAGGAGCGAGAGGGTAGCAGCCCCGGTGCCCTCTGCGTTGTCTGGGTGGACTCGCTTCGAGTGGCGTTGATTCAGCCAATCCCGTTGAAGGGAGACCAGGAGAGAGGGATCGGGACCATCGCGCGCGACCTTCCGGTGTCGGTTCTCGGAGGTCCCCTCGGCCCGCTATCCTGGGAGGCCCTGGCGCCCGACTGGAGGCGTCGCGGACCGGAGAGTGCATGCCACGATCGCTGTTCCAGATCCTCGGCCCGACCGGCGACGAATTGCACGCCCGCGTCTTGGCTTGGCTCCTCGATCCCCACGGCGAGCACGGACGCGGCGAAGAGCTCTTGCTTCGCCTCGGAGCCTTCCTCCACCAGCAGTCCATGACCTGGCCAGGCGAAGAGGCCTCCCTCAAGGAGGTCAAGACCTCCGCGCGTCTCCGCAACGGCGTGTGGGAGGTCGCCCTCCGCCACCCCCAGGCGACTGAACTCCTCGTCGTCATGGGTGGACACCTTCCCGGAGCCCCTGGAGCCCTGGCGCTCGCCCGGGAGGCGGACGAGGTCGCGATCGGCTACCTCCTCGTCCCAGGCGCCTTTCCGCCCGAGACGGTCCGCACCTCGCCGATTTGGACCGGGCAGACCCTCCTGGCGCTCTTGGACAGCATCAGCGGAGAGGGGCTCTTCGATCAGGTCCTGGTCCAGTATCGCGACTACCTCCGCGGCAGCATTCGTCGCGCCAAGGGGCAGGCCACGACGCGCGGCGTGACGCGGCCCGGAGCGGTCGCCAAGCCCGGCTCGGGTCCGGCGGCCCGCCCCACCAAGCCTTCGCGCGAGGACCTCAACCAGCGCCTCGGCGCGGCCGTGGCGGCCTTCAGCGAGCCCGAGGAGTGGCCCGACGCCGTCGACATGAACCTCGAGGCCGAGATTCTGCCCTCAGACGACATGAGCCGAGCCTACGTCGTCGAGAAGTTGATCGGACGGGGCGGACAGGGCTACGTGTTCCAGATTCAGATCCAGGGCAGCCAAGAGTTCGAGGGCTTCAAGGACCCCGTCGAACGCGCCGTCCTCAAGATCGCGCGGGAAGGCGGCGTCGAGGCCCTCGAGCTCGAGAAGGGGATCTACGAGGTCCCTGACCGCGGGATCGTGAAGCTCCTCGACTCGGGGATCGCCAACGAGGCGCCCTACATCGTGTTGGAGAAGCTCCAGCCTCACCCCTGCCAGCGCTTCCCCAAGGAGCCGGTCCACCCGGCCGTCGCTCTCGACACCTTCATTCACCTGGCCGGGGTCCTTCAGGGGATCCACATGCGGCGCGAGCGTCCGCTCCTCCTCTTCGACATCAAGCCCGACAACGTGATGCTCCGGATGGGCTCGCCCGACCTCGACGACGACGAGTATCGACGTCGCCTCGCGACAGGCGCCTATGAGCCGGTGTTCATGGACATGGGCTGCGCCCGCGAGCGGAGAGCGGTGGAGGAGAAGGCGGGAGTTCTGGGTGAGTTCATAGGCACGCCGGCCTACCTCGCGCCTGAGAGCGTCCCCCAGCTGACCGGCGAGGTCGAAGGGCACTACGGCGTCGAGACCGACGTCTATGCGCTGACGGCCACGCTCTGCCAGATCCTGACCGGCAAGCGTCCCTACGAGCACCGCGGGGTCTACGAGCTCAAGGGCCAGGACCAGCTCTTCGAGCTCCTGGGTCACAAGACCGACCGCAGCGAGGCCTTCGACCTCCGAGACATCGACCGCGCGGTCGCCGCCTACGACCCGGCCTCGGGGACAGACCTCGTTCAGATCATCGAGGCTGGCTTGCACCCCGACCCCAAAGAGCGAGCCTCCCTCTCGACCCTCCTCAACATGTGCCGAAAGTCCTTTGCTGTCGCCGAGCGACGCAAGAAGGAGGTCGGTGGATACCACTACGACCACGTCAAGGGCCTCAGGCTCTGGCAGAGCCGGCTCCCGCGGCCCAAGGCCTAGCTCGTGCTGGAGCTGAGCGAGGGCGAAGGGCGAGCGCTCCTGGAGGCCGCCGCCACGGCGCCCAATCAGGCCGCCCGACGCGACGTGCTGGGGGAGCGCGGAGCCGCGTTTCTAGCTTGGGCTCAGCACCACCCTAAGCTCGGGGTCGTCGTCGCTGACGCCTGGGCCGAGCGAGAGGGCGCCTGCGCGAAACCAGGCGAGATCGCGCTCTTGATCCTCGAGGCGGTCCTCGCCGAGCGTGACCTCCTGTGATCGTGGCTGGGTTCGACGAGGCGGGCTACGGCCCGCTCTTGGGACCGCTCGTGGTCGGGAGCAGCGCGTTTGAGGTCCCAGGGGACGTTCTCGACATAGGCGAGCCGGGGATCGGCGAGCCGGACCTCTGGGAAGAGCTCGCCGATGCCGTGCGTCGGACCGGGAAGGGCGACAAGAACAAGCTCTGGGTCGCCGACAGCAAGGTCATTAAGCCCCGCAAGGACGGGCTCAAGAACCTCGAACTGGGAGTCTTGGCCTTTCGCGGGCAGCGCGAGGCTACGAATCTCGAGGCCCTGATCGACGTCCTCGGTGGAGGTCGAGGCTACGCCCGTCAGCCTTGGTTTCAGGGCTTCGACGAGGTCAAGGTTCCCGAGTTCGCTTGGACCGGCGAGGTCGCGGCTCGAGCGGATCGCTTTGACGAGGCCGCCAAGGCCGCGGGCGTTCGCTTCATAGGTGCCGAGGTCCGGCTCCTCGACGCGCAGTCCTACAACGAGCGGGTCTCAGTGACCAAGAACAAGGCCGCCCTCCTCGAGGAAGCCTGCGTCTCGATGCTCAGCTCCCTCCGCAAGTCCACGCGCGGTCCGATGCGCGTGACCTGCGACAAGCACGGCGGGCGGAGCACCTACCTCAGGCTCTGCGGGAAGGCCTTCCCCCTCTGCGAGCTTCACATTCTGGAGGAGGGCCCAGATATCTCGACCTACACGACCGAGACGCCTCAAGGGCCGGTCTGGATCTCCTTCCGCAAGGGCGGAGAGGACAAGAGCCTGGCTGTGGCCCTAGCGTCCATGCACTGCAAATACCTCCGCGAGCGCTGCATGGCGCGCTTCAACGCCTGGTGGAGCGAGCAGATCGAGGGGCTCAAGCCGACGGCAGGCTACGCCGTGGACGGGAAGCGCTTCATTCAGGACGTGGCGCCCGAACTCCGCCGCCTAAAGGTCGCGCGAAACGTCCTGGTGCGACAGCGCTGAGTGAAGGCTCTGGGGGGGCTGCGGCCCCCCCAGGCTCCCCTACCTTTGGGTCCGCGGTCTGCTCTGTTGTGCGCGGAAGGGCAACGTTGCGCCAGGACGCCGGGCGACCCGCGGTCTTGGCGAGCTAGGCGCCGCGCTTGATGGTGTAGACGCCTTTGGCGACCGCGATGGACTCATCGCCGTGCTTCCCCTCCGGCTGCCAGACTCGAACGCTGGCGACGCCGACCCGATTGCCGACTCGGATCACGACCGCCTCAGCGAGGAGGTCCTGCTGCCGTCCCGGCAGGAGGTAGTCGACTCGGAGGTCAATGGTCGCGACCCGATCTCCAGGGTCGGTGACCGAGAACACCGCCGCCCCGCCGATGGTGTCCGCCAGCATGGAGATCACGCCGCCGTGCAGGGCGGGCCGGGTTGGATCGCCGATCAGCTCGGGGCGAAAGGGAATCCGCGCCAGGGCGCGACCTCGCTCGATCTCGACGAGCTCTAGGCCGACGAAGGCGTTGAAGGGGATCCCGCCGTCGAAGAACTGCTGGATGGCGCTGAGGTCGACGCTGCCGGTGCTGGCCCAGCGTTTGGCGTCGAAGCTCCCATGCTCGCTCAAAGGGCCGGAGCCCTAGCGGTCGCGGACGCGCTTGAGCTCGACCAGGTAGGCCTGGGGCGTGATCGCCGAGCGAGCGCGACGATCGTAGTCGGCCATGGGGCGGGCGTAGCGCTCGGGGAGGGCCTTGACGCAGCTCGCCGTCTTGTACTCGATTCCCTCTTCGACCAAGGCCGCGCGGGCGCGCTGGCTCATGACCCGAGAGACCACGCGAGCCACGTTTCCGAGAATGAGGAAGTAGGCCGCGCCTAGCCCGACTGCGGGGAGGGCGACTTCGCAGCCTTCCATCAGCTCAGGAGACTGGAAGGAGACGGTGCGGAGGGCTTCTATGGCTTCGCCGTCAGAGGCAAAGATCAACTCAGCCTCGTCGCCCTCGACGAGGAGATTGAGCCCTTCGGCTTCCATTTTGAGGACCAGGGGGTCGACCGCCATGGGCCACGTTGTAACGCGTTCCACGGACAAAATGGGCCGGGCCTGTCCAGGTTTCGCCATCTGGGGGCTGTGGAGGAGGGTGGAAGGCTAAGGCTTTGCTTGGGCGATCTTTAAGGTCACGCCGGTGCCTCCGCAGCTTGGGCGAGGACCCCGAGATACTCGCGCCGGAATCGCTCTAGGCCGAAGGTCTCGCGGGAAGCCCGACTCCAGCGGGCGCGCTCAGCCGGAGCGGGCTGGGCCTGGAGCGCGGCTTGGGTGGCTCGGGTCAAGGCTGGGAGGTCTCCGACCTTGACGAGGGTCACGCCTTCCCGAGCTTGGCCCCCCTCTCGACCCCAGGCCGCGACGCCGCCGACCTCGTAGGCCACGACCGGGCACCCTGCTTGGAGGGCCTGGGGACCGACCTGCCCGAAGGTCTCGAAGGTCTGGGAGGGGACGAGGGTGCAGGCAGCCCGGGCCATGGCTTGGGACACCTCCTCGGGGCTACACCAGCCGCGGAAGCGAACTCGGTCGGCGATCCCGAGGCCTCGAGCGAGGGACTCCAGGCGGGGTCGCTCAGGGCCCTCGCCGATCACCTCCAGCCGGGTCCCTGGCAGGCGAGCCGCGACCTCGAGGGCCTCGGGGACGCCCTTGAGGAGCGTCAGCCGCCCCACGAAGAGGAGTAAGTTGGGCTCGAGCTCGGCCGCTGGGGGGACGGGGATCCAGGCGGGAGGGTGCACGACCCAGCTCTGTCTGGGGGTGGCGAGGCGGGTCAGGTCTGCGCGGGTGGCCTCGCTGTTAAGGATCACCCCCCGGGCGGCGCGGACCAGGAGGCGTGTCCGGGGCCCGCGAGTCAGGCTCCCTGAGACTTTGCCGAGGGTCGAGAAGGGCGCGCCGGACTGGAGGCTGAGGCAGCCCTCGCGGCGATCGACTTGGAGGCAGGCAGGACCTGGGGGCTGGTGGCAGGGGCGCTGGGAGCGGGGGAGATAGCGCGAACCTGCCGGGCAGGTCAGGAATGGCGTATGGACCGAGAGCAGGGTTGGGAGGGCGCGGGCTGCGGCCAGGGTGAAGCCGAAGGGCGCGATCCCGAGGAAGAGGGCCAGGTCGCTGGATTGCGCCAAGCGACGGGCCTCACGCCGCGCGCGCGGAGCCTGGGGCAGGAGGCGGAGCGGATCCGGCGTGTCGTCGAGGAGCGAGTCCAGGCGCTCGTCGCCTGAGTCGTCTCGGGTCCAGACTCGAAGCGAGACGCCGGCCTCGAGGAGCGCCTCACGGAGCAGGAGCAGGTAGCGCTCGGTCCCCCCGGGACGAGCAAGGGAGGCCGCGACGACGCTCAGGCGTAGACCCGCGAGGCTGGTGGGGGAGGCCTGGCTCACGCGTCGCTCGGGGTCGGGTCAGCGGCGCGCCAGAGATACCAAGCTGCCGTCGAGCGGTAGGGGGCCCAGGCCTCGGCCCGTTCGCGGGCCTGGCGGGGGGTTGGACGCTGTTGGAGTCCGAAGGTGACACGGATCCCCTCTTGGAGCCCGAGGTCGCCTTCTGGGAACACGTCGGGGCGAGCTAGGCTGAAGATCATGAACACCTGCGCGGTCCAGGGACCAATGCCTGGGATGGCGCTCAGGCCTTCGGTCACGCGGCGGTTCGACCAGCGGCCGAGGCGCGTCAAGGGGAGGCTTCCGTCGGCTGAGGACCGGGCCAGCGCCTGAATCGCGAGGGCTTTGCGCTCGGGGAGCCCGACGCTGCGGAGCCCTGCGAGCGGCGTCTCGAGGACCCGGGCCACGCTGATCTCTCCCTCCAGCAGGACCCCCAGCCTGAGCGCGACGGTGGCCGCAGCCTTGGTCGACACGCGTTGGGCGATCACGGTTCGAACCAGGGCGCCGAAGGGGTCAGGGCTGCGGCGCTTCCTCAGGGTGCAGGGGCCGTGACGGTCGACCAGTTCGCCCCAAGCAGGGTCGAGGGCCCGGAGGGTCTCTTCGGCGCGGCTGGATGCGGTCTTCCTCGCGCGAACTCGGCTCACGGCGCCTCGCCCGTGATGGTCACGACGAGGCGGCGTTGGTGGGCTCGGCGACGGTGCTCGAAGAGGTAGAGCCCCTGCCAGGTGCCGAGGCCGAGGCGTCCGTTGACGACGGGGATCGACTCGCTGGTGTTGGTCAGGGCCGCGCGGAGGTGAGCGGGCATGTCGTCGGGCCCCTCGGCGGTGTGGGTGTGCCAGGCTTCGTCCTCGGGCGCTAGGCGCTCGAAGAAGGTCTCGAGGTCCGCGCGGGCGCTTGGGTCTGCGTTCTCTTGGATCAGGAGGCTGGCCGAGGTGTGCTGGACGAACACGTGGCAAAGTCCTCGCGCGACGCCAGCGCGCGAGACCAGGAGGGCGACCTGGGCGGTGACCTCGTGCAGGCCGGGCCCCGCGGGGGGGAGCTGGAGGACTTCTTGAACGACCATGGGGCGCCTCGGCGAACTTCGGCCAGCCTACGTCAGGAGCCTGTGAGCTTCGGCGCTCGGGGACAGACTCCTGAGGGCCTCGGGCTCGGCGTCAAGTTTCTCGGCCGGGAGCATGAGATCGCTCCGGGAGGGCCTCGCGACGTTGTAACTGCATTGGTAGCAACGCCTTGGGCTCGCGTGACGATCGCTTCGGCGAGGAAGAGCGCCCTGAGCGCTCTAAAAACTGTCGTGCGATTCAGCTATACCGCCAGAGGAATTGAGCGCACGCTCACTCCGAGGGGAAAGTTCTGAGCTCCCGCGGGAGCGTGAAGACTGGCGCTACGGCGCCTAGCGTGGGGGAGAGTTCCATGGCGAAGAAGAAGGCAACCAAGAAGAAGGCCGCCACCAAGAAGAAGGCGACCAAGAAGAAGGCCGCGCCGAAGAAGAAGGCCGCCACCAAGAAGAAGGCGACCAAGAAGAAGGCCGCGCCGAAGAAGAAGGCTGCGCCAAAGAAGAAGGCGACCAAGAAGGCCGCCACCAAGAAGAAGGCGACCAAGAAGAAGGCCGCGCCGAAGAAGAAGGCGACCAAGAAGGCCGCCACCAAGAAGAAGGCGACCAAGAAGGCCGCCACCAAGAAGAAGGCGACCAAGAAGAAGGCCGCGCCGAAGAAGAAGGCTGCGCCAAAGAAGGCCGCGCCAAAGAAGGCCGCGCCAAAGAAGGCTGCGCCCAAGAAGGCCGCGCCCAAGAAGGCCGCGCCCAAGAAGGCCGCGCCCAAGAAGGCCGCGCCCAAGAAGTCGGGTGGCGGCGGCGCCCCGGCGATGCCCTGGTAGGCCTTCGCTCGCCTAGGTTTGGGAGAGGCCGCGATCCTTCGGATCGCGGCCTTTTTCGTGTGCAGCCGGGCTCATGAGGAGCCCGATGCAACAAGAGCCCTCCGCCGTCGTCTATTCCGCTGGGTGGGTTGGTGTCGAGCGGCGCGGGGGCGCCGCGATCCTCCCTAGAGTCGCGCTCCGCTCGGATCGCTGTCGAGTCCTGACGACCTCACCGGGTCGGGCCCGACGGCGCTCGCGGAGAGGGTGCGCGCGCACGTAATCGGGCCCTTGTTGGCCTGGGCGGGTTAGCCCGCCGCGCTGCCGAGCACAGGCTCGGCGGGAGGCTGCTCCTATGTCCATCTTTGATTCCAAGGCCCGGAGAGGATTCACGATCCTCGAGCTCTTGATCGTGGTCGCGATCATCGCCGTCCTAGCCTCCCTCGGCCTCGGCGCCCTGCGGAAGGCGGTGGAGAAGGCAGAGGTCTCGCGGGCTGTGACGCAAATTCAGGCCATCGAAGCCGCGCTCGCGATGTACCGGGCCGACCTCCGGATCAGCCCCAAGCGTCAGCAAGGGACGACTCCGGACGAGCTCCTGCGTGACCACGGGCCCTATCTCTACGCGGCGCTCATGAACAAGGCGACTCCCGAGCTGGGCGGCGGGCCCAACGCGCCCTACGTCAAGGGGAAGGAGCTCTCGGTCGGCGTGATCCTGGATCGGGGAGTCCTGGAGGCCGCGCCCATGGGCTCCGACGGCGAGACCTTCGCGCGGGCTCTGGAGCCGGAGGAGCTGACCCGTTCGGTCCTCCCTGAGTTCCAGAGGTCCCATGGACCCGATCAGAGCGAGCCCCTTGTGTTCCTCGATCCCTGGGGGAACCCCTTTCACTGTCGGATCTGGAACGGAGTCCGCGGCGCGCTTCAGAATCAGCTCGTGCGTTCGCCTGCCCAGCGCGGCGGCTTCGAGCTGGCGACGCACGTCTCAGGGCCGGCCCCGATCAGCGGACCGGTCTCAGACCACCCCCACTCCATGGGCGAGGTCGACATCTGGTCGAACGGCCCCAACGGAATCAACGAATACGGAGCCGGCGACGACGTGCGGAGCTGGTAGGCCACCCGTCGCTGGTTGACCTTTAGGGCAGCGCCACGTCGCAGAAGATCGGGAGGTGGTCAGCGGCGGAGGTCGGGACCGCCCGGCCTGGGACCACGAGGAGCCCGCGCACGAAGAGCCAGTCCAGGCGCTGGGGGAAGAACCCGAGCCCCTTCTGGGTGAAGGAGCGGAAGCCCGCCGTCCCGTCGGCCCAGCCGCTGTCGAAGAAGCGGCGCAGGCAGGACTCGGCGGTCAGGGGATTCGTGCAGTCCCAACGAAAGGGGCTGCAGTTCCAGGTGTTGAAGTCACCGCCTACGAGCTGCAGCGAGGGCCGCCCGGGGCGGCTGGTGTCCCCGAGGACCTCGTCGGCTTGGAGGGCGCGCTCGGGTCCGAAGTCGCGGGTCGCGAGGTGGACGGCGGTCATCCGCAGCCGGCGAGCTCCGACCTGGAGGTCAGCGGCCAAAGCGTGGCGTCCGCCGATTCGCTGGAGGCTGGTGTAGTGGTCGTAGGCCGGCGTCAGGCGAATGTGGCTGACGTTGCCGAGGGGATACTTGGAGAGGATCGCGCTGCAGTGCTCGCCGCCGCCGGGGACCTCGAGGGCGCGATACCACGAAGGCGCCAGGACGTAATCCATGCGCAGGAGCTGCGCGGCCTCGCGCGCGAGGTTGATCCCGGGCGGGGTCGACTCGGGGTCGTGGCGGGGGACCTCGGTCAGGAGGATCACGTCTGCCCCGGCCAGCTCGGGATCGCTCTGGAGCTGGTCTAGGACCGCTTGGCTGTGGCGGCCGTATTCCACGTTCCAGGCCACGACGCGGAGGGTCGCGGGGACCTGGCTGGCCTTGCGATCCGAGAAGCGATCTGCCTCGAGGACGTGGGGGACGTTGACCGGATCGCCGCCTCCAGCCAGGTAGCCCTGGGGGAGCTGGGTCAGGGGACCGCTCGGAACGAGGGTCGCGACTTGGGAGAAGACGGGCGCGAGGGTCGCGGGCGCGCTGGCGACGGGCGCGGTGGTCGTGGGGGACGAGCCCACGGGCGCGCTGGTGCTAGCCGCCGGGGCGCCCCCGCCAGAGCTGCCGCCACTGCAGGCGACGAGGAGGCCCACACAGGCGCTGGCCAGCGCGAGGGCGGGGGCGGTGCGGCGAGGGCCTAGCTGGCCGAGGAGAGCTCGGGTCGTCACGGGTGGTTCCTGGTCGCCCTTGGGGGCGTGCGTCGTTGAGCCAACTGCACATCGCGCACCGCTTGGCGCAAGTCCCCCACTTGGGGCGCGAACTTTACCTCAGGGATCCCAATTCCCGAATCCTAGGAGCCGAAGGTGGGAGCGTCCGGGGGAGGTCAGGGTGTGGGAGGCCTCGTTGAGGAGGCACCCTTAAACCGCAGAGACACAGAGGACACAGAGAGCGTCGCGGAGGTGCGGTCGCGTGAGTGTGGAGGCTTCTCGCGAGAAGCACGTCCTGAGGGATCGCCAAGGAAGAAGCTGACGCAGGGCGATAGCTCCTTGAGAAGACCCTAGGGATCAGAGGGCTGCGTAGTGGCGACAGCCTTGGCGTCCTGGGCGTTCTTGGCTTTCAAGAATCTGGGCTGGTGGCCAGCGAGGCTGCGGTGTCGCGCCTTGGAGGGTCTCCGCGCTCCGAGTCGCGGTGAGAATCAGGTCGCCCAGGTGTGAAGGGCTCGAAGTTGAGCCACGTGTTCTCCGGCAATCGGAAACTGAAAGCGAAGGCTGGCGTGGGGAGTGCCGAGGTCGCCCTCGAGGAGCAGGGAACCCAGCTCCTGCGCCAGGAGAGCGAGACGAAGGGCGCCCGGGCTCATCGCCTCCAAGGTCGCGGAGCCTCTTCGAGAGCGCTCGAGGGCATCGATCTCCGCGAGGAATCGCTGCCACTCGCCACGTGAGATCCAGGTAGCCCGCTCGCCGCCGAAGTCCGCGCACTCGACGCGGATCGAGAGCTTGATGTCCCCTGCACTTGGGAGGTGTGGCTGGCCTTGCTCGAGCAAGATCAAGGTCAGTTCGTGGCCCGGGTCTCCTCGGAGTCGGAATTCGCTCATTCGGGATCGCGCCGCAGCGGCCTAGGCAACGAACGAGCGCCCCGAGGCGGTGCCCCGGAGCGCTTGGCGTTCGTCGTTGGACTGGCGACCTACTTGGTGCCGGTGCCCTTGCCTGCGGGGGTCTCGAGGCCGAGCTTCCAGTCCTCGTCGCTGGGGACGGGCAGGTTCTCGGGGGTCTCGAAGCTGATGGAGCGGGCGAAGGTCAGCTGACGGTCTCCCGTGCGGGAGAGGGAGGTCGCGACGGACTTGAGGGTCTGGGCGACCTTGCCCTTGTGGACCTCGGTGCCGTTGATCACGAAGCGGACGGGCTTGTCGACGTCCACCAGGGCGGGGTCGGCGAAGAGGGTCAGCTTGGAGACGCCCTCGCAGACGACCTGGATCGTCTGGTCGCGGGCCACGGCCACGATCCGAGCTTGCTTGCCGCGCAGCTCGTCGATCTGGACCCAGTAGGCGCCGCCGTGAGTGGCGTCAATGACGTGGTGTTCGACGCGTGCCGGGTGCGGGTCGCGGACTTGGGTCGAGATGAACTCGATGAGACCGCGCCGGATCGGGCCGTCCTCGAGCTGGTCGCGCATGACGTGCTTGCCGCCCTTGACCTCCTCATAGACGAAGGGGAGGCCGCGAGAGGTCAGCTCCTTGACGCTGTTGCGGTCGAGACGGACGGGGACGACCTCGTCCTGGTCGCCGTGGAGGATCCAGAGCGGGAGCTGACGCGCGTTTCCGAGGAGGTGCCGGGTCCGGTGGTCGGTGCCGAGGAAATACTCTTGGCGCGAGATCCCGCCGGCCATGGGGGCCGCCCCGGCGAAGAGGTCGTGATAGCGGAGGCCAATGTTCCAGCTGCCGAAGCCGCCCATGGAGTAGCCGATCAGGACGACGCGGTTGGAATCTATGGGGAAGTTGGCGCGGAGGTGACGCAGGGCCTGGAGCGGGAAGCTCCGCTGACCGTAGCTCCACCAGCGGGGGAACTGCCGCGAGATCAGCTTGCTGAGTTCACCGGGAGGAAGGTCCTCGCAGGACTCGCGCTTGTCGGGCTTGAGGGCCGTCGGCCCGACCACGATGGCGTCTTCAGGGCAGAGGGAGGCGGCGAGTTCGAAGGTCTTCTTCCCGTTGCCGCCGAGGCCGTGGAGCATGATCACGACGCTGTAGGTCCCGTCCTTGCGCTTCTTCTTGGGGACGCGCAGGAAGGCGGTGCTGCTGCGCTCGAAGCCGTCCTTGAGGTCGACCTCGTGGAGGCCAGGTCCGCGCTTGGCCTTGACCTTGCGCTTGCCGAGGAGGACGAGGGCCTTCTTGGGCTTGACTCGAGCCTTCTTGAAGGCCTTGGCGCCTTGGTCGGCGTTGAGCTCACCTTCGAGGAGCCCCTCCACGATCTTGGCCGGCTTGAGGCGGGGCGCCGCTTCTGCTGTAGGGGCCCAGAGCGCACAGGAAAGCGCCAGGGACGAGATAGCTAAGGAAGGGAAGCTGTATTTCATAGGAGGGACCTCTTGCGTCGAGCTCTCACTGCTCTTGCGCCCTGTTACGCAGAACCTAGCGAGGTGTGAGGTGTTTCGTTCATAATCTTTTCACGCGTGACACTTCCGCGACGGAGGCGACTCAAGTCCTTTGAGGGCGTAAGGTATCGGCCCAGTGGAAGCGTCGAGCGAGACACCTGAGAGCCCAGCTGCGGAGACCCCGCCGCCCTTCGCGGAGTCGCCCGAGCGCCTCCGCTTGGTCCGCTTCAACGGGGCCGTGATCGGCGCCTTGGCACTCGCAGTGGGGGTCCTCTTCGCCTGGCAGGGGATCCGGCTCGGGACTCGAGATCTGGCGCTGCCCCTCCTCTTGGAGGGGAGCATGTTTGGGATCTATCTCGTCTATTCGCGCTGGCGACCGCAGCCACAGATTCGCGACGCGATGTTGGCGACGGCGAGCTTGATCTTGGCCTTACAGCTCGCGGGCATGGCGACCTATGGGCTGGCGCCCTTCGCGCCCCCCCTCGTGGATCCCTATCTGGCGCGCGCGGACGCCGCGCTGGGGTGGCACGCGCCCGCAGTTGTGGAGTGGGCGCGGGCCCACCCGCCCGCGGTCTCTGTGATCGGGGGCTTCTACAACCTGTTCGGGCTCCAGCTTCTGGTCTATCCCGTCCTCTTGGGACTCTTGCTGCGTGACCTGCGGGCGCTCTGGGAATACGTGGTCTTGATCGAGCTGACGGCGCTCTGCTCGGTCCTGCTCTTCGGGCTCTTCCCGGCCTTCGACACGCCTCACTACTACGGCTTCGAGCCCTTCTCGGTCAACGCCCTCTTCGCGCAGGAGCTGACCGCCTTGCGGGCGGGGACCCTCCAGAGCTTCGAACTCAACGAAATGCGCGGCCTGATCGAGGTCCCGAGCTTCCACACGATCACGGCGGTCGTGAACGTGTGGGTGTTTCGGCGCTCGCGGCCCGCGCTGGCCTTGGCGCTGGTCGCGAACCTCGGGATGTATCTCGGGACCCTGGTGGTCGGGGCCCACTTCTTCGTGGACGGGTTGGCCTCGCTGGCTGTGTGCGGACTCTGCTGGTGGGTTTACCGTCGCTGGCTGGCCCCCCCCGCCCCCACCGCCGAAGCGTCGCCCGACGACAGCATCGAGGCCGCCGCGTGAGCAGCTCGCCGCTCCTGAACCTCTTGCGTCACGCCCGGGCTCACCGGCCGCGGATCCTGCTCGCGGCGGGGTGCTCGGTTCTGAACAAGGTCTTCGACCTCGCCCCGCCGGCCTTGATCGGAATGGCCGTCGACACGGTCGTCAAGCGAGAGGACTCCTTCCTCGCGCACCTAGGCTACGCCGAGGTCAGCACCCAGCTCTGGATCCTGGCGGCCTTGACGGTCTTGGTCTGGGGCTTGGAGTCGGTGTTCGAGTATTGCTACGGCTGGCTCTGGCGGACCCTGGCCCAGACCCTCCAACACGAGCTACGCCTCGAGGCCTACGCCCACATTCACGACCTCGACATGGCTTGGTTCGCCGACCAGTCGCGGGGCGGCTTGTTGGCGATCCTCAACGACGACGTGAATCAGCTTGAGCGCTTCCTCGACGGGGGCGCCAACGACCTGCTCCAGGTCTCGACGACGGTCCTTCTCGTCGGAGTGGTGTTCTTCTACCTCTCACCAGTGGTCGCGGCCCTGGCCTTCCTGCCCGTGCCCGTGATCCTGCTCGGCTCCTTCGCCTTTCAGAGCCGGATCGCGCCCCGCTACGCCGCGGTCCGCGAGAAGGTCGCTCACCTGAGCGGGATCCTGACCAACAACCTGGCTGGGATCGCCACGATCAAGAGCTTCACCGCCGAGGATCGCGAGGTCGAGCGGGTCCGTCAGGCCAGCGCGGCCTATCAGGAGACCAACCGAGCGGCGATTCGACTCAGCGCGGCCTTCTCGCCCCTGATCCGAATGGTGATCGTGACGGGGTTCACCGCGACCCTCGTGTATGGCGGCTTGCAGACCCTAGACGGGACCCTGGAGGTCGGCTCTTACAGCGTGCTGGTGTTCCTGACCCAGCGCCTGCTCTGGCCCCTGACGCGGCTCGGGAACACCTTCGATCTCTACCAGCGGGCCATGGCCAGCACCGAGCGGATCCTGAAGCTGATCCGGGAGCCCGTGACCCTTCAAGACGGCGAGCAGGCCTTGGAGGCGGGCAAGGTCGAGGGCGCGCTCAGCTTTCGCGGGATCCAGTTCGGCTATCCGGGGCGGGAGCCTGTGTTCAAGGACTTCTCCCTCGAGGTCCCGGCGGGCTCGACCGTGGCCCTCGTCGGCGCGACGGGGGCGGGCAAGTCGACTCTGGCCCGGCTCCTGCTGCGCTTCCACGACGTGAGCGCGGGCGAGGTGTGCCTCGACGGCCACGACGTGCGCTCGCTCCGGCTCAAGGACCTCCGGCGCTCCATAGCCCTCGTGAGCCAGCAGGTCTACCTCTTTCCCGGGAGCGTGGGCGAGAACCTGGCCTATGGACGCCCGGACGCGACCCTCCCCGAGCTCGAGGAGGCGGCGCGCCTAGCCGAGGCCCACGAGTTCATTGCGGCCCTCCCGGAGGGCTATGAGACGCGGGTCGGAGACGAGGGGAGCAAGCTCTCGGGGGGACAGCGCCAGCGGATCTCCATCGCGCGGGCGGTCCTCAAGGAGGCTCCGATCTTGATCCTCGACGAGGCCACCTCGGCGGTCGACAACGAGACCGAGGCTGCGATTCAGCGCTCGGTCCAGCGGATCAGCAGGGACCGGACCACCCTCGTGATTGCGCACCGCCTGTCCACGATTCGCAACGCGGACCAGATCGTGGTCCTAGACTCTGGGGCGATAGCGGAGCGCGGGACCCACGAAGAGCTCTTGGCTCGAGACGGAATCTACGCTCGGCTGTGGCGCGTCCAGACTGGCGAGCGGACCCCAGAGCGGAAGACAGAGGAGTAAGCATGGAGATCGTGATGACCGAGTCCCCGGCCGAGGCCGCGGAGTGCGTCGCGAAGGAGATCCTCAACGCCCTGAAGGCCAAGCCAAGTCTGGTCTTGGGGTTGGCCACCGGCTCGACGCCGATCGAGGTCTATGAGCGACTTCGCGCCGCTCAGGCCGCGGGGGAAGCCGACTTTAGTCAGGTCCGGACCTTCAACTTGGACGAGTATCTCGACTTGCCAGCCGGTCACGCCCAGAGCTACCGGACCTTCATGGAGGTCCACCTCTTCGAGGGGCTCGGGATCCCGCCCGAGCAAATTCACTTTCCGCCCTCGGAGGGAAAGAACCTGATCCAGCGCTGCCAGGACTACGAGGACGCCATCGTGGCCGCGGGCGGGATCGATATCCAGCTCCTCGGGATGGGGCGAAATGGGCACATTGGCTTCAACGAGCCGACGAGCTCGATCCGCTCGCGAACTCGGATCAAGACGCTCATGGAGCGGACCCTGAGGGACAACGCCCGCTTCTACGCCGAGGGCGAGGAGCAGCCGACCCTGGCGTCGACGATGGGGATCGGGACGATCCTCGATGCGCGACGGATTCTGCTTCAAGCCTACGGCCTCAAGAAGGCCAACGCGGTTCGGGCTTGCGTCGAGGGTCCGGTCTCGAGCTTCTTCCCGGCCAGCGCCTTGCAGCTCCACCCCAACACGACCTGCTTCTTCGATCCGGAGGCGGGGCAGTATCTGGCGATGACGGACTACTACCGGGCCACGCGGGCCAACAAGCAGGCCTTGGCAGACTCGGGGCGGATGTAGGGGTCAATCCCTCGGTTGCTGACCGCGCACCGACAGAGTGGCTGAATCATGGCTAGCGCGTGGCGGGCGCTGCGAGGTCAAGGGCGTCGCTGAGGCTCCTGCTGCCTTCAGGAGCAGGGAGCTCGGCGCGCTCGCTCCAGCGAAGGGCCTGGCGGGGGACCCAGCCGATGCGGCCGCCGCGGCAGGCTTGCACGAGGGCGAGGCCGCGGACCCGTGAGACGTGGAGGACGCGGAGGCCAGCGTCGGGGGCGTGGGTGGCGACGGCGGCCTCACGGCGGCGGGCGACGGTCTCGTCTGCAGCCTGCGCGCCGACGCTGTCTATGAGGAGGAGGCCCGAGCGGAAGCGCCAGCCTGAGACCTCGACGCGATGCCCGCGTGCTGCGCCGAGGACCGTCTTCCGAGGACCTATTGCTTGAAGTGATCTGCCTCGGGCGAGTCGGAGCCCAGGCTTGGTCCCGAGGCGAGTCGCTTCGCCGCGGAGCCTGGCGGGCCGCGGATCGAGGAGGCGTCCTCGGCTCAGAGCACCCTCGACGTCGAGCTCGCCGCTGAGCACGACGGGGTAGCCCTTGAGGGGCCGGAGCGCGCTCGCGAGTGGCTCTGTGACGCTGACTTCGCCGGCCTCCGTGGCGACCAAGACCTCGAAGCGTCCGCTCAGGGGCCGGACGACGACGCGGCCTTCGAGGCGAGCCACTGCGCTGTCCCGCGTGGCGACGAGGCGGCGCGCGAGCCCCTCGAGCGCTGCCGCGAGAGGTGTCAAGGAAGCGGCATCGAGGGCGCTCACGAGGCCCTCGGCGCCGTCGAAGCGCTCCCCCAGTTTGCGCGCCAGGCGGAAGGCAGAGCGGCCCTCGGGGTCGGGCCGAGTGAAGCTCGGCCCGACGGCGCCAGGTAGCTTCGTGGGCAAGAGGCGCACCAGGCGATCGACTTCGGTCCGGGTCGCCCGACCCCGACAGGTGGGGAAGTGAAGGTGGGGGTGAGTGCGCTCGAGCTGCATCCGCCCGTCGGCGCGCACGCGAAGAGTCCGGCGCGTGGGCCCCGAGACCGTCGAGGCGCCGACCCCGAGGTAGTCGATGCTCAGCACGAGCTCGTCGAAGGTCCGAGGCTCGGTCTCGCTCCCATCGACGCGTGGATCGCCGAGGGCTAGGCCCGCGAGGCAAAAGACGAGGAACAAGCTGATCGAAGCACGCATGGGATCTCCTCCCACGATCCTCCACTGCAAGGGACTGCCCTCAATCGGCTGGTCGCTAAGTCCTTGTGCCGTAGGCCCGTGCCCACCACTCTTTTCGTCGCTGATAAGAAGGAGTGGGACGCGAATCAGACCCAAACGACGCTTCAGAGGCCGCGTGAGGGGCTCCGGAATGCAAAGAGACCCGCCGGGGCGGGTCTCTGCGCTGCGTTCAAGCCGAGGGCTTGGCCTCTGCTAATAGTCGATCTCGGGTGCGGCGAAGGTCACGTCTTGGATCCCCGCCCGGACGACCTCGTTAAGGGCCGAGATCACGTATTTGGTGGGGACCTGCTTGCGGGCGTCGATGATGACCGGGAGGCCCTTCTCGCCGCCGCCCTTGTAGTTGGCCTTGAAGTCCACGAGCTTCTCGCCGAGGGCCTTCCAGACGCCGCTGGTCGAGGGATAGCGCAGCTGGGCGAAGTCACCCGCGTCGTTGAAGCGCTCGTCGCCGACCTTGACCACGACGTGGCCACCCTTCTCGGCCTTGGTCGGACGTCCGTCGGCGTCATACCAGAGGAGCTTGATGCGAACCTCGTTGAGGTCGATCTGGGGGGTGCCGGCCGCCTGACCCTTATCCTTGGGTAGGTAGGACTCGATCATTCCCTCAGGGGTGCGGAACTTGGTCGCGCACATAAAGAAAATCAGGAGGTTGAAGACGATGTCGATCATTGGAGTCAGGTCCAACTCGACTTCTTCGCTGACGAAGCGCGATCCCTTCTTCTTCTTTCTGCTCATTGCTTCTTCGGGTTCTCTTTCGTCGCCGCCAAGCTCGTCTTGTAGACCCCGCACTTTTGACAAGCGTCGAAGACCTGCTGGACGTTCTTGAACATGGTTTCCTTGTCGGCCCGAATGTTGACCTTCATCTTGCTCGGCGAGAGGGCCGGGTTGTTGGGATCCGGCTCCTCTCGTTCGTAGCCCGCGGCCTCGTTCTCAATGAACTCCTTCAGGGAAGGGTGCACGTCCTTGAGCTTGGGGTCGTCGGAGTAGGCGGCGCCGTTGATCTTGACGAGCCCGTCGGGGAGCACGTTGACCTGGAGGACCTTGTCCAACTTGCTCGCGCCAGGCTTGGGCGGATCCGCAGCCTCGCTCGCATAGGAGAGCTCGAGTTGCTCGACGGTGAGGTTCGACAGCTCCGACACGATCATGAAGAAAATGATCAGGTTGAAGACGATGTCGATCATGGGAGTCAGGTCCGGCTTCGGCTCTGCTTCCTGCTCTACCTTTGATTTACGTGCCACGCTGGCGCTCCTGCGCGATTCTTGGCTCTCTGCAGTGATGCCCTGAGAGCCCTACCCCAATGGAAGGTCGTTAGTTCCCGAAGGGGGACCTACTCCTTGAAGCGCTCCATGAGCTCCTCGGAGATCGCGCTGACCTCGAGGATCATGCGCTGCACCTTGTTGCGGTAGTAGAAGTAGACAGGCGAGAAGAGGATCGCCACGAAGATTCCCATACAGGTCGTAACGAGCGCCTGCTGGATACCACCGGCCAACTGAGCCGGCGTAGGCGGCGTAGCACTGGTGGCAATGGTGTTGAAGGCGCCGATCATTCCATAGACCGTTCCGAAGAGACCGGCCATGGGAGAGAGCTGCACGATGAAGTTGATATAGCTGATCGACTGCTGCAGCTTGGTCGCCTCGAAGTCACCGACCTCGCTCATGGCGTCGCTGATGTACTCGTAGGTCGTCCCGATCTTGGGGAGGCCTGCGGCGATCACGTTCGTCAGGAAGCAAGGCTGCGCCTCACAGACGGTCATGGCCTCCTCGTACTCCTCTTCGTCGAAGAGCTGCTCGAGGGTTCCGAGCACGTCGGGGGGCACGACGTTGTCGCGCTTGAGGCCAATGGCGCGCTCGATGGACATACCCATGGCGATCACCGACATCAGGATGATCATGCCGCCGATAGCACCGCCATACTTGACGAACTCAATGGCCGTCATGGACTTGCCGCCGGCAGCCTCTTCTTGGGCCCAGGCAGAGTCGCCGAACAAGCCGACGAGCAGGAGCGCGATCAGCGCGAGATAGAGGACGCGAGTGGTCTTCACGAGGGAGGTCCTTCCCAGGTTTGATTGGGCGCGGGTCGCCGAAATATTTGAGCGGCCCTAGTGTTGGTGAGGTGACCCAGAGGAGTGCCACCGAGGTGTAAGAAGGAGCCGCAATGGTCGCCGAACGCGGCTTAGAGTCAAGCAGGTATGAGGGACGACCTCAGCTGCCTGATCCGCGAGCGGACGGATCCTTGCGGGACCCAGTGATTACTTGAGCTTGGCAGTCCAAGGGCTGCTGGGACAGCGGCTCTTGAGCTCCTTGCGTTGAAGTTCGGCGATCTTTTCTTGTCCGAGCTTGGCGTAGAGCTCAGCCGAACGGAAAAGGGACCGAGGGTAGCTGTCGGGGACGCCCGCGAAGCGAACGACCACGGTTTGGTAGGCCAAGAGGGCCTTCTTGAGGATCTCGTTGTCGTCTTTGGTCTCGCCTTGCGCGCGGAGGCAGTCGCCCTTGCCGGCGTAGGCTGCGGCCATGACCGTGGGGCTGAGGCCCTTCTGGGTCAGGATCGAGTCGAAGGCCTTGAGGGCCCCGTCGAACTCCTTCCGCTGAACCTGGCACTTGGCCTCACCGACCTTGGCGCCGAGCCGGAGGTTGGGATCCCCTTGGGCGCGGGAACCAGCGAGGCCGTAGGCGCGACGCGCCTCGAGGAGCTTGCCCATGGTCAGGTAGGCGTCGCCGAGGCCGAGCTGAGCGCGAGCGGCCCAGGCTTGGCCGAAGCCTTGGTCGAGCTTGGTGAAGGCCGCCTCGGCGTCGCCAGCGTTCTTGAGCGCGCCGTGGGCGAGGCCCAAGGCGTAGAAGGCCCGCGGAGCCAAGAAGTGATCAGGGTCCTTGTCGGTTAGGGCCTTGAGATCGGCAGCGGCGCCCTCGGCGTCGCCCGAAAGGCGCTTGGCTTCGCCGCGCCAGTAGGTCGCGTAGAACCAGGTCCACTCGCTCTCGTCCTCGAGGGCTCCCAGGACCTTGTCGAAGGACTCGACCGCCCGCTTGTAGAGGCCGGCGCGGACGCGGCTCACGCCCGAGGCGTAGACCGGATCGGCGTCCTTGTAGCGGATCTCGAGGACCTTTTCGCCGCGGACCTCGTCCACGCGTCGGGTTCCCTTGGCGCGATACTTGATCGCGGCCCACTTCTCCTCGCGGACCTCGACGTCCTCTAGCTCTCGGCCGCGGTCGAGGAGGATCGTGGCCCGAGGGGCCTTCTTGCTCCGCTTGGAGGGACGCTTCTTGTCCTTCTTGCCCTTTCGGCGGCCTTGGGCGTTCGCCATGTCGGCGAAGCTGAGCGCGACCAGGCAGGCCAAGAGGACCTGTCCGACGCGGCTCCAGAAGTTCGTGCTCGAGCTGATCACTTGCGGGCCTCCGCTTGCTTCTTGATCTCGGCGATTTCGTCCTGAATGGACTTGGGGGCCTTGCCTAGGCGTCCCAGCTTGTCCAGCATTTCAATATCACCCCGGACTTCTCCCCAGCTCTCGCGACCCATCTTGAGTCGGAGGTAGGCCACGTCGGCCTGCCATGAGCGGAGCGCGAAGTCGGTCGGTGCGAGCTGGTTTTGGGCCACGATTCCGGCGTAGCTGCCCTCGTCCATGCCCTTGAGAATGTAGCGGAGGTCGTTGAGGACCTCGGTCAGACCGCCCTTCTTGGCGAGGAGGGCCTTGTCCTTGGTGGTCTCCCAGCGCTTGCGCATGGCGACGTCGAGGGCCGTGATCACAAAGTAGTCGCGCTTGTAGTAGAGCTCCATGGAGCGAATGTCGCTGGTCTCATACTTCCCGAGGACCTGGGGGCTGATGCCCTCGACGACCTGGAAGCGGTCGTCGCCGGTGGCCCGACGCGCGTCGTAGAAGGTGACCGCCTTGCCGTAGCGATCAGCGGTCGTCTTCCAGACCCGAGCCTTGCGGCGGCGACCTTCGACCTTGATCTCGAAGGTCTCCTTGCTCAGCTCACGGGACTTGAAGACGACGCGGCCGGTGATCTTGCCGAGGTCGTCCTTGAGGTAGGCGATCCGGCGGACCTCGTCGAGGGCCTCAATGGCCTCGTCGGCGCGGCCGAGCATGGCCAGGCAGAAGCCGCGATTGACCCGCGCCCCGTCGAAGCGATAGAGCGCACGCTGCTGCTTGGAGTCCACTCGGCCGTTGATCTCCGGCTCCTTGAAGTTGGTCAAGCAGTAGTCGTAGGCTTGGAAGGCGTCCTCGTAGAGGCCGCCCTCAAAGAGGACGTCGCAGAGGTAGAAGAGGACGCTCGACTTGACGTTCTTGAGGTCACCCGACGCCTTGAGGTAGCGCTTGGCGTAGCGACCGGCCTTGGCGCGCCACTTCCGAGAGTCGTTGAGGTCGTTGGTCTTCTTGAACTGCTTGGCGCCCCAGCTGCGAAGCTTGGCGGCCATCTTGTAGGCGAAGTTCGGATAGAAGTCGTCGCTGGTCTTGTCCTTGATCTTGTCGAAGTAGCGCTCGGCTTGGTCGGCGCCGTTCGACTTGCCGCGATCCAGGTGGGCCATGGCCTGGACGTAGCGCGCGCGAACCGCACGACCGGTGTCCGAGAGGGGGCCGTCGAAGGGCTTGAGCGACTCGAGCGCTGAGTCGTAGTCCTTGCTGATCCGGTAGTCGAGCTCGCCGAGGTAGTAGCAGGCCAGGGCCTGGGACTCGGTGTCGCCGTAGTCGGCGCCGGTCTTGGTCGCCTTCTTGAGCGTCTCGCGGGCCAGACCCAGGTATTTCTTGTCCTTCGTGGACTTGAAGGCCTGGGAATAGCAGTAGCCAGCGTTGGCTATGGCGTTGGGATAGAACTTGACGTTGTGGCTCTTGCCGTCCTTCTCGTAGGTCCCGGGGACCGCGAGATAGGCCTGAGCAGCGTCGACCCAGCGACCCGCCTTCTGGGCTTCTGCGGCCTCCGCCATCTTGGAGCGAGCTCCGATCATGGGGCCGGCAGCTGCGGCCGAGTCGGCGATCAGCTCCTTCTCGAATTGGCCCAACGCGCCCTGAGTTCCGCTCTCGCCAAACTGCTGCTTGGCGCGCTTGATCGCCGAGATCGCGAACTTGACCGAGTCCTCGGCGAAGTCGTCGTCGGGGAACTCGACGAACACGGTCTGGTAAGCGAGGGCCGCCTCGAGGAAGCGCTCTTGCTGGAAGAGCCGGTTGCCGATCTCGCGGACCGCCTTGGGCACCCACAGGGCGCGCTCCTTGGGGGTCTCGGCGGCGGTCAGGACGCCCTTGTAGCCGGCGATGGAGAGCTCGCTCTCGCCGCGGCAGAAGTAGCCGTAGCCGACGTAGAACTGAACCTCGGGCGAGTAGACCTCACCGCCGGTCACGTCTGAGATCTCGGAGAGGACTTTGCAGGCGTCGACGAAGCGGCGGCGAGCCGAGTCGTCGCCCTTGTCAGCGGCGGACTGAGCCTCCTTGAGCATCTTGAAGATCTCACCAGCGCCGCGTTCGCCTTGACCAGCGCCAGCGAGGGCCTTGGCCCGCTCGAACACGAGCAGGAGACCCATGGGGTGATCGCGCCAGTTCTTGCCGTGGGGCTTGCTGTCGATGCCGAGGGCGACCTGGAGGGCTTCCTCGCCCTTGTTGGTCTTGACCAGGGCCTTCACGAGCAGAATGTGCGCGTTGATGCAGATCTGACGGACGTGGTCGAGGTCCTTGGGGATCTGCGGCTTGTAGGAGTCGGGGACGTGACCTGGGTCATACCAGAGGTCGATATAGGTCAGGTCGGTCGCGAGGCCGATCGCCTCGTCGAAGTCTTCGAGGTCGATCATGACCTCGATCTGGCCTATGTAGCTCAGGTTGCGGAGGACGTCGTTGCTGGTGCCGGCGCGGTCGTCCGAGCCGTCGATCAGCAGGGTGTAGGCGGTCTTGGCCCCGTCGAGGAGCTCCTTGCGCTTGGCCTTGTGCTCGTCTCCCTTGTAGGTCCGAGCAAGCGTCACGTAGCCGTCGGCGAGGAAGAACTGGGTCAGGTCTCGCTGGTTCTCCGCGCGCTGGCGCTTGTGCTGCTGCTCCTCGGGGACCTGGTCGAGGCGCTTGGCCTTCTGCTCAATGGCGAGCAGCTCACCGACGACCTTGTTCTGCTCTTCGACCACCTTCTTGCAGGACGCGATCATGTTCTCGAGCTCGCCCCGACCCTTGTCGATGAGCTTCTTACGCTCGGCGTCGTCTTGGGCCTCGGCCGCTTGGCCAATGATCGCCAGGCCGCGGGCCTTGGCGGACTCGATCTGGTTGATGCCAGCTAGGCTGGCGCGACCGTGGTTGGGGTACTTCTCCTGGAGCTCCTTGAGCTTGGCCTCGTATTGCGTGAGGAGGTCGGTGTCCTTCGTCGCGCGGGCAATGACCTTGATCGCGTCGGCCGCGGAGAACTCCAGGTCCGCCTTCTCGTTGTCGCTGCTGGCCTTCTCGAGGAGCTTGGGTGCCAACTCACGGACCAGGGTGGCCGAAGCCTGCTGGAGAGTTCGCTTCATGAGCTCGCCGTAGGGCTCAGCGCCGGTGTAGTCGCTGGCGGCTGCCGGAGCCTTGCCGAGGTGGACGAGGCGACGCTCGCCGCCGAGGCCCTTGGTCTTGGCGATCTCAGCCGCGCCCTTGCCAGCCACGACCCGCTGCGGATTGCTGGGGTAGAGCAGGAGACCGCGCAGGTAGCAGAGGAGCGCTTCGTCGTCGTCCTTCCCTTGAAGGACGAGGCCGAGGCCGGTGTAGGCGTAGCCGCGCGCGCTGCCGGGCGCCTTGGGGTCGTCGGCGACTCCTTGGAACACGCCGCGGGCGCCGTCCTTGTCCCCAGCGAGGGCGTCGCAGTGGGCGACGCCGAGGCGGGCCAAGGTCTTCAGCTCGTCGCTCGAGGCGCTGCTCGAGAGGTCCTTGAACACGCCCTTGGCGCTGCTGGCTTTGCCGCTGTTGATCAGGAGGATCGCTTGCCCATAGAGGCCGACCTCCTTCCAGGCGCTGCCGAAGCTCCCGCTAGCGAGCTCCTTGTATTTGGCGAGGGCCGCGTTTCCGCTCAGGAGTCGAGCAGAGCGCTCCAGCGCCAGAGGCGCGCAGAAGTGGCTCTTGTATCGCTTGGCGACGTTGGCATAGGCCTTAAGAGCGACGTCGGTCTTGCCCTGATTGGCGAAGGTCTCACCGATGAAGAAGTGCGCGTAAGCGTGCCACTCGTCCTTGCTCTTGCTCAAGACCTTCTTGAAGGCGTCAAGGGTCTCGGTTGTCGGAGCGCCACCTCGGAGCTTGGCTATGGCCTTGCGGAGGTTCGCGTCGCGAGTCGGGAAGAGGATCTCGATCTCCGTCGACTTGGCGCTCTGCTCGCTCCCTCCCGCCTTGTAGCGGACCTCTTCGGCCCCCGCCTTCTTGATGGTGCCTCGCACCATTCGGCCGTCCTTGAACACGATCTCGCCGGCCATGGCGGGGATCGCGGCCGCCGCCACGAAGGCGGTCGGCACGAGGAAGAAGGTCGTCTTCGAGAATCTCATGTGCTCTACACCCCCCAGAGGTGTTCAGAGTTCCAATCGACAGAATCAAGTCACCGAAGACCCAACGAGTGGGTGGCGCCCCAGATTCGATGCTTACCTCAAGTCCCCACGGCTCGCGTGAGCGCGCCAAGGGAGGCGAGGCAGCCTAAATGAAGCGAGCGCAGCGCCTTTCGGCGTCGCGCCCGCGTCTTCCCGTGCGGAAGGGCAGGCCCTAGCGCCGAGAATTTACATCGTCTGACAGTTCGAATCGACCCGCCCAGGGGGCGAAAGGTGCCGAAGCGTCAGCTGCGAGTTCCTACTCGCGGCCGAACTCCCGCTTCTCCTCCTCACGAATGATCGTGATGTTCGCCTTGACGAGGACCACCAAGCTGGCGCGCAGCTTGTGGAAGGCCTGGCGACGGAAGAGGTTGTTGAGGATCGGAACGTTGATCAGGAAGGGAACGCCCGACTCACCCTCGAACTCGTCGTAGTTCTTGAGGCCACCGAGGAGGACCGTGCCGCCGTCCGGGACGCTGACGGTCGCCCGCAGCTTCTGGATCGTGATCACGGGCAGCTCGATGGGGATCGAGGTGAAGGCGTTGGCCAGGGTGACCGGAGCCGGGATCCGAGGAGGAAGCTCCGTCGCCAGGGTCGGCTTGAGCTCGAGGCTGACGTAGCGACGGTCGTGGCTGACCGTCGGGCGAACCTCGAGGATCGCGCCGGTGTTGAGGAGGCCAATGACCGGGTTCAGGACGGGGATCACGCCGGTCTGGTTGACCTCGACGTCCTGAATGAAGGCCCGCTGCCGAATGTTGAGGATGTGGCTGCGCTGGCCGTTGAACACGGTCAAGCGAGGCGCGTTGATCAGGCGGCTCTTCTGGGTCTTGCGAACGGCTTCCAGCATGGCTTGGAGCTGGAAGTCGTCGATGAAGTTGTATTGGAGCGCCAGGCCACCGTTCGGGTTGATGTTGAAGGGCAGGCCGGCGGGCGCCAGGGAGCTGAGGGCGTTGACGATTCCGGTTCGGATATCGGTCTGGCCCTGAGCGTCAATGTAGCGGTAGCCGACGTTGACCTGCTGCGGACCACCGTTGAGGCCGCGCGGGAACTGGATCTGGCCGAAGCTGTCCGAGGTCGCACCAGGGATCAGAGGGTTCTGACCGGGCTGGGGCGTGAAGTTCTGCGCGTTGTCCTGGTTGACGATGTCGATGCCGAGGTGCTCGAGCATGTTGTCTTGGACCTGCACGAAGCGGGCCTCGACCGTGACCATGATCCCGACCGTGCGACGCAAGGCGTCGAGGAGCTGGATCACCTTGCGGTGCGCCGAGAGGGGCTTGCGGACGATGAGGACGCCGCCGGAGAACTCGACTGAGCCTTCGCCTTCGTCCTCGCCGAGCTTGCTCTCGATGAGCTCGATCAGCTTGTCGCTCTCGAGGCCACCGCTGCCCTCGTCCTCTTCGTCGTCGCCGAAGTCGAGGGAGGCACCGCCGGCGCCGCCGCCGCCACCACCTGCAGCCAGGTTCAGGCCGAGCTTGGGCGCGGGGTAGTTAGGGGGCGTGCTGACGATCTCGTTGACGTCGTAGAACTCGAGGACGAGCTCTTCAGCCTTGTCCTCTTCGGTCGTGATCTTGATCACGCCGTCTTCGATTCGCCAGGTCAGGGACTCGTTGCTAGCCAGGATCAGCTTGAGCGCGTTCTGGAGCGAAATCTCCTTGAGGCGCAGGCTGACGGTGACGCTCTCGCCCTCGATCAGGTCCTTGGCTTGTCGCGTGACGACATAGTTGAGGCCCGTGATATCGCGGAGGAAGTCGATGGCTTCGTTGAAGTCCGTGCCCTCGAAGTTGAGGCTGATCTTCTGGCTCTCGAGGCGATCCTTGGTCTTGATCGTGTCCTCGGTGTCGCGCTGACGGCTGAGGAGCTCGGTGATCGGGAGGTCGCGAGACTCGATCTCGAGCCAGCGCTCGCGGTTCGGGAAGCGGAAGATCCGCTGGTAGGGAACCGCCGACTCCTCGACCCACTCCAGCTGGCGACGCCAGGCCTCGACCTTGTCGCGGTAGGTCTTGAGGCTTCGCTGACGCAGCTGCGACTCGATGGCCCGCTTGCGCAGGTCAGCGGCGTCAGTGTTGTCCGGCTGCTGGCGAAGGATGTCGTCGCAGAGGCGCACGGTCTTGTCGTACATCTCGACCTTGAAGGCCTCGCGCGCGTCCTCGTGGAGCGACTTGACGGTCGAGTCGCGGAAGCGCGTGGTGCGGGCCTTCTCGGACTCGGCCGACTGGCGAGCGGCCTCTTGGAGCATCTGCAGGCGACGGCGCTCTTGCTCGTCAGCGAGGCGGCGAGCCTCTGCGATCCGAGCCTGAGCCTTGGCCCGCAGACCCTCGCGGTCAATGTCGTAGGGGAACCAGCGGATCGCCTCGAGAACACGTTGGAAACGCTCCTGCGCGCGATCGTAGCGCTGGCGCTTCATGAGCATTTCGCCCTCGTGGAACACCCGCTCCATCTCGACCCGCGCTTGGTCGATCTTGGCGAGGCGCTCGTCGACCATGGTCCGAACCGCGTCACGGTATTCGGCCCGACGGTCACCGAGGATCCACATCACGCGGTCGCGGAGGCGGACAGCTTCGAGGTTGTTGGGATCGAGAGCGGCAGCGCGGTTCAGGTTCGCGGCGGCCTCGCGGTAGCGAAGCTGCTGGAACAGGTTCCGGCCCGTGGCGAGGTAGTTCTTCGCCAGCGCCTGGCGCTCTTGCTCCTCGAGGGTCCGCTCACGAGCGAAGTCGCCGAGGCGGGAGTCCCCGCCCCCAGCGTCGTCGGGCGGGCCGAGGGCCTTGGGGGCGTCGGCGCCCTCAGCTGCCTTGGCAGGAGCCTTGGCTTGCTTCGGAGCCTCGTCCTCGTCGGACTTAGCCGAGTCGGTTGGGGTCTCGTCGGCCGGTGCCTCGCTGTCACGAGCAAGCTCCGCGTCTGGTCCACGACCAGGAACGGGCTCGCTGGCACAGCCGGCAGCGAAGGCAAGGAAGAACGCGAGAAGGGTCGCGACTCGAATGCGCATCGGATCCTCTTTTAGGCGATTCCGTGGGGGGTGTGGTGCGCGCGATCGCCCACAGCCCCTCCGCGGGGCGCGCATAGTAGCACGCTGGTTCTTACGGGCCAACCGCTTACAGAGCTTCGACCAAATCTCGGCGATGAGGCGGCGATGACAGGGCGGTGACAGGCTAAACCGCTCTAGATAAAGGGATTGAGGCGACGCGACTCCTCCCTGTCCAGATCTTGGGTCCGACTCTCATAAGTCGTTTGCCTGTGGTGGCGGCTGCGGATTCAAAGGACCGCTGAGGGTCACCCTATTTGGGTGGTCCGAGGTCGACCCGGAAGGTCTTGGTCTGTCCTTGATAGGGGGGGAGGGTGACCACGACTGCTGGTTGGCCCGGCCGTCGAAGGTTGAAGGACTGACCCGAGAGGTTTCGAGTCACCCCGCTTCGGGGGATGGCCCAGGTCCCTTGATCTTGAACATGCCTCGAGTAGCTGAGGGAGCCTCGCTGGTCTGTGATGACCGGATCGTCGAGGTCAGCTGAACTGGAAGTCGCCGGTCTCGTCTCCAACGCACCGGTGGCCGTGAGGGGGGAGGGCGAGCCCTTCCAGCTTGGACTCACCGGCCGGACCTCGACTCCGGCTGCGGGCTGGCCGCCTTCGAGGACGATGAGCTGGACCTGCGACTCGTGAATCAGGGTCAGGGTGTTGACAACGAAGAGATTCAACCCGACGTAGCTGACCAGCGGTCCTAGGACTGCGCAACCCAAGACGTAGCCCAGGCGGGAAGACCTCTTCGAGGAGTCAGGCGGTGCGTCGCTCATGCCGGGCTGATGCTGGGTCGGTTTCGTACAAGCAAGACGCCCCGCGCCAGGGCGCGAGGCGTGTTGGATTGGTCAAGGCAGTTATTTGGTGGGCTTGGGGTCGGTGGTCCGAGCCTCTTCCTCTTCGCCAGACGCCTTCCACTTGAACTTGATCACGCCGACCTGGATCTCTTGGCCGTGCTTGCCCTTGCCGGTCTCGCGGCGGCAGCTCTCGAAGATCGCGCCGGTCGAGTAGTCGACCTCCTTGCGACCGATCTTGAGCTTCTGGCCGATCTCCTGACCCTCGAGGACTCGGAAGCCCTTCTTGGGGAGAAAATCACCGGTCGCGGGGTCGAACTTGTAGACGTAGATGTAAGCCTCGTCCTTGCTGTTGGCGTCCCGGACGAGGTCCTTTTGGGTCACCGACTGCGGGATCAAGTAGACGTCGCGCTCGGTCGTGACCGGGCCCGTCTCGCTGCTGATCTTCTCACCGTCCTCGGAGGACAGAGTCATCTTGTCGCGCTGGACGCGCTTGCTCATGCGATCGATCTCGGCGACCGAGACCACGCGGTAGTAATACTCCGAGCGCGCCGCCAGCTTCTCGTCCGTGTATGAGGTCTGGTCTTCGGCCAGGCGAGCGATCTCCTCCCACTCACCGTCCTTGCCGAGTCGGCGCTGGACGACGTAGTTGGTCACGATCACGTAGTCGTTGTCGCTGGCCTTTTGCCAGGTGATCTTGGCCTTGCCGCGATCGCTCGAGTCGTGCTTGACCTCGGTGACCGAGTAGTGCTTGGCCGTGGCGCGAGCCGCCTTGGCCTTCTCCTTGGTCAACACGCCCGGGCGCCGGTGGAGCATCCAGGCCGGCATCTCGCCGCCAGCGACGCCCTTGGGGTTGAGGCGCTTGTCGAGGAGTTCCGGGCGCTTGGCGAGCTCAACGGCCTTGGGCTTGGCGTTTTGCATGTGCGTGTCGATTCGGCGGCGATCCGCATCGACCTTCTTGGCCTTGCTGAGGTCCTTGGGCGGGCTCATGCTGGTGATGCCCGTGTATGCCAGGACGGCCACCGCCGCCAGGAGGACGATCTTCTCGAAGTGCTCGAGGAGGATCTCTTTCGGCTCAGCCATTACTCGGGCTCCGCGGGGGTTTCGGGCTTCGGCTCCGGGGGGTTGAAGTCGAGGACGTCGATCTCGAGTTTCAGGAGGACTGTCGGCTCAGGGACGTAAGCCTCGAGCTCCGACTCGCCTTTGAACTGAGCCAGATCGTCGAGGAGGATCTGAGCGTGGTCGTCGGGGAAGACCTTCTCGGATCCATCGACGAGCAGGTTGATCTTGCGATCCTCGATTCGGAAGCTGCCCTTGGTCAACTCGAAGGAGTGGACCTGCATCGGGATCGGCTGCTCGAGGATCTTGCTCATGATCAAGCTCGCGTCGCGGAATGAGATCTGCGCCTTGAGGTTGACGCGGAAGGTCGAGACGAGAGGCTTCTTGTTGTCGTCCCCGCCGGACTTGTTTCCCGCAGCGCGCGTGATCGCGATTCGCTCGACGAGGCGCGCGGGGATCAGTTGAGGCTTCTCGTCCTCTCCCGTGGGCTTGGTCATTCCGACGCCGTTCTTGGCGGCGTCACGGAGCGCGCTCAGGAGATACTTCTGAGCCCAGTAGCGCTTTTGAGCGAAGCGCATGTCGTTGCGATCGCGCGGAGCGTCGTCCATCAAGTAGACGAGCTCAGCGTCGCTGGGGTCGGTCACGATCGTCGAGAACTCTTCCTTGAGTTCAGGGATCGCCTTTGAGGTCCAGTGCTGCTTGAAGTTGTTGAAGTCCGGCTCTTCGCCCTTGGGGAGACCCTGGAACTGCTCGAACCACTTCTCCAGCTCTTCGTCCTTGGCTTGCACGAGCTTGCTGAGCTTGACGGACTGCTCGCGGAGAGCCGCGGCCTTGTCCTCGAAGTGCTTTTGGAAGTTCTCGTTGTAGACCGGGTCGTTGGCGTCGTTGGCCTTGATCCGGTCGGCCAGGGCCTTGATCTTCCCGGCCTTCTGCTTGAGCTGGAACTTGGCGTTCTCGACGGTGCCCTTGGTCTTCCTGTCGCCGACGACTCCACCTTGGACGACGAAGAACCAGGCCGGGAGCGCCGCGAGAGCGACTCCGTAGAGGACGATCAGCGGAATGTTTCGCTGGGCGAGCTCTTTTGGATCGACGGCAGCCATTACTTCTCCTCCGGCGCGTCGCCCTCGGGCGGAGCAGCAGGCTTGGGCTTGGGAGGCTGTGGGACACCGACCTCGAAGCGGATCTTGACCATCGCGACTTCGAAGGGCTTCTCGGGCTCGCTTCGAGCGTCGGGGTGGAGCTGGTAGAGCACCTCGGCTACCGAGAGGTCCACCTCGCCATAGCCCTTGGGCATGGCGTCGGAGGGGTTGCGGAGGTGGAAGGGAGCGCCCGAGAGCGCGGTGCGGAGCTTGTTGACGACGTTCCCCTCGATGTCTGAGCGAATGTCGGCCTCAGAGCGCCCGCCCAGGGCCATAGCGAAGCGGAGCTCCACGTCATAGGGGGTCTGGCTCCCCTGACGATCGAGCCGGCGGACCTTCCAGTCCAAGAGCCAGAGCTTCTTCTCGTTGAGGGGACGAACCTTCTTACGCCACTCGGCGAGCTGCTCGCGGACCGGCTTCTTACGAATGTTCTCGGGCAGCTTCGGCAGCTTGTCGTTGGGGACAGTCTTGGTCGAGTCTGCGAGGACGCCGCGGATCTTGTCCATCATCTCGGGGACGAGGGTCCGGCCGTCACCCAGGTTGTCGAAGATCGCGACCTCCTTCTCGAGGGGCTCGATCTTCTTGGCAGACTCTTGGGCCGCTGTCTCGGCGCCCTTCCAGGCGGAGATCTTGTTGAGGGCCTTCTGCGACTTGTCGACCTTCTTGCGGACGCCGTCCCAGTAGACGTAGCTGAGGCCGAAGGCGACCCACGCCACGATCGCCGTGATCAAGGCGAAGGGGACCTTCTTCTTGAGGACAGCCTGGATCTGCTGCTGCTGTGGCGCGAGGTTGATCGCGCAGCGACCCTCGCCTGCGCCCTGAAGGGCGAGGCCGAAGGCGACTCCGAAGGCCAGGTGGTGGTCGGCTATGACGCTCGGGTCGACGTCGTCGTCGAACACGAACTGCTCGGAGAGCTCGGGCGCGCGCTTGACGCTGTAGCCGAGCTGCTTCTTGAGGAAGGCCGGCAGGTTTCGCAGCTTGGACCCGTCGCCGATCAGGATCATCCGCTTGACCTCGAGGTCCTCGGCTTGGCTCTTGAAGAACCCAACTGAGCGGTGGATCTCGCCGACGAGGTCCTTGAGCGTGGGCTCCATGCTGGCGAAGATCTTCTTCGCCTGCTGGCTCTTACTGCTCGACTTCTTGAGCTTCTCAGCCTCTGCAAAGGGGATCTTGAAGCGATCGGCCAAGGCCTTGGTGATCTCGGTTCCCGCGATCCGGAGGTTGCGCACCCAGAACCGCTCGCCGTCGAAGATCACCAAGTCGGTGTGTTCGGCGCCGATGTCGAGGAGGATGGTGCCCCCCTCCTTGTCGGGCAGGTTCTCGCGAATGAAGTTGTAGGACGCTAGGGGCGCGATCGTGATCGTGTCTGGGTAGAGGCCTGCCTCCTTCAGATCACCGAGGAAGCCGTCTATGAGCTCCGTTCGAGTCGCGAAGATTCCGATCTCGATCTCTTCGTGCTCTTCATAATCCCGCTCGATCTTGAGGAAGTCCCAGTTGACTTCGTCGATCGGGAACGGGATCTGCTGCTGCGCCTCGAGGCGCACCATCATGGAAAGTTTGCTCTTCTCGACCGGCGGCAGCTGAATGAAGCGGCTGAACGAGTGGAGACCAGGGATCGAAACCACGATCTCCTCTCCGCGCAGCTTGTGCTTCGTGAGGAACTTTCGAACCGCGTCGCTGACGTGCTCTTGGCGCTCGTCCTCGTCTTCTTCCACCGGATAGGGGAAGTAGTCGACGGCTTGGATCTCAAAGCCCTCTTTAGTTTTAGCCAGCTTGACGGCCTTCAAGGCCGCCTTGCCGATGTCAATCCCCCATACCGATGCCATGGCCCCCCCTTCGAGGGTTCGTCCGTGCCGCCCGAACCGGGCTTGCCGCAACCGAAGTCGACGACTAAGCCCTTGTCATATAAGGAAATAGGCGTAGCGGCGCGGGATTGTAGGTCACCCAATAGAGGGTGTCAAGTTGCTCCTGAACGCCGCACGGAGCTTATGCACGCCCCTATGTGACTCTCAGACTTAGATGCCCTCACGCACTTCATGAACGTCGCTCCGTCTCGTCGGGCTTTATGGGCTCGGGTCGACGGCGCTCTAAGTGCGGGAAGGTCAATTGAAGGTCGGCCCAAGCCTTGCGCTTCTCTCCGGGTGTGCGGAGGAGGTAGGCCGGGTGGTAGGTCAGGACCGTGGGGATCCCCTCCCATTGGAGGAGCTGTCCGCGCTTGCCTCCGAGGCTGGCGTCGGGATTCAGGAGTCCCAGGCCGACAGCAGCGGTCTTGCCGAGGGCGCAGATGACCTTGGGCTGAATGATCTCGAGCTGTTGGCGCAGGAAAGGCAAGCAGGTGCCCATCTCGTCCGGCTGAGGGTTGCGGTTCCGTGGCGGGCGGCACTTGACGACGTTGCAGATGAAGACCTCTTCGCGGAGGTAGCCCATCGCGTTGATCATCTTCGTCAAGAGGGAGCCGGAGGGACCGACGAAGGCCAGGCCCTGCATGTCCTCGTGATACCCAGGGCCCTCGCCGACGAACACGAGCTCCGCGGCCGCGTCGCCCTGGCCGAACACGAGCTTGGTCCGACCCTTGGAGAGCCCGCACTTCTGGCAGCCCATCATTTGGCTGGCGAGGCCATGGAGGCGGCCTTCGTTCTGGACCCTTCTCTGAGGCAAGGGCAAGCCAGCCTCAGGGAGGGGCGCCTTGGCCACGGCCGCGGGTCGAGGTCGCGGGGAGGGGCTAGGCCGGGGGGAGGGCTGGTTCCGGTTCACGAAGGAGGGCGGTGGGATCGGGGCGTCCTCGTCACGCGAGGACGCGACGCTAGCTCGAGGGGGAGGCGCTGGCGCAGGGGAGGGGACGGGGCTCAGCCTCACGCCCAAGAGTCGGTCTAGCTCGGTCAGCCCGCGCACCGCGAGGGCGAGGTCAGCGAGCTCTTGCCGAGGGTCTAGGGGGGGCGCTTCCACGCCGGGATCCTATCCCAGCGGGCTGACGGGAGTGGGGCTGGCCGGCATGAATCACCAAGCCCCCGGGCATCTCCGCGGGGCGTCGATATCTAGCGGGCAGGATCTAGGGCCGCGCCGCAAGGACGGCGTACAGCAACGAAGGCGGTCCCCCCGGACCGCCTTCGCTACCTACTCAAGCTGTGTGCCCTAGCTGACTAGGGGTTGATCGAACCGACCATGCCCGGCTTCTTGGTGAGCGGGGTCGTGACGACGGTCGGACCCGTCGTCGCAGGCACGGTGACGGGGGCGGTCACGGGCGTGACGGGCGTGACGGGTGTCATGGGCGGGTTGCCGGCCGGGACGCTCGTCGAGCCACCGCTGGTCTTGCCGAGGGGCAGTCCGACGCCAGGCCCAGTGACGGGGTTGCCGGGGGCCGGCTTGCCGAGGGGCGTCATGGCTCCAGGGCCGCCGACGACGACGGGGCCAGCCGGGGCACCGGGCGTGATCACCACAGTGGTCGGGAGACCGATCTTGGGGAGGGGCAGGCCAGCGCCGGGGGCGCTGACGGTCGTCAGGCCGGTCCCTCCGCTGACGTCAGCGATGCTCTCGAGGGGGCGGAGGGCGACGACGTGCCGATCGCTCCCCACGCGGTGAACGTAGGCCCGAACCCGAACGTGGGGGCCCTGGAGCGTGCCGCTCGTGACTGCAGGTCGAGTCGTGACCGCCGAGGGAGGCGAGATCATGCTCGGCATGTAGTTCTCGAGCTCCGCGCGGCCGGGCCCCATGAGGACGGCACCGCCGAAGGTCAGGTCTTGGCGGAAGGTCCAAGAGCGGCTCCCGACGCTGCTGACGCTGCTCTCCCACTCCCAGGTCCGACGGAGCCGCTGACGAACGTCCATCAGCCTCGGGTTGTGGAGGGCGTCTATGGCGAGGCTCTTGATCTTGCGCTTCTGCGGGTCTTCGCTCAGCTCGTCGGTGGTCTGGGTGGCGGTTCCCTCGACGTCGATCCAGCGAAGCTCGAGGTCTTTGAGAGCAGCCATTTGCTCAGGCGTTCCGCTGACCTCGTAGATCGACTCGACCTTGCTCCAGAGGGCGCTGTGGGCCTTAGCGCCCATGACCATCTCTCGGAACACTTCTTGGGGCTCTCCGAGGGCGAAGGTCCCAGGTCCTGCGTGGGTGGAGTTGTTGCTCGGCTGGAGGATGTAGAGCTTGCCTTGGTACTCGACGATGTTGCCGCGAGCGCGCTCGCCGGCGAGGCCGAGGCCTGAGGCTGCGAGGAGGAGCAAGGCGGCAAGAGTAAAGGTTCGGAGGTTCACGAGAGGACTCCCTCATTCTGTTTGCGTCGCACGAGATTGAACTCGTGGTGGTTTGGGAGTCCTTTCGCACGGGGGAGTCCGAAACACTTAAGTCTTTAAGAATCAATGAACGTGTCACCGGATTTGGGAAATCGCGGCAGGGTGAAACGATGGGAAGGAGGGGCCCAGCCAGCTCGATCCTCTGGTGTCCAGCGCGGACGCTGGGCAGGAAGATTCACGTTTCCTTGCCTCTGAGGGCTTGCTATACCCTCCCGCGCTGGAGGCGACATGAATCGACACGCACTCGGGGGGGCCCTCGTCCTCGCCATAGGCCTAGGCAGCGCGCTCCCGGCCCGCGCGGCGGACGCGGTCGAGGCCGCAGCCCTCGAGGCGGCGCTGGACAAGGGGCTGAAGTGGCTCTCGGGGCTTCAGCAGCAGGATGGTTCCTTCAAGCTGCCGCCGAACCGCGAGTCCCTCGAGCCTGGGTTCCCGATGGGCTTCTCGGCCCTCGCGACGCTGACCCTCCTCAAGTGCGGTGTCCCGGCTGACGACCCACGGATCAACAAGGCCTTCCAGCACCTCTATACCCTGCCCCTTCGCAAGACCTACAGCGTCTCAGTCCTGGTCTTGGCCATTGAGGCCCGCTACGCGCCGCCGCCGAGTGCGCGAAAGAAGCAGGCCAAGAGGAGCTACTCCAGCGTGGCCCGACGCTTCTTTCAGGGGAAGGCGCGCAAGCCAGACCTGCAGAAGCTCCAGGCCTGCGTCGCCTTCCTCGTCGGTCACCGGGCTAAGAACGGCGCCTGGCGCTATCCCGAGGGGGTCGAGTCAGATAACTCCTGCACCCAATACGCGATGCTGGCCCTCAAGGGCGCCCGACGCCTCGGCGCGGACGTCAAGCCAGAGATCTTCGAGCAGGTGGCGGACTACTTCGTCGCCCAGCAGGACGCGACGGGTCCTGAAGTCCCCTTCTTCCCCGTGCCTGCCGCAGACGGTCCGATTTACGACATGCTCGGCCCCGAGCAGCGCAAGAAGGCCTCTGACAAGTGGAAGAAGCGGCGCGCGAAGGAAGCCAAGAAGAAGGGAACGCGGACGCGCGCCCCGAAGGAGAGTCGCGAGAGCGAACTCTTCAACGCGCGCGGGTGGAGCTACCTCCCCCGTGAGCCCCAGGACGCGCCCTCATCAAGGACCGGGCCGGTGCCGACCTACCCCAAGAGCGAGCAGAAGACGACGGGCTCCATGACGAGCTCCGGGATCGCTGCCCTCTGCATTGCCAAGAGCGAGCTCGAGACTCGGCCCCGCTCGTGGCGGCCTCGACGGGACGCGGTCGAGACCGCGATCCGCGACGGCTGCGCTTGGCTCGCGAAGCACTGGAATCCACAGAGCAACCCTGGATCGGCCGGTTGGAAGTACTACTACCTCTACAGCGTGGAGCGAGCCGGGGTCTTGGCTGGGACCTATCGCCTCGGGGAACACGACTGGTGGGAGGAGGGCGCCGCGCACCTCCTCGCGACTCAGGAAGCCGAGGGGACCTGGCCTGATGCCAAGGGGCTCTCGCGTCTGAGTCGGACCTGCTTCGCGCTCCTCTTCCTTAAGCGCGCCACGATCCCCCTCGTCCCGCTCCCGCCTAAGCGGGTCATGACGGGTGGGAAGAAGTAGGCGAGTGCCTGGCAGGCTGAGCCTCGCAGGGAAGGTCTCGTTGGGACTTCAGGGCGCCCTCTATGTAGCGGCCGGCCTGAATCACTTTCGGGACCCCGGGTTCTACCTGCCCATGATGCCGCCCTACCTCCCGGCGCACCTCGAGCTGGTCTACGTCTCGGGGATCGCTGAAGTCGCCTTGGGGTTTGGAATCCTCGTGCCGCGGACGCGGCGCCTGGCGGCCTGGGGCCTGGTCGCGCTCCTGTTGGCCGTCCTCCCAGCCAACCTTCACATAGCGATCAACGACGTCCCCCTCGGCGGGGCCGAGCAAGGGGCAGGGATCTGGAATTGGGTCCGGGTTCCCTTTCAGGTTCCGCTCTTGGTCTGGGCCTGGTGGTTCACGCGGCCGCGTGGGGAAGAGACTGGCGAAGGGCTCGGCGCCCAGATCGAGGCGCCCCAGCCCGAGGCGCCCCAGGGTTAGCCGGCTTGGGGGAGGCGCCGAGGAGCGCTGGCGGTGCGGCTCGAAATCGGAGCCGGCTGAGCCGTCGGCGGGTCAGGGCAGACCATCAGGCCCATCATGGGCTCAGGGTCGTCCTGGCAGCCCGTCGCGAAGCCTGCTCCGAGGAAGGTCAGCAGGAGACCCGCGGCACGGCGAATCCAGCTCCCGCTCCGGCCCTGCTGGAGCTGGCTGGGGCAGTCGGCCGTGATCAGGCGGCCGTCGGCGCGGCGCTTGAAGCGGCCGCAGATCCGCTCGCCGCCGGCTGCGCGCTCGAGGAGCGCGACCGCCGCGGCCTCAGGCAGGCCGCTCAGATCGTAGACCGCGTGGTCGCAGCGCTGGCAGTGGCGCGTTTGGTCGTCGCCCTGCATGTCCTCCCAGGACTCCGTGCAGGGGCTGGCGACGTCGAGGCGCTCGAGGAGGCTGTTCATGGCTAGCGCTCCTCGCCGGCCATAGGGAGGCGGCGCTCAGGCATTCGGACCTTGCCCATCTTGCGGGGGGCCAGCTCTTCGAGCTCTTCGACCTCGCACTCGCTGCTGTCGACGCTCGCCGTGTCGGGCGCGATCCTGGGCGAGCCCATCATGACCGGGGCCTCGACCTCGCCCATGAGCATGGGTCCCGAGCAGCAGGGCCCGCTGCCGTCGCAGCAGGGGGTGGAGGTGGTGTTGGGCGCGACGGGCTTGCCCATGGTCCGGGTGAGGGCGGCGTCGCTGTCCGTGCAACCGGCGGCGAGGCCACCAGCGAGGGCGAAGAGGCCGGCCGCGACGCTGCGGGCCTGGGTCCAGCGGCTGCGGGTCTTGCGGACCTGGGTCGGGCAGTCGGCGGTCAGGACGGTCCCGTCGGCGCGACGGCGGAAGCGAACGCAGACCTGCTCGCCGTTCTGAGTCTTCGCCACGAGGGACTGGGCCGCGTCGCGGGTCATGCCGCTCAGGTCGTAGACGGTCTGCTCGCAGCGATCACAGTGCCGCTCGCGCTGGTCGCCCGTCATTTCGTCCCAAGACTCGTGACAAGGGCTCGCTACCTCAATCCGATTCAGCCAGTCGCTCATGTCGCCTCCTTCGCGGTTGGAGGTTTCACAGCGATCCCCCCAGGGTTGGGGGTGAGCAGATCGAAAATCCGCCTAAGTGCTTAGGTCAATGTCGTTTGCGGCGGCTCTTCCGCCGGCGATCGCGCCGCGAGGGCGAGGAGCGCGGCGGCTCGGGCTCAGGGGGCTCGGGGCCCGATCCTGGCTCCACGTCGTCGTGCGGCTCGAGGTCACCCTGGGCCTGCTTCCAGTCGCGAATGATGCCCATGGCAGCCACGGCGTCGATACGCCCCTTGTCGAACTGACGCCAGTGAAGACCCGTTTCGCGAATCTGGCGCTCAGCTGCTTGTGAGGTCAGGCCCTCGTCTTGGAGGTGGACTGGGATCTCGACCCGCGCCCTGACCAGCTCGGCGAAGGCGTGGACGCGGCGGGACATGTCGGAGATCGCGCCGTCCATGTGGAGCGGATCGCCGATGACGAGATCGTCGGCGGAGTGAGAGCGGACGAGCTCCGCCACGAGGTCTGCGGCTGCGGCGTCCTCGCCCGGGTTGGCCAGGGTGTCGAGGGGCACGATGAGGTCGCCGCCTGGGAGGGCGAGGGCGAGGCCGATCCGGACCGTCCCGTAGTCGAGGCCCAAGACGGTGCGACTACTTGATCCCATAGCGTTTCAGGAGGTGGTAGAGGGTCGTGCGTGGGATCCCGAGCTGGCGGGCGGCGCGGCTCTTGTTGCCTTTGCAGTCGCGAATGGCGGCCTCGACCATGTGCTGCTCGACCTCCTCGAGGGTTTGTCCCGAGACCGCGGGGCGAGCTCGCGCGACGCCGCGGCCCTCTCGGATCTCAGGCGAGAGCTGCTGGGCGGAGACTTGGGGCTGGCCGAAGCTCGCCAAGCGGCGGACCTCGTTGTCGAGCTCACGGACGTTGCCCGGCCAGGAGTAGCCGAGGAGGAGGCGCTGGGCGCGCGAGCTGAGCTTGAGCCGACGGCCCGTGAACTCCAGGAGATGATCGAAGAGGAGCGAGATGTCTCCTGGACGGGAGCGAAGCGGGGGGACCTCGATCCGAAGCACGTCCAGGCGGTAGTAGAGCTCGGCTCGGAAGCGCCCGGTCGCGATCTGCGCCCGGAGGTCGGAGCTGGTCGTGGCCAGGACCCGACAGTGGAGCGTGCGCTCGCGGCGTTCGCCGGAGACCCGAATTCGGCGCTCTTGGATCGCGTGGACTAGGGCGGCTTGAGTCTCGAGAGGGAGCGAGGCCACCTCGTCTAGGACGACCGTGCCGCGTCCCACGCGGACGAGGGCGCCGGGTCGCTCAGCGCTCCCGAAGATCGCCTCGTGGACGTCGCCACCGGCCGAGCACGAGACGACCTGGTAGGGCTCCTCGGGGAAGGAGCCCTGCTCATGGAGCTCGCGAGCCACGGCGTCCTTGCCGGTCCCGGGCTCACCCACGATGAGCACGGGGTCCCAGGTGCGTGCCGCGCGCTGGATCTCCTCGTAGAGCTGACGCATCGGTCCGCTGCGGCCGATCAGTCGACCGAGCGACTCGGGACCCTCGCTCGGCGGCGCGGGCTCGGGGAGGGGCTCCTCGGACTGGGTTCGAAGCTCGGCGGTCTCTATGGCGAGGGCCGACTGATCCGCGAAGGTCCGCAGGAGGGGGAGGTCTTCAGCTGTAAAGGCGCCAGCGCTGAAGCGGTGGTCGAGATAGAGGACGCCCTTGACTTCGCCTCGCAGCTGCATAGGAACGCACACAATGGAGCGAACTTGTCGGGCCTGGACGCTGGAGACGTCCAGCACGTCCGCCCCGCCTTCGTCGGTGGTCACGAGTCCGATCCCCTCGCCCTCGACGACGCGCTTGACCACGGTCCGTGAGACCTCGGACGCGCTCCCAGAGAGGCTGGCCTTGTCGAAGCCGCGAGCGACCTCGACGTTGAACCGATAGCCACCGTCGGGTTTGCGCCCCTGAACGCGGACCAGGAAACCTCGCTCCGCCTCAATCAGCTCAATGGCCGCATCGAGGATCAGGCCGAGGAGGCTCTTGAGGTCCTTCTCGCGGGTCAGAAGGTGGGACAGGTCGCGAACTCGTCGTAGGAAGAGGATCTCGCGCTCGAGTGAAGGGTCGCCCATGGCGGCGATTCTAGCTCGGACCCCTTCCACCCACAGCCACGTCGTACTTCCTCTCTCTGCTGACCGCCGCTGCCCACTGGCTGGCGCGATACTCTGGTCTGGCGACCCGGAGCTCCAACTGCCCACTCCCGAAGACCAGCTCTCCAACGCGTCCGCTGAGGACCTAGCTCTGCGACCCGTGGAGGTGCAACTCCGCAAGGGAGAGCGCTTCCGCGGGCTCCTGGCCTTCTCCAACGACGAGATCTTGGCCCTCGAGGTCGAGGGACATCTCCTCGAGCTGCGCCGACGAGAGGTCGTGAGCGAGCGCTACCTCGATCGGGATTCGACCTGGATCGCTGCGGCGAAGAGCGCTAGCGGCCTCTTGGGCTTTGAGCGAATCCCCCTTGGCGAGGGAGGGCTCCTGGCTGCCGCGCGCCAGGCCTTCGCTGATCAGGCGCAGGTCTTGTTCCTCCCGAGCCGGGCCCCGAGCGCCTGGGCCCAGCTCCCTGAGGGAGCCGATTCCAGGGGGCCCTTTCCCCTCTGGGATCCGATCCCAGCCCTTCCTCTGGAGTGTGTTCCGCACTTGGTCGCCCTCGGCTCTGAGGGCGAGGAATACCCCTGGGCGGCAGCCCTCCTGGGCGAGCTGGGCCCCGGAGACCTCGTGTTGCTGGAGGCCATGGCCTCTCCTCTGGCTTTGTCGGGGTTCCTCGGCCAACTCCGCTGGGCCTACGTCGGCGGGCGGGCCCTGGGGCTGCGCTTTTACGACCCACGAGTGCTGGGGGACCTCTGGGAGAACCTCGACCCCGGCAACCTGGGGTTGGTGTTTGGCGGAGCCTGGACGCGCGACGAGCGGGGGCAGGAAGACCTGCGCTGCGTCCTCTGCGACGGGACGCTGGCTGCTCTCTCGCTCCGCTGCTCAGGGTGCGGGGCGCCGCTCTTGGGGAACGAGGAGGCCCCCTTCCTCCTGGGCGCCCAAGCGCGGGTGGAAGGAGAGGACCTGGTCGTGGCCAGGCCGCAGGTCGGAATTGGCGCCCGTCGAAGCCTCGCACGCCCACTCTCCAAGGGCCGCAAGGCCCTCTGGCTGGAGCCGGCGGTGGTCAAGGCTCTAGGAGGGGCCTACCGGAAGCGGATCGAGGGTGGAGAGGGCTCGGAGCCCGGGTCTGGAGGGGCGATGGTGGGGGCAAAGACTTAAGCGGCGCAGGGGGGTGCGCAGAGGCAGGCTTTTCGAGCTAGAGTGGCGCGGCAATGTCCGACGCAGCCCTTCATGAAAGCGAAGCCTTTCGGCAGCGCGTGTTGAGCCACGGTCTCCTCGATTCGGAGGCCATGGAGGACGCAGTTCGCCGCTATGGGGACGAATCGAGCGGGAAGAACTTCCCGAGCTTCCTCCTCCAAAAGGGCCTCCTCAGCCTCAGCCAGTTCAATGAACTGACCGACACCAACGTCGTCTCGCCGGCCGAGCAGCGAACGCAGAGGCTGGAAGAGCCCCTCGACCCCCGCGTGGGTCAGGTCTATGACGGCTTCAAGGTCGGGGAACTCCTCGCCCGGGGAGGAATGGGCGCCGTCTATTACGGGACCCGCGTCGCCGACGAGCTCCCGATCGTGGTCAAGTTCCTGGCCCAACACCTCGCCCAAAACGACGGGCTTCGGCGCCGCTTCCGGCGCGAGGGAGAGGTCCTCGAGCGACTTCCCTCCCACGAAAACGTGGTCGGGGTCCTCGGCCTCTGCCCTGAGGATCACCCCGAGCCTTACCTCGTGATGGACTTCGTGGACGGGCTCTCGCTCGAGCGGGTCTTGGCAGAGCGCTGGAGCTTGCCTTGGCAGGAGGCCGTCGAGATCGCGATCCAAGTCGCGGAAGGACTGGCGGCGGCGCACGAGCACGGGATCTTCCACCGCGACGTCAAGCCGGCCAATGTCCTCGTGACCCGCGAGAACGTGGTCAAGCTTGTCGACTTCGGCCTCGCCAAGGACACCTTCGCGACCACCCTGACTCGGCCAGGGACTCGCCTAGGGACGCCCTACTACATGGCGCCCGAGCAGTGGGGCAACAACGACATGGACGCCCGCTGCGACGTGTTCTCGCTCGGCGCGACCCTCTACCACCTCCTGGTCGGCGAGCCGCCCTTCTTGGGTAAGGACGCGGCCGAGGTCGGGCGGAAGATCATGACCGGCGACTTCTCGCCGCCGCGCCGGATCGAGCCCAGCATTCCCCAAGAGGTCGAGGAGGTGATCTGCCAGATGCTTCAGCCGGAGCGCCGCTTCCGGTATCCCCGCGTCAAGGGCTGCGCCGATGACCTGCGCCGGGCTCTCCGCGGCGAGGCTCCTCGGGTTCCGACCCTGACCGAGGTCGGGGGAGACCGTCCAGTTCGCCACGCGCTCCTTCCGGGGCGCGAGTTCCTGATCGGGCGAGAGCCTGATTGCGACGTTCGCCTCGCCGACGCGACGGTCAGCCGCCGTCACGCGCGCCTCCGGCGCGGCCAAAACGGCTTCGTGCTTCGGGATCAAGAGAGCACCTACGGGACCTACCTAGGCTCTATGCGCGTCAAGCGACCCCTCGTGCTCCGGAGCGGCGACCGCCTCCGCGTCGGGAAGGTCAAGCTCTTGTTCCGCGACCCCTGGGCGGCAGAGGGCGAAGTCGTGACGGGTGGAGGGCTCCAGCGGCGAGAGGTCCCCGCGCCTGTCCTGCAAGCCATGGCGTCCGCAGGCGACATGCGCGTGACCCTGGGGTTGATCGAGCGCTTGGCTTCGGACCCCGTCGACGACGAGCGAGCTCGCGTCGAGCTGGTCGAGCTCTTCGGCGCCGAGAGCGGCGAGGAGGTCTTCTCCCGGCGACAAATGCTCGCGACGCGCTCGCGGGCCCGGCTCCCACAGCGGCTCCAGAGTCTGACGGGCGAAGACGGCGGTCGCGACCCCAGCGAGTGGCTCGAGGTCTGGAACCGAATCGCTGACAACCACACGATCCAGTATGGGATCGAACGCCCTCCCCGCTCGTATCACCTCGACGTCGTGAGCGGCGAAGAGGGCAGCTCCGAGCTGGGCCTCGAGGCCGACGAGGTCACGATCGGGCGCGAAGAGGACTGCACGATTCAGCTCAGCCACCGGACCGTGTCGCGTCGCCACGCGACGATTAGCCGGCTTCATAGGCGACTCGTGATCGCTGATGCAGGGAGCCGCCTCGGGGTCAAGGTCAACGGCCACAGGACCTCGCGGAGCTTCCTCACGGCGGGCGACACCATCGAGCTCGGTGACGTCCAGCTCAAGCTCGTCGTCGATAACGAGAAGACCGGGACGACTCGCGTCGGCATCGACCTCTACGCCATTGATCCGCTCAGCTTCCAAGTCCTACACGAGCGCAAGCACCCCAGCGTCGCCACGGCCCTGATGGGCTTCTTGCATGAGTCGCGGAAGCTCCGCTGGTTGGCCAAGCTCGCGGAAGAGCTCTATCCCAACGACAGCGACCGCGCGGCGCAGATCGTCGAGAGCGTCAAGCGGATCTACCTCCGCCACGCCGACGAAGCTCTCGACCTCCTGCCCGAGCTCCTCCAAGCCGACGCCGACGACCCCAGTCGCCAAACGGCCCGCCTCACCGCTTGGAGCCAAGCGCTCGCGCGGCGACGGAGCGACCTCGGCCCGCAGGTGATCCCCGTCGGATGGCTCGCTGCCTCACGGAACCTCTGGACGGACTGATTTTTGGGGGTCGGTTTTGGAGGGCTGCGCCCCCCAACCCTCCCAGCTTGGCCCGTTGGATTGGCGCGAGGCCGAGTGGCCTGCGTCGGACTTTCCGAGCGCGCGGGCGCGAGCGGTGAGGTGGAGGATGAGACGGCGGACACTGGCCCCTGATCGGGTGGGTGATGCGAGTCCGCGGGCTCCACAGAGTTGCTGAGAAGAGGTCACTCGCTTTCGCGAGGTGATCTGTCAGCGTGCTAATTCCGCACGTCAACTCTCTACCGGACTGACGACCGCGCTGGCACCTTGATGCCGCAGTGCGTGACTTAGCCCTGGCACCTCCTTTGTTCAGGTCCTGAGCAGATGCGGCGCATGCGACGGCCAACTTTTTCTGGGCATGCCGCGATGCGTTGAAGCGGTGCGTCAAGCGTTCAACGGTGCGTCAAGGGCGTTCAACCATGGGTCAAATCGTTGTAAACACAGGGCTTAGGCCCCGCATCGTCTCCATGGTGTGTCAGTCGGTGTCAGGTGGGTTTAAAGGTCTGTTAAATAGGGACTTAGGTTCCATTTGCCATGGCTGGGCGCACTTGACAGGTCGTCAGAGTTCTGACGCTTTTGACGCCGATTTTCGCCATAACTTGTTCCATAGAAGGGGTTTCCATTCGGTGTTCGAAATGCGAAACTCCTCCCCTTCCTCGCAGGAGGCTCCATGAGTATTGAGACCCCCCAGGCTCCCGCAGCCCAGACCGGTTCCCAAGCGACCGCTCAAACGACTGGCTCCCAATCGCGCCGCGCACGCAGCGGGCGTTCGGGCCGGGCCGCGACGCAGTCGGTGACCCACGTCACGCCTCGTCCGCTCCTCGAGCCGATCCGTGAGGTCAAGCGCCACAGCATCCACTGGAAGCGGAAGGTGTTCCACGTCCTAGGAATCGGAGCGGCTGGCTTCACCTACGCGTTGGCCCCCGTCACCAAGCCCACGGCCCTCATGATCCTGGGCGGAATCGCCGCCGTGTTCGTGTTCCTGGACCTCCTGCGCTTCAAGGTTCCGGCCCTCAACAAGAAGGTCAAGCGGGACTTCGGCCCCTTCATGCGCGACTACGAGCTGGATGGGATCTCGGGGTCGTCCTGGTTCTTCTTCTCCGCCTTGATCACCATCGCCGCCTGCTACCAGTCCGCAGCCGGCCTCGGCATGATCTTCCTGGCCCTCGGCGATCCCATCGCCTCGGCTGTTGGCGTCAAGTACGGCAAGACCAAGCTGCCTGGCGGCAAGTCGCTGCAGGGGAGCCTCGCGTTCCTCAGCGTCTGCTTCCTGGCTGGCCTCCCGATCCTGCTCTTCAAGTATCAGTTCGCTCTCGTCCCGGCCCTCGCAGTGACCGCGGTCACCGCGCTCGTCGCCGCAGCTGCTGAGGCGATCCCCAGCAAGAAGGTCGACGACAACTTCACCGTGCCCCTCGCGGGTGGCCTGGCCGCCAGCGCCATGATGCTTGCTCTCGGCGTCGCCTAGAGCAGCACGAGGCCTCGGCCAACGACGCCCTTCCCTCGGGAGGGGCGTCATCATGTACAGCCCCATGATCGATCCCCTAGCTCCCAATGCGTCCGCTAGTGACAAAAGTGCTCACTACGCCAGAGTCCGCTCTAGGATCGAGAGCCTCCTGGGCGGGGAGCGGGACGCGATTGCGATCTACGCCACCGTGGCTTGCGAACTCCACTGGGCCTTCGCCTCCTATGACTGGACGGGCTTCTATCGACGGGTTGGTCCCGAGGGACTCCTGATCGGTCCCTACCAGGGCAGCCACGGTTGCCTGGAGATCTCCTTTTCGCGCGGCGTGTGCGGGGCAGCCGCGCGGACTCGTGCGACCCAGGTCGTCCCCGACGTCCACGCTTTCCCCGGACACATCGCTTGCAGCTCGTCGACCCAGAGCGAGATCGTGGTCCCCGTCCTCTCGCCTGAGGGAGACGTGCTCGCGGTCCTAGACGTCGACTCGAATCGACCAGCTGCCTTTGATGGGGTTGATCAAGAGGCGCTGGAGTCCCTCTGCGCTTGGATCGGTGCTCGCGCGAGCTAGGTCCCTCCCGACTGACTCTCCTAGGAG
>Ga0316202_10000435_pt1 | contig 47842 bp, 38 predicted proteins | sample 3monrhotite_MG_FD_204934 | JGI IMG/M metagenome (GOLD analysis project Ga0316202, IMG submission 204934) | Microbial mat bacterial communities from mineral coupon in-situ incubated in ocean water Damariscotta River, Maine, United States -... | ecosystem: Environmental > Aquatic > Marine >...
GCTATTCAATTGATCCATCGTTATTTTACCGGGCGCAATCAGGGACGTGGGCAAGCGTTGTACAGCAGCGTCAGTTTTGGTGCGGGTGGTGCGATGGGCAGTTTTGCCAGTGGACTGGGTTGGGATAGCATCGGTCCTGCCAACGTTTATTGGTTAGCGGCGTTGCTTGTGTTGTTGGCATTGATTGTTGCCGCCGTGTGGATACGACCTGTGCGTGAGACATGAATTTTTTGAAAATAGGCAAAAATAAGCAAGGAAAAATAGTGTCGCTCAGAACGCTGTATTTGTTGATAATGTCGATAGTGTTGTTGTTGGTGTCTACGGGAGCGGCCCAGGCAGATGATGCTGCGCAGATGGCTTATGATAACGGTCAATACGAGCAGGCGGTAAAATTATGGGGTAAGCGCGCCAATAGTGATGATACCGAGGCACAAAACCGGCTGGGTGAACTGTATCGCAAAGGCCATGGTGTTGAGCGTAACTATAAAAAGTCTGCACAGTGGTTCAGACGGGCTGCCAGACTGGGAGATGCCGAGGCGCAGTTCAATCTGGGTTCGTTATATCGTGTGGGTAAAGGCGTAAAAAAAGATTTCAAGCTGGCTGTTCAATGGTATGAGCAAGCAGCAAAAAAAGGCCATGCCGCAGCACAATTCAGTTTTGGACGGATGTTGGAAAATGGTCGTGGTATTGAGCGTGACCGTACTGCCGCGCGTGAGTGGTATATCAAGGCCGCTGTACAAGACCATCAGAAGGCAGCCAAACGGCTGGGAGTCCTCAAACAAAACCTTAGGGAACACATCGCTGGCGATCCTGCCGAAGCTTTGCGCAAAGCTGCGCGTAGCGGAGACCTGGAAGATGTGCAGCGTTTTTCCAAATATGTCAATAAAGCTGCTGGTGAGAAGGGCGAGACTCCCCTGATGTTAGCAGCAGAAAAGAATCATCATGCCGTTGTTGCCGTGCTGTTGTCCGCAGGCGCTAAAGTCAACGCGCGTAACAAACAAGAAGAAACGGCTTTGTTACTGGCCAGTAAAACCGGCGCTCTGGAAAGTGTGAATCATTTGTTAAAGACGGGTGCGCGTGTTGCCGATTCGGACAGTTTTAAATATACACCGTTGATGGAGGCCGTGGATAAGAGTCACTCTGCGATTATCCGGCGTTTACTGAAAGCCAAAGCGGACCCAAACCGCCGTGACAAACGTGGCAAATCGGCATTCAGTCGGGCAGTGAAACGCGGAAAATCCAAACTGGTTACATTGCTGCTGAAACATGGCGCCAATGTGAAACAACGTGATGATAGTGGTGTATCGCTATTAATGGTGGCGATAAACAATCGGCAAACCGATATTGTCCAAATACTATTGGCTGCGGGGGCTGATGTGTCCGCCACGGCTGATGACGGTCGTACGGCCTTGCTGAGCGCGGCCGAAAACGGTTTTTCCAAAGAAGTATCCTTATTGTTGCAACAGGGGGTTGCCGTTAATCAAACGGATCAACGGGGCTGGACGGCGTTGATGTTGGCTGCCAGAAATGGCCATCTAAAAACGATGGATGTGTTGCTGAAAAGCAAAGCACGCGCTAATAAACAGATCAATGTGCAAAATGAATATGGCGATACTGCTTTGATGGTCGCCAGTAATACCGGACAGACTGAAATGGTTAAGCGCTTGTTGCTGGCTGGTGCAGATGTAGAGCGTCGAAATAAACAGTCCTGGACGGCATTAATGTTTGCAGCGGCTAAAGGTCATTTGGCTATCATCAGAAGGCTTGTTGTCGAGCATGCCAAACTCGACGCACGTAATCGTATGGATGAAACGCCATTGATGTTTGCGGCAGAACAGGGACATATAAAAACAACGGCGTATTTATTGAATAAAGGTGCTCGTATCAATCTGCGTAATCGCGCTGGGCATTCGGCATTGAGTTTGGCACAACAAAATAAAAAAGCCGAAGTGGTTGCCTTATTGAAAAAACAGGGTGCGAAAACACATGCGATGCCCGTGGCGCCCAAATTTAAACCGGCGAAAAATAAAAAAAACCGCAAGCTGTACCAGGGTTGGACGCCGCTGATGGTGGCTGCCTGGGAAGGTCATCTCGATGCAGTGAAACAGCAACTCAAAAAAGGTGATTTACTGACAGAAAAAGGCCCGCAAGATGAAACGGCCCTGGCGTTGGCGGCACAGCAGGGCCATTTTTCAGTGACGAAATTGTTATTGGCAAAAGGGGCCAATACAAATCAAATCGATACAGAAGGTATGACGGCATTGATGCTGGCAGCACGCGAAGGCCATTCAAAAACGGTGCAGTTACTGTTAGATAACGGCGCAAAAATCAATGCACATAATAAATTGGGTTATACAGCACTGATGCTGGCAATACGTGCAGGCCGCGATAAGATTATCCCCCGGTTATTAGCGCATGCTGTCAACCTTGATGTGCATGGTAAAGATGCTAATACGGCATTGAGTCTGGCGCTTGCGCAAGGGCAAGATGCATTGGCGATGAAATTACTTGATAGTGGTGCTGCACTTACTTGGCAGAATGATGATAAACACAATTTATTATGGTTGGCGGCGCGTTTTGGCAACCAGAAAATGGTGGAGCGTCTGCTGGATGAAAAGGCCTTTTCGGATGCTGCTGAACGTGAAGCAGCTTTCATGGCCGCGATACGTTATGGCCATAAAGCTGTGGTCAGCCAGTTGTTGCAATCAGGCGCGAATGTCAGCGTACGAAGCTCGGAGGGCAATACACCGCTGCACGTTGCCGCTGGCGCAGGTAAAGTGGATGTTATCAATTTATTATTGGAACGTGATGCGGATATCAATGCTGAAAACAAATTGCGCAATACTTCACTGCTCGTGGCCGTCGAAGCAGGGCATATTGCGGTGGTCAGGCGCCTGCTGGAGAAAGGTGCCGACTGGAAGGTAAAAAATAAAATGAAACAAACTGCTTTGTCTGCTGCCCGGGAAAGTAAAAACTCAGAAATGATCAAACTTATGAATACGCAGGCGAAAACGGATAAAGGTTTGTTTGGGTTATTTTAGTCTGGAATGAAAAATTTGAGTGAATTTGCCAACTGATTTTTGATAATGACAACGTCACCAGTTTTATAATCAGTGAAGTGAGTCGTGCCCCATACTACGCCGGGCCAACAAACATCACTATGTTTTCGGCCGATGATATGGATGTGTAATTGTGAAACAATATTTCCAATGCTGGCGATGTTTATTTTGTCGGTAGAAAAATATTTTTCAATAAACTGGGCAACAGCATTAATGTGCTGCTGAACTTTTGTTTGTTGTATCGGGTTGAGTTTATGGAACTCGATTTCCTGAGTGATAGGCACGAGAATGAACCAGGGAAATAAGGCATTTTTTGACAGTAGCAATTGACAATCATCGAATTTACCCAGTCGATAACTGTCTGCTGCCAAACGTTCATCTATATAAAATGTCATGAAGCTGTACCGTGTTTGGTTTCCACGTCAATGCCCAGTTCCTTTAGCATACCGGTGGGGAGGATGCCTCCGGCACTGATGATGATGGCGTCGTTTTCGATATCGATTTTTTTACCGTTCTGATCGAGGATAACATTATTTTCGGTGATTTTTTTGATATTGGATTTCAATAATACGGTGAGTTTCCCCGTCGCTTCGGCGGCTATGATTTTTTGGCGATTCTTTTCTTTGGCGCGAGAGAAGGCATCACTGCGATAGGAAATGGTGACGTGGGTGCCGGGTTCGTCGGCAATGCTGGTGGCGGCTTCCAGTGCGCTGTCACCACCTCCTACTACCAGTACCTTTTGATTGCGATATTGTTCCGGGTCGATGAGCCGGTAGACCACCTTGGGTAATTCTTCGCCGGGTATGCCCAGTTTACGCGGGGTACCTCGACGGCCAATGGTCAGCAACACATTTTGGGTTTTATAACTGGCCTTGGAAGTGGTGACGAGGTAACCCTCTTCGTCGTTGGTAATGCTGTTCATGGACTCGTTGCAATTTACTTTCAGGCCGGTATCGACAACGATTTTTTCCCAGAAGGCCATGAGTTCTTCTTTGGTGGTTTCGCGGAAACGTACCTTGCCCACCAATGGTAGTTCGGCGGGTTGGGTCATTACTACCTTGCCGCGCGGGTAGTGGGAAACAGTGCCTCCAAGGGTTTCTTGTTCGAGGGTGACGAAGCGCAGTTTGTGTTTCATCGCGCCTAGAGAGGCGGAGAAGCCAGCGGGCCCGGCACCGATGATCACCACGTCGAGTTGCTCGGGGTTGGTGGGGCGATCTTTTTTATTGATGGAATCCATGGCCTGTCGGCCTTGAGTGATGGCGTTGCGAATCAGGCCCATGCCGCCCAGTTCTCCGGCAATGAAGATACCCGGTACGTTGGTTTCAAACGAAGCATCGACATTGGGAATATCGAGCCCCCGTTTTTCGGTGCCAAAAACCAGGGTTATGGCGTCTACCGGGCAGGCGCGTTTGCAGGCTCCATGGCCGATGCAGTGTGTTGGGTTTATCAATTCGACCTTGTCATGGATTATCGCTAGTACGTCATGTTCTGGGCAGGCTTTGGCGCAGGCATTGCAGGCGATGCACAGGTCACGGTTGATCAGTGGATGCAGTGACGCGGGCTCGGTGAGTCCGGCTTGTCGGGTTTCTTGCAGGGCTTCGCGGTGGCGTCGGGTCGCGGCGCGGGAGTGGCGGGCACGCCATAACCAGATCAAGGCAATAGGGATCAGGTAGACCAGCAGGATGCCGTATTGCCCGGCATTTTGTAATAGCGATGGGGATTCCATAGGTACGAGGAACTATTCCTGTTCAGATAACGTTTAACGCCGGTGTATCCCCCATAGAATGAACGTACTAATAATAATTTTCCACAATAAATGAGAATGTGGCGGTATGAGCAGTAACGCGACCATCGAAGTGAGTCCACCTGCTGAACTTACCAAAGAAACTACGAATACGCACGATGTAAAGCAACTTGCCCGTCATGCCGAACTTTTTTTTGCGCTGGGCCTGATTTTATTTATGGCGGCACTTTTTGTAGTGGGCCGCATCTATTGGGACGAACGTTATTACGTGCCGGAAGAGGGATTGGGCTACTGGTTGGGCTTAGTGGGTGGCGTGCTGATGTTGCTGGCTATGACGTATGGTTTGTTTAAACATATTCCAGCCTTAAGGTCTTTGGGTTGGATGAAGCACTGGCTGAGCGTACATATTTTTTTTGGCATCGTTGGCCCTCTGCTGGTGTTAGTGCATTCCACATTTCGGTTGGGCTCACTGAATGGTGCAGTCGCTTTGATCTCAATGATGCTGGTATTTCTCAGTGGCGTCATGGGTCGTTTTCTTTATTCCAAAATTCATTACGGTCTGGGTGGCAGTAAAGCGCAATTGATGGATGTGCAGTCCAGTCTGGTCGCCGCAGGCAAGCACATTAAGTCACGCCGCCTGGATGATTTTTCGGCTTCAGTGATGCTGCACCCTGGAGGTTTGTTTAATGCTGTGCTGGACTTGATAAGCTTTGCTTGGCGTAGTCGCTGGCTGGCTTTTCAGTTACGGCGAGATATGAAACACCACTTGAAGGCCATGGCAAAACAGGAAGCCTGGACTGTGGAAAAATTGCGTCAACAACGCAAAGCCTTTCGACACCAGTTGCGTGAATATATGTTTACCTTGCGCAGAGTCGCATTATTCAGTGTTTACGAACGCTTTTTTTCTTTTTGGCGCCATGCTCATGTGCCTTTGTTGTACCTGCTGTTGTTTAGTGGTGTGGTGCATGTGATTGCTGTGCATATGTATTAAACCACATGTTTTTACGAAGGATAATTATCAGTGTCGGGATAATGCTATTCACCGTTATGCTGAATAGTGTGCAAGCAGGCATAGTGGATTCTATGGAAAAGGCATTAATGCCGGGTGAGCTTTCCACGCCTCATGCCAAATTTGAGGACAGTTGCACGGATTGTCACAAGTTATTTGGACAGGAACAGCAAAACCGTTTGTGCCTGGATTGTCATGATCATAAAAATATCGCCGAGGATATTAAAAAGGGAGAGGGGTATCATGGGCGTATTCCTGATGTAAAAAACAAGGAATGTCGTGTTTGTCATTCAGAGCACAGAGGGAGGCAATACTCCATTGTGTTGCTGGATAAACAGGCTTTTGATCATCGCTTGACAGATTTCCCCTTGCTTGGCCGACATGCAGATACGCCCTGCCAGTCCTGCCACAATGAAAATGGGAAAGAAAAACCTTATCACGAAGCATCTAAACAATGTGTCAAGTGCCATAAATCCGATGATGCACATGATGGCCGTCTGGGAAAACAGTGCGGTAGTTGTCATACACAAACGCGCTGGCAAGATTTCCGCTTTGATCACGCGACGACTGAATTCAAGCTAAAAGGAAAACATAAAGGTGTGGAGTGCCGTTTATGCCATCCACAAGAACGCTATAGTGATTTGCCTAAAAAATGTGTTGCCTGTCATAAACGGGATGATAAACACAAGGGACGCTATGGTAAGAAATGCCAGGATTGCCACACGGTTTCTGGTTGGGGTAGCCAAAAATTTGATCACGATAAGGATACGGACTATCCACTGAAGGGGCGACACATGTCTGTGACCTGTCAGCAGTGCCACCGCAGCGAAGGTTTTAAAACCTATGTTAAGGAAAATACGGAGAACAAAAGCAAAGCGTCAAAAACAAATTGTTATTCCTGTCATCGTTTACAAGATGAGCACAAGAAACAATATGGACGCAAATGTCAAACCTGCCATACGGTGGAAGCCTGGAATAAGTCTACATTTAACCACAAAAAGACAGATTTTCCGCTTAAAGGGAAACATAAAAAGGTGGCTTGTGGAGATTGTCATCCAGGTGTGCTTTACGAAGAGGATTTAAAAACGGACTGTTTTTCCTGTCACCGGCAAGATGATGTGCATCGTGAAAGACAGGGTAAAAAATGCCAGGAATGTCACAATGAAAAAGGCTGGCAGCATAAAGTTGATTTTGATCACAATTTAGTAAAGTTTCCGTTATTGGGGGCTCATGCGGCACTGGCATGCGAAGAATGCCACGATTCTGGCAATTTTAAGGACACCAAAATGTCATGTTCAGCGTGTCATAAAGGCGATGATGTGCATGAACGTAGTTTGGGAACGAAATGTGATGTGTGCCACTACGTGGGAGATTGGAAGGCTTGGGAATTTGATCATGACAAGCAAACAGATTTCGAGCTGACAGGGAAGCACAAAGGTATCGTTTGCACGGCTTGTCACCGGGAACCGGTGAAGCAAAAAATGGATATGCCCAGCGATTGCCAGGGCTGCCATTTACAGGATGATGCACATGATGGGGAGTTTGGTCGTCGTTGTCAGCGCTGTCACAACACAGAGTCTTTTTCTGAAGTCAGTATGAGGCAATAGCGTGCTTGATATGGAGGAATGGGAATATTAAAGGTGACGGGATGAAAATTAAGAATCGTCTAACACAATATGTGTTGTTGCTGGTTACTTTGCTGATGTTATTGCCTGTGTTGAGCATGGCTGCACCAAAACAGAATTTTGATCACTTTGAGACAGGTTTTCCCTTGTCCGGTCAACATCAAACAGTGCCTTGCGCCGCCTGCCATTTACGTGGGGTTTTCAAAGGAACCCCGTTGACCTGCAATGGTTGTCATAATGGTTCTATCGCACCGGGTAAGCCGGATCGACATGTCGCCAGCACAGCGACTTGTGATGATTGTCATACCATCTTTGCCTGGCAGGCTGCGGCTATGGATCATTCTTCGACGGTAGGCTCATGCACGCAATGCCACAATACTCATTTGCCGACACAACATATTCAAACCCGTGCCCAGTGTGATGAATGCCACGGCACGATGGGTTGGTTACCTGCGAGATTTAGGCATAGTTCGGTGTCGGAAAATTGTAGTAACTGCCATGATGGGGTGACAGCAAAGGGTAAATCAGCGAATCATATTCAAACTGCGGCGCAGTGTGATGACTGTCATAACACGGTGGCCTGGACGCCAGCCCGTTTTGATCATAATGCAGTGACAGCACGTTGTAGCAGTTGTCACAATGGTGTGCAGGCGACGGGTAAGTCGGCCAATCATGTACAAACTACTGCAAACTGTATTGATTGCCATAGTACCAGCGCTTGGTTACCGGCCAACTTTTCACATGATGGCATCACCGGGACATGCCGTTCCTGCCATGACGGTAGTGTTGCGTTGGGCAAGTCGGACGATCATGTTCAAACTACGGGTGAGTGCGATGTATGTCACAGTACAAATGCCTGGTTACCTGTCAGTTTTGATCACAGCAGTGTGACGGGTGCATGCAGCAGTTGCCATAATGGAACGATAGCAACAGGGAAACACAGTCGTCATGTAACAACGTCAGGAGAGTGTGAAATTTGTCATACGACAATGGCTTGGTTGCCTGCGACCTTTGATCACGACTCGTTCAGTGGTGCCTGCAACAGTTGCCACAATGGGGTGACGGCCGAGGGCAAATCAGCAAGTCATTTGCAAACGTCATCAGACTGTATTGATTGCCATAACACTAATGCCTGGTTGCCAGCCAATTTCTCACATGATGGTATTACAGGAACGTGTAGTTCTTGCCATGATGGTGGTATTGCATTGGGTAAACCGGGTGATCATATTCAAACCACGGGTGAATGCGATGTGTGTCATAGCACGAATGCCTGGTTACCCGCTAGCTTTGATCATAACAGTGCGGCGGGTTCATGTAACAGTTGTCATAATGGCAGCACAGCGACCGGAAAACCCAACGGCCATGTGACGACTTCAGGGGAGTGTGAAGTTTGCCACACGACAACAGCCTGGTTGCCTGCAACCTTCGATCATGATTCGTCAAATGGTCTTTGCAACAGTTGCCATAATGGAGTGACAGCAACGGGCAAGGCTGACAATCATTTCATTTCTTCCAGACAGTGTGATGATTGCCACACCACGCAGAACTGGACATCGGTACGTTATGATCATGTGACGTCCGGCTATCCGGGTGGACACCGTGGTTTGTCATGTAATAGATGCCACACGGGAAATAGCGAGTCTTCAGTTTGGGAAAGCCCCGGCTACAAACCTGATTGTGCGGGTTGTCATGCGGATGACTGGAAAAATGGTCCGCATAAAAAGACGGAAAAACCACGTACTATTTTTTATACCATTAGCGAGTTACGTGATTGCTCATCATCTTGTCACGAGTACACTGATAACACGTTCAACACCATTAAAAAAACGCGTAACAGGGAACACAGTCCGGATGGTGGAGATTTTTAAGTTTGCCCAGAATAACAAAAAATAGATTTCAATGAGAGGTTTGCGGTTTTGGTGTCAGGTGATAGGAGTATGCTTTGCAGTATTCTCCCAAGCCCAAGCTTGGGCCTTACCAAGTCAATCGCTGGAAAGCATTGAATATTTGACTCACCAGGGCATGGCTGCGATAGAAATTGGTTTTGCGCAGCCGGTGAACTATATGTCGAATTTTCCGTTAGAGTCTGGCGCAACACTGCAAATTTTTATCGGGCCTCGTACTTCCGTGGATGTCGATGTGGATAAATTGCCTTATGCTCAAGCGATGCGTGCACCAGATTCCAACGAGATACCGTTGACGCAAGTGACATTCCGTATTAACGAGGCTGGTGAATCCTCCGTTGTGGTGGATTTTGAGCAGGTGGTGAATTTCACGGTGTCGGCTGGTCGCCGTTTTAACACGCTGATGATTGTTTTACCCGGATTGAAAGTGACACAGGCCGTGCAGTTAAAAAATGCACGTACGGTGAAGATGCTTGATAGCAAAGCCTTCAAATTGTTGGTTTTGGGGCGCAAGGCCCTCAAACAGCATAAAAACAAAACGGCAATTCGCATTTTTACTAAGATGCTGGGGTTGCCTGAAAGCCCGGAACGACAAGAGGCGATGGAATTATTGGGTGTGGCGCGAGAACGTAACCAGCAAAAGGCACATGCCAAGGCTATGTATCGGGAGTACCTGAAACAATACCCAAAGAGTGAGGGCGCAGTGCGGGTAAAACAGCGGTTACAGGATTTATTGCATGCTCAATTAAAGCCTCGGGCGAGACTGAAACCCACTAAAAAATCAAAAGAAAAAAAGACCACTTCACGCATTTATGGCAGCCTTTCTCAGTATTATTATCGTGGTGAAAACAGTGTCGAAGATGACGGTAGCTCGGTCGATCAGTCTTTGCTATTGAATCAGTTGTCAGTTAATTGGCGTATTCGCAATGCGGATTACGATATCCGTAACTTTGTTTACACCAATCAAAGCTATGATTTTTCCAGTGAGACGGGTAAGGCAGCAACCTTGGAGACAGCGTATAGTCAGTTCAAAAATAATGAAAGAGGTTTCTCAGGTCGGGCTGGCCGGCAAACCGGTTCTGGTGGGGGTGTGTTGGGTAAGTTTGACGGGCTACGTGTCAGTTATGATGTTACACAGAAAATGGCTGTGAATGCTGTGGCGGGGTATCCCGTCAATATCAGTGACAAACGCAGCATTCAATCACAAAAACCCTTTTTTTGGATTGGCTTTGAATTGAACGGTGAAGGCAAGGAGATCGATATTCTGCCTTATTATATTCGGCAGAAAATAGATGGCATTATTGATCGTGAGGCTGTTGGTAGCGAGTTCAGGTTTTTTCATAAATTGGGAAATTTTTACGGACTTGTCGATTATGACATTCACTATACGGACCTGAATATTTATCTTTTTCGTGGTCAGTATAATTGGCGGAAAAATACTATTTTTAATCTGAATTTTGATTATCGAAATAATCCTTTATTGTTTACTTCTCATGCCTTGATCGGGCGTACTGATGCATCAAACATTGCTGAATTACTGAATATACACAGTGAACGTCGTATCAATGAGTTGGCAGAAAATCGTGTGGGCAATTCAAAAACATTTTCGCTGGGTGTGAGCCACACGTTTAGCGAGCATTATCAACTCAATGCAGATCTGACATTCGCCAAACAGGATTTTATCATCGATGATGTCACACCGGGTGTTTTGATCAGTGATAGTGATCAGCAAATTTATCTTTCCAGTCAACTTATCGCTAACAAATGGTTTAACGACCGTGATACCAGTGTGTTGGGCATGCGGCTCTCGCAAACCAGCAGCTATGATGAGCTTTCGTTATCTGCCTCTAATCGTCTGCCGCTGAAAAACAAATGGAAGTTTGATACCCGAATGCGTGTTGATCTACGTCAAAATGATTCAGGCGAAGACTTGACAAGATACCGGCCTTCGCTGAAATGGAATTTCCGTCAGAACCAAGCCATGTATTACGAAGCAGAAATGGGTGTGGAATGGTGGCGTTATGCGGGTGATTCTAATAATCCTGATTTCCGACGGTTGTTTGTCAATCTGGGTTATCGCTGGAATTTTTGAAGCTGCCTCACTCAAAATATGTCCATTATTGTATGATTTTTTTCACTATTCTCTATCCTCGAAAATCTCGTTAAATTTATGGCCAGGCAAGGCTAAAGAGTGTTCAGGGTCGGACGATAACCGGCTTGCTGATGTCGCAATCTCAGGCTTCAGCGTATTTTCAAAATAGCTTTAAGGGGACAGGTTTGTGGCAAAATTAGAGTATGGCTGCGCGATTGGTTCGTATCTGGGGAAACTCATTTATGAGTCTTTTAAAGATCAGGGTGTGACGTATATTTTTGATCGGGTAGCCCAATGTGATGAAGAGGGTTGCCCGTTGGCTCAGGTCAAGCGCGGTGAATTGTTGGTGAATCCGGGTTTGATTTACAAACAAGCATCTTGATTTTTAAAAGTTATTACGCGCATATGCCTAAGAACTGAGTGCCAGCCATAAATTTTTACGATGGTCGGTAGTTTTTAATCCGATTTTTCTTTGTGGCTCATCGCAAGTTGCATCAGTCGATTTGCTTTTTCTTTACTTAACCATTTCCAGGGTAAAGGAATTAGTCCGGGTACCTGTCGACAGTATTCCTCATAGGTCTTTCCATAATGGGCAATCAGTTTGCGTTCCTCCATACGGGAACCAATGACAAAATAAGCACTGATCAGGCTATAAACAAATAGTTGTGTGAGATGCAGATCTTGCGTCCATAAAATGACCAAAAAAAAGAAATACCAAGGATGGCGTACAAACCGGTGCAAGGTGGAAATGTAGAGAGAGTCTGGGTCGGTGCTGTCTGTGTGTCGATTGCGCCATTGGGTAATGCCTAAAAATACTCCGTTATCATAGGATTTTAGCGACCAGATAAAACCCAGTATGGCCGCAATAGTTAATCCTTTCATCAACCAACCTGCCAACCCCGGCCATTGCCAAATTAATACTCCCGGGTTTTGCTGCATAAACCAAAGCAAGGGGATAAGCAGGATCACGGCAAGAAAATTATACGCAAGCCGATAGACGGGCATTAATCCAGGCCATTTATGATGTACCCAGCGCTTGAACCACAATGATGCCAACAGGGAATGCATCACAAAATAGGCGATGAAGCTTACCCCCAGGAGAACCAGGGAGAGTAGGGTGTTGTTGTCTATCATAAGTGTAGGTATTTGATTTTTGTGAGCAATAGTCGATACTTGGTGTGGTCGCCATTTCAGAATGAAAAACAATGTGCCCGTGGCATTTGAGATTTAGGCTTTTAGTGTGCGTCATACTCATTTCATGGCGAGGAGAAATGATAGGTATAGCCGGACTATTGCGAGGAATTTCAATGCCGCCATGGCGTGAAGAGGACGTGCAATAAAACCTAAATCTCAATCGCTACGGGTATAATATACAAACAACAGCATAAAGGTGAATACAATGCGTCAAATGAAAGCAGTTTTTTTAGTGGGTTTTTTAGGAATGTTTGCCGCAGCACCGGCATCAGCCGACTGGTTTTTCGGCGCAAAAACCGGGCCGATGCTGATTGATGTGGGTGGTTTTAGCGATACTACTAATACCGGTGTTGTTGTGGGTTATGAAATTGGTGTTGTGGTGGCAGATTTGGCGTTGGAGGGTGAGCTCACAACGACCACGAGTGATGGAAAATTCGCCGGAAATAAAGTGGAAGTTGATACGCAGGCATTGTATCTGGCTTTTCGTACGGGGGGGCCTATATATTTTAAGGCCAAGGGTGGTTTGGTTAATGAGGAAGTCACTGTCGGTTCTACATCTGAAACAGACAGCGGTGTTTCTTATGGCATCGGTCTGGGTTTTGGTATCGGTATTGCACAGTTGGAATTAGAGCTGACAGCCATTGAGTCAGATATTGCATTCCTCAGTGTGGGTGTGCAATTTTAGTGAGTGTATCTTCTGTTATGAAAAAAGCCTCGTATCCCGAGGCTTTTTTTATGGATTAAATTTGTGCTTGTAATGTGTTGATCATCGCACTCGCCGCATTCGACAAGGTCCGCGTTTGATGGCGCACAACTCCCAATTGACGCGTCAATTTCATCCCACGTATTTTCATGGCAAGCAGTTCTTCGTTCAACATGCTGCGCGGCAGCACTGACCAACCCAGTCCCACGCTCACCATCATTTTGATCGTTTCAAGATAATTGGTGGTCATACTTGCGACGAGTTTTCCTCCAGCCTGGGCAACACTACGTTCCAGCAATTGCCGGGTATAAGTACTCGGGGAGGGCAGAATTGCTGGGTATTCTGTGAGCTGTTGAAAATCAAGCCTGGATTTTTTGGCCAGCGGATGCTCGTGAGCCACCACGATGTCCAGCGGGTCCGGCCAGATGAGTTCACTTTTTAAGTCAGCCAGCGGTTCCAGCGGCAGGGTGACAATGCCCAGTTCGAGATCGCCTGTTTGCACTGCGCGGCAGGCGGCTTCGGAATCCATAAATTGCAGATCGAGCACCACGTCAGGGTAGCTTCTGCTGAACTGCCGAAGCACTGGTGGCAATCGATGCAGACCAATATGGTGACTGGTCCCAATATTGAGTTGTCCGGCCATCGTGCCTGTGAGGTTGGAAATCAGCCGGCGACTGTCTTCTATTTCACGCAGGATGGTTTTGGCGCGTGGCAGCAATGCACGACCAGCCTCGGTAAGGCTGACGCGACGGGCAATACGATCAAACAATGTTGTGCCAAGTTCTGCCTCTAAAGTCGCCACCCGTTTGCTGACCGCAGGCTGGGTAAGATAGAGCTGTTCGGCGGCGAGCGAAAAAGATTTCAGTTCCGCAGCAGCAATGAAGGTTTGCAGATTGGCTGTGTCCATGCGGTTTATTTTATTCATTCCTATGTGGAATGCAAACCATTAAAAAATAGAATTGTTGTTATTTTTCACTTGAACTAATATCCCCCTCCAACAGATTGGGTGAAGACTGAAAACGAAGCGGAAAAAAAGGAGAAAAGAGCAATGGCTGGCAAAACCCTTTACGACAAATTGTGGGACGCCCACGTAGTGCGTACCCAGGATGATGGTACCTGTTTGCTTTATATTGATCGGCATTTGGTACATGAAGTGACTTCACCACAGGCTTTCGAAGGGCTGCGTCTGGCGGGCCGCAAATTGTGGCGGGTAGATGCCAATCTTGCTACGCCGGATCACAACGTGCCGACAACGTTATCAAAGGGGAGCGACCCGCTTAAGAAGCAATGGCGGACATTGCAGGGTATTACTGACCCTATTGCACGTTTGCAGGTAGAGACCCTGGATCAGAACTGCGATGAATTTGGTATTACTGAATTCAAGATGGATGACATCCGCCAGGGCATCGTACATGTGATCAGTCCTGAGCAGGGTGCAACATTACCCGGTATGACGTTGGTGTGTGGTGATTCGCATACCTCCACCCATGGTGCGTTGGGTGCCCTGGCCCACGGTATTGGCACCTCTGAAGTGGAGCATGTATTGGCCACGCAGTGCCTGATTCAGCGTAAGTCGAAAAACATGTTGGTGAGCATTGATGGTGCGGTGGGACCGGGTGTGACGGCCAAGGATATTGTGTTGGCCATTATCGGTGAAATTGGTACAGCGGGTGGCACCGGCTACGCCATAGAGTTTGGCGGCGTGGGCATTCGTGATCTTTCCATTGAAGGCCGTATGACCGTGTGCAACATGGCGATTGAAGGTGGCGCACGTGCAGGTATGGTGGCAGTGGATGAAAAAACGATCGATTATGTGAAGGGGAAGCCTTATGCACCAACGGGCGCACAATGGGAAGCCGCAGTGGCTGCATGGCGTGAGTTACAGTCGGATGACAATGCACAGTTTGATCACGTAGTGCGCATTAGTGGTGCTGATATTCAGCCGCAGGTCACCTGGGGAACATCACCGGAAATGGTTGTTCCCGTGGATGGCCGCGTGCCTGATCCGGCGCAGGAAAGTAATGTGGTAAAAGCCGATGGTATGCAGGCTGCGTTGGTTTATATGGGGTTGGAAGCCAACACCCCCATTAACGATATCACCATTGATAAAGCCTTCATTGGTTCCTGTACCAATTCGCGTATCGAAGACTTGCGTGCAGCGGCAGCCGTGGCCAAAGGGCGAAAGGTGGCGGGTAATGTGACATTAGCAATGGTCGTTCCGGGTTCCGGTTTAGTGAAAGAGCAGGCAGAGAAAGAAGGCCTTGATAAAATTTTTATCGACGCCGGTTTTGAATGGCGTGAGCCCGGTTGTTCCATGTGTTTGGCCATGAATGCTGACAGACTGGAACCGGGCGAGCGTTGTGCCTCCACCTCGAATCGAAACTTCGAGGGGCGCCAGGGGCAGGGCGGGCGCACTCATCTGGTGAGCCCGGCTATGGCGGCGGCGGCGGCAGTGACTGGTCACTTTGTTGATGTAAGAGAGATGGGGGAATCATAAAATGGAAAAGTTTGAAAAGATGACAGGCTTGGTGGCCCCAATGGATCGTTCCAACGTGGACACAGATGCGATTATTCCCAAGCAGTTTTTGAAGTCCATCAAGCGTTCGGGGTTTGGTCCCAACCTGTTTGACGAATGGCGTTATCTTGATCATGGCGAACCGGGCATGGATAACCGTTCCCGACAGTTGAACTCGGACTTCGTGCTCAACCAGCCACGTTACCAAGGTGCGAGCATCCTGTTGGCGCGTGAAAATTTCGGTTGTGGTTCCTCGCGTGAACATGCGCCTTGGGCGTTGCTTGATTACGGCTTTCGCGTCATTATCGCGCCCAGTTACGCGGATATCTTTTTCAACAACTGCTTCAAGAACGGTATTTTGCCCATTGTGCTTGATGCTCAGGTGGTGGATGGGTTATTTCAGGCCGTAGCGGCTAACGTGGGTTATGAGTTAAGTGTTGACCTTGAGGCGCAGACCATCATTACGCCGGATGGCAAGAGCATTGCCTTTGATGTGGAAGAGTTTCGTCAACATTGTTTGTTGAATGGGCTGGATGATATCGGCCTTACCTTGCAGCATGTGGACGATATTCGTGTTTATGAAACACGGCGCAGTACAGAAGCACCGTGGCTGTTTTGAGAAGAATATATAAAAGCAGAGGCGCAGAGCTTTTTTGAATTGTTTTCTCTGTGTCTTTGCGAACTCTGTGTTAAATGTGAATTAAGGGCTGAATCACTCTGTCAGCCTTTTTTACTGAGAACACTATTATTCCGGCATATTTTTAGCCGGAACCCAGGGAGTTAAACCTCCGGACAAGCATCCCACTGCATTAAGGGAACTATGTTGTCGTGGCACTGACAAGTGGCGTGTTATCAGCGCGGAGGTCGCAGGGACGCAGAGTGTCTAGTACACATTTAAATTGGGAGTTGGATAAATGAAAAAAATTGCAGTTTTACCCGGTGACGGCATCGGTCCGGAAATTGTCGCAGAGGCACTCAAGGTACTAGAGTGCCTGCGCGCCGATGGTCTCGATATCGAAATGAACGAAGCTCCTGTCGGTGGTGCTGGTTATGAAGCCAGCGGCAAACCATTACCTGATGATACGTTGGCGCTGGCCAAAGAGTCTGATGCAATTTTGTTGGGTGCGGTGGGTGGTTACCAATGGGAGTCACTGGATATCAGTGTGCGCCCGGAAAAAGGTCTGCTGGGTCTGCGTGCAGAATTGGAGCTGTTTTCCAATTTGCGTCCCGCGATTCTCTACGAGCAGTTAGCTGATGCTTCTACACTTAAACCGGAAGTGGTCGCCGGGCTGGACATCATGATTGTGCGTGAACTCACTGGCGGTATTTATTTTGGTCAGCCACGCGGTGTACGTACTCTCGATAACGGTGAGAGACAAGGTTTTAATACGCTGGTGTATTCGGAGTCCGAGATCGATCGCATAGGTCGTTCTGCGTTTGATATTGCTATGAAGCGCGGTAAAAAAGTCTGCTCCGTGGACAAGGCCAACGTACTGGAATGTACAGAGTTGTGGCGCGAAGTGATGGAGCATGTATCCAAAGATTATCCTGAGGTGGCGTTGTCACACATGTATGTGGACAACGCGGCGATGCAATTGGTACGTGCACCGAAGCAGTTTGATGTGATGGTTACCACTAACATGTTTGGCGACATCCTTTCTGATTGTGCCGCTATGTTGACAGGATCTATTGGTATGTTGCCCTCGGCTTCACTGGATGCCAATGGTAAAGGTATGTACGAACCCATTCACGGCTCGGCACCTGACATTGCCGGACAGAATGTCGCTAATCCATTGGCGACGATTTTATCCGTAGCGATGATGTTACGTTATTCATTGAATGAGGCTGTCATGGCGGAACGTATCGAGACAGCCGTAGAGAAAGTACTGGATCAGGGTTTGCGTACCGTAGATATTTATAGCGATGGTATGCAAAAGGTGAGTACCAGCGAAATGGGTGCTTCGGTTGTGGCGGCGTTATCACGCTAAGTGTTAAATACTCAATATCAAACAGACAGGTAATGAGAAAATGAAGAAAGTCGGATTAATAGGTTGGCGAGGGATGGTAGGTTCGGTGCTCATGCAACGTATGCGCGATGAAAAAGATTTTGACTTTATCGAACCGATGTTTTTTACCACGTCACAAACCGGTCAACCGGGTCCGGACATTGGTAAAGAGATACCGCTGTTAAAGGATGCCAAATCCATCGATGAGCTGAAAGCAATGGATGTGATTATCACTTGCCAAGGTGGTGATTATACCGGAGACATCTATCCGAAGTTACGCAAGGTGGGCTGGGACGGTTACTGGATTGATGCAGCCTCTACTCTGCGCATGAAGGACGATGCCATCATCGTGCTTGATCCAGTAAACCTCGATGTTATTAAAAGTGGTCTGGCTAATGGCACCAAAACCTTTGTCGGTGGTAATTGCACGGTGAGTCTCATGTTGATGGCCATTGGAGGCTTGTTTGAAAATGATTTGGTGGAATGGATTTCACCTATGACGTATCAGGCTGCCTCTGGTGCCGGTGCGCAGAATATGCGGGAACTGATTCGGCAGATGGGAGCGATTAATGACTCGGTCAAAGAACTTAACGAAGATCCGGCCACAGCAATACTGGACATCGATAAAAAGCTGGCCGATTTTTTGCGTTCTGATGATTACCCCAAGGACAATTGGGGGGTGCCGTTGGCAGGTAGTCTGATTCCATGGTTGGATTCCCAGCTGGACAGTGGCCAGACGCGTGAAGAATGGAAAGCTGAAGTGGAGACTAATAAAATTCTTGGTCGTACGGATAGCGTCATTCCTATCGATGGTATTTGTGTGCGCATTGCTGCTATGCGTTGTCACAGTCAGGCATTGACGATCAAATTGAAAAAGGATGTGCCGCTGGATGAAATTTATCATATGCTGGCGCAGGCAAATGATTGGGTGAAAGTAATACCTAATGAACGTGATGTTACGATGAGAGACCTAACCCCATCTGCGGTCACGGGTACGTTGACAGTGCCAGTGGGGCGGTTGCGCAAGCTAACTATGGGTAACGATTATCTATCTGCTTTTACTGTAGGTGATCAGTTGTTATGGGGGGCAGCGGAGCCATTACGTCGTATGTTACGGTTGTTGCTGGAAGCATAAGTTGAGAACACTCCTGAATTAATAGCATAAACGTTGGGCATAAAAACTGTGAGTAAAAATTTTAATGTGGCTGTGGTGGGTGCAACCGGTCTGGTGGGTGAGCTCTTTGTGTCGTTCTTGATGGAGCGAAAATTTCCCGTGAACAACTTTTTTCCATTGGCAAGTATGCGTACAGCCGGGAAAAAAGTAGGCCTGGATGGCAAGTATCATACGGTAAAGGATGTCGTGGATTTTGATTTTTCGCAGGTGGATGTTGCAGTGTTTTGTGCGAATGATGAAGTCTCTGCGGAATATGTACCACGTGCGACGGCGGCTGGTTGTGTGGTGATTGATACCTCGGCACAGTTTACGGATGATGACGATGTGCCCTTGGTGATCCCGGAAGTCAATCCACAAGCGATTACTGGTTATGCTCAACGTAACATTATTGCCAGTCCTGACAGTGCGACGATACAAATGCTGGTGGCACTTAAACCTGTCTATGATGCTGTGGGTATCGAGCGTATAAATGTGGTTAGTTACCAAGCAGCGACAGCATTAGGCCGATCTGGCATGGATGAGCTTGCTAGCCAGACAATTGCCTTGTTGAATATGCAAGACGCTAAACGTAAAATGTTTCCGCAGCAAATTGCCTTTAATGTTTTACCGCAAGTCACAGGTGTTGAAGACAACGGCTATTTGTCATGTGAAATGAAAATGTTTCGGGCGGTGCAAAAAATCCTTGCTGATGACAATGTTTTCGTCAACCCGACCACGGTGCAGGCACCTGTATTTTTTGGCCATTCTCAGGCCGTGCATGTGGAAACGGGTGCGAAGCTGGGTGCAGATGAGGCGCGGGATTTATTGAGACAGGCTCCAGGGGTAGAGTTGCTGGACGATGGTGAGCCGGGCAATTCGCCCACGGCCGTCACGCATGCGGCGGGTGAGGACGCGGTATTTGTAGGCCGTATTCGCGATGATATTTCTCATCCCTGTGGTTTAAGTTTGTGGGTAGTTGCCGATAATGTGCGCAAAGGTGCAGCACTAAATTGTGTGCAAATCCTTGAGTTGTTGGTAAAAAAGGGCTTGTAAGCTATAGTTGCTTCTGATTCTTTGCTCTAATTGCCTAATATTTCTAAACAATTCCTTCAGGTTGCCGATGCTGTGGTGGGTTTCCTGAATATGGGGAATCAGCAGGCAAGCTGAATAACTAAAAACGGGAGTAACTATGAGTAAGCTATCGGCACCGGCAAAGCTGTTGACACCGGCAAAACGATGGGCACCGGTCATGGCCATTTTGGCAATGTTGATTCCCGCAGTGGGACACGCACTGGGTTTGGGCAACATTGCGATGGAGTCGTCACTCAATCAGCCTCTGAATGCGCAGATAGAGTTGCTTTCAGTACAAAAAGGCGATTTGAATAATTTGACGGTCAAGCTGGGCTCAACAGAAGATTTTCAACGCGTTGGCGCTGACCGGGCTTTTTTTCTTACCAAAATCAATTTTGAGGTAATCCGTCGTAAAAACGGTACAGCCTACGTTCATCTGACCACCACCGAGACTGTTACTGAACCTTTCCTGGATTTTGTCGTTGAAGCTCGCTGGCCGCGTGGCCGTATCCTGCGTGAATTTACTGTGCTGGTAGACCCGCCAGTGTTATCTGATGAAACCCCTGTTCCGGTGCAGCAGGCTGCCGTCACGACTCAAGCAGAGTCTACTCGTAGCGCACCTGCCCCGGCTGCACGTCCCGCACCGATTCGCTCTCGTGCAACAATGGCCCCTGTTCCCCGTCAACCCGGTGAGCTGATTTACGGCCCGGTGCAATACAACGATACCCTTTACGAAATTGCCAACCAGATGCGTCCCAGTGGCATCTCGGTTGATCAGATGATGCTAGCCCTGGTGCTGAACAATCCTAATGCCTTTTACGGCGACAATGTGAACCAGCTCAAAGCGGGTTATGTGCTGCGTGTTGATGATGTTAATGATTTGTCTGCGTTTTCAGTTGCTGAAGCGAATGCAGAAATTAATCGTCAACACAGTGAGTGGCGGGCTCGGAAGAGCGGAAAACTGGTACGTCAGGCTGATGCGTCGACGGGTGGCCAGGTTGCCCGGGGTGAAGGTTCAGGCTCTGGTAGAGCTGGAGATCAGGCCAGTCTCAAACTGGTTGCCCCCGGTTCCAAAGGCGCAGGCAGTGGTGCTGGTGACGAGAACGTAGATCAGCTGCGTGAGGATTTGCTGCTGGCTGCCGAGGCACTGGACGCTAATCGTCAAGAAACGGATGAGTTGAAATCCCGTTTGATGGAAATGGAAGAGCAGTTAGAGGCCATGCAACGACTCATCATGCTCAAGGATGATGAGATGCAGGTGTTACAGGCGCAGGCAGGTATTGAACCTGAGTCGACTGAAGCGGAAATGCCGACCCCGGAGGCTGTCGTCGAAGAAGAGGCTTTGGGCGAAGAAGGTGTCGAAGCTGAAGTACCTGCTGAGGAAGAAAAAGTCGCTGAACCTGCGTCCACGCCAGCATTTGAAGCAGAGCCGGGTCTGCTGGATGACCCCATGGTGATGTACGGGGGGCTTGGTTTGCTGTTGCTTATAATTATCGCCGCAGTGATTCAGCGCCGCCGCAAGATGCAGGATGGCTTTGAAGAGAGCATTCTGAATGTAGGGGGTATGGACAATAACGCGGGCGCAACGGCAGAATCTATGGGTGGTGGTGAAAGCTCCATGGTCAGCGATTTCGCCATGAGTGAAATGAGCGGCATGAGTGGTATCGAAACCGATGCCGCTGATGTTGATCCTATTTCTGAAGCTGATGTCTATTTGGCCTATGGTCGTCATCAGCAAGCCGAAGATATTCTTAGGGAGGCACTGGAAAAGGAACCGGATCGTCATGAGATTAAACTGAAAATGTTGGAAGTGTTCTTTGCAGCCAAGAATCGTGAATCTTTTGAGCAGCAGGCACAGGAATTACACGATGCACTGGGTAATGAGTCTGATCCTATATGGGCCAAGGTTGTTACCATGGGTGCGCAGTTATGTCCGGGCAGTGATTTGTTTGGTGGTGATTCCGCTGAGGCGTTGAAGGAAGATCTGGAAGAGGGTGCTGGCGTCGATGCGGGTGATGATGACTTGCTGGACTTCGATTTTGATATCGATACCGATAGTCTTGATGTTGACACTGCCGCGAGTGATGTAAAAGCCGATGAAATGTTTGCCGGGCTGGAAGAAGTGGCAGCCAATAGTGGTGTTGCAGAAGATGCACTTGATGCCGACAACAGCCTTGATTTCGATATGGACATGGATTCTGATGTCAGTGTTTCAACAAAAAAAGATGCACTTGATGCCGACAATAGTCTTGATTTCGATATGGACATGGATTCTGATGTCAGTGTTGCAACAAAAAAAGATGCACCAGCGAAAAAAGACGACGATGACAACAGTCTGGATTTTGATGTTTCTTCCCTGGATTTCAATCTGGACACTGATTCTGCTTCTGGTGGTGATAGTGAGACAGTCGTGGCATCAGCGGATGATGATGGCAGCCTGGATTTTGATCTTGGTGACATCGACGCAGCTGTTGTTACGGAAGAGCCGGTCAACGATACAAGAATTGATGACAGAATAGAAAGTGTGGATGAGCTTGGTGATGAATTAAGTGATGATGCTTTCGGTGAAGTTGATGAAATTGGCACTAAACTGGATTTGGCCAAAGCCTATGTAGACATGGGTGACGCTGATGGTGCGCGCAGTATCCTTGAAGAAGTTATGGAAGAGGGTGATAGCACACAGAAGAAACAGGCCGAGGAGTTGCTGTCGCAAATTGCCTAAGCTTGAATCTGGTGTAACTGCTCGGCCTGATTTTTCAGATGTACAATAGGTACGTCTGATAATATAAAAAAGGCGCAGACCTGTAGGTCTGCGCCTTTTTTATGCGATGCGGCACTTGCAGAATTTGGGTTAAAATGTGTCCTTATGCATGCTGTCATCAAAATCGTCTGTTTTTTGGTCTTTGGTACCGCGATGGCGATGGGTGCCAAGCCCGTGCTGTTGGCAGGTTTTATTCTGGTGGCATCGTTATATCTGTTTGAGTTTGTCCGGGGCGTGCCCACGCAATTACACAATGTGTTGAAGATGCTAAAACGCCTGCGTTGGTTGTTTTTATCGATTTTCGTGGTGTATTTGTTTTTCACTCCGGGAATATTGCTATTGCCAGACGTGTTCTGGGGGCCAACGCAGGAAGGCTTGTTGCAGGGGTTGTTGCGTATTGCCGTGCTGGTGTTGATCGTTGCAGCGGTGAATATGTTGATTGGGAGTACCGAACAAACTGAATTTTTATCCGCAGTGAGCTGGTGCCTGCGACCGCTATCATGGCTGGGTTTATCTCATGAACGATTGGCCGTGCGCATCTCGTTGACACTGGCTGCGGTGGGTGTGTTACGCACAGCCTACCGGCATGAAACGCGCGATGAAATTTCCGAAACTGTTGTGATAAAGCCTATTGAGCCTCAGCCTTCTGAATCAACGTTTGCTGAACCAAAACTGATGGCCATTGCCAAAACTGCTCACCGTCTTTTTGCTAAAGTGATCGATGATGCAGAACATATGCCTTTGCAGACAGTTACCTTGCCTGAACAGTCACATCCTCCTTTGTTGCAGTGGGCTATTCCTGTGTTACTGGCGACCTTGTTACTGGCAGTGAAACTTATTATGACGGATGCAGGATAAAGTGACGCGTATCGCCATGGGTGTCGAATACGACGGCAGTCATTTTTGTGGCTGGCAAGCTCAGAAGCAGGACTTACCGACGGTGCAGGGAGCACTGGAAGCGGGATTGTCCCATGTTGCCAATGCAGAGATAAAGGTGATTTGCGCTGGCCGTACCGACGCCGGTGTGCATGCCTGCGGTCAGGTGGTTCATTTTGAAACCAGTGCTGAGCGTAGTGAGCGTTCCTGGGTGTGCGGCACCAACGCCAATATTGATAAGACGATTTCTGTGCGGTGGGCCAGACCAGTAGCCGAGGATTTTCACGCACGCTTTGGCGCTGTGCGTCGGCGTTATCGTTATGTGATCGTCAATCGTGAAGTGCGGCCCACCTTCGCTGCCAGACGGGTGGCGTGGGACCACCGAGACCTGGATGAACAGCGCATGCAACAGGCTGCCCGACATTTGCTGGGCGAACATGATTTTAATGCCTATCGCGCAGTTGCCTGTCAGGCGCACAGTTCGGTGCGCACCCTGTATCAGTTGGACGTGCAACGCCAGGAAGACTTGATTATTATTGATCTCGAAGCCAATGCCTTTCTGCAACATATGGTGCGCAATATCGCCGGGGTGTTGATGGCCATCGGTGCAGGTGAGCAGGCTGTGGATTGGAGTCGGGACGTGCTGGAGACTCGTGACCGTACCCAGGGTGGCGTTACCGCACCACCATACGGGCTTTATTTCATGAACGTGGAATATCCCCCCGAGTTTGGCATCCCGCAGGTTCCGCCCACCCGGTTGGTCTGGTAACCTGCGAGGTTCCTCCATTACGTTTAGTCTTCGGTGTTTATGACCACTCGCATCAAAATATGCGGCATCACCCGCCCGGAAGACGCGCAACATGCAGCAGCACTGGGGGTTGATGCCATTGGCTTGGTGTTTTATGGCCCAAGCCCGCGTAATGTCAGTGTTGAGCAAGCCTGCTCCGTATTGGCTGCCCTGCCGCCGTTTGTGACATCGGTGGGCCTGTTTGTGAATGCCTCGGCGGATGAAGTTCGTAGCGTGCTGGAACAGGTGAAATTGGATTTACTGCAATTTCATGGTGACGAACCCCCTGAGTTTTGCTCCAGTTTCAGCTGGCCATACATCAAAGCAATCCGTATGTGTGACGGTGTGGATTTGTACGCCGAGGCAAACAAACATTCACAATCTGGCGGCCTGTTGCTGGATGCCTGGCATCCAGCTCTGCCGGGTGGTACTGGCGAGTCTTTTGAGTGGGCACGGGTGCCGGGTGATTTGCCGACATCGGTGATACTTGCCGGAGGGTTGAGCGCTGACAATGTTGGCGAAGCCATTCGTACCGTGCGGCCCTATGCCGTGGATGTGAGCGGCGGTGTCGAGGCAGAGAAAGGCATCAAGGATTGGGGTAAAATGGCGGACTTTGTTGCCGCAGTGCGTGCGGCGGATGCGTCGAATTAAATAACCAGGAGCCTGTCCGAGAGTAAAAGTCGTCGCGAGCATTTTAGGTGAATAGTGGCTCTATTTAACGAAAATGAACGGAAAATCGGCCTCAAAATGGCTTTTCCGCAGCAGACTTCTCATTCTCGGACAGGCTCCTAGAGCAAAGGTAGTGAATGTGTCACAGATAGAAGAAATGAAAACAGGAGACAAACTCATTGGTCGGGCACCAGACAGCCGAGGCCACTTTGGTCCCTACGGTGGTCGTTTTGTGGCCGAAACACTGATGGTGCCGTTGCAAGAATTGCAGGATGCTTACGATCAATATCTTACTGATCCTGACTTTATCGCCGAGCTGGATGCAGACTTACAAAATTACGTGGGGCGTCCCTCGCCGTTGTATCTAGCTGAAGGCTGGACCCGTCAGCTCGGCGGCGCACAGATTTATCTCAAGCGCGAAGACCTTAATCACACCGGTGCGCACAAGGTGAATAACACCATCGGCCAGGCTCTGTTGGCTAAACGCCTGGGCAAGACCCGAATCATTGCCGAGACCGGCGCAGGCCAACATGGTGTCGCTACGGCAACGGTTGCTGCACGGTTAGGACTGAAATGCGTGATTTATATGGGAGCGGTGGATATCGCACGTCAGGCCATCAACGTCTATCGCATGAAATTGCTGGGCGCAGAAGTGGTGTCAGTAGAGTCTGGCTCCAAAACGCTCAAGGATGCGCTCAACGAGGCGATGCGGGATTGGGTTACCAATGTTGACGACACTTTTTACATCATCGGCACCGTCGCCGGACCCCATCCGTACCCGGCCATGGTGCGTGATTTTCAGGCTATCATCGGCCGTGAGGCGCGTGAACAAATTCAGCAGAAAACCGGATGTTTGCCCGATGCGCTGGTTGCCTGCGTGGGTGGTGGTTCCAACGCTATCGGCCTGTTTTATCCCTTCCTTGACGACCAGGAGGTGGCTATTTACGGCGTCGAAGCGGCGGGCGATGGGTTGGATTCTGGTCGTCATGCCGCTCCGCTGTGCGCGGGTCGCCCCGGTGTGCTGCACGGCAATCGCACCTACTTGATGGAAGACGACGACGGCCAAATCATCGAAACGCATTCTGTGTCCGCCGGGCTGGATTACCCTGGCGTTGGCCCCGAGCATGCCTGGTTGAAGGATATTGGTCGTGCCAAATACGTGGCTATCAACGATGATGAGGCACTACAAGCCTTCCACGATCTGACCCGTATCGAAGGCATCATCCCTGCGCTGGAATCCAGTCATGCGCTGGCTTATGTCACCAAGCTGGCACCCACCATGGACAAGGAGCAAATCATCATTGTTAATCTTTCTGGCCGGGGTGATAAAGACATTCATACCGTAGCTGCGCTGGAAGGCATCGAGATTTGATGATATTCCCTGTAATAAACGCAGAATTCGCAGTGGCAGACGAGAGGACGATAATGAAAATTTCCTGTGCCTCTGTGCTCCTGTAGCCTCTGCGTTGAATCGGCGAATCTGACCAAAACCTGGATGCCGCTCAATTTATTGGATTGGAAATAACAACATGAGTCGTATCAAAAACTGTTTCGACAAACTAAAAAACGAGCATCGCAAGGCGCTGATCCCCTATGTGACGGCGGGTGACCCCGAGCCCAGCGTTACCGTGCCGTTGATGCACACTATGGTCAACGCTGGTGCCAACATCATCGAACTCGGTGTGCCGTTTTCCGACCCCATGGCTGATGGCCCAGTGATTCAGCGTGCCGCTGAGCGAGCGCTGGAACACCACGTTAGCCTGCGTGATGTACTGGCCATGGTGGCTGAATTCCGCCAGCAGGACAGTCACACCCCGGTGGTGCTTATGGGCTACCTTAATCCGGTGGAAGTGATGGGATACTCAGTATTTGCCGAGGCTGCTGCGCAAGCCGGTGTGGACGGAGTGCTCACCGTAGATTTGCCACCCGAAGAAGCCGACGAGCTGGTGGCTGCACTCAGCTCACAACAACTTGACCCCATTTTCCTGCTGGCTCCTACCTCGGATGACGAACGTATCAAGCTCATTTGTGAGGCCGCCAAAGGCTACGTCTATTACGTCGCATTGAAAGGCGTCACTGGTGCCGGCAATCTTGATGTGCAGGCCGTGGCTAATAAACTGGAGCAGATTCGTAAACATACTGACCTGCCAGTAGGCGTTGGTTTTGGCATCAAGGACGCTGAATCCGCCACCGCTGTCGCCGCCGTGGCGGATGCCGTGGTCGTCGGCAGTGCCTTGGTGCAAAAAGTAGAGCAGGCTGCTGGTCAACACGATAGAATCGACACAGAAATTGCCGGATTGCTGATGCAGATGCGAACGGGGATGGATGCTTGATTTTTGTGACATGCCTCTAACAAAGCTCGGTATTTTAATAGTAGAGCGTATCCTTTGGAAGCCAGACAATAGTGTATCTTGTGATGGTATCTGTACGGAATATTATCTTTGTTCAGATGTCAGGTAAAGGAAGGGTGAAATGGCATCAGATATAAAATTAAAGGTCACAATAGCAAAGTTAATAGCGCTATCAATTGATGAAAATAAGAGCGTAGCGATGAAAATCGTTCGAAGTAAAGGAAATTTTAGATTAACAGTAGATCAAGATGGAAATGCAAAATTAACAGGTAAAACAGGTGTTGTAGTGTTCAACGGAAGCCCCGTTTTAGAAGAGCTGGGTGTAGCCGTAAAATATATCTCGGTTAGTTTTGGTAGGAATGATAATGGAGCTATTAGATATACTGGATCGTTTAAGGTAGGGTTCGCTACGTTAGTGGTTTCTGGCAGTTTTGATATTGAAAAACTTGTTTTGAGTTGCTCTGGGATACTGTGTGTTGCCGCCAGGGCTTTAAAAGATCGTAGTAGAGTGCTTCGGGACAGAGAGCTACAGAGAATAATGCAGTGAGATATAAATATGGTGTTTTTATTGGCTTTGGATCGTTTTTGTTTTTAATTAGTTGCGTCACTCAATTACCTGTTCAGAAGCAAGATAAACCCAGTGATGTTTATAAGGAATATATCAGTTCTCTTTCAAATAGTTCAGATGAAGATTTGCTTATGAAATATTGGTCTCGTGCCAGAGTGGCTGAAGGTATAGATATTTTGGCAGATGATTCTGAGAATAATAAACGAAATAAAAATGCGATAATTTTTTCTATTCGATTTTCCAGTGAAATGAACAACATACTATCTATGGAACAGGATATCAAAGGTAATACGGCATGTTTGTTGGTTACGGGTGCAACAGATACGGAAAAAAAATTAATTATTAATATTCCGTATTTACTTGAAAATAATGCCTGGAAAATAAATGAGGTATTTGTAAAATATTTAGAAGATAATCAGCTAGTGCCAACAAAACCAAATTGCACTATGGGGATACCATAATACAATCATGGCTTTCACAAAGATGGTACATAGAAGGAAATAACCGGTTGTATGGCGGCCAATGAAAATGAACTCTCAAGTTTTTACAATATTACTAAACGATGTAGCTGGATTTAGGAAATAAGCATGAGCTGGCTAAAAAAATTAATCCCATCAAGAATCAGCACTCAGAGCGGCCAGAAAAAGGCTGTGCCTGAAGGCATTTGGGCCAAATGTACAGTGTGTAGCGCCGTACTGTACCGTGCAGAATTGGAACGCAACCTGGATGTTTGCCCCAAGTGCGATCATCACATGCGGGTGGGTGCGCGTCGTCGCCTGGATATTTTTCTCGATGAAGAACCTCGCGTGGAAATCGGTGCGGAAGTGATTCCGGTTGACGTGCTTAAATTTAGAGATGTTAAAAAATATAAAGACCGACTGATCCAAGCACAAAAAACCACGGGGGAGACGGATGCCCTGGTGAGCATGATGGGACAGGTACAGGGAGTACCGCTGGTGGCGGCGGCCTTTGAATTTAAGTTCATGGGCGGCTCCATGGGCTCGGTGGTGGGTGAGCGTTTTGTACGCGCGGTGAATACTTCGCTGGAACATAATATTCCGCTGGTGTGTTTTTCTGCCAGTGGTGGCGCACGCATGCAGGAAGCACTGTTTTCGCTGATGCAGATGGCCAAGACCAGTGCGGCTCTGGCGAAACTCAGTAAACAGGGTATTCCGTATATTTCCGTATTGACCGACCCCACGATGGGTGGCGTGTCGGCCAGTCTTGCCATGCTGGGTGATGTGCATGTGGCGGAGCCCAAGGCGTTGATCGGTTTTGCCGGACCGAAAGTCATCGAGCAGACTGTGCGCCAAACCCTGCCGGAAGGTTTCCAGCGTAGCGAGTTTTTACAGGAAAAGGGTGCGGTAGACATGGTGGTCGACCGGCGTGATTTACGTGACCGTATTGCCAGTTTGTTGGCCATGTTGACGGGGCAGCCTGCGCCTTAGAATGGGCGAGCAATAACTTTCCTATTTGGTGCTCAGATTTAGTTCGTATTCGTTACCGGTTAAAAACTGTAGCTAACAGTAAGTCGTTGACAACCTGCCAAAGCAAAATAACACCTGTGAGCCAATTTCTACCATTACACGTAGATTCAAGCAAAAAGTAAGGAAGGATGTTATGACCACGTCCACCAGCGTCATCTGAGATAAACAAAACAGAATGGATAAATGGCATATCCACAGTATTTTGCAATTCAAGTCAACATTTCATGTAATGCTTCAGGCGAGTAGGGTGCGTTTTACGCACCAAAATTACTTTATCGTTATCAATAATTTATGCTTGATAACCCATTATCGGTTCGTGGTGTATGGAATGCTCCCTACCCGCCTAAAACTACAACCTTCTGTCCTTAGATAGACCATCTTTCGGTGTTGAACTATGACCTTGTTAAATGATGACAATCAACTTTCCTCCAATGCAGATACCTACAAAGCACCAGGCGATAATCCATTGCTGAAACTTTGGAATTTACGCATTCTAGTTCGGCTCAATGTATTCAATCGGTTTTTTGAACGTTATGGTGGTTTTCATGATCAGGAGTTTTTGCACACTTTAGGGTTGTCTGAATTTCATCAGAAAGAAGGGATTGAAAAAAAAGTAATATTTGAACGTGTGTGTGACGCACTAAAAACCTTGGAAGAGCAGATGCATGTTTCTCCAGGAGATATTTTTTCCGCGAATATTGCTGTCCTGCAAAAATCATTAAACCTGACGCAGTGTGAAATCGATATATTACGATTTGTGATCGTATCAAATTCGTCCATGGGTTTTAGTCAGTTGGTCGAGATGCTTGGGGAAATGAATAGTGAACAGATTAAACACACATTGTCAGTTATTCTGAATATTTCCCATAATGATATTGAAAATGCTGTTCGCAGCAATGGGACATTAATATCTTCGGGGCTGTTGCGTATGGATACCAATGGCTCATACATGCGCTCATTGCATCATTGCTTTGATGTCCCGCATAGCATCAAATTCGCTTTGACACAAGAGCAAAATAACCCCAGAGCGATATTGCAGTGCTTTTTCAAAATAGTGGGTCAATCGCATTTGTCAATCGAGGATTTTTCTCATTTAAAAACCGACATTGATTTATTGTCATGTTATTTGCAGTCGGCGGGAACGAATGGTGTCTCGGGGGTCAACGTGTTGATATACGGTGAGCCTGGCACTGGAAAAACGGAATTGGTGAAAACCTTGAGTCAATACTGCGATTTCCAGTTATACGAAATTACCATGCAGGATATGGAAGGTAACCCTATTGATGGAAAAGATCGTTTTTCCGCTTATCAGTTGACACAGAAAATGTTGGCGAATAAGGAAAGGTCTGCCATTTTGTTTGATGAAATAGAAGACGTTTTTCCCGATGTGAGTTTTAGCCCATTCGGTCATGTAACGCGCCCCGACTTTAAAAAAGCCTGGGTTCATCAATTGCTGGAGGAAAATTCAATCCCAGCATTCTGGTTGTGTAATAGTGTGGTACAGCTGGATGACTCGGTGTTACGTCGCTTTGATTTCGTCTTGAATTTACGCTCTCCTACACGCAATATCCGTCGGCATATTCTTGATAAATACCTTGGTCACCTGGGGTTGAGTGAAACATGGTTGGCGCAAATGGCTGAACACGAGCATCTGGTGCCAGCACATGCTGAGAGTGCAGCTAAAATTGCGGCCCATCTGAATACTGAAAACACCAAGGAATTGGAGAAGAGCCTAGAAAGGATTATTGGTAATAAGCTACAGGTCATGGGTTTGTCTCGTAAGCCTCGCACGGTTATCCGTCGTGAAACCCGCTACAATCTTGAGTATTTGAATCCGGACCAGGATCTAAAAGCGTTAACCAAAGGGCTGCAACAAAACCACCAGGCGCGTATTTGTCTGTATGGTGCACCGGGCACTGGAAAAACCGCTTTTGCGCATTATGTTGCGGAACAATTGGACAAGCCTCTGCTTAAAAAACAAGCTTCGGACATTCTCAGCAAATGGGTGGGTGAAGCAGAAAAAAATATCGCAGCCATGTTCGATGAAGCCGAGGCTGATGACATGGTGCTTCTTGTTGATGAAGTGGACAGTTTTCTCCTGGATCGTGGTTCCTCTCAAAATTCATGGGAGATCACTCAGGTTAATGAGCTATTGGTCCAAATGGAAAGCTTTAATGGTGTGTTTATTGCTTCTACGAATTTACTGAATCTTGTGGACGCCGCTTCGTTACGCCGTTTTGATCTAAAGATAAAATTTGATTATATGAAGCCCAAGCAAGCGTGGACATTGTTTCTGCAAGTACTGGAGGAACATGGTTGTAATATCAAAGATGAAACGGAGCAATACAAAACAGATTTGACGCGACTTGATAATCTCACCCCTGGGGATTTTGCGACGGTTGTGCGTCAATCCCGAAGCCTGAATAAAACGATTCAACCACGTTATTTATTAGGCGCACTGGAAAAAGAATGCAAAGCCAAGCCGGGGGCTGGAAAATCTATCGGGTTTATGGGCTCGTAGCCCGCGTTTCATTTTTAAATGCGCTTTAATACCCTCAAAAACTGGTTAACCTGGCAGGAAACCCTGCACCCTGTAGAGATTGATCTGGGGCTGGAGCGGGTGAGCACTGTTCTGGCTCGACTCAAGCTTGCTCACCCTGACTTTACTTTGATTACGGTGGCTGGAACCAATGGCAAAGGCTCCAGCGTGGCGATGCTGGAGGCTATTTTACTTGCGGCCGGTTATCGTGTCGGCAGTTACACCTCACCGCATCTATTGCGCTACAACGAGCGCATCAAACTTGCTGGCAAGCCGGTCGATGATGCCATGCTGTGTGCATCTTTCGAACGCATTGATCAGGCTCGTAAGGATGTTCGTTTGACTTATTTTGAGTTTGGCACTCTTGCCGCTATCGATATTCTGCACTGTGCCGGAGTGGATGTAGCGATCCTTGAAGTGGGGCTGGGCGGACGGTTGGATGCGGTGAATGTGCTGGATGCCGATGTGGCATTGATCACTGCCATCGATGTGGATCATGTAGACTGGCTGGGCAGTGACCGTGAGACTATTGCGCGTGAAAAAGCGGGTATATTGCGTACGGGGCGGCCAGCAGTGTGCGCGGACCCGAAGCCACCAGCTTCGTTGTTGGCAACGGCGGAATCGTTGGGGGTGCCGCTGTCTTTGTTGGGGAAAGACTTCATTGTTGAGAGACTTGTTGAAAAGCCTGATGGGCAAAAAGCTGACCGCTGGAGCTGGAGCAACTCACAGCACCGTTTTGAGGGTTTGCCTTTGCCAGCTTTATCCGGTGATTTTCAATTGTACAATGCAGCGGGTGTGTTGGCAGTAGTATCTTTTCTGAGAGCGGATTTTCCCGTGGCTGCTGCGGCCATTGCGCAAGGTTTGCAATCAGTGTCGTTGCCGGGGCGCTTTCAAATTATACCGGGTGTGCCGTTGCAGATTTTCGATGTGGCCCATAATGCTCAAAGTGCGCAGGCACTGGCCAATAATCTGCTGTGTCAGGATTGCCAGGGCCGCACGTTTGCAGTGCTGGGTATGCTGGGGGACAAGGATATTGATTCCGTGGTGGCGCAGCTATGCTCCGTAGTGGACCATTGGTATCTCGCACCTCTGCCAGTGCCTCGTTCGGCCCCGGTCGCGCGATTACAAGCTGCGTTGCTGGCGGGGCCAGTGAAAACCTCGGCCAGCAATGCTTCGATAGACGTTTTTGATGATGTTGCGGTAGCTTATCAGGCAGCGTTGGCGGCCAGCACGGCAGAGGACCGTATTGTGGTGACCGGTTCGTTTTATACAGTGGCGGCGGTGCTGGATGAGGCAGTATAATTACCTTGGGTTTCGCAGTTGACTGCTTAGAGGATGTACTGACATGTTGATGAGTACCATGTTTTATGGGTATGGAAAGTTCACTTGCCGGGTGATCGGTCATCCATGGTCCCGTCTTCATTGCACCTTGTCAGTCACAAAGTTCAACACCCCCTAAGCCGTGCAACTGCAGATTCTAGGGTTACGCTTCATCAGGTACCGAGGCATTTTGTGAATATTCAACTCAAGCAGCGATTAGTAGGTGCAGTGGTGTTGGTGGCGCTGGCGGTGATTTTTATCCCCATGTTGTTATCAGGCAGAGGCGATCTTGGTGGCAGTATTGAGGGCAGCAATATTCCTCCTGAACCAGATTTCCGTTTTCCACCTGTACCCACAGCTCCCAAGGCGCCGCCAGTGGCGGCTGCACCTGTGGTACCCCTGGGCGATGACGATGAAGTTGTACTTCCTGTTGCGCCTGACAAACCTGCTCCGGCAAAAAATATAGTGAAAACACCGGCCAAACCGGTGCCATCGATTGCAGAAAAGACCACTCCTGTCGAATCCGGACAGCTCAGTGGCTGGGTGGTACAAGTGGGCAGTTTCTCGGCGCGCAACAATGCGCAAGCATTGCGCGATAAGTTGCGTAAGCAGGGGCATGCCAGTTTTGTAGAATCGATTAAGGGCGAGTCTGGCCGTGTGTATCGAGTACGTGTAGGGCCGGAATTAAGCAAGGCTGCGGCAGATAAACTGCGCCAGCGCCTGGCTAAAGAATCGGGTTTGAAAGGGCTAGTGCAGGCCTATCCTTGAGGAGTCTGGTGCAATTATGATTTGGGTCGATATAGTCATTCCCGGTGTCATCATTATCTCCGCGCTGTTTAGCTTGATGCGAGGCTTTGTGCGAGAGGCGTTATCACTGTTGGGCTGGCTGACTGCTTTTTGGATTGCCTTGACCTTTGCCAAGGACTTTGCCGATTTGTTGTTGACCGGTATTTCTGCCCCCTCAGTACGCGTAGTGGTGTCATTCACCATTTTGTTTGTAGTGACGCTGGTGGTTGCTGCATTGATCAATCGTCTGGCAGGTTCGTTGGTGGCAAAGACGGGGTTAACCAGCACAGATCGCATGATCGGCATGGTTTTTGGCGTTGCCCGTGGTGTAGTGGTGGTGGCAGTGCTGGTATTATTGGCGAGCATGACGACCATTCCCCAGGATCCCTGGTGGCAGGCGTCGGCACTGATCGATGTGTTTCATAAATTGGCGCTGTGGTTGCGATACACTGTAGCGCCGGAATTGATGAGTGGCGTTATTCCTGGTTAACCCTGACAAATGGGATAGTGATTAGATAATGAAGGTTTTGATGAGGTATTTTGCATGTGCGGTATAATTGGTATCGTTGGAACGGAAAACGTTAACCAGAATTTATACGATGGACTAACCGTTTTGCAGCACCGGGGTCAGGATGCGGCGGGCATCGTCACCTGTGACAAGCGGCGCCTGTATTTACGCAAGGATAACGGTCTGGTGCGTGATGTGTTTCGCACCCGGCACATGCGAGGTTTGCTGGGTAGTATGGGCATTGGCCATGTGCGTTATCCTACGGCGGGTTGTTTTTCCTCAGCCGAGGCACAACCGTTTTATGTTAATTCACCGTTTGGTATTTCTCTGGCGCACAACGGTAATCTCACTAATGCTGCCGAATTGAAGCGTGACTTGTTCCGTGCTGATCGTCGGCACATCAATACCGATTCTGATTCCGAAGTGCTGCTCAACGTGTTCGCTCATGAGCTGCAACACGAAGGCAAGTTAACCCTGGATGCCAACGATATTTTTGAAGCGGTGGCTGCCGTGCATCGTCGTTGTAAGGGGGCGTATGCTGTGGTGGTGATGATTACTGGCTACGGCATTGTTGGTTTTCGAGATCCGCACGGTATTCGCCCTGTCGTGTTTGGCAAACGCGAAACACCACGGGGTAATGAGTACGTGATTGCCTCGGAAAGCGTCGCTGTGGATTCATTGGGTTTTCATTTGATGCGTGACATTGCGCCGGGTGAGGCTGTATTTGTCGACATCAATGGCAAACTTAGCACGCGACAGTGCGCGAAGAAACCGGAAGCCAACCCCTGTATTTTTGAGCATGTGTATTTTGCGCGACCGGATTCTATTATTGATGGCATCTCCGTTTACAAGGCACGACTGCGCATGGGCGAGGCATTGGCGAAGAAAATTTTACGTGTTTATCCGCAACACGATATCGATGTGGTGATTCCAATTCCTGATACCAGCCGTACCTCGGCGTTACAATTGTCCTACCAACTGGGTACGGTGTATCGCGAAGGATTCATCAAAAACCGCTACATTGGTCGTACTTTTATTATGCCAGGGCAAAAACAACGCAAAAAATCCGTGCGGCAAAAACTCAATGCTATTGAACTGGAGTTTAAAGGTAAAAATGTATTGCTGGTAGATGACTCTATTGTGCGTGGTACCACCTCAAAGCAGATTATTCAGATGGCACGGGAAGCCGGCGCCAACAAAGTGTATTTCGCCTCAGCAGCACCGCCTGTGCGTTTTCCCAATGTGTATGGTATTGATATGCCATCGGTGAATGAGTTGGTGGGACATGACCGGGACGACAAACAAATTGCCGAAGTGATTGGTGCAGACTGGCTAGTCTATCAGGATTTGGATGACTTGATTGAAGCCACCCGCCATGGCAACCCGGAGATAAAGGGCTTTGATACCTCCGTATTTAATGGTGAATATATCACGGGTGATGTAACCCAGGACTATCTGGACTTTATCGAAGGCAAGCGCAGCGATGGCGCACGTGAAAACACAGATGATGATGATAATGCAGTGATTGAGTTACATAATACGGCTTAAGCGCAAAGAGGAAAGCGAAAAGCTTGACGAGGTTGGCTGGTTTTACTAGTCTTTACTCCAACGCGCCGATTTGAAAATCAGCTTGCGGGCGCGAAATAAATACGGCTAAAGCGAGGTGATGAGTTTAATGACCTGCTTTGGCGATGGCTGAGCGGGTTTTTTTATGCCCGCAGAGTGATGGCGAATACTTATTTTGACAATGTAAGAAAAGTGCGAGGCAACGAATGTCACATGATACTGAAAAACAATACGGATTTGATACTCTGGCAGTACGAGCCGGTCATGAACGTACCAACGAAGGTGAGCAGGGTGAAGCTATCTTTACCACTTCCAGTTATGTTTACAATAGTGCAGCGCAAGCCGCAGCACGTTTTTCGGGTGACGAGCCGGGTAACATCTATTCACGCTTTACCAACCCCACTGTACGCACTTTTGAAAAACGTTTGGCTGCACTGGAGGGTGGAGAGCGTTGTGTCGCCACAGCATCTGGTATGGGTGCAATTCTGACAACCTGTTTGGGGCTGTTGACGACGGGTGATCACATTGTTTCATCACGCGCTATTTTTGGTTCTACGGTGGTGTTGTTTAATAATATTTTGACACGGTTTGGTGTGGAGACCTCCTATGTGCCATTGACAGACTTATCTGCGTGGGAAGCGGCGATACGTCCCGAAACCCAGTTCCTGTTTCTGGAAACCCCGTCAAATCCGATAACAGAAATTGCGGATATTCGGGCATTGGCAGACTTGGCTCATGCCCATGATTGCCAGTTAGTAGTAGATAATTGTTTTTGTACACCCGCGTTACAAAAACCATTGGCGTTGGGCGCAGATATTGTCATTCATTCGGCCACTAAATATCTGGATGGCCAAGGGCGTTGCATTGGTGGCGCCATTGTTGGCACCGAAGAATGTGTGGGCGGGGATATTCACGGTGTGGTACGTACCGGCGGCACTTGCATGAGCCCATTTAATGCCTGGGTATTTTTAAAAGGACTGGAAACGTTGAGCATTCGCATGGAAGCACACGGCCGTAATGCACAGGCTTTGGCAGAATGGTTGGAACAACAACCGGCCGTTGCCCGGGTGAATTACCCCGGCTTACCATCACACCCCCAGCACGAGCTGGCTGCGCGGCAGCAAAATGGTTTTGGTGGCGTATTATCTTTTGAAGTGAAAGGCGGCCAAGCAGCAGCATGGCAGGTGATTGATAACACTCAGCTGATATCAATCACCGCAAACCTGGGAGATACCAAAAGCACTATCACCCATCCGGCCACTACGACACATGGCCGTGTCGATCCTGCATTGCGTGCCGAGGCAGGCATTAGTGATGGCTTAGTGCGTGTTGCGGTAGGGCTGGAAGCGATTACAGATATTCAGGCTGATCTGGAACGTGGCCTGAATAAATTGTTGATTAACACCCCCTATGAGCCTGTCCGAGAATAGCAAAATCAGTAAATCAAAAATCTATATTTTCGGAAAATTGAGTCCCCAGACAGGCTCCTAGTGTGTAGTGATGCGCAACCTGGTTGCTTGTGCCATATCTGTATTGCCAATCTCTTTGTACAATGTGGCAAGTTCGGTCAAGACGACATCTAATGCGGATTGTGTATCATTTTCACCATCGTCGAGTATTTCGGCGGCTTTTTTATAAAGTGGTAAGGCCTGTGCAAAAAGTGCAGTTTTTCGCTGCGCAATGTCTGTCGGGACAGAAGCGTTGTTGGCTGGCATGATACTGGTTTCAAGAGATGTCTGATTTTGTTCTTCGATACGAGCCTGGGTGTGATAAATGCTGGCCAGAGTATACATCAGCAATGCCAGTTGCGGGTTTGATGAACCCAGCACATGTTGCGCAATGTTCAGAGCCTCTTCGTAGGCATGACTGGCCGGGCTATACTCACCTTGTTCGAGATAGCTTGTACCCAGGTTAATGAGTGTTTGCGCAACCTCTTCATGCTGAGCACCAAAAACAGATTTCTTGAAAACAAGCATGCGCTGCAGGATGCTTGTGGCCTTTTTGTGCTTGCCTTGCACGTTGTAAATACCACTTAAGTTGCTGAGTGCGTTACCAACATAAGGATGCATGGGGCCGAGGCTTGCTGACCATGAGCTGATTGCTTGCTGATAAAAAGTCGCTGCCTGTTCATATTTGTGCTGGTTTTCATATAGCACAGCCAGGTTGTAAGTTGATTGTGCAATTGCAGGGTCATCTGCATCGAAGGCATTTTTACGAATTCTCAAAGCTTGTTGATGATATTTTTCGGATAGTTCGGGGCGTTGCGACTCAAAATAGACGTTGCCGAGATTTGTCATGATAACTGCGAGATCGGGATGCCTTGGACCGAGTTGTCTTTCAAGAATAAGCAAGGCTTGTTGTAAATGATCTTCTGCTTCGTTCAGGTTGCCTAACGTATGCTTGATGATGCCAAGTTTTAACAATGCATCAGCTGTATTAACATTATTCAGGCCGAAATTCTTATCGGCGGTATCATAGGCACGTTGTGCGATAAAAAGCGCATTTTGATAGTCGCCATTTTCATAGTGTGTAATGAAGTGGTTGGTCAGGTTGACCCAAATAACTTCAGCCAATTCTGTTGTTTCATAGAAAGAACGAATACTTTTTTGCTGCTCTGTCGTTGAGTTGAATGCTGGATTGATAGAGGCAAAGATGATGCTTGGTGTCAGTAGAAAAAGACTAAAATAAAATACGCACTGTTTCGCCCACAGATGAATAGAAATCAGGCGCGTATGTTTTTTCCAATAGTTGTGCATTTTTTCGTGTCTTTACATCCTGGTTATAACGTATCTCATGTGACTTGCTCGGCAATTTTGTACAACGTTGTGAAACGCATCGCTTATCACGCATATCGACCAACGTAAGAAGCGCTTTAAGTTTTTGTGATTGAATGCAGTATAAAATTAAACGGGTATTGCTGATGTGGAATAGGGCAGTGTGACAGGCTACATACAGCCACATTTGAAGTGAAAAATTATTTTTTCTATTTATCAATCGGATAGGGTGACTATCTCAGCGAGTGACAAAAACCAGTCAGGGGTTGATGGTGGTTTGGATGCCTGAGTGTTGAGAATTTTATGACTCACACTAAATTGCGAAAATATTGATTTGTTTTTAAGGTGTTTTTCCAGCTGCAGCGAATTTTTCTTGAAGTCTGGCAAGGCTGGTTTTTGTACGCAGTACGAGGGCATTAGCGTTCTGTTGTTTGGCAATCGTTAACGATTTATTCAAATATTGCTTCGCAAGACTATAATTGCCGACATCGTTTTCTATGGCAAAATCGCCCTTGATACGCAGCAGTTCTGCGGTGAAAAACCCCTCGCCGGTAAAAGCGGTTTCCCTCAGTGCAGACTCAATGGTTTGTCGTGCCTTGTTGGTTTCTCCTGCGTTATGCAAAAGCTCTGCCAGGATGGCCTGAAAATAAGAACGTGCGAGTCGGTTGCCGGATTTTTCATAATCATGTAGCGATTGTTGGAAGCGTTCACAAATACTGCCCGCCGGTTGTTCTGTTGATTCCGACCATGCTTTCAACATGTGGCCAGTGGCTGCCCAAAACGAAAAACCATAAGTCTCACTCAGCGCAATTTGTGCATTTGCGTAACAGTAAGTGGCTTTGTGGTCACCACAAAGCTGGGATAGCGTTCCCATAAAATGCAGAGCGTAAGCCTGACTGAATGGATGTGCAAGACGTTTGGCTAGGTTCAATGCGGCTTGACCGCGTATTAATGCCAGATCCGTTTGTCCAAGTAACCATAAAACACATGCGGCATTGGCAAGAGAGGCGACCTGCGCATTCTGGCTGTAGGCAACCAGTGTTGCATGTGGGTGAGACTGTCCGGCTTGTGGGTCGATGTGAAGTTCAAGGTTTTGTAATGCTTCCGAAAAATTCCCTTTCCAGAACAGTGTGGTACCAAGTGTGCGTTTTGCTTCCAGTAAAAATTCCGGGATGTTGGATTGTGTTGCATATTGTTGTAATTCATTCGCGAGCTTGTGGGCTTTTTCCAGCTCAGCGCGAACAATGTAAAACTCCCATAAACCACATAAAACAGGGAATACCGTATTGGTGTCTGTTATATTGCGGCACAGACTGTAAGCGCGGGCATAAGCTTTTTCTACCTCGGGTGCGGCATAACCTTTACTCATCATGATGGCCAGACCCCGTGTGGTTTGTAATGCAAGTTCATGCATATTTAACTGGGGTGACTCGGGCATTTTCTTGAGCAGAGAAAGGCCTTTATTAAGGTGTTCGACGGCTTCGATATTGGCGGAATGTCGAATGGCATAATTTCCTGCAGATAACCAGTAATGCAAAGCATCTTCATTGTTACCAGCCTCAGTACAATGATGGGCAAGAATCTCTGGGTTATCGGCAACAAGCTGGGGGAATTTTTCTTTGATGAGTGTGGAAATGCGCTGGTGATATTTTTGGCGTGTGCTTATCAATAATGATTGATAAGCGGCTTCTCTCACTAGAGCGTGTTGAAAGCGGTAATGTGCTTTTGGCGGGTTACCACTCTGGATGAATAATTCGGCATTAATAAGTCGACCTATACTGGATTGCAGGCTGGGTTCATTTTGCAGAGTGGCTGCATGTAATAATTCGTAAGTAAATTCACGCCCCAGCGTGGCACTCAGTTGTGCCAGTTCTTTATCATCACCGAGGTTATCCAGGCGTGACATCAGCGAATCTTGCAGTGTGCTGGGAATTTCCAGTTGAGACATATTATGGTTGAGTTCAAAATGCTCTTCTTTTTCTACCAGTAATGAAGAGCGCAGCACGGCGTTAGTGAGTTCTTCGACAAAAAAAGGAATGCCGTCTGTTTTATTGATGATTTCAATAAACACTTCCGCAGGCAGTGTTTTCCCTCGACATAATTGCCTGATCATACTGCCAGATTGTTTCTGAGTGAGACGATTGAGAGTGATTTGTGTCAAGCGGGCAAGATTTTTCCAGGGTGGTGTGAAGTTGCTACGAAAGGTAATAAGGGCAAAAATGTTGGTTAGCTTGGGTTGCTCAATAAGTAATGACAGTAATTCAATAGTAGAAGGGTCTATCCACTGCAAATCTTCCACGACCAGTAAAACAAAGCGTTGTTGTGCAACGGCCTGAAAAATATCGATAAGAACATCGAAAGTTTGCTGTTTCTTTTGTTGTGGAGTGGAGCTTGTTTCAACAGTGTCAGCAACAATTTTTCCGGGAGATGAGATTGACAGTAGCTCAGCTAAAATAGGGGTGACTATTTTGGATTCCATACCCAGAGTGGCAATTGTTTTCTCGATACGTGAAATTTGTTTTTGTGGGCTGTCGCCTTCGGTCAAGCCAATGATGCGCCGTATCATATCCATAACAGGGTAAAGAAAGCTATTTTTGTAATAGAGATCACCATAACAATCCAGAAAAAGACTATTTTCTTTTTCACTTTTTTTACATACCATTTGTACCATGCATGTTTTTCCCAGCCCGGGTTCACCGCTGAGCAGAACAATTTGCCCAACGCCCTTATATGCCTGGTTGAGTCTTTCTATTAACAGGCTGGTTTCCTGGTCTCGCCCGACCAGCATGGCACAAGCAGGGTGTCCGCTTTCAGTGAATCTGTTTTTATTACTGCGAGCCTGCTGTACTTGAAAAAGTGTAAAAGAGTGTGAAAAACCCTTCAGAGTATGGGTGCCTAGTGTTTGACATTCAAAGCGCCGACTTAGTAATCGGTGTGTACAATCACTGATGACCACCGTATTTTCACTGGCGTAGCCCTGGATTCGTGCCGCAATATTGGGAGTTTCGCCCAGTGCCATTGAACGTTTATCACCACCACCAATTTCACCGACAACCACTAAGCCTGTGTGAATGCCAATCCGTACGGCAAGTTGAACATCGTCACCTTGTTGCGAGGGATATCTATTTTCTGGAATATGTTTAACAATTTCCAATGCAGCGAAGGCGGCGCGTTGTGCATCATCTTCATGTGCGTGAGGGTAGCCAAAATAAACCAGTATGCCATCGCCAAGATATTGTGCGACGTAACCATCATAACTACTGACAATTTCATTGCAGCTGTCGCGGTAGTCGCGCATGATGTCGCGTAGTTCTTCTGGGTCAATACGTTCGGAGAGAGCAGAGGAGCCGACGATGTCACAAAACAGTACGGTGAGTTGACGGCGTTCTGCACTTTGTTCTTTGGGCGTATGTGTTTGCGTAGTGGAACGGCTTTCAGTGTTTTGTGTTTTGCTCAAACGGGTGGCACATTGTCCGCAGAACTCAAAATCAAATGGATTACTAAAGTTGCAACTGGGGCAAGTGACATTTAGCGGTGTGGCACATTGGCCACAAAACCGCATATTCTTCGGGTTTTCGTAACCACATTTTTCGCAAAGCATGTCAGAATCATCCTTGTTGATTTTTCCGTTTATGCGGAGTGCGGAGGGAAGGATACCCATCCCCCCCATGTTCAGCAAGGTGGATGTATAAAAATAATGCAGGAAAAGTATGAGTTTGGCCCGTAAACATCTTTTTCAAATTTATCAAGCCGCACTGGCAGCAGTGCAAGGGGAGTTTTGCGTGCGACGGGCATTAGCGAGCTATGATTCGGACAGGCCTGCCGCTGTGATTGCCATTGGTAAGGCTGCGTCAAGCATGATGCTGGGTGCGATAACTGCGCTGAGGAATACCTTTGATAAGGGGCTGTTGATCACTAAAGAAGGATATTGTGATAAAGAGCTGCAAGGCATGAAAAATATTCAGTGTCTGGAGTCCGCACATCCCGTGCCGGATCAGCGCAGTTTATGCGCGGGCCAAACACTGTTGGAGTTTATGGCGGAGCAGCCAGTGCAGCATGATTTTATATTTTTGATTTCAGGTGGTGCTTCTTCACTGGTTGAGGTGCTGCCAGATGGATTGTACCTGGAAGATTTGCAGCGGATAAATAACTGGCTGTTGGGTAGTGGCTGGAATATTACGGCGATGAATCGTGTGCGCAAGTCACTGTCGTGTATCAAAGGAGGGCGTTTGGCACAGAGACTTGCCGGGCGTCATGTCAATTGCCTGATGATTTCTGATGTGCCGGATAATTTGCCACAGGTGATCGGTTCGGGTTTTTTGAGTCCGGATATTACCGATGAACCACAGCCTGAAGATATGCCGGAGTGGATCAAAAGACTACCCAAGGCACCATCTGCACCTTTGTTGGGTGATGCCTGTTTTAATACGATTGATATTTGTGTTGTTGCAAAACTTGATGATGCTATGCAGGCTGCAAAAAGGATGGCAACGACCTTAGGGTATGAAGTTTATCTGCATGAAAATTTAATAACCTGTGATGCGCAGCTTGCAGGGCAGCAGTTAGCTCGCGCATTATGCGATGGTGGATCCGGTGTGCATATCTGGGGAGGAGAGACAACAGTGTGTCTGCCAGATAACCCTGGACGTGGAGGGCGTAATCAACAGCTGGCATTGGCAGCAGCGGTAGAGTTGAGCGGTATAGAAGGGCATTATTTTTTAGCCGCAGGCACCGATGGCTGTGATGGCCCGACACAGGTTGCCGGTGCTTTGGTGGATGGACATACTCTTCAGTGTGGCATACAGGCTGGGTTTGATGTGCAACAGACATTAGTTAACGCAAATGCAGGTGATTTTTTAAAAACCAGCGGTGACTTGATTATCACCGGGCCCACAGGTACCAATGTGATGGATTTAATCCTGGCTATCAAATTGCCGACGGTATGAATCCAATACTGTTTTGAATACATTAATGACTGATATCGTAGCGTTGCCTTATCGACATTCTGTGGTGCGTGATCTTGCCTGGGTGATGGCTTCCCCCGGTCTATTACAAACAGTCCAGGAAGGACAGGTATTGGTGACGGATGACTGGTGTCGACATGTTTACGCAACACATGAAAATCATCTGCATGAGTTGGATGAAAACCCGATGCCTTTATTAAATGCATTATCGAAATGCAAAAGCCATCGTTTGGGCATTTATTTTGAGTGTCTTTTACGCTATTGGTTGCAGGTTATTCTCTGTGTGCAGCAATTGCATCACAATGTGCCTGTCTTTCAACCGCAAAAAACAGGTGGAAAACGTACTCTGGGAGAGTTTGATTTTTTGTTTCGGCTTGATGAAAAGAAACCGGTACAACACTGGGAGGCCACGGTAAAATTCTACTTACAAAAAACAAATGATGAAGGTCAGCCTTGCTGGGTTGGACCAAATGATCGGGATCGCTTCGATGTAAAACTGGATCACTTATTTCAACATCAGCTTAAATTGGCAGATTTTCCTGAGGCGCAAGAGTGTTTGATGCGTATGAGAGCTGAGTCGGTTCAGTCCTCTGCTTTTATCAGGGGCTATCTGTTTTACCCGCTTGACGAAGCTGGAAAGATTGAAACACTTCATACTGCTGCTCTGGCGCCCTATGCGCTTTCTGCCCGTCATCACAGGGGTTGGTGGCTACACTGGAAAAAAGTGCCGGTACCCACTACAACCACTGACGTACGCTGGGTGATTTTGCCCAAACTTCGTTGGCTCTCACCGGTGTGTTATGGGCAGGAAGAAGAAACATTGATGGATACAAATGCGTTGACAGCATATTGTGAAATGCACTTTGGTCATCAGAACACCCCCCTGCTGCTGGTGGAATTAAGTTGGCAATCCACCGCCTGGTTGGAGATCTCTCGGGGGTTTTTGTTGGCATCTGCCTGAAATATTTAAAGAAATTTTACTGTTTTCCGATAGTTTTAGGTGAGAGTGTGATGTGTTTCACAAAAACAGTGTATATCCAGTCACGGGTGTGCGTGTTTGTGTAGACGATATACATAACTGTGGTAGAGGCAGCGTGGCAGGGGACCGAGATTTTTTCATGAGTCCCCGCCCGTAATGATGTAACAGGGGGTAAAAAATGAAGTTTTTGTCTAAATTGGATCCGATGACGGTGTTAGTGTTGGTTGTAATACTTGGAGTGGTTGTGACCATGTCGGCTCAGGTTGCGAGCCAAACACCGGCCAGCAAAACAACGGCACAAGTTATGCCGATTGATTCGGCAGCTCAGGTGCCTCCCGGAAGCCATTCGAACGAATCTTGATCACTTGCTTATTGGGCTGCAATTAGCGGTTGTAGTCAATATTGGTTGAAAGTGCATCCGTACGATGTGTGGTTGTTTGATTCGTTTTTCTGAATTTTCCATTATCTTGTTTTAGCTTTGTACGTTCGTTGCAAGGCCTGCGAATTCATTTTTGATAAGCGCGATATACTTGCATATCTCATTAGCCATTAATCTGTAATTATTAGTCCGTGGACCGGGAGTATTTTTCCGGCATCAATACACATCAGTGTAAAAGGGATGTATAGTTTTTCAACAGAGCGGCAAAATAACCGAGGCCTTCACAGGCGATGTGAACAAAGATGCGTATGGGGTTCATGGTAAATAAACGACCTGAGTGGGCTGTTCAAGTTGTGAGTATAGGGTTGATGATGATTCTGTCAGCCTTTATTGCTGTGTGCGTGGCAGAGCCGCAAGATGACCGCAAGCCTGCGCGTCAGGTTGTGTTGCAGGGCATTCTTGGTAGCAAGGCATTGTTGATGGTGGATGGTCAGCGACAAATGATGTCAGTTAAAGATACGATGAAACAGGGAGTGCGTGTGTTACGCATCGCAGAAGAGCAAGTGGACGTGGAAGTTGATGGCAAGCGTCGTCGTTTGCGACTGGGGGATAGCCATTCAGTGACAGGCCGTTACAAGGTGCGTGAAAGCACCGAAGTTATTATTTCCAAAAACAACAATGGCATGTATTCCACCGTGGGCAGTATCAATGGGTTACCCGTTTCGTTTTTAGTGGATACGGGGGCAACCTCTGTTGCCATGAGCGCACAACATGCCAAACGTTTGGCCATTGATTTTCGGGTGGCTGGCGAACCGACTTTTGTGGGTACTGCATCGGGAGTGAGCAAGGCGTATCGGGTGACACTGGACAAGGTTACCGTCGGAGGCATCACCCAGCACAATGTGAGGGCGGTGGTTATTGACGGGAATTTCCCGATGCAGGTCTTGTTGGGGATGTCATTTTTGGGGCAGCTGGAAATTCAGCGTGATGGCAATATCATGCGCTTGAAGAAAAAATTCTAACTGATCACAGGTATTCGTACAGCAAAAAGTGCTGCTTGTTTCCCGTTTTGTTTTTTGCAACCACTGAACATGGTGTTGGAGTGTCAGGATTGCTCAATATCTCGATACAATGCGCTTGTAATTGTCCTTTACAATACTGACAAAACAGACAATGCAGGTTTAAAGGCGCATCAATACCCGGTTACAGTTTGGCAAAAAAACCCCTTAACAATAAAACAAGAGAGCGAATACCATGACTACAGGTATGTATTACGAATACAAAATAAAAAACGGCGATACCTTTTCTGGCATCATACACAGCATGTTTGGTCTCGTTTTGAACGATACCCGTTATGCGGAAACGGTTAACTATCTACTGGCGCTTAACCCCCAGATCAGCAACCCGGATCGCATCAGAGCAGGCGACATGCTCCGACTGGGCGTGCTGCCGGTCACTCCCCAACGAAAACCGCCAACAGTACGCTCGCCGCCGGTTTTTATGACCCACCCCACCCACCCCAGCGACATGAAGGCCTTCTGGGCACTCTCCTGGCTTGAACACAATGCAAATTTGCTCACCATTCCGGGCAGCATTGCCACGGGAGCCGCAGTCAATCTGCTCAGCCCCGGCAATGTCAACCTCATCAATGAAATCAGTGATCATTATGCCGACTATAAAACAGACAACATCACCAAAGGACAATATGACGCCCGGCGCAAAAAGGCACTGGACCAGCTCAAGGAAAATATAGGGCCAATGAAAAAACTGTTGTTTGGCAAACATACCCCTCACAAAGTCATTCGCATTGCCCGGGCGAGTGGTATTCCTGCCACGGCACACATCACCCAACATGCTGACAGACTGAAGAAGCTGGGCGCGATGAGCAAACATGGCGGTATTGTGCTCGCGGTTGTGGGGGCAAGCGCCGCTTGCCTGCAGATTGCCAGTACCACCGATACCAAAGAGAAAAATGAGATTTTTGTGGAAACCATTACCAGTACAGCCGTGGGGGCTGCTTTAGGTTGGGGTGTTGGTCTGTTTTTGATCTCCAACCCCATCGGCTGGGGAACGGCCATTGTGCTCGCGGTGGGTAGCGTAGCGACGAGTTATGGGATGGGGAAAGGTGCGCGACTGGCCTATGATACATATGGTGGGGAAATTGATTTTGTTGCAGGGATCGGTGTTGACAGGCTCTGCAAATAAGATGGCTTTATTCGAGGAGATATTGCTCAAGGCTTTCATAATACTGTTGCTTTCTCTTATGTTGAGTCTGGTATTCATTTTGATCATGCATATTTTGATGCCGAAAAAGGTATTGAAAACTTATTTTAAAGAACCCTATTTCAACGCCGGTGAGATTGCCATGTTTACCGGCTTTCCTTTTGGTTATATGAGAACAGCCATGTTTATGAGGGCATTGGGTTTTCCTGCCAGTGGAAAACGAAGAGGGG
>Ga0316202_10000441_pt1 | contig 46914 bp, 56 predicted proteins | sample 3monrhotite_MG_FD_204934 | JGI IMG/M metagenome (GOLD analysis project Ga0316202, IMG submission 204934) | Microbial mat bacterial communities from mineral coupon in-situ incubated in ocean water Damariscotta River, Maine, United States -... | ecosystem: Environmental > Aquatic > Marine >...
CAAACCCAGACACGGACTCAGAAGGCTTGATGCAATGACCAACCAACTCCCCGCCAGTGGCGCAACGCCAGCCCAGCAGATCAACAACCTCGCGAAGCAGGTGACGCGCCTGACCGAGAAGCTCGCAAGCGCCAAGAAAGAGAACGAAGAGCTGCACGAGATCAACACCGCGCTGCGCAAGGAACGCGACGACATCATCGCGCAGATCGAGGCCGCCGCCGACCCCGAGTCGACCACCGAAGGCGACAGCGATCTCGTCGACGGCTAGAGCGCGGCCATGACGCTCACCGCGGAGCAGATCGCTGCACTGGTCGTGCAGCGCGACGTCGCCTGGGCCACGCTACGCGAATATGACGGCCCGGGCGGCGTTGCGTATGCGAACCTGCTCGCCGAGAAGCTAGCGGTCGAGCAGAGCTTGGCGACCGCGAAGGCACAGATCGACGACCTGCAGGAGCAGCTCGCCGCGTGCTTGGGTGAAGGCTAGTTGAAGATCGAACTCGCATACCAGCCGCGCAGGTGGCAAGCGCAGTGCCACCAATGGCGCCGCCGCTTCAACGTCTTCGTCTTGCACCGCCGCGCGGGCAAGACCGAGATGGCGATCATGCAACTCATCCACGACGCGATGAGGTGCGAGAAACAGCTCGGCGCGTTCGCCTACATCGCGCCGCTGTTGAAGCAAGCCAAGCGCATCGTGTGGCGCCGGCTGAAGCATCGCCTGCGGCAGTTGATCCAGCACGGCATGGTGGAGGTGAACGAGTCAGAACTGACCATCACCTTCACGCACAACGAAGCCACGATCAGTCTCTACGGCGCCGACAACCCTGACGCGTTGCGCGGCATCTACCTCGACGGCGTCGTGCTCGACGAGGTCGCGCAGATGCAGCCCGAACTGTGGGACGAAGTCGTGCGCCCGACGCTCGCCGACCGCAAGGGTTGGGCGGTGTTCATCGGCACGGTCAAGAGCGTCGACTTGTTCTACGACGTCTACATGCGCGGCCTGAACTTGCAGGACAAGCCGCGCAAGGATTGGCGCGTCGCGTCGTGGACGTGCTACGAAACAGGCGCGGTCGACGACGACGAGATCGAGTCGATGCGCGACGAGATGAGTGAGGCCGCGTTCGAACGCGAGCTGCTCAACAACTGGGACGTGCAAGGCGATGATCAGTTGCTCAGCATCGTCGACATTCGCGAGTCGATGGAGCGTGGCTACCGTCGCGGCGAACTCGACCACGCGCCGGTCGTGTTGGGTGTCGACCCGGCGCGCTTCGGCAACGACCGCAGCGTTATCGTGCGCCGCCAAGGCCTGCAGGTGTTCGACCCGATCATCAAGCGCGGCGCCGACAACATGCAGCTCGCGCGCATCATCGCGCAAGAGATCGTCGAGCACTCACCCGACGCGGTGTTCGTCGACAGCGGCGCGGGAGCCGGCGTGATCGACAGGCTGCGACAGCTCGGCCACAAGAGTGTCATCGAAGTTCCGTTCGGCGGCACGGCGGACAACGACAAACTGTTCAACAACCACCGCACCGAAATGTGGTGGAAGATGCGCGACTGGATCGTCAGCGGCGGCGCGCTGCCGAACGACGAAAAGCTTCGCATGGAGTTGGCGACGCCGCTCTACAGCTACGACAAACGCGAGCGTCGGGTGCTCGAAGCGAAGGACGAGATCAAGAAGCGGCTGCCGAAGGCTGGGTCGCCTGACATCGCCGACGCGGTCGCCTGCACGTTCAGCTCGGTGATCGAGAAAGAAGAGGATGACGTCGAGCACGAGCTGCCGCAGGTATACGAATCAGGCCGTAACCCCGGCAGGAAGCACCGATACGGCAACGTCAGCCCCTTCGACCGGATGCGCTCGCTCAGGTCGAAGCGACGGTAGGTCTTGCTGCGCGGCGGATTTCAAGGCACCATGCGCCAGTGACCCACCACTTGCGGCCAGCCATACCCGACGACGCGGAAGCCATCGCCACGCTCGGCATGGACTTCATCGGCAGGTTGAAGCTGAACGCGCGACCCAACCTTGAGAACGTCACGAGGTCGGTGCAAGCCATGCTCAACGACGAGTATGGCTGCGGTGTGGTCTTCTTCGTCAACGGCGAGCTGAAAGGCTTCCTGCTCGGCATCGCCGTGCCGATCTGGTTCGACGTGTCGAACTGGTCCGCGATCGAGCTGGCGTGGTGGATCGACCCCGAACACCGGGGCAGCCGCCACTCGATCGAGATGGTCAAGATGTTTGAGCAGTGGGCGGCGAACATGGAAGTCAGCCGCGTCGTGCTCTCCGATATCGAGTTCGAAGATCAAGCGCAGCCTGCCGGCACGCTGATCGAACGGCTCGGCTACACACTGCACGAACGTGCTTTCGTCAAGGTGATCTGATGCTTTGCTACGCTGTCTCTACCGTCGCCGCTGTTGTGTCCGCCATCGCCGCTGTCGGCGGTGCGACGACTGCGGCCGTATCCGCTGACCGAGCAAACCGGGCGCGCAAGGCAGGCCGCAAGAAGCAAGAGGAAGAGCAGTCGCGCGCCGAGCAAGAGACGGCGGCGCAACAGCGCGACCAGCAGCGCGAGCTGCAGCGGCAGAACCGCGATGAGCCTGACATCGCCGCGCTGATCGCAGGCGCCGAACAGCCAGGCGGATCGAACACCTTCCTCACCGGCCAGCGAGGCACGGCCGGCACTGACGGGCAACTCGGCCGCAACACGCTGCTCGGCCAGTAATGCCCGCCACGCTCACCCAGAAGCACGCGGAACATACGCGTGATCCTCGCCCGCTGCCGACACGCCAGCAGGAGCGGCTGCAGCAACTCAAGAACGAATACAACCAAGGTTGGCGTTCGCATCACGAGTTGCTGTTCGAGAACTTCCTGCCGTTCGGCGGGCGCTTCTTCGTCGACGATCGCAACGTCGGCGACCGCCGCCACGGCACGATCATCGACAGCACGCCACTGCACTCAGTGCGCACGCTCGCTGCCGGCCTCATGTCGGGCGCGACGTCGCCGGCACGTGTGTGGTTCCGTCTGCGCTTGAAGCAAGCCGAGCTGAACGAAGACCCGGCTGTGCAAGCGTGGCTCAGCGCGGCGAACGAGATCATGCTCGCGTGGATCGCGAATTCGAATCTCTACCACGAGCTACACCGCGGTTACGAAGAGATGGCCGTGTGTGGCACGTCGATCATCGTCCTGTTGCCGGACGATGAATCGGTGTTCCACGCCTACGGCGCAACGGCCGGCCAATACTTCTTGGACGCCGACGCGCGCGGCAAGATCAACACGTGCTACCGCGAGTTTCAACTCACCGTCGCGCAGGTCGTGCGTGAGTTCGGCTTCGACAACTGCCCTGGCTGGGTCAAGCGCGCGTTCAACGACGAAGAGTTCGGCACCGAAGTGCACGTGTGCCATGCGATCGAACCGAACGATGACCGCTACGTCGAAGGGTCAGCGCTCAAAGAGCAACTTCGATTCCGCTCGACATACTTCGTGTGGGGCGAGACCGAGAAAGAGAACGACGTTGGCGGCCAGTTTCTGCGCGACGGCGGCTTCGATGAGTTCCCAGTGTTGGCGTTCCGCTGGAACGTTAGCGGCGGGGATATTTACGGGAACTCGCCCGGGATGGAATCGCTCGGGGATGCGATCCAGTTGCAGCACGAGCAGGAACGCAAGAGCGAGAACATCGACTTGCAGACGCGCCCGCCGTTGCAGGTGCCGCCATCGCTGAAGCACCACGAGGTCGACGGCGAAGCTGGGGGCATCACCACGGTGCCGAACGGTGGCCGTGAGTCGGGCATCCGCACGTTGTTCGAGACGCGTCTGCAGCTCGACCACTTGCGCGAAGACATCGAAGACGTGCGCATGCGCATCCGTCGCACGATGTTCGTCGACTTGTTCATCATGCTGCAGCAGATCGATAAGACGATGACTGCACGTGAGGTGATACAGCGGCAAGAAGAGAAGCTGCTCATGCTCGGCCCGATGCTGGAGCGCCTGTTCGACGACGGGTTGAAGCCGCTGATCGACTTGATCTTTTACTACCTGGCCGAAGCGGGCATGTTCCCGCCTCCGCCGGAGCAGCTCGCTACCGCAGAGCTTGACGTGCAGTTCGTGTCGCCGCTCGCGCAGGCGCAGCGCGGTATCGGCATCAACGCCATCGACCGCTTCTTGCAGACCATCGGTGCTCTTGGCAGCTTGAAGCCGAACGCGCTCGACGTGCTTGACGAAGACGAGACGGCACGCCATTACGCCGACATCCTCGGCATCGATCCGGACTTGCTCAAGGATCCCGAGGTCATCGCACGCATCCGCGCCGATCGCGCGAAGCAACAGGCTGCGCTTGAGCAGGCCGACGCGCTGCAGAAGGTTACAGGAGCGCAGAAGAACGTGGCTGATGCTGCCGCCGCAGCGCCAGTCGACGCCATCACGCAAGCCACCGGCTACAGCAACCCGAACGCGGCGGTCGGAGTGTGAGCATGCACGATCTAGCGCTAGAGCAGCTCCGCGGCGACTACCTTCACAGGTTTGATCGTTTACGGAACGACGCCCGGCGTGCGCAGCGCACACTGCAGGCGACGGACGCGTCGAAGGAAGATGCGGTCGATCAAGTCGTTCGCGTCACAGCACCTGGACACTTCGGGGCGCTTACGAATGGGGTCTACACGTTGGCTGCAGGCACGACGTATCTTGTCGTGACCGAGGTCGACTTAGGTGGCGCCCGGCTGGTGGCGTCCGCGAACACGGTAATCAGTGGCTACAGTTCTGAGAACTGCCGAATCAAGAGCACAGGGCTCACAGGGGTGGCGCTCCTTACGAGCATCTACACGCTACCCCTGCTCCACATCACGATCGAGGCCGACGTGGCTCTCGATTTGGACGCGGTGGACAGCAACCAAGCGCTCGACTGGGACGGGGTCAACTTCACCAACTGCGCGACGGTCGGCACGATCGCTAACTACGGGAACGTCATCTGGCGGGGTTGCGCGTTGCTGTCGTCTGCGAATCTCACGTTCGATGGTTCGATAGGGACTGTCGGTTTCGACGGGTGCTTGTTTGTCGGCATCGCGGGTCAGACGACGATTGACCTGCCGGCCACGTTCACCGCGACTCGTAGGTTCCGGGTCATCTACTCAGCTTTCGTTGTATTCGGGGGTGCTACAGGTATCGACGTGGACGTGAGTGCAACCATCCCCGTGGAGAGCTACATACTCGACACGGTGAACTTCAGCGGAGGTGCGACCTACACTGCCGGCGTCCCCTACAGCGACAACAAAGCGCTGTTCGTCAACAACAAGGGCATATCAAACTCCGCGTCGATCGGCGTTATGACGATGACGGGTAACAGCACCGTGACCGCGGTTGCCGTCACCGACGTGGACTACAAGACTGAAGGTGTGACCACGCTCGACGCGGGTGTGAGCCAAAAGTTCACCATGCCGGTAGACAACCGGTTGACGTATGGCGGGGCGATCAACCGCGAGTTTCGCGTGACGGCGACGGTCACACTGACGTCAGCAAACAACACCCAAGTCGGGGTGTCCTTCGCGAAGAATGGGTCGGTGGTTGCATCTAGCGAAGTGCTCACGACGACGGACGGTAACGGGCGCCACGAGAACATCATGGCGCAGGCGGTTGTGCCGATGGCAGAGAACGACTACATCGAGGTGTGGGTCAAAAACGCGACCGACACCCGTGATATTACCGTGACCGACTTCAACGTGGTGGTCGAGGCGCTCAACTGATGCCAACAGCTCTGAATCAAAGCACTACGTTCAGTTGGGCCATTCTGCTCACGATGCTCGCCGGGGTCGGCGGCGGCGCGATGTGGACTGGCAGCGTCAACACCAAGCTCGAACAGCTCGTCCAGGTCAATACGAAGCTGGTGCGGGCGTTCGAGGCCGACAGCAAAGAGCTGGCCACACTCGCAGCGAAGGTGGCGGTGCTGGAGCAGCGCATCGTCACGTTGGAGAAGCGCGAGAAGTAACGCGTGGGTAACGTCGGTCAGGTTTGGGCATCTGCTAAGGTTCTACTTGCGGATGCGAAGACAAACACAGGGGTGGGTTACCGTCGGGGCGCTGGGCGTGCTAGCCTTGTTGGCCGCGAGCGGGACTCAGCAGCTCGCCGGCCTCGACGCCAAGATCGCGTTGTTGGTCGACCAAACACAAACACAAGCATCGGATAAGAGCATGGACACGCTGACCACAGTCGTCGAGAACCAAGCAGGCGTCACGATCACCGTCAACACCGACCGACTCCCGGGCGAGGAAGACGCGGACCAGCTCACCCGCCACCTGAAGCGCGTCGCGCTCGCGGAAGCAAGCGGGGGTTAGCGCCGTGACGCAGCTGATCGTTCTTGCCGGGCTGACGCTCGCGTGCATCGCGACCGCAGCGGTGCTGCACTTCCTGATGCCCGACTCCCCGATGCCAGCGGTGATCCTCGGCGTTGCAACAGCTACGCTGATCCCCGGCATCGTCGGCGCCGTCAAAGAACTGAACGAGCGCGAGAAGCGCCGCGAAGAAGCGGAGCTGCGCGCCAAGCGCGAGACCGAACGCGCCGACAAACTTCTCGAAGAGACCCAGACGTTGAAAGGTCTCAAACTCCCCAAGTAGCAACCCCATGAAACGCGCCCTGTTTCTGTGCGGCCTGTTGGCCGCGTCTTCTTGCACACCGCCCGCCGTCTACACGAAGGCGGACCGTGCAACCTTCGACTCGATCGCACCTGAGTATCGCGACTACGTGCTCGGCGACGCGTCGCTCTCCCAGCCCGCTCGGGATCTGCGTTTGCTGAACGTCGAGACGTGGCGCAAGCGTCTCGAAGCCGCAGAGAAGGTGGTGAAGTGATGGTCCAGTTAAAGCAGTGGAAGAGCCACAAGATCATCAGAGCTGCACGCATCGTGTTGGTTTCGTCCGACGAAGACTCGGTCGTGTTGATGCTCGACCCGGAGCATGCGACGAGCGACGACGGCACGAGACCGTTCGTCACGGTGCCGAAGACTTGGCCGCCGTTCTTGAACAACAAGGTGCTCGTTGGCGGCTACTTCATCCTCTACAGCGACGGCTACGAATCGTGGTCGCCAGCCAAGCCGTTCGAGGAAGGCTACACCGAGGTTGCAGCCGAAGATGCTCCGGTAGCAGCGCCCGCGCACCCTTGGCGCGAACTCACCGGGCACCAAGTCAACCCCGCCAACGATCGGTTGAAGATCGAAGTTCTCGACGGGCCGGGCGCAGGTGGCGCGTGCCATCTCTACCACATCACGGGCTTCGACTCAGACACCAACGCGTCTGACCTTTGGAAAGCCCGACACGGCAAACCCGCGAAGCACTCGACGGTGCTGTTTCAGAACGGCCCGATCAACGAGGTCGGTGTCAACGGCGTCACGCACGAGGCGCTGCTCGCGATCATCATCGACCGGCTCGAAGGCTTCCAGAAGGGGCCGTTCGCGTGCCCCGAGAACGAGATCGCACTCAACGCGTTTTGGCTGGCGCAACGCGTTTTGGCTGGCGCAACGCACTCTCCACCTACGGACCAAGCTGCGCGATGAGCGCGGCGTCGAAGGAACGCACGAGAAATGACAACTCCCGAACTCAAGCAACTCGTCGCCGACATCGAAGCGTCGATCACCGATCCCGAACTCAAGCTGATCGCGACCACGCTCGCGACGCAGGTTGTGCGCGTTGCGGCGATCGCGGCGACGGACCCGCAGACCGCTGAGCGCGAGATGGCGCACGTGAAGTCGGCCACAACCAACCTCACGGCCGCCAGTCTGGCGACGGTCGAGGCCAAGATCCTCGACTACTTCGGCGCCGTTGTCCGCTCGGCCCTTGGCCTGGCGTGAACTGGGTCTACGCCCTAGCTGCGGTTCTGACCGCAGTTTGGGCCTTTGCCGTCTGGAGTCTCACGCGCGTGTCTCGTGACCCAGATCCGGGATCCGATAATTGAGACCCATTTGCGGGACGCGGGAACCGTGGTAGGGTTCCGGCATGCCGCAGACGCGAACCCGACCAGCACCGGCCCGATCGGCCGAGAACCGTCGTCGAAAGACTGACGATGAGCTGCGCCTTCGGGAAGACTTCGCCGCGCTGATCTCACACGAGCAAGGCCGCCGCATCGCGTGGGCCTTCCTTGAGCAGTGCGCCATGCGGCTGCCGGTGTTCAACGCGAACGCCATGGTGATGAGCAACAACGCCGGCAAACAAGAACTCGGTCTGTGGCTCGAATCGCAACTACGCGAGTCGAGCCTCGACAACTACCTCAAGATGATTACCGAGAATGGATCCTGAAAATCAAAGCGAAGGAACCGCGGAAGGTGGCCAAGCCACCGCACCCGAAGACCTCTTGTTCGGCAACGACTCGGAGTCGCAGCCCAGTCAACAAGAGACCCAACCGCAGCCAACACCCGAAGCGGAACCAGCAGCGTCCGAGCAACCAGGCGAACAGCTTGCAGGCAACGACGATGCTGTCGATGACAGTGGCTCCGCAGCCGACGCACTTGCCGACGATGGCGAGAAGTCGCCTGCCGAAGCGCTCGGATCGGATGAAGGCGGCGAAGACGGCGAAGGCAGCGAGCCGCGCACCTACGAATCGTTCGAGATCCCGGAAGGGGTCGACACGTTCACGGAGCCGGTTGTCGAAGCACTCGGCGAACTCGCCAACGAACTGAACCTGTCACAAGAGCAAGCGCAGAAGATCGTCGATCGTCTGGGTCCTGCTCAACTGCAGGCCAAAGAAGCGGTCGTCGACAACGCGAACGAATCGTGGGTCAAGGCTTCGCGCTCCGACAAGGAAGTCGGCGGCGCGCAATACAAGCCCAGCCTGCAGAGTGCGCGACGTGCGATCGATAGGTTCGCAACTCCGGAGTTCCGGAAGTTGATGGTTGGGAAGGGCACTCAGCTCGTGAACCACCCGGAGATGCTCCGGTTCTTGGCTCGCGTAGGTGCCGCGACTAGCACTGACCGGAAGTTCACTACCGGGAAGAGCACCCCTGCGAAGTCTGTCGCGAAGGTCAACGTGACCGACCCGATGGCGACGCAGGACGCAACGGCCGACTTGCTCTTCGGCACGGTCGACGCGTAACCCTTCGAAACGAAACCGACTGATCCAACAATGGCACTACTCAACGCCACCCGCCTCACCTTGGCCGACAACGCCAAGATGGAGGACCCGACGGGCAAAATCGCAGTCATTGCGAACTTGCTCTCTCAAACGAACGAGATCCTGACCGACTGCGTCTTCCAGAAGGCGAACGGCAAGACCTACCACCGCGTGTCGATTAGCGTCGGCTTGCCTGAAGTCTACTGGACGCAGGTCAACGTCGGCACGCCGCCCAGCAAGGCGAAATACGCGACCGTCGACGAAGGCATCGGCCTGCTCGAAGCGCGTAGCGAGACCGACATTCGCGCCGCCGCGCTCAGCGGCAACGTGAACCGCCACCGCATGATGCAGTCGATGCAGCACATGGAGGCGATGAACCAAGAGATGGCCACCACGCTGTTCTACGGCGATACGGGTGTCACCTCTTCCGCGTTCCTCGGCCTCAGCGGCCGCTACAGCGCGGTCACCAGTGCGCCGAACAGCGCCAACGTCATCTCGAACGGCGGCTCCGCTGCCGGCGCGCAGATGTCGGTGTGGCTCGTTGGTTGGGGCCCCGAGACGGTCTTCTGCACCTACCCCGAGGGCTCGACCGCCGGCTTGCAACACCGCAACCTCGGCGAGCAGACCGCCTACTTGGCGGACGGCACGCGCATGCAGGTCTACGCCGACCTCTACAACTGGTCGAACGGCGTGGTTGTCAAAGACTGGCGTTACGTCTCGCGCGTGTGCAACATCGACTCGACGTCGATCGTCGACCTGTCCGGCGTCAACGCGCCGACCAGCACGACGAGCATCTTGCACCGCATGGCGCAGGCCGTCTCGCGCATCCCGAACTTCGCGATGTGCCGCCCGGCCTTCTACATGAACCGCACGGTTCACACCGCGCTGATGCGCATCGCGATGGAGAAGAGCAGCGGTGTTCTTCGCATCAACGAAGCCATCGGCCAGTTCGGCATGAAGGACAACTACTTGTCGTTCATGGGCATCCCGATCCGTCGCTGCGACGCGCTGTCGACGCAAGAGGACGTCGTTCCGGCCTAAGCCTGACGGCTAGGTCTTGACCGCCGGGGCTTCGGCTCCGGCACCAACAAACAACCAACCAAGGAACAACATGATCTCTGACGATCTCACGCGGTTGTCCGGAACTCGATCGGTCTCAGCCGGCGTCGTTACCGAAACCCCGCAAGACATCGATCCTGCCGCCGCAGCGACTCCGCTGCTCAGCGAAAGCTGGATCGACATGGCTGACCGCAACAACCCGCTTCACGGCGGCGACCTTGCGAACGGCAAACTGTGCGGCGTCTTCACGATGAACGAAGAGTCGATGCTCAGCGCCGGCAACTCGAACGCGACGGTGCGCTTCCAGCTCATCACGATGCCCCGCACCGTGGCGGCTGGCCAGGTGTTCACCGTCGACGCTACGGACGACACCGTGGTCTGCAGCGGCGACTACTTGCCCAACGGCACGTTGGTCACCGTCGCGTCGACCCTGACGCTCCCCGCCGGCCTCGTCGCGGGCAACCACCTCTTCGTCTACCGCGACGACACGGCGGCGATCGTGGCCAACCCGCTGACGACGTTCAAGCTGGCCGCGTCCCCCGACGGTGTTGACCGTGCGAGCCCGGACGTGTCGACGGTGGTGAACATCACCACGGCAGGCACCGGCGTGCACACGATCACGCACGTGCCGGAAATCATCGCCGACTCCGGCGAGATCCCGCTGCAACGTCTTCGCTTGTCGAACGTGCACACGACGACGCCCAACTCGGGCGCGAAGGCGGATCAAGTTCTGATCCGCTCTAACCCGCGCTACTCGGCTCGACCGCCGCTGCAGCGCTACCTGTTCGCACGCTACGTGGTCTCGCACGACCTCACCGGCGGCAAGTGCTTCTGTGACGTCGGCATTGGCGTGCCGGACAACCACAGCGTCGCCCACGCCAGCGGGTTCGAAGTCAAATGATCCGCGACGCAGCCTTCGCAATGTCCTCGGAACAGTCGCTGGCCTCGCCAGCGACGTTCCCTGCGACGTCATCGGTGGGCCACCTCTCGACCGACTACGCCGACCTGTTCGACTACGGGATGAGCGGTGGCCGCGAACAGTTCATCGAACTCGAAATCACCGAGACCGTCGACACGGCCATGACGGTCGCGCTCGCCGTATGGCCCGACGCCGGACCTGCTCTGCGCCCAACCGAAGCGTTGGTCGTCGCGGCAGGCCACCGGTTCATCTCGCAGAAGCAGTTTCTGCTCGCGGATCTGACGGCAGGCTCTCGGCTCTACCTTCCGTTGTGGACGTCGGGCGTCGACTTCATGGATGAGGACAACGGCGGGTTGACGTGGCGGTGGTTGAACTTGTTCTACCTCTGCACGGGCACGACGGCCGGTAAGGTGACCGCTCGACTGGTCGATGCGATCACGCACAAGCCGCGTCGCTTCGACGCCAACAACTTGACCTAGACCGGACTTCTCCAAGGAAGCGACATGGGACGCACGCTGCTTCTGACGCTGCTCGGGGGCGGCGTGCTTTTCTTTACATCCTGCGACATCAACATGACCGCCATCGCTGTTCCCCTTCCGACCAAAGACGTGTTGATCAACCTTTCGCAGAGCAACGGGACGACCGTTGGTGACGCGAAGGGGTTCGAGGACGCAAACCCGCAGATCGCTCTGCGGAACCCGGTAGCCGTCGCGCTGTCGCGGCGCTTCAACCAAGGCTCCGCGCGCGACGAGATCACGCTGCCCGACCCCGAGTTCGGTGATCACCGGGTGGTCAACTACCGCGGCAAGGGGTCGCCGACGGTGCGCTACCTGACGTTCTTCAACCCGACGTCGACGTGCTACGAACGCACGGGCGCGGCGGTGTCGATGCCGACGTATCCGGGCGAGTTCGAGGTCAGCGAGATCACGAACGGCACGACGTTCAAGACGAAGATGATCTGGCAGGCTGACCCGACAGGGAAGGTCACGATCACGCGCAGGCGCACCGGTGTTGCCTACACCATCACTGCGTCGTCTCCGATCCCGGGCGTGTCGTTGACAGCCAACAAGTCGTTCGACCCGCCGCTTGAAGTGGGTGAGCGGTTCACGCACACAGTCGCGGCGATGGACGCCGGCAGCACGACGCAGGTGCGGTTCTACAACCAGTTCGGCGGGCACCACGATCTCGGCGGCACGTTCGAAGCGACGCTCAACGGCGTCGCCGCAGACTACCCGAACGCGTCGGTCGGCTCTTACACGCTGTCGGTGTGGGAGACTACGTTCGGCACCGGCACGGGCAAGGTGACGTGTCTCGAACACCCGCTCTATCTCGGCCGCCGCATCCGCTTCTTGCAACGCACGGGCACGCTGCCGGTCGAGCTGGCGGTGGCGACGGATTACTACATTGTGAGGCTCGACGCTGACGGCAAGAGCGCATACATCAGCGCCACGCCGGATGGCAGCGAAATCACGTTCTCGGCCGCGTCGGGCGACTTCCAGGTGGCGTTCTACCCGGACGGCCGCGACAGCACGATGGCGGGCATGAACCTGCATTGCCTCACTGGCGCCAACGCTGGCGAGGTGCGCGCGATGGGCGACGTGACCCCGAACGCCGCCGGCACCGTGTGGACCGTCAACGTGACCGAAGCGTTCACGAACGCAGTCACGCAAGACGACACGTTCGAGATCCTCCCGCCCGATGTTGGCGGCGCACCCGTGCCGTTCGACAAGTGGGCCTACTTCCTGCCGGTGTGCCAACTCAACGGCCGCGAGCAAGGTCTGCCGGCGAAGAGCCCGGTCACGATCACAACGGGCACAGGCACGACGTCGTTCCTCGCGACCGACGGCAACTACCCAGCGATCGGAGCGACGGCGTTCTACAACGGCTGCCCCGTGCGCTTCTGGCGCAAGGTCTACAGCGACGCCGCCGGCTCAGCGTCTGGCGAAGTGTGGCCGACGGGGCTGACCGAAGGGGTGGAATACTTCGTCGTCAACTTCAACTCGACGACGGGTTCGTTCCAGGTCTCCGCAACCTACGACGGCACGCCGATCAGTCTGACCGGCACGACTGCGCAGATTCACTGGGTCACGTTCAGTGAGACGTCGCTGCACATCGACAACCCCGCACCGCCAGGGTTCAACTTCAACAACCAGCGGTGTGTTCCGTTCACTTACAACCCGTATCGCGGTGCGACCAACGGCTTGACGCCGGATGTTGAACAACCGAAGGTCGCCTACCACTGGGGTTGGGCGCAACGCATCGCCGAACGCATCGGTCGGGATGTCTACGTCATCGACTTGGCTGTCGGCGGGTCGACGCTCAGCGAGGTTGTCGTTCCACCGACCAACGCAAACGGCGGTATCGGCTGGTTCGACCCCGCGTCGATGAACCACTGGGCGCCAGGTGAAGCAGCGCTTCGCGCTAGGTTCTTGCGCGTGCTCGATGCCGCGGAGTTGGCCGCCACGCGCGAAGGCGTGCAACTGCGCATCCGCGGCGTGTGCTTCCCGCAAGGTGAGTCTGATTCGGTGACCGTCGACCGCGCAGAACGCTACATGGGCAACTCGCTCAGGTTCAAAGCGTTCGTCCGAGCCGAGCTGAAGAAGCGCGGGCTGTGGGACGGCGAAGCAGACGAGCTGCCCTTCTTGCACCCTCAGATCCGCACGAGCACGACCGGCCAATGGCCGCAGTCGGCGACGGTCAACAAGTCGATCATCAAGCTGGCGAACGCCGACCCGTTCAGTCGCACGTGGAACACCGACGCTTACACTCTGTTCGACGAGGTGCACTACGCGGGCGTGTCGCTCGACACCATGGCAAGGTCGGCCGCGGCCAACCTGTTCGACTACCTCGACGGCGACGACGGCAACGTGCTGCGCATCTGCAAGCTCGCGATGCGCATGGCCGGTGAATCGAGCGTGTTCGACTCGGTGTATCCACCAGACGCGGACAGCAAGGAAGCCGAGTTGGCTGCGGCGTTCTACCCCGAGGCGCGCGAGCACATGCTCGATCGCCACGCGTGGGACTTCGCAGTGTTCACCGAGTTGCTCGAAGAGGCATCGGCCAACGAGCGCACGCACGACTGGCGCCACGCTTACGAGCTGCCGCTGAACCTCCGCGGCGTGATCGGGCTCGGCGAAGATGAAATGTCCGCGTTCGACATGAAGGCGGTGAAGATCAAACACTCGATCGAGTTGCGGTCCGACTCGACGCGCGTGCTCTACGCGAACCAATCGCCCGACCTCTACATCCGATACAAGCTCAACAAGGTCGACCCATCCAAGTTCAGCGCCGCGTTCATCAACGCATGCGCGGCCTACATGGCGTCGATGGTTGTGCGCACGACGATGAAGGGGGAAGAAGGTATCAAGGCCGGCGCCGCTCTTGAGAAGCGCGCCTACGGCATGTTCAAGGACGCGGCGTCGGTCGACGCCCGCCACACGCGAGACACTTCCCAATCGCAGCAAATCGGCTGGCGTCGATGAGAACACGCAAACACCAGTATTCGTTCGCCGGTGGCGAAGTCAGCCCGGAGTTCTTCGGGCGCGGCGACGCGGTGCAGTTCCAGACCGGCCTGGCCGCGGCACGCAACGTGGTCGTCAAGCCGCAAGGCTCTGCACGGACACGCCCCGGCGGCGAGTTCGTTGCCCGCAGTTTCCGCCAAGGCACAGCGGCGCAGTTGATGTCGTTCACTTACGACATCGACCAAGCGTATGCGATCGAGATCGGGGCGCAGGTGTTCCGGTTCCATGCCGCAGGCGCAACGTTGAAGTGGGCCACACCTGTTGACGTTGGGGAGCTAGGGGGTGTCGATACTCTCGACATCGTCTCGCACGTGAACGGCATCCTGATCACTGCCGGGCCTCACGGGCTCACGAGCGGCGACGAGGTGCGCGTCACGGTCGAAGCCGTCGGCTCGTTGCCCGGCGGTCTTGCGTCCTTCACCGACTACAAGGTGACGGTGCTCGACTCGCGTCGGTTGCAGTTCAGCCTGTCGGCGAGTTACCCAACGCTGATCACGATCGGCCCCGGCTACGGCTCGGGGTTCATGCGGATCTTCAAGACGAGCGAACTGCCGCGTGTTTACGTCGAGGCCGAGAACTTCGCGCCGGGCGACGTCAACACGACGTCGGAAGTCATCTCGATCGCCAACCACCTGTTCCAAGATGGCGACGAGTTCCGCTTCGGCACGAGCGGCACGCTGCCGGCGCCGTTGGTGGCGGGCACCAGCTACTTCGCGGTCAACGTTGTGGCGGGCGTCTCGTTCCAGGTCTCCGAGACTTCGGGCGGCGCAGCGATCAACCTCACGACGACCGGGACGGGCACACACAACGTCAGCTACCGCTACAAGCAAGGCGACCTCGCGTTTGTCCCGGTGAACGGCGGACTGTTCAACGCCGGTGAAGTCGTCTACTGCCAGCGTGACAACGACTCTGATTTCCTCTACCCGAACACCGCGGGCGACTGGTATCTGCAGCCATACGACGGCGCGCTGACTGTCCCGACGCTCTACACCGCGGTGCAGGTCTTCGACCTCAACTGGGATCAAGCTGGTGACGTGATCTCTCTCGTGCACCCGGAACACCCGGAGCGAGAGTTGCGCCGTCTGTCGAGCTTGAAGTGGGTCGTTGTCGACATCACCACGGGCGCCACGCTCACTGCTCCCGTGCCGAGCGTGACAGAGGCCTACGGCGAGACGATCAAGTCGTTGAGCTACCAGGCGAAAGGTGGCGTGTCTGGCGAGCCTATCCTGATGAACACCGACGAGTCGGTGCCAGGAGTGCAGACGGGCACCGCGTTGCTGGTCACGGTGAGCGGGCTCGGTAGTGTCCCCCAAGGGTCGACCGTCATCGTCAACGAGGTGATCGCCGGTGGGCCGCCCTACAAGTTCGGCATCCGCGAACTTGGAGGGGACGTGATCACGTCGACCGCCACAACCCCGACGGCGCTTACGATCGAGTTCGCGTTCACCGATCTGATCGCGGACACCAACGACTACAAGGTATCCGCTGTTGACGGGGCGGGCATCGAGTCGGTGTCGGCAGCCACCGGAGCGGTCACTAACAACCTGGCGAACCCCGGCGCGTCGAACACGGTGTCGTGGGCGGCGATCGCGGGCGCGGTCCGCTATCGCGTTTACAAGAAGTCATCCGGAACAGGCCTCTACGGTTTGGTCGGCGAGACCGACTCACTCTCGTTCACCGACTCTGACATCGCGGCCGACCTAACGAACACGACACCGGTCCCCGACACCGACATCAGCAACGCCGCGAACTACTCGCGCGCCACCGCGCGCTTTGAACAGCGGCGGTGCTTCGCCGGCAGCGACCTGTTCCCGCGCCGAATGTTCATGTCGCGCAACGGCACCGAGAACGACTTCAGCTCCCGCATCCCGGTGTTGGACGACGACCGGATTTCGATCGAGGTCGCGGCCCGCGAAGCGCACGTCATCCGACACATCGTGCCGCTCAACGATCTGGTTTTGCTGACTCAGCTCGGCGAGTGGCGTGTGTTCGCGATCAACAGCGACGCGATCACTCCGACGACGGTGGCGGTTCGCCCGCAGAGCTACATCGGGGCGTCGACAGTCCGCCCCCTTGTGATCAACAACTCGATGCTCTTTTGCGCGGCCCGGGGCGGACACGTCCGAGAAATGGGGTTTCAGGCTACACGCCAGGGTTTTGTGACAGGCGATGTGTCACTCCGGGCCGCGCATCTTTTCGACGGCTACGAGATCAAGAGTTCGGCCTACCAGAAGGCGCCGGTGCCGATCTGTTGGTTCGTCTCGACGAGCGGGCGTCTGCTCGGCTTTACCTACGTGCCTGAAGAGCGCATCGGCGCGTGGCACCGCCACGACACAGAAGGCGGCTCGTTCGAGTCGGTGTGCGTCATCCCCGAAGGCGGTGAAGATCGAATTTACGTGACCACGCAGCGCACCGTCGAAGGTGTCGTTGTGCGGAACGTCGAACGGTTGGCCGCGCTCAACCCGACCGCGCCGCTCGACTCGCCGAGTCTCGACGACTCGCGACGCTACGACGGCGCGGGCGCCGGCACCGTGACCGTGTCCGGCGGGGCGTTCGCAGGGCAGACCGTGACGGTGACCACCAGCGCCACGACGGCGTTCTCGATCTTCGACGTGGGCAAGCGGCTCTACATGGGCGCGAACGACACGGCGGTCGAGATCACCGAGTTCGTGACTCAGAACTCGGTCAAGGGTGTGCTCGTCAGCGACCTACCGACGACGGATCGCAACACGGCCTTGTCGCCGTGGGCGTTCGGCGTCAAGACGATCGGCGGCCTCAGCGAACTCGAAGGGGCGTCGGTGTCCATCGTGCGCAGCGACAGCTCGGACGGCCTCGTGACGGTCGAGCAGAACGTGACGGTCACCAACGGTCAGGTAGAGCTGAGCGGCTGGGCGACCATCGCGGACGTCGGCCGCCAATACACACCGGAGCAGGAGTTGCTGCCGGTGACGATGCAGATGGACTCCCTCGGCTACGGGCGGGGCAAGGCGCTCAACCACGCGTGGGTCCGCACGTATGAATCCGCGGGCCTGTCGATCGGCGCGAAGGGCGAAGACACAGTGTTCAAGGTGCCCGACTTGCACGTGCCTGGCGGCCTCGTCACGCAGGAGTCGCGCGCCATCGTGTCGAACAAATGGGACCCTGACGCGCAGTTGTTGGTTCGACAGACGCTGCCGCTGCCCGCTACCATCGTGTCAGTAACTCTTGAAGTGAGCGTAGCCGAATGACTGACGAAATCATCGAACCGGACATCGATCTGGGTTTGGGCGAGAACGAACTCGTCGACAACGCCGTCGACACTCGTTCAGGGCTCGGCAACACGTTCTGGAACATCGGCGCCGTGGCTGCGATCGGCGGCAGCGTCATCGCGTCGATCGGCGCCTACGCGAGCACGCAGGCCGAGGAAGAGAACCTCAAGTCTGGCGCGTCCTCGCAGGAGTCGGCCGCCGTGTTCGACGACTACGGTGCGAACCAAGCCCGTATCGCAGCGCAGGACGTCGTTCGTCAAGGTCGGCGGACCAAGGGGCGCTACCAGCTCCGAGCCGCTCAGGAGCAATCCTCGGCCCGTGCGTCGGCTGCAGCGCGAGGCGTTGAGCAGGTCGGTTCGGCCGCCGAAGTCCAAGCGTCACTGAAATACGCGCAGGAAGTCGACGAGCTGACGCTCGATTCCAACACGTTGCGCCAGCGGCAGGCGCTCGAACGCCAAGAGCTGTCCCTACGCAACCGCGCCCGCATGCGTCGCGTCTCGGCCGAGAACATGCGCCGTTCGGCATCAACTATCAGCCCCGGTCTTGCCGCGGCCACCGCGTCGCTGCAAGGGATCGCAGGCGTTGCCGGCGGCTTCGCTCAGAGGTTTGCGTAATGCCTATCCGTGTCCCAGGAGTCGACGGCCGCCCCGTCTCACAGAACCCCGTGCAAGCCGCACCCGCGCCGGCACTCAACCAAGGTCTGGCGATCGTGGGTGCGCAGTTGCAGAACGCTGGCAACACCGTGCGCCGCGAGGGTGCGCAGGCGATGCGTGTCGGGCAGCAGTTCATCGACAGCGCGAACGATGCGCGCAGCTCCCAGCAGGCAACGCTGCACGGCGACGCGCTCGACAAGCTCGTGCGCGACTACCAACAGAGTCTCGCCGCCGATGCACACGACGGCTACGAGCCGCTGAACAAAGAGATCAAGAAGCTGCGCGATCGCTTCTCCGGCAAGCTCGACAACTCGCAGCAAGCGGTGCTCTACAAGACCAAGGTCGACGCGCAGATCCGTCGGGCGCGCGGCACGGTCGACCGCCACTTCGCGCAGCAAACGCGAGCGTGGGACATCGAGCAGACTGAGGTCACGCTCAACCGCTACGCGCAGGACTACCAAGAAGCCGCGCTGTTGGGTGACGAGTTCGACGACGAGCGCATGGCGCGCATGACCGTGGCGCGCGGCGTCATGGAGAAGCTGTTCGACCGACTCGCCGAGATGTCAGGCATGGACCCGAAGACCGCGGCCGAGCAGAAGAAGCAACGTCTCGCCCGCCTGCACAGCCGCACGCTGGCGGTGTTGTCCGATCAGTCGGCAGAGCAAGCGTCTGACTACCTCGACACGTTCGGCGACGAGATGGACGTTGCGACGCGCACCAAGGCGAAGGCGCAAGTCGAAGCAGCGACGCTGCAAGACAAGGCGCTCGCACGCATGCGCAAGATGATGGAAAGCGCCGGCCCGAAGGCGACACCCGCGCAGCGCTTCCAATCCGTGGTCGAGCAGGCCGCGAAGATCACCGACGCCGGCGAGTTCCAAGCCGTGATGTCGATGGCGGGCGCTGAGTATGCCCGGGCGCAGCGCGTGACGAACGCGCAGCAGAACGAGCTGGTCGACGAGGTCGAGAAGATCGTCTACGCCGAAGGTGGCGAGTTCACGACGTTCTACGACCTGCCGGCGACGATGCAGCAGCGGCTGCGCGATGAAGGCTTGGTCGACGAGGTGCAAGCCGTCATCGGCCAGCGTGACCGCGTGTCGCAAGAGATGGTCGTGCAGCAGGCGATTCGCAACCCGGGCGCGTTCCGTGGCCGCGACTACCAAGAGTTCAAGCGCACGCACAAGCCGCGCTTGTCGAAGGGCGACTACGCGACCGTTGAGTCGATCTTCTTCAGCGTCAACCCCGAGCAGGCGCCGCCGGGAACACCGGTCGCTTCGATCCTCGACGCGAGCGATCTGTTCAACCAAGAGATGGATTTGTCGGGGAAGACGAAAGAGGCGCTGGAAGGAAACCCCGATCTGCAGCGCCGCGCACAGAATCTACGCTTTGCGTATCAACGTTTGATCGAATCCGGCGGCATCACCAAAGAGACGCCCATCGACATGAAGCGGAAGCAGATCCAAGCGCTGTTTCGGCAGGATGCGTCCGTCCCCGGCATCCTCGGGTTCGGCGGTGAGAAGGTGTCGATCCACGAGATGGCCGAAGGTGCTGAGATCACCGTTGCTACTCGTGACGGCCGAGTGCGCCAATCGCGCGTCGGTGCCGTGCCGCCGCTGGTCGCGTCCGAACTCCAGGTCAGCATGCAACGGTTGTTCAAAAACAAACGGCAACCTACGGAGCACGAGATCCAACAGGCGTGGTTCGAGCTGGACCAACCTAAGTCGGCCAAGCTGGCGCGCGAACGGTGGGCCAATCAGAGTTTCGTTATGAAGGGCATCGTGCAGTCGTCGCTGGACCGGGAGAAACCCACCGACGAGTTGATGGTCGACATGGACCCGTCGGTCCGTTCACGGGTCGACCAGCTCTTCGCGTCCGCAGGGTCGACGATGCAGACCTTCGGCGGGCCTCGATACCTGCTAGGGTTCCTGCCACCATCGCTCACCACGAAGCAGAAGGACGACGCGCGTCGATACCTCGATCTGCTCGTCAGCAGACAAGGCCGACGTAGATGACGAACTCTTTCCTACCGCCTCTCGACCCACAGAACCCGCAACCCGCATCGCCGGCGCAGGCGCCGCAAGAGACGGTCCTCTCTCAGCTTGTCCAGGGCTGGGAAGAGCAAGAGACGTCCGCGTTCATGCGTTCGTTCCAAGGCGTGATCGACACGGACCCCGACACGGCCGCCGAGATCAAGCAGATCAGCGCCGCAACGGGTCAGCCGCCGAACGCCATCGCGAGCGACATCAACTGGGCGCGGCGCTTGATGGCGCAGCGCGACATGCGCTTGTGGCTCGCGGTGAAGGCCAACCCGGTGATCCGGGAGCAGTTCGCCAACCCTGAGTTCGCGCAGATCGCGTGGGACGACTTGAAGAGCGTCAGCGCGTGGCAGGACATTTCCGGCAACTGGCGTGCAGGCCAACTCGTAGTCGAACGCGGCAAGATCGGCACGCGCATGATGTCCGGCATCGCGACGGGCGACGACCACAAGCGGCTCGAAGACATCGACCGCATGCTGCAGGAAGAGCTACCCAGCGGTGATAGCTGGATCGGCGGCCCGGCGCGGATGTTCGGTCTGATGTCGCAGACGTTGCCGAAGGCGATCGCGCTCGGCTCCGGCACGGCGGCAACCGCCGCGGCGCTAGGCAACCTCGGCCCGCAAGCCGCAGTGCCTGAAGAAGTGATCATCGTGCCGGCGGCGTTCGTCTTCGGCATGTCGTCCGGGATGGCGATCCAAGCGTTCCAGATCGAAGGCGGCAACGCATACATCGAATACAAGCGCGCAGGGTTCGACGAAGGTCGCGCCCGCGTCGCGGCGCGCAGCGTCGGCACAGTGAATGCCGTGCTCGAAGTCGCGGGCCTGAGCATCTTGGCTGCACCAGCGAAGAAGCTCGTGCAGGATCAGGTCAAGCGCAGGCTGGGTGAACGTCTCGCACGCATGACGCCGTTCGAAGCGTCGACCCGCGCGCTCAAGGGTATCGGGGCCGGTGTTGCTGGCGAGACCGGCCCCGAGGTGCTGCAAGAACTCAGCACGATGATCGGCGAGGAAGTCGCCCGCGTCGGCACCGAGACGATGGTGAGCCGTTTGCAAGGTGGGTTCCGTGGCGAGTTCGACGCACCCGGCGGGGGTCGCATCGAGATCGACGGCCGCGGTCAGATCAGCGTCACGCCTGACGTGTTCAAGCGCGTTCTGGGCCTCGACACCGGCGGCGCCGATGTCGACGCGGTTGTGTTGGAAGGTGAGACGCGGCGCAAGTTCATAGAGCAATACGACAAGGCTCTGCCGCTGATCTCTGCGATCACCGAAGGTGAGGTCGGCGACCGACTCATCGACACCGCCATACAAACCGTCAAGGGTGTGTGGTTGCCGGGCGCGATCGGACCTTCGATCCAGCTCATTGGCGACTCGCACCGCATCACGTCGGCGCAACGCATGGACAAGGTCTTCGAAGCCGCGACGCAAAACGTCGCCGAAGCCAAGGCCGCTGCACGCGACGCCGACGTGTTTTCCCAATTCATCGCCGGCACGCTCGACGACTCTGTGGCCGACACGGTCTACGTCTCGAAGGACCGCGTGCGCGAGAAGATGGAGAAGGCCGGCGTCACCGAAGAGCAACTCGAACGCGACGCCCCTGAGATCCATCGCCAGTTGCGCGAGCCGAACGAGCTGAACGACGACATCGAGGTCCCGATGGGCGACTGGCTCGGCCTCAAGATGAACCAGTCTGATATCGGCCTAGCGCTGCGCGAAGACCTACGCATCGCCGGCAAAGATTCGATGTCGCTCGCCGAGGCAGAGCAGGCCGCGAAGACGATCGACGAAGACGTGAAGGCGCTGCGCGCCAAGCTCGACGAGGACGAAGCCGCGGCGTCGGTGTTCCGCGCGGAAGCCGAACAGATCGAGAAGCGCATTCGCACGGAGATCACCGCTGCCGGTGTGAACATCTCCGCGGAGCAAGCACGCATCAGTGCGCAGATGCACCGGCGCATTCTCGAAACGCTGTCGCTACGCGCCGGTGTGTCGCCCGCGCAGTTCGAAGAGCAGTTCGGGCAGATGCAGATCGTGCGCGGTCAAGGTGTCGACGCTGCGACGTTCGCGCAGACCGACGCGTTCAAGGCGTGGTTCGGCGACTCGAAGGTTACGGAGATGGTTTCCGGGTCGTCCTCCCGTGACGCCGTGTTCGCCCCTCAAGTGGTCTACCACGCAACGACCGCCAGTTTCGAAGAGTTCGAGGCTGGTCGCGAGACGGTCAACTCAACGTTCTTCGGCGACGTCAAGACGGAGCGCCACGCCGTCTTCTTCACGCCGACACCAGAGCGTGCCGCCGAGTATGTGACCTTCGATGGCGAAACGGATCCAGGTGCGCGCACGATCCCCGCATATCTGTCCGTGCAGAATCCGCTCGACTTCACCGAGCAGGTATCCGACGACGTGCTCGGTCAGTTCGAAGCTGAAGGTATCAACCCGCGATGGCTGACGAAGTTCGAGTGGGGGCACCTTGACGGAGATGACGGGAGAGAGCTGGTCGCTGTGGCCCGGAAGCTCGGCTATGACGGGATCGTCTTCCTCGAAGAAGGCCCCGACTCAGGCAAGGACTTTGAGACTTGGGCGGTGTTCGACCCTGCGCAAATCAAGTCGGTGCTCAACCGCGAGCCGACCAGCGACCCGAACATCCTGAAGCAAGACGGCGACGGAGAGCAAACGCCGCGCGGCACGTTCAACCCGCGCGACTTCGTCACGAAGTTGTTCGACAAGGCCGACGCGTCGACCTTCTTCCACGAAGCGGCCCACTACTACCTTGAAGCGCTGCTGAACCTCGCGCGCAACGGCAAGGCGCCGACCGACGTGCTGGCCGACCTCGACGCGCTGGCGAAGTGGGGCGAGATGGAAGGCTGGGAAGACCTCGCCACCGCATCGATCGAAGACCGCCGCAAGCTGCACGAGAAGTTCGCCTACCGCTGGGAACGCTACCTCCACGAAGGCAAGCCGGCGTCGGCGGACCGCACGTTGCTTGGCATGTTCCGCCAGGTGCGCGCGTGGCTGACGCAGGTCTACAAGGACATCACGCGCACGCCCGAAGCGGGCTTTGCTGCAGAGTTCCCCGGCGAACAGTTGCCCGAACTCAGCGACGAAGTGCGCGCCGTCATGGACCGGCTCGTCGAGTCGCAGGAAGCAATCGACTACGCGCACAAGGTGCGCAGCGTCGAAGGTCTGTTCGAGCTCGGCGAAGACAGCGCGGTGTTGCAGGTCATGCCGTCAGACGAGCGCGACCGGCTGAAGAAGATTCTGTTCGACGCAGACTTCGAAGCAGACGAGAAGCTCGGCGCGGTGATGATGCGGCAGCTCCGCTACATGAAGAACTTCCGCGGCAAGTTCCTCAAGGAAGTGCAGTCGCAGACGCGCGCCGCGCGCAAGCGCATTCGCGAAGAGGTCTACGAAGAGCAGCGCAACGAACCGGTGCACCGCGCTCAGCGCTTCTTCAACACCGGTGAGTTCCTCAACGCGCTCGGTGAAGTCGAGCCGATCGGCGACATGCCGAAGCGCATCCACGAAGCCGACGGCGCGGGCTTGCCGGACAAGTGGACGTCGCCACGCGGCGCGAGTGCCGACGTGTTCGCGACGGCGTTCGGATACCAGTCCGGCCAAGACCTCGTTGACGACCTGCTAGGCGCGTTGACACTCGACGAAGTGGTCGACCAGATCACCGACGAACGACTCGCCGTCGAGCACGACGACTTGCTCAACACCGAGATCGTCGAAGAGCGTCTGATCGAAGCGATGAGCGGGCCGGCGTTCCAAAAGCTGATCGCCGAGCAGCTCCGCTTCTACGACAAGGGGTTGCCGAACGGGCGGGTCCAACGGGCCGCAGCTCGCGCGGTTGCCCGCCGCGTGATCGGGGGCCGTGTGGTCGGTGATCTTCGTCCGATGCACTACTCGCTGGCAGCTAGCAGGGCGCAGCGGGCGGCGAGCAAGGCGCGGCGCGACGGGGACATCCCGGCATATCGCGCAGCCCTTCGATCCGCGCTCTTCCAAAACGCCATGGCCGAGGCCGCGAGCGAGGCACGCGACGAGATCCGCAAGGGTGAACGCAACGTCAACAAGCGCTACCTCAAGACCGAGAAGAAGCTCGCCGAAGCGGGCCGCATCCCGGTCTACGTCACGGCGGGCCGTCTGATCCTCAGCCGCTACGGTCTCGTGACGCCGCCACCGGAGTCGATCGACAGCCCAACCTACGACCCGTTCGCACCGCTCGAAGATGACGACCCGACGCGCGTTGAGTTGCAGCAGATGGTCGACGCAGAGACGACGGACGCGAAGAACTACCGCGAACTGACCGTCGACGAACTGCGCGATATGTTCGAACTGTCGAACAGTCTTTGGTTCCGCAGCAAGCGCGAGAAGCAGGTGTTGATCGATGGCGAGCGCGCTGAGCTTGAAGACGTGCTTGCGCAGATGGTCGCGAAGCTCGGCGAGCACACGGTCAAGGAACGCAAGGTGGCCGGCGCGCTGACCAAGGGTGAGAAGCGCGGCCGGTGGGTGCGCAAGCAGCTCGCGCAGTTCAAGCGCATGGAGTTCGCGTTGCAGGCGCTCGACCGGGGAACACCGGGTGGCATCTTCACGAAAGCGATCTGGCGTCGCGCCAAGGACGCGGCGAATCAAATGCGACTTGTCGAGGCGCGCCAGCTCAAGAAGCTGCAGGCGCTCGTCGATCAGCTCGATCTCAGCGGCGGCACGATCACAGCCAAGTCGCTCGAAGTGAACGTCGACGGTGTGCCGACGCGCGACTTCGTGTTCGGCCGCGGCGAGGTCAGCGGCAAGGCCGAGATCATCATGGCGCTGTTGCACAGCGGCAACGAGTCGAACATGTTCAAGCTCGTCGCCGGCCACAAGTGGGGCCGCTTCGACAAGGCGACCGGCAAGGTCGACGTCTCGCGCTGGCTCGACTTCATCAACCAGAAGGTCGACGACGGCACGATCACGAAGAAGGACATGGACGTCGTTCAGGCGATCTGGGATCTGAACGAAGAGATGAAGCCGGCCGCGCAGCGCGCGCACTACGAGGTCGCCGGCTACCGCTTCCGCGAGATCCAGGCATCACCGCTGGCGCTGGTGTTCCCCGGTGAAGGGCTCGTCGTCTACAAGGGCGGCTACGTGCCGGCCGCAACCGACCGCGACCAAGTCGTCGACGCTCAGCTCAACGAGCTTGACGACATGCTGAACTTCCAGAAGAAGCTGCCGATGGTGCCGCGCGGCTTCATGAAGAATCGCGCCTCGCTCTACGCGCGCGAGCTGGACCTCAACCCGATGCGCCTGGCTGAGCACGTGCACTCGGTGCAGTTGTTCTCGCACATCGCGCCCGCGATGAAGGACATCCGCCGCATCACCGAAAGCCAAGCGTTCAAGACCGCCATCGACAAGGTCGACCCACAGTTCCGCGCCGAGGTGCTCGTGCCGTGGCTCGAAGCCCTCGCGTCGCAACGCACGACCAAGGCCGGGAAAGACACGTGGGGTTGGCTCAACCGGCTGCGCGCTCGCGCGGGGCAAGCGGTGATGTTCTTCAACGTGAAGAACTCGCTGCAGAACTACACGGGTATTCCGGTCGCACTCACTGTTGTCGACGGCCGCAACCTGCGGATGGGTCTCGGCGAAGTGTTGCGCGACCGCGAGGGTGCGTTGCAGCGCGTGGCGGACCAAAGCGACTACATGCGGGACCGCCTCTCGAACACCGCTGATATCTACGAGGTGCGCGACCGCTTCCAAGGTCTCGTCATCGATCGCGGCAACTTCGGCAACGTGCAAGCGTGGTTCCAGAAGAACGCCTACTGGCTGCAGCGACTGACTCAAGAACCAATCGACGCCGCCGTGTGGATCGCTTCCTACAACAAGGCGATCGAAGACCAAGGCCCGATCGATGGGTCAAAGGCGCACACCGAAGCGGTGCAGCGCGCAGACGCCGCTGTGCGGCAGACGCAGACGTCGAACAACCCGGAAGACCTCAGCAGCGCAGAGCGCGGCTCAGCGTGGGCCAAGCTCTTCCTGCAGTTCCGCGGCTGGTTCATCTCCTACGGCAACCTGATTCGCACGCAGATGGGTGTGCGTGCGCAGCGCGACGACCGCATGGCCTCGCTCGCAGCGCTCTACATGATCGGCATCTTCGCGCCGCTCGTTGCGGCCGAAGCGATCGACGCGCTCGTCGACGGCGACGAGATCGACAAGGACGAAGACGGTGCTGTCTGGGACGACGTGGCGTGGCGCGCGATGCAGTCGCACCTGCAAGCGATCACCGGTGCAGTCCCGATCTGGGGCGACATCGGGCAGGTTGCGTTCAACACGTTGTTCGAGCCGCAGAGCTGGTCGGCCCGCATGCCTGAGCCGGCCGCGATCGGTGCAATGCGCCAAGGCTTGGTCTACTTGCGCAAGGGCGATCTCGAAAGCGGACGTGGCCTGCGCAGCGTGTTCTCGATGGTCGGCATCATGATCGGCATCCCGATCGAACGCATCATCGGCCCAGCGTTCAGCGGCTACGAGCTGATGACGGACCAAGCCGACTTCGAAGGTCAGTTCGGGCCAGGTGTCGAAGTGCCGCGGGCGTTGATCACCGGTCGGACCCAACGGCCCCGCTAGTCCTCGATCCGCCGCAGACCCCCTTCGTGGTCGGCGGCGTGCTCATCGCAATATCGGGTGGACGACGAGTTGGTGAGCCACACGGCCCGGGCGCGGCAAGGGTTCGTCGTGAAGAACCTGTAGTTGCACGTTCGGGCGTGCTCCGGCTCTTGGTCGAGACCCCACCGGAACGGCCGTTTCTTGCGCCGGTAGTATTGCTTCTGCGGTTTGATCGCCCGGGCGGCCTGCTTCCGCAGCCGCTCTTTCTCCCGGGCCTGCTCGATCCGCTGAGTCCGGTAGCGGCGTTGTGCGGCTGCCTGGCGCTCCGGGTCCTTGTATGGCACCCGAACGGCCCGCCTACCGCTTTCGGACCGTGAGCGCTACGACAGGAGACGTCAGCACGCCTGCGACGGCATCCTTGACCAAGAGCTGACACCAGATCCGCAGCCCGGCATGCTGCTCGGCGAAAGTCAGGTCTAACCGGACAACACCGCCGGCCTGGGTCAGCCAGTCCACGTCGCCGGGCCGGAACGTCAGCTTGGGGTTGAGCGGAACCTGCAGCATGCCGCCGCGTGCGCCGGGGATCGCGTGCGCGTCGCCGGGTGGCTCGAAGCTGACGAGCAGGGCGGTCGACACGTCCGGGAACGGTGCTGTCGGCCGCGTCGTGAACGCCAGCGTGAACGGCTCACCCACGGTCGGGATCTGCGGCGGGACCACAAGCGGCAGGCCGGCCGCCACGCTCGCCAACTGAGGCATGTGGCGCACGACAGCCCGGCCGGGAACGGGGCCAGCAGACAGCGTCACAGCGCGCGTGGCGCTGTCGGGGACCAAACCCCCGGTGTTGCCCGTGCCGACCATCTCGTCGAACAGGGGCGGCGAGGAAGAGCACGCGGCGACGGCCAGCATCGCGGCGCAGATTCGAAGGTAGTTCTTCATGACGTCCGGAGCATAAAACAACACCCCGCCGAGGGGGCGAGGTGTTATCGGCGCGAGCGAGCATGCCCGGCAAGCTCAAGCCTGAGAATGGTGTAGCCGGGCTCGCCCCGGCCCGGGTCTGCAGTCTATTCGGGTGAAGTAAACTCTGCCGCAGTTGGTCGTATCGAAGTTGATGTCGGTCCGACCGCGTAACTTCAAACATGCCTTGCACGTCACGAGGTCCCAGCGACCCGTAACGTCTATCCGGTCTGAATAGACGCCGCGACCGCTGCGGACGCTTACCACCCTGGGGAAGCCGATCTCAGGAGTGTGGTGGATGGCGGGCATTGGTGGGTTGACTGACGAGACTTGAACTCGCGACCTTCAGAGTCACATTCCGACGCTCTAACCAACTGAGCTACAGCCAAAGTGAAACCTGGGTGCCGAAGCCGTCAACGCATTTCACCGCTCTGACTTCGGCGCCCAGGGGCGGGCCTTGCACCCGCACGAAGGTCATGTTTCCGAGAACCTCTAGCTCGCTATTTGCACGGTCCGGGGCCGCACAGGGAACGTCTAGTCGAGCAGCTCGGCTTTGCGGCGCTTCCGCTTGCCTTGCTTCCTGCTCTTGGCGAGCGCCTCGCGAATCACTTCTTGAGGCACATCGAGGCCGCGAGACAGACGGTGAACCGTCCACATCTTCACGGCCGCTGGGTCTGGTTTGCCGGCCATCATGTCGAACAGATGCGCGCGGCTGATGTTGCACTGCATCGCGATCGTCTCGATCTTGATGTCGGGTTGGTCCGGATCGCGCCCGATCCGCTGCGCCCGTTGCACGAGGTCGCGCAGGCTCGGATCATTCGGGACGTCGGGGATCTTTGGGTCTCTTTTCTTCATCGAACGGTGATCCAAGCAAAGGCAAAGAAAGCGGCGACAGCCGAAGCTGCGAGCCACACCTGCCAAGGTCGTGTAGTGTCTGCTTGAGTATGGGGCTTCTTGTCTCTCATGTCTAGCCTTGGAAGTGTTTTGATCGGTAGCCTTCGGTTTTCACGGGGCAGCCGGCAGCCCATTTGGGTTTGTCGCCCATCCAATATTCGAACTCGTCGACGCTGCGTTCACCGGCGGGGACTTCGGCTGCGGCCGAGTCGTGCACGTGCAGGACGATCGGGAAGCCCTTGTCTTCGAGCTTCACCAACGCATCGCCTAGCAGGTCTCGCGCGACGGCCTGCGTCACGTTCTCTACGAGCTTCCCACCGTAGGTCGACTCCCACACCATCGACTTCTTGTCCTTGCCGACGGTCTTGAACTGCAGCTCCATCGACTCGAACTCATGCACGACGAGTTCACCGTCGGCGTCGACAGCGACGATCTCTTTCTTCGCCTTCTTGACGCGCGGCTGCCAGTAGCGCAGCACGCGACCGCTCGGCAAACGAATCAGCAGTGCCGATTTCGTGCACCGGATGCGCAGATGCGGGCCAACCTTGATCGGAGTGTTGCGGTTGTTGACGGCGGCCTGGCACGCGTCTTCGAGTTCCTTCCAGAACTGGACGATCTCGGGGTTGTTCTCCCGCCACGCACGTTGCACTCGATAGGCTTCCTTGCGCGACATCTCGACGCGATACGGCGCCTTGCGTGCGGTGTCGATGAACTTCAACACGCCCATGCCGTAGCCGAGCGCGAGCGTGCACACCTTGCCGAGTTGCCGGTCTTGTTTGGTGACCTTCTCGACAGCGATGTCCATGACCGTCGCGGCGGCCTTGATGTAGATGTCTTCGCCCGCGGCGAACACGTCGAGGATCGGCTTGCTGTCGGCGAGCCAGGCGACGACGCGCGCTTCGATCGCTGAGTAGTCGGCGGCGATCAGGTCGTGCCCGGGCGCGGCGATCAGCATCGCGCGCAGCGACTCGCTCATCGCTTCGAGCGGGCGCTCTTCGGTGAGCAACAGCGCGTCGATGTTTTGCGTGCGGATCAGCCTGCGGACATGTTCGCTGCGATCGTCTTCGCGCTTGTCCTTCGGCATGTTGTGCACTTGGATGCCGCTCGAAGCCCACCGTCCGGTGTGCGCAATGGAATAGCGAAGTGCGCCCCTCAGACGGCCGTCGCTACTGACCATCTTCGGGACGCGCTTCAGCTTCGCGAGTGACGTGCTCTTGTTGGCTTCGATGCGATTATCCAGCACCGCCCGGACAGCACCGTTGAGGTTGCCTTCGCCGAGCATCTTCTCGACAGCATCCTTCGATAACGTCTCGACCTTCTTGGTCTCTCCCGCGTTGTTCTTCTTGGCGACGACTGGCAAGTCGACGTCCATCTCTCTGAGCCACAGCTTCAACGCGTGCGGGTTGGTGCTGTTGGCGCAGAGTGAGCCGGTGATGCGGAACACATCGGACGCGAGCAGTTCCTTGCGCCGTTCCGCCATGTTCGCCATTTGCGTGACGAACTCTTGGTCGATCGCGACGCCGCGTTGGTTGATCCGCTGGTCGATGTGCCATAGACGCAGCTCGGTGTTGATCATCGGCGGCATGCGCCACCACACGAACAGCGTCGCGATCACGTCGTTCTCGCAGTAGGTGATCAGCCGCTTGATCTGCTCGTCGGTTGGCTCGGGATACACGTAGCGTTGGAACGCGTCGCACCAACTGGCTTTCATCAGCTTGCGCATCTCGGCGTTGCCGGCCATGTCCTTGCCGGGCGAACCCTTGAAGACCTTAGCGACACCTTCGAGTGTCACCGGCAGGTTCGCGGCGACGGCGGTGGCTTGCGTGTCGCGCCACTGCTCGATCTTGTAGGCCGGCCAGCCGAACACAGGCGCGAGGATGTGCCGCCAGATCGCCATCTCGAAGCCGGCGTTGTGCGCGAGCATCAGCTTGCCGGCGGTGATCCACTTGCGAATCGACGCCGGCAGCTCCATGCCTGGAACCCAGGTGAACACCGTTGGCTTCTCGCCTTTCTTGCTCGCTGCGGCAAACGACACGCACCACACGCGCGTGCTCTCGTGCTGCGCGTAAGCGTCGTTCCCCTGCTTGATGTCAGCGGCGCTGCAGGTCTCGATGTCGACGCAGAGGATCTTCAAGATACACCCTTCGCCCTCCACACGCGTGCCGGGGTGAACGTTCCGCGAGCCTCAGCTTTCGAGGCGCGCGCAACCAGAACATCGCCCCAGGAGACTCCGTTGATCACAGCGAAGTCGTGCAGGGCTTGCAGCACGTCTGCGTATTCATCGACGTCGCCAGGCGATCGAACCACTTCTGCGACTTCCTCGTGCATCTTGGCCGCGAGCCCTAAGTGCGTCTCGTTCACTGTGGCAGGGCTTACGTCGCCCTCGGTGGCTTGCATTTGGTTACGGCACAGACCGAATCTCTTGGTTGTGGGCATCTTCGATCGAACTCCTGTGAAAATGGGGTGCTCACCCGACTACTCGTGTCGTCTCTTGGTGCGTTGCCGCAGCCGTCGGAGAGTGTGGGGAACGGCCGCGGGTCCTGCGGTCGGGTTGAGCACCCCGGTGTGTCAAAAGAAGCGGGCCGACGTGGTTAGCGAACCTACAACAAGTAGGTGGCCGTGCTGACCAATGTTGATGGCAGCGTATCGGTCGGTGGGCAACGGTTAGAACCCGCACAGCCCGGCCCGCAGTGTGATCCTAGTCGAGCCAGTCCTCGTCTTCGTCGCTTTCTTCGCCGTCGAGCAACTCGTCGTCATCCTCGAACCCGTCATCACCGGACTCGTCATCGAGTTCGTCGAAGACGCTCGGATCACCGGAGCCGCCGATCGAGAACGGTTCATCTTGGCGCACGAGCTGCACCTGCTTGAAGCCGAACGAGACGCCCTTGCCGAACTTGTTGTCCCACGCGTAGAGGTTGATGTGGAAGCGAACCCAGCAACCCGCAAAGATGCGGCGTTCGGCTTCGGCGATCATCGCGTCTTGCTCTTCCTGCGTCTTGCCGACGAACTTGTTCAGGTCGAGGATCGGCTTGCGCTTTTGGTCGACGACCAGCGGCGGGTAGTTCGCGCTCAGGTTGAGGAAGTGCCAACCCTCGGCGAAGCCGTCGTTGTCCTTCTCGGCGGCGTCGTGGATCGGGTAGCGACCTCGAGCGCGCAGCTTCTTGATCACCGCCTTCGCTTGCTCGCCGAAGGCACGCTTCAGCTCTTGCTGCCACGGCTTGACGAAGTGTTCCTTCACGTCGACGTCGGGCGGGATCAGGCAAACCGCTTGATACGTTTCCTTGTCGCTGTCCGGCACGCGGCCGGGGCGGAACAGGTGCGGATAGTGGAGCCGCACGGGCGGCGTGATGAACTCGCCTTGTTGCAGGCCAGTCTTCTTTTTCTGAGTGCTCATTTGTCTCCTTGATGTTTGAGCTACTTCTCTTCGGGGAACACGCTGGCGTTAGTCAACGCCGGGCGTGGGTCATCGTCCGACACCAAGGTGGCGCCGGTGATTGGTCGGTCGCAGAACTGATCGATGAACTCTTGCTTCTCTTTGCCGGTCCCATCGGTCAGTGCCTGCTTTGCTTGTGCGGGGCTGATCGTGCGCTCGGCGATCGGGTTGACGCCGACGTTCTTCAACGCAGCGCGCACCTTCTTCTCGTCCTTCCATTTCCGGTTGCCGACCGAGTTCACGACCTTGTAGCCGGGGATCTCAAGACCTGCTTGCATCTGCGTCTTCGCGTGCTTCTCGCACGCCTTGAGCCAGTCGCGCAGCATGTCCGCGTTGTCGAGCACGGCCTTCAACCGCGTCGGTGACAGCAGGTCTGGCAACGGCGGTGTTGCTGGCTTCTCATCGAGATCACCTTCGGGGAAGACTTCTTCGGCGACGGCCAACGCTTCCGACTGGAACGCAATGCACTTGCCGAGACGGCCCGGGCAGAACGTGCAGTAGTCGCCCGGAACGAGACGCGCCTTCGGGTCGTTGGTCTTCTCGATGCCAGGCATCAGGACCCGATCAGCCCACTGGCGGATCTCGCCGATCGTCATCACCGCGGTCCGAACGAGATCGTCCTCATTGAAGTGGCGTGGCTGCACGATCGTCATACGCACCGTCTTGAGTGTGCTCGGCAGATCGTCGAGCGACATGAGCGCGGCGACCGCGTAGTTCATCATCTGCTCGTTCATCTTGGCGCTGACGTAGAACCAGCCGAACTTCAAATCGATGATGTCAAGCGTCTCTTCGTCCCAGGCGACGACGTCGCTTGTGCCCCAGTTCTGCTCGGGGTCGACCACGACCTTCTGCTCGATCAGCGCCACGTCCGCCATGAACGTGATGTCGTTCACAGCGTCAATGTAGATTTGCAGTGCGTCGGCCAACGTATGGTCCCAGACGAAGTCGCCGCACTCGCTAGTTACACCGATGAGGTCCTCCGCGCGCTTGCCTTCGTCGAGGCACCTTTGGGCGATGTCGTGCGCGAACGACCCTTCACGGGCCGGCGCGCTGTCTTCGCTTTCAAGGCCCGCGCAAACAGTGCGGGAACCGGGGCAGTTGAGCCAGCGCTTCGCGGCGCTGGGGGCAAGAACGGCATGGTCAGACATCGGTGAACTTCGGGGTTTGTGTTTGCGCGGGTTGGGTGCCTCTCAGCCTCGACTAGTCGTCGAGACCGAGACCGTCGTCATCGTCGTCATCGTCGTCATCAGCCAACTCGTCGAGCAGCTTGACGTCGGTCAGGATCGCAGCGAACTGCGTCGCCTTGATGTCCGAGAGCTTCATGACGTCGTGCTTGGCGAAGACTTCCTTCACCGGGGGTTCGCCGTGTTCCTTGATCGCGGCCTGGACCGCGGCACGCAACTCATCCTTGGTGACCTTGGGCTTCTTCGACGCAGCCTTCTTGCTGCCACGCTTGCCCTTCGGTTTGGCGGGCGTCTTCGGCTCCGGAACCTCGTCGTCATCTTCGTCGGACGTGGCAGTCGCGGCACCTACACCGGACAACATCTCGACGACTTCGAGCGCTTCTTGGATCAGCTCGTCTTTCGACTCGCCGCAGATTGTGATTTGCTTCTTCATGGTCTTCTCTGTCTATCAGTCAGGGTTGGGTGGGGTATGCTAGCGTCTGCGCGCTGCATGTCTAGTGTGAAAAGTGCGACGGTGCTCGTGCGAAACGATCGGCTTTGAAGTCTGGAGAGGTGTAACTCGGCCCACACCGTCGCGGGCTACTGAGGGTTCGCGGAGTAGAGGACACTCACCCGGTTCGCCGAGGGGGGGTGGATAGCTAGTTGCGGGAAGGTGGGGTGTTCCTGGCGATGACGATCTTGTCGTCGTTGGCGCGTGCCTGCGCAGCTTCGATCTGCACGATCAAGCGCTTCGTGAACATCGGGATCGCCTCGTCGATCTTATGGTAGCCAGTCTCATCCATCGTGACAAGCGCTTCGGCCAGCATGTCGCACGACGTCGTCGCGAGCAGGGAGAGGAACGAAGCCACGTCGGGCTTGAACTCTTTCTCCATGCGCTTGACGAACTCTTTCGCGAGCCGATTCGCCTTGCCCATTTGAATGCGGGCTTCTTGGATCTGCTGCTTTTGGATCTCGTCGGGGATCGGCTCAGAGTCGCCGCCAGGTTGGATGATGTCACTCATTGTTCGGTGGCCTTCTTTGACGCTGTCTGCGAACGTTGCAGAGCGCGACGTGGAAGCGGATCGCAAGCTTGCGTCCAACGCGAGTCGCGAGGTTCGCGCACCCACAACGTGCCGTCCGCTTGCACGATGTAGTGATACTCTTCGTTGGTTACAAGGAATGCGGCGACTACCGGGTTGTCGAGAGTCGTCTTGGACTCGGGTCTCGTCATTGCTTCGGCTCCTGTTGTTGCGCGAGCATGCCGGCGATCTCAGCGTAGCCGGCGATATCGATCAAGTTGTCTTCCTTCGAGTTGTGCGCGTCGCGGCTACACTTGACCAGGATCGACATCAAGCAGACGTCGCGAGCGGTGATCTTGGTGCCCAAGTAGGTAGACCACAAATCAGCGGTGCGTTGAACGTTCACGCCTGGATCGCCGTAGGTGTGTTGGCGTGGGCCGTGGATCGCGTCCCGCGCTTTGTCGAGGATAGCGGAGCACTTCGCAGACTTGAGGTCTCCGGCCGCTAGTTTGAGGATGTCGTCGGGGTTCATTTTTGGTCCTTCGGTTCGGTGCTGGGTGGCAGCAGTATCGGGGCTTTGCCTAGCCGGAGAGGTTTCAACCCTACGGCCCGCCCGGCATCGTCCCTGGCGGCTTTGTGCCGGAACCCGCAGGCGGTGCAGTATGTGGTTTTCCACGGATACACAGGGGTTCCGTTTCTCAGCCCTTTGCATTCGACGGGCTCGCCAAAAAGAGTCCCGGGACACTCGGCGGTTTGGAACTCAGGCAGTTGCGCGACATCCCCGACAACGCACTGATACTTAGCATACCAGCCGAGCTTGGATCCGCCTTCAGCGGGGTGTCTACGCACGTTCACGAGCAGTTGACTGCCGCACCGGGCGAGTGCAACACCGTGATGTTTGGCGCCTTCGCAGGTGACGTAAACTTTGACGATGGTGTTGCCCATACAAGTAAGCTAACCCTACTTCGGCAGACTGCAACCGACTCTTGTGGTCTTTCTCACTTTTTCTTCGGCCGCACTCGACCTTCGATCTCTTCGCAAGGCGTCGCCGGCCCGTCCGGTTCGTAGCCGAACACGTCGTCGCTGCGGCCGTCGACTTTCACCGATACGCGGCCGTAGACGGCCAACTCGTGCAGTTGCTTTTGGTAGAGCTTCACGCAGTAGGGGACGTGCCAGCCGTCGAGGTGTTTCAGCTCCGACGAAGACAGCACCAGCAAGTTGCGGCACTGTTCTTCGCGATCGCAGTCGGGGCACGGTTGCCAAGTCACCGCCCACACCTCTTGCGCGGGCGATGAGCCTTGCCACGGTTGTAGCGAGCGTGCCTTTTCAGCCGACGCTTACGCTGGATCTTCTCGCGCCACTTCTCAGTAGCGGTGAGGCCAACACCGAGTGCGGCCTTCGTGCGCCGCAGCAAGTCGGGGTCTTCCTTCGCGCCGCGTTGCAGGTCGTAGTAGTCGAGCGTCGCGTCGTAGCGCACGGGGTCGGGCGTCTCGGCCCCGGCGTAGAACTCTTCAGCTCTGCCAACGATCCGTCGCGCTTCTACACTGTTGGGGTCGCCGTGGACCTTGCGTTGCATCGGCGACCTGTAGGTGCGGAGCGACGCCATCGCGTCGGCTTCCGTCTCGCCTGGCCGAAGCGGTTCCTCGTCGCGCGGGTCGAACAAGATGTCTGCCATCTGATCGAGGGTCCGCACGGGGATCCGTTGACGGTGGTGAATGCCGGCGAACTGTTCGCGCTCAATGCGCGTCGTGTCCTTCGGGATGACGGGGCTGTTTTCATCTAGCATCAGTAATCTCCTTCACGCCCTTGCTCCAATTCTCGTGAGCCCACAACGGGCGCAGGTTGGTGTAGTGCCAGCACTCCGGGTCAGCCGGGTCGTCAAAGCTGGCGACGGGTCGGATGTGGTCGATGTGCCATTCGCTGCGGTTGCCCCAGGTCATGCCCGGCTTGAACTGCGCTTCGATCCAAGCACGCAGACCTTCGCGATCTGTGCCGGCGAGCGCCACCACGGAGCACGGCTTGGCGCGGCCGTTGATAGCTCGATAGAAGCGCGTGCGGAGCGCCCTCACAAGGTTAGGGGTCGGCTTGGCGTGGTAGCGCCGATTGGTTTCGCGCACTTTCTCGCGGTTCGCTTCGTAGTAGCGCCGCCTGTATTCGCGCAGTTTCTCGCGATTCGCTTCGCGGTAGCGTTGCTGAGCCTCTCGCACTTTCTCCGGGTTCGCTTCGCGGTAGCGTCGCTGAGCCTCTCGCACTTTCTCCGGGTTCGCTTCACGCCAACGGCGCTGGCGTTCGTGCGGGTTGTTTTCATCGATCATTGCACCCGCTCCCCGATGATGTCCCGCACCTTGGCTCGCTGTCTCGACGACAGCACTCGATCTGCGTTCAAGGTCCGCACGCAAGACTCGACGAAATCGATCTCCCATGCAGACAGCCCTTCGCCGCGGTCGTCGAGCATCTTGACGGCGCGGCGGTCTTCCACTTTCTGTTCATCGGCGTTCATGACACACCTCTTCCGGTTCGTCTTCGATGGTTTCGCCGCAGAGATCGCAGAGCGCCCCTACCGGCACGTCAATCTCGCACGAGGACACTTCCTCACCAACCCAACACTTGCTGGAGTGGGCTTCGGTGGTGAAGACGCCGCCGCCAGCCGACACAACTTCGATGGCTTTCACAGGCACGGTGCACCTCCATGTTTGCGCCGCATCTCGCGCAGCATGTTGCAGAACAGTTCGCCCTGCTCGATGGCGTCGTCGACCGCGAGGTGCGTGTGCGGCTTCTCGCTGAGCCACCGCTTCGGTATAGCCTTCTTGGTCGTCTCGCGGAACGGCTTGTTGAGCAGCACCATCGCCATCGTCTTGATGTCGAGCGCGCTGAAGCTGAACGGACTACCCCCGGTGAACTTCATCAGATACCAGTAGACGAACGTGAAGTCGAAGCCGGTCGGGTAGCCGACGAACACCGGTTTGAGTCCTTCGAAGCGCTTGCAGTGTGTCGTCACGTAGCCGACGAAATCGTGCATGACGTCTTCGACGGTGCGCAGGTCTTTGCGGCACGCTTCCCATGCTTCGGGCTGTGTGCGCCACCATCGCATCGTGTCGGGGTCTTCATCACCGCCGCTCAGTTGGTAGAGGTTGGCGCTGAACGTGCCGACCATGGTGCCGTCTGCAAGGAACGCAGCGGCGCCGAGGGACAACATCGAGTTCTGGCCGGGGATAGGTCCGTCGGTCTCAACGTCGACAGATACGTAAAGCTCAGTGTGTTTCATTTCGTCACCTTGGTTCCGCGCTTGCACAGCTCCAACAACACCGCGTGAACTTCCTTCGGGACAAGACCCATGCTCTTGGACATCGTCAAGTAGGCCAGCAGCGGCGTATCGTCGGGCTCCAGACGATGCCGCTTTGTCCGGCGCGTTCCGTTCTCGACGAACATGAGCAGTTCGCGCCGCGCTTGCGCCCGATCGTTCGGCGGGGAGAAGCCAGCCTTGCGGTGAAGCTCGATCACGAAGTTCTCGGCCTCATCGCGACGGGCCTTCGCTTCCTCCAACTCGCCACGCATCTGCCCAATCTTCTTGCGGGCGAGTTCGTGTCCCTCGGTTTCCTCGGACAACTCGGCGCGCAGCGTGTTGATCTCCGTTTCCTGATCGTCCACAAACTTCGCGAACTGCTTGCGCTTCTCGACCACCGCTTCGGCCGAGTCGAGCACCTCGAAGCTACCGTCGGCGAGATACCAGATCCGCTGCTCGGCGCGCAGCTTGTCGCGCTCGGCTTCTGCCTCGACGAGTTTCTCAGCAAGGTCCGCTTGGATGTCACACAGGCTGTTGATGCGTTCGCTGTCCGGCTTCTCGCGGCCCTTCTCGGCGGCGAGGGCTTCGCGGAGCTTGGTCATGCACGGCAGCAATGGGCCGCCGTTCAGCCAAGGCTCTAGGACCTCCTCAGCCGCTTCCACCAGCGCGCTCGACGCGGGGGCGGTGGGGTGCTTGGCGAACTCCAAGACGTCCTTTGCCAGCGACTCACCATCCAGCGAGGCACAGGCGAACGCAGCCTTGCGGCACTCTTTGTCTTCGCCGCTGTGAGGGTCACGTGCCCGCTCAAGGTGCCCCATCAGGCGCTCTGCGGTGGCGACCAACTCGGCAAGATCCACCGTCTCCGCGATCCGCTCCCCGCTCAACGGCTCCGGATCGACCAGCGTCTTGAGCGCGGCTCGCTCGGCCGGGGTGTAGGTCGGCTCGCACTTCGCAAGGTCGCGGACGATCTGCTTGGCGGGCTCGACCGAGTGCAGCCCGATCAGCTTGCCGGGGTTCTCCGTGACCCACGCCTCGGCCCGCTCCACCAGCCCGGCAAACTCCGCCGGCGCGGTGGGGCGCGAGCGCATGAGGTTGACGGCTAGTTTGAGATCCTTCTCAGGAAGGGCGCGTCGGTTTCGCATGTCGCGCTCCCACGCCTCAACCGCCGCATCGTGCGCGGACTGCTTTGTTTTCTTCTTCTTCCGTTCTGTCATGACATCAGTTCCTGCATTGCTGCGACCTTGTTTCGCACGACGTCGGTCAAGAACTCATCGACCGAGTGCGCCAAAGAAAGAAACCGAACTCGGACAGGTCGCGTCTGCCCGATTCGGTAGATACGGTCGGCGCATTGCATGTTGTCGCCGGGAACGTAGCTCAGCTCGACGAACATCGCCTCAGCTGCTCTGGTGAGTGTGATGGCGGTGCCGCCGGCAACGTGTTGCACGATCGCAACGTTCGCGGCTCCTTCTTGAAACTGCCGCACAGCCGCGTCCTTCTTGCGCGCGCCCATGCTGCCGCGGATCACCACCGGACGGTGTTTTTCGAGACCCTTGCGTAACCCTTCGATCACGTCGGTGTGGTGGGCGAACAGCACGATGCAGTCGAGACCGTTGGCGAACTCAGCGTTGACCATCTCGACGGCCGGTTCGACCTTGGCTTCACCGGACAAGCGGCGGAAGCGCGCGCCGTCCTCGCTCGATCTCATCGCGCGGAACGCTTCTTCAGGTGTGTCGGCACTCACCACGGCGTCGTGCTTCTCAACGGCGTCTTGTGCTGCCTGTTGGTCTGGCAACGTGCGATTGAGTTGGTATCGAACCTTCCGCTTGAGCCGCGCCACCAGCTCTTCGAGACCCGGCGGCATCTTCGCCGGCCGAACGCTGATCGTCTCGACACGCCGTGGCGGCAGATCGGGCAACACGTTCTTCTTCAACCGACGCAGCATGAAGCCCGCCTGCCGACGCTTCAACTCGGCCATGTTCCGGTTACCGATCGGCTTGATGCCGTCGCCATGGATCGTGGTTTTTGTGATGTTGTAGCGCGCACGGAAAGCACCGAAGGTTTCGGAGAACTCGTCCGGCATCAGCGCGTGCAGCATCGACCACAACTCGCACGCCATACCGTTAGGTGCTGGCGTGCCCGACAACATCCACACGCGGTGAGCGAACGGCACGAGGTTCACGAACAGGTGGCGGCTGCGCATCGACTCGTGTTCGGTGTTCTTGCGCATGAAGAATTGCGACTCGTCGACGATCAGCAAGTCGGCACGCTTCAACTTCTGGCGCACATCGTCGCTGAGCACGAGCGAGTGCGACGTGACCATGCTGTCGCTCTGCCACGCATCGATCGCAGCGGCCGTCGAGTCGACGATCACCGCTTGCGTGCCGTGCCACTTCGCCAGCTCGCGCTGCCAGTTCCACAACGCAACGCTCGGTGCGATGACCTTGATGTTCCGCACGCCGAGCCTCTTCGCAGCGACCGCCGCACTGATCGTCTTCCCGAGACCTTGGTCATCGGCGAGGCATGCGTGCCGCCGACTCGTCAGGTGTTCGACGGCTTCTTCTTGGAACGGATAGAGCCGCATTAGTCGGCCAAACCTTCTGGGATGCCGAAATCGGCCAAAGTGTTGAATGGGCAATACACCTTGCCGGGCGGGACGCGCTCAACGTCAATCGTGTCGAGGATCTGCTCGAAGTCGGGCATCAGTTTCGGGTCTCTGCGTTCTTGTGCTCGTTTCTTCATGCCTCGCATGATGAGCTTGGCCGACTTACCTTGGGCCTGCAGAGCGCTGGGCGCGCTGACGACGAAGGTGAGGTTGCCTTCGACTTTGACGATGTAGGTCTGATACATGGGTTCACGACTGCGTGGTCTTCTCGAAGTGGTAGCGACGGACCGGCGGACACCCGCCGCACTCGCACGGGTTGGCGTTCAAGTCGCCTCTGATGTAGCGCGCGTTGCGTCGCGGCAGACCGCCCGCGGCGAGGGTCTGCAACGCTTCCACAACGGACATGTTGACAGGGACGAGGATCGTCTCAGGCGTGCCGATCGGCGAGGCAGCCTGCGCACCATCCATGGGGCCGCCGATGAACTCGACCAAACTGCTCACGACCCTGCGGCCTCCACCGCTGCGATCTGCGCGTTTAGCCACGTGTCCATCTTCTCGCAATCTTCGTCGACCTCGGTGCACTTCGCGACAACGTTGGTGTTGTCGGCTGATTCAGCTAACAAACCTGCGGTTGCGTTGATCGAGCCGCAGGTTGCGTTCAACGCTTGGCACGTGCGCAGCAACAGCAAGAGATTGTGCTTCGACTCTTTCATCAGAACGGAACTCCTGCGACCGAACAGTCGGTCAACTCCGCGCCGTTGGCTTCGTCGAAGATGGCGCGGTCTTGTTGGATGTCGCGACGTGCTTCCACACCTTCGCGACTGAAAGCGTCCCGCACGTTGTCGAGCCGTGAACCCCAAGCGAGGTTCGCGAGCCGGTTGTCGTGCGAGTCGTGGTTGCGGTGGCAGACGTCGGGGCAGCCTTCCGGCCCAGGGCCGAAGAACACCATCAACACCAGCCGGTGAACGAAGAAGTGCTTGCGCGCGTTGTTCTTCCACAGCGCAGTCTTCATGTAGGTCAGGTGCGGGAAGCCTGCCGGCGACACCTTCCACTGCTTCAGCACACGGCCCGTGCGTCGATTGCGCACAGTGCCGTGGTCGCTGACCTCGTAGTTCGGGAAGTCTGGAACGGTGAGCCAGTTCACAGTCTTGCCTTTGCTGCGGCTTCTTCCAGTGCGTGCATGTCGCACGAGGGGACTTTGTGATGGTTGACTACGTCTAGTTGAGGTGAGCAGAACACCCCGCGGGCCGTCCTCGGTGACGCGAGCACAACGTCAACGGCTTCGAGCAGCGCGGTGCAGTTCTCGCAACGTAGCATCTCGACAGTGCCAGATTCCGTGACGGCCGTTCCAGGTTCGCACTGCAGAGGCTCACCCTTGGGGTCGGGCTTCACGCCGAAGAGTGGCGGTCGCGTCAACGTGTCCAACGCCAAGCTGGCGAGATCGAGCGCGAGTCGGATCGACCCGCTTTCTTCGAACATCGAGCCGAACTTGCCCCTCGGCCCTAGCGCCTTCAGGTCGTCGCGGAACTTCTCGACGCCACCGACGATTTCGAGGCGGGCTTTCCAGTAGGCGTTCATCAGAGCACCTTACCGCCGAACGTCATGGTCTCGGACTCAGACACCCACGTGCGCAGCATCACACCTGCTCCGTCGACAAGCCCGCTGTCGACGGAGATCCTCACACCCAGAATCGCCAAGTAGTGGGTCTTCTGCTGTTTGGTGACGACCTCGTCGTCGTAGTCGCTGAGTATCGCGTCGTAGGTCTCCTGCGAGACGACGAAATCGCGAGGTCTTGCGTTGTGCCCCAGGCGCTGCAACAACTGGTTGCATGTCGCGATGACTTTCAGGGTGCACGGGCCGGGGGCCAGCGGGGCGGACCCTACCGGAAGATTCGGGTCGATGTTGAACTCCATGGAACCCGACCATATGTCTGGTCGAGTCTGGTTGCAACCGCTAGTAACGGATTTCGAAAAGTGCTACGGTTCGCCACCCGCCGTCAAAAGACGAGGCCCGCTACGTCCTTTCGGTCGCAGCGGGCCTCGGCAATGAAGTTCTGACACTGATGTCAATTACAGATGCTACGCCGAAGAGCCAATCCCCGCAACGTTTCATCCCCCGCATCTTGCGCGAAACACCTCGCTGGTGCTGCTGGAAGCTCTCCCAGAACCGGGCGGGCGACCTGACAAAACGCCCCGACTGCAGCACCAAGGACGAAGACGCGCAACGCGCCTTCGACGCGGTCAAGCAGAAGTGCACCAGCAAGCAAGGCATCGGGTTCATCACCGGTGGGCGGGTCAAGACGCCGCGCGGCTACCTCGTAGCCTTCGACTACGACAACTGCCACGACCCCAACACCGGTGGAGTAAGCCCGTGGGCGATCGACGCGGTCGAGGCGTTCGGCAACAGCTTCACCGAGATCAGCCCTAGCGGCTACGGCTTGCGGCAGTGGGTGTTGGTCAAGCGCTTGCCCGAAAGGCGCATCCGGTCGGTGATCCCCGTGACTGGCGGCGGCATCGAAGGGTGCACCAAGAAGGTCGAGTGTCAGCTCTTCGGCATCGGCGCGCACGGCGGTGGCTACGTCACGGTAACCGGCAACCACCTGGTCGGCACCGCGACCGAAGTGATGCGCATCGAATCGATCGAGAAGGTCTTCGAGCACTTCGACTTCCCGATCGATTACGCAGCCGCTGGAGAAGAACTCGTCGACCTACCCGAAGGCACAGGCGACGAGCCGTCGCTCGACGTGATCGACGTCGCTCTGCGCTCGCAGCCGAACGGTGTGACGTTGATCGATGGCGACTGGGAAGAAGCCAAGAACGGCCGGAACGAGCTATTCGAGAGCGCCAGCGAAGCCTACTTCGAACTCGAACAACGTGCACTCGTCGCTGCGAACGGCCACGGCGAGCAAGCCCTGCAGTTCCTGCTCGATCGCACTGCCTGGGGTCACGGCGACATCGAGAACAGCAAGGACCCGGGCAAATACGAGCGCGAGGATTGGGTCAGAGAAGAGCTGCTGCGCACGTGCGGCAAGACCTACGTCCTGAACCCCGGCGAGGTCTTCGACGAGATCGACGAAGACGAGATGCAAGCGCAGGTCGAGGCGTCGATCAAAGCTGCGAACGATGCGCTCAACAGTGAACGTGCGAAGCAGGCCGCGAAGAGCCCGATCGCGCAGATCGAAGCGCCGATAGCGATGGGTGTTGAGCCGCCGCGTCGTGTCTACCTGATCAAGCATCCGGATGGCACCGGTCTCCTACCGCTCGGCAAAGCTGGTCTGATCAGCGCAGCTGGCGGCACGGGGAAGACCACCGCTCTTGTGCAGCTCGCGATCAGCGTCGCGACTGGCCGGCGCTGGTTCGACCACTTCCGCGTCGGCGGTGATGACTGCGGCAAGCGCGTGCTGTTCTTGATGGGCGAGGAAGACGTCGACGAGGTCCAGCGCAAGCTGTGGCACACGATGCACGCCATGGGTCTCTCGCTAGCCGAGCGGGCAGAAGTCGCAGCACGCGTCGAATGCGTGCCCCTCGCCGGCCACGCGCTGCCCTTCCTCAGCCAGAACAAGAACGGCGCCATGCTGAGCACACCGCACAGCGACGCTCTGATGCAGCGGCTCGACGCGGGTGAAGACTGGGGGCTCGTCATCGTTGACCCGATCAGCCGCTTCTGTGGCGTCAACGTCGAAGGTGACAACATCCTCGCCACACGCTTCGTGCAGGAGCTCGAGCGCTACGCAGCGGCCCCGGGCAACCCGACCGTGCTCGGCGTCGGCCACACGAGCAAGGCCGCGAGAGCGCAAGGCAGCGCCGAGCAGCGTGGCGTCACAGGCCTGATCGATGCCGTGCGCTTCGGCGCCTCGATGCTGAGCCGCGACGACGGCCGCGTGCTGTTCGAGGTCCAGAAGAACAACTACGCGCCACCCAGCCCAGAGCCGGTGTTGCTCATGCGCGGCAAGGAAGGGCACCTGTCAGTCGAGTCGGACAGCGACCGCGCAGCACGTGAAGCACTGGACGAGAACCGACGCCGGGAGACGGACGAAGCCAAGATCGACCGCCTGATCGCTGAGTTCGAGAAGGTCGTTGAAAAGAAGCCGGGCGTCAAACAAGCCGACCTCAAAGCGATGGTCGCCGGACGTAACGTCGACATGAACAAGGCACTCATTGTGGCAGTTGATTCGGGCAGACTCATCGTCGAGATCGGGCCGAAGAACGCTAAGCTTTTCCGCCTGCCCGAACGGAGCGGGCTACTCGGATGATCAATCTTTCTGGTAGTTCCCTGGTAGTTCCCAGGTCGTTCCGGGAACTGGGTTCCGGGTGGAGGAAATCACCCCCAAAAAGGGGAGGTTCCAAACCCCCCTTTAGGGGGGATTTTCCGGAACTACCAGGCGGAACTACATCACGTCGCTCGGGAAGCTCTGGTCGTTCCGCCTTCGAAACGGGAACTACCAGCCACCGGTGATGACAGCAACCATTCGATTGCCGTGGCCCCCGACGAACAACTGGCCGAACCGAACGAAGAACAGATTCGTGCGTCAGAAGGCGCGCAAAGAGTCGCGTCGAGTCGCCTCGCTCTGCGCGTTCCAGCAGGACCTGGTGTTGCCCGAAGGCCCGCTGTTCGTGGTGCTGAGATTCCACCCGCCGCGACTCGGCGGCTTCGACATCGACAACGCACACGCGGCGTGCAAGGGCTACTTGGACGGACTGTTCGAAGTGTGCGGCCAGGACGACGGCGTCATCGACGCAGCGCTGCCCGTGCGGTGTAGCAAGCGCAAGGGTGGTGTGGTGGTTGCTGAGTTCCGCCCGATGGCTGCGGTGCGTGAGTGGCTCTTCGACAGGCCGTCGAGACTGTTGGACTGACCTATGCACACGAAACTTCTCGGTGACTGCTTCTCGCTGATGCTCGGACACGAACGGCCTGCGTTGGTCCTGTCGGACCCGCCTTACGGAATCACGCAGCAGGTGTGGGATCAGCCTGTCGACTGGGAGCGGCCGTCACGATCGAGAAGCACTCACCGCTACTTGACTGATCGGGGCCGATTGTGGCAGACTTTCAGCATGCCGTCCGTCCTGCCGAGCTGCCTGTCATGCGAACACTGCCAACCCAACCACAGCGAGGGCGCCGGGTATGTGTGCCGTAGGCACCCGCCGTCGTTCGTGACGAACACCGGCCTCAGCCCGGACCGCGCCGCCTACCCGGTATTGCCCGATACGCGTGGGTGCGGTGAACACAAGCCGTGCACAGCCGAAAGAGAGACCAAATGAAACCCAACGACGCAGGCATTTACATGCCGGAGACGGGAGCGATCCCGGGCTTCGTGCGCTTCGACAACGGGGAGAGACACCCGGTCATGTTCAAGGCATCGAACGTGGTCGGCCTCGACGTCTTGCCGTGGGAAGGCAAGACGACCGTGGTGCGCGTTGCGGTCGCACCCGACGAGGAATACACCATCCACGAGAAGTCGATTGACGAAGTGGCGGACGCGATCGCCAAGGCTCTGCAACCATGAACCGCCGAACATTCATCGCTGGTGTGTTGAAGAGCGCAGTCGCTGCGGCCGTGGCGCCGACCGTGCTGCGTGAGTCAAACACGCCGAGCATCTTTCCTGAAGGCTCGCGCGCGGGCCTCAACGAGCCACTCACAGCGACCGAGGTGCGCGAACTCAACGAAGCTTTCCTGCGCCGCGAAGTGCCGAAGATGCCCAACCTCTTCAGTGAGATGTATGCAGCGCTGGAGCGTGTGCCGAAGGGTGGGCGCATGGTGAACCGGCCATCTATGTTCATCACGAACGAACGCACGTATCGCGCGCTCGAACAGTTGTCGCAGTTGACGCGCACATCGTTGCCGCCGGCACGGCCATGGACACGACTCCATGCCTAGGAAGCGCGTAACCAAGAAGGTCGCGTCGCCATCGAAGCACAAGGCGACAAAGCCCCGCAGCGAGTGGCCGATCAGGCCCGACGAGAAGCTCACTGAGTCGTTGAGCGGTCTGCTCGGCAGCAGCAAGCTCAAGTTCGACCCGAAGGAATGGAAGCCCGTCGTTATCGCGTGGCTCGACTCAGGGCAGATGCTGTCGAAGATGCTGCGCATGCCGAACACGCCGTCACGGCGCCTGGTCGACATGTGGCGAGCAGACGACGAAGAGTTCGCAAACGACTACCACGCCGCAACCAGCGCGCTCTACGACACGCTCGCCGACCAAGTCATCGAGATCGCCGACGGCGAGCCCGAACTCGTGAAGCTGTTCACGGAGATTCGCTACCAGATTGACGCGCGCATCCGCATGTTGTCACGTTGGACGCACCGATACGCCGAGAAGCGGCAGGTCGAGCAGACCGGCAATGGCACTGTTCAGATCATCACCGGTGTTCCAAACCCAGACACGGACTCAGAAGGCTTGATGCAATGACCAACCAACTCCCCGCCAGTGGCGCAACGCCAGCCCAGCAGATCAACAACCTCGCGAAGCAGGTGACGCGCCTGACCGAGAAGCTCGCA
>Ga0316202_10000442_pt1 | contig 46759 bp, 37 predicted proteins | sample 3monrhotite_MG_FD_204934 | JGI IMG/M metagenome (GOLD analysis project Ga0316202, IMG submission 204934) | Microbial mat bacterial communities from mineral coupon in-situ incubated in ocean water Damariscotta River, Maine, United States -... | ecosystem: Environmental > Aquatic > Marine >...
CTACGACGCCACCAGATGAGAGTCGGCTCGCCCCCGTGCTACGACGTCTGGCACTCCCTGACTCCCTCGCGCACACCGTCCTCGCCGCTGAGGCGCGTCTCGTGGCGCTCGGCGCTGCCGTGCGAGCGCGGTCTCTCCCCGGCGTGAAGCCCCGCACCGTTGCGCTGGGGATTGCTGGCGCGGTCTCGGTACTTCTCGCCCTGCTGATCCTGAGCGCCGGGAATTCCGACGAGGGTGACGGGTCGACGGCGGGCCCGGCCGCCTCTGCGTCGCCGTCGTCGGATCGGCCCGTGATGTCGGAGGGCTCGACACCGCTGCGGGACGAGCGGGACCAGGCGCCGGAGCGTCATCTCAGTCCGGAGCCCGAGCAGTGGGTCGACATCGTGAGCCACCTCGTCGAGCGCTGGCTGGTCTGTCGCGAACGAGTGGCCGTAGCGGCGTGCGCGCCCGACTCGACTCACGCGGGATCCTCAGCCGAGGCGGCCCTTCACGCCCCGCACGAGGACTCGGTGGTCGCCCTCCACGAGTGGAGGGAGGGCGAGCGCGAGCTCGTCGTCGTCGAGCGGATGGGCGCAGCAGTCATCGTGGACCTCGTCGGGCCGGAGACGACGACGGCCTCGCTCCTGCTGATGAGGAGCGAGGCCGGCTGGCGTCTTCGCGACGTGCTCGTGGAGCCGTCGGGAGGCTAGATGCCGAGGTCGCCGTCGAAGTCCGCCTCTTCGAGGCGCTCCTTGATCGCGGTCAGGAAGCGCGCAGCGTCGGCGCCGTCGATGATGCGGTGATCGTAGGAGAGCGCGAGGTAGACGGTCGAGCGCACGGCGATCACGTCGGAGCCGTCGACCGTCATGACGACGGGCTTCTTAGTCACGACACCGGTACCCAGAATGGCGACCTGAGGCAGGAAGACGACCGGGGTGTCGAAGAGCGCCCCGCGCGAGCCCGTGTTCGTGAGCGTGAAGGTACCGCCCGCGAGCTCGTCGGGCTTGAGCTTGTTGTCGCGCGTGCGCTCGGCGAGATCGGCGATCTCGCGGGCGAGATCGGCGATCGACAGGTCGCCCGCGTTGCGGATGACCGGCGTGAGGAGCCCGCGCTCGGTGTCGACCGCGATCGAGAGGTTCTCCGACTCCGGATAGACGATCGTGTCGTCCTCGACCGTCGCGTTGATAATCGGGAACGCCTGCAACGCCTCGGTCGTCGCCTTCGCGAAGAATGGCAGGAAGCTGAGCTTCAGGCCGGTCGCCGTGAGGAACGTATCCTTCACGGCCGTGCGCAGGGCGGCGACCTTCGTGACATCGACCTCGACGACGGTCGTGAGCTGCGCGGTCGACTGCATCGAGACGACGGCGCGCTCAGCGATGACCTTGCGCAGGCGCGACATGGACTCGCTCGTGCCGCGCAGCGGTGAGGCCTCGAGGGGCTTCCGCGTGGGCGCGCTGGAGGTCGCCGTGCCGCCGCTCTCAGCGGCGTCGAGCACATCCTGCTTGCGAATGCGCCCGCCGACGCCCGTACCCGACACGGTGGAGAGGTCGACACCGCGCTCCTGAGCGAGCTTGCGCACGAGCGGCGTGATGTAGCCCGCGGCGCTCGCATCGGGTGCACTGGCCTGTGCCGGTGCGGAGGGCTGTGCGGGTGCGGAGGGCTCGGCCGGTGCAGAGGGCTGCGCCGGAGCGCTCGGCTCCGCGGGCGCCGACTGCTGGGCGGGAGCAGACGGTGCCGCCGGGGCGGACGGCTCTGCGGGAGCGGAGGGCTCTGCGGGTGCGCTGGGCTCCGCGGGTGCGCTGGGCTCGGCAGGTGCCGAGGGCTCGGCGGGTGCCGAGGTCTCGGCGGGAGCGGACGGCTCGGCGGGAGCGGAAGGCTCGGCCGGCGCGCTGGGCTCCGCCGGGGCGGAGGGCTCCGCGGGAGCGGATGCGGCGGGCGCCGACTCGGCGGGAGCCGAGCCGCCCCCCTCGCCGTCACCGATGCGCACGAGCGCCGTGCCGACCTCGACGGTCTCATCCTCGGCGACGAGGATCTCCTCGACCACACCCGCGATGGGGGACGGGATCTCGGTGTCGACCTTGTCGGTCGAGACCTCGAGCAGCGGCTCGTCGACCTCGACGCGGTCTCCCACGTTCTTCAACCATCGGGTGACCGTGCCCTCGGTGACGCTCTCGCCGAGCGCCGGGAGGTTGACGGATTCGCTCATCAGTAGTTGCTCCTTCGAAGCCTTGAGTGTCTCTAGCCTAGTGACCGGTCGGCGGATCAGGCGCTGTGCAGCGGCTTGCCCGCGAGGGCGAGGAACGCCTCGCCGAGGGCCTCGTTCTGCGTGGGGTGCGCGTGCAGCAGCGGCGCGATGTCTTCGGGGTACGCGTCCCAGTTGACGATGAGCTGCGCCTCGCCGATCTGCTCGCCCACGCGGGCGCCGATCATGTGCACGCCGACGACGGGGCCGTCCTTCACGCGGATGACCTTGATGATGCCCGAGGTCTCGAGAATGTGGCTCTTGCCGTTCCCGGCCAGGTTGTAGTCGTAGCTCGCGATGGCGTCGTCCCCGTGCACCTCCTTGGCCTTCGCCTCGGTGAGGCCGACCGAGGCGACCTCGGGCTCGCTGTAGGTGACCTTGGGCACGTTGACGTCGTCGATCACGACGGGCTTGAGCCCTGCGAGCTCCTCCGCCACGAAGATGCCGTGCTGGAAGCCGCGGTGCGCGAGCTGCAGCCCCGGAACGATGTCGCCGACCGCGTACAGGCCCGGGATGCTCGTCTCGAGTCGCTCGTTGGTGAGCACGAAGCCGCGATCCATCTCGACGCCGACCTCCTCGAAGCCAAGGCCCGCCGTCGAGGGGCCGCGGCCGACGGCCACGAGCAGGATGTCTGCCTCGATCGTCGTGCCGTCGTCAAGGGTCACGACGACGCCGTTGTCATCCTGCGTCACGCCCTGGAATCGCTTGCCGAGCGTGAACTCGATGCCGCGCTTGCGGTAGGCGCGCTCGAAGAGCTTGGAGATCGCCTCGTCCTCCATCGGCACGAGATGCGGCAGCGCCTCGATGATGTGCACCTCGGCGCCGAACGAGCGCCAGACGCTCGAGAACTCGACACCGATGACGCCGCCGCCGAGGACGGCGACCTTCTTCGGCACGTGGTCGAGCTGCAGCGCCTGCTCGGAGGTGATGACGCGCCCGCCGATCTCGAGGCCCGGCAGCGTGCGCGAGTAGGAGCCGGTCGCGAGGATGACGTTCTTGCCCGTGATCGTGTCGTCGCCGACCTGCACCGTGGTGGGGGAGGTCAGTCGACCCTCGCCCTCGATGGTCGTGATGCCGCGCGCCTTGATCAGGCCCTGGAGGCCCTTGTGCTTGCTCGACACGATCGATTCGCGGTACTTCGTGACGCCCGGAATGTCGATGCCCTCGAGGGTGGCCTTCACGCCGAACGTCTCCGAGTCGCGGGCCGCGTCGGCGATCTCGGCCGCGTGCAGCAGCGCCTTGGTCGGAATGCATCCGACGTGCAGGCACGTGCCGCCCACCTTGTTCTTCTCGATGAGGCCGACGCTCATGCCGAGCTGGCTGGCGCGCAGCGCGGCGGCGTAGCCTCCGCTTCCGGCTCCGAGGACGACAAGGTCAAAATTCTGGTCCGACACCGGCAGGTACTCCCTCAATGATCAGGATTCTCGTGCGGAGGCCGACGAAAGAGTGTCGAGCGCCGGCCCGAGGCTGCGGGCGCAACTGTCGCGCCCGGGTGTCGAGCCTACTACTTGGCGGCGTAGGACTCTGCGAGCGCGATCAGCAGACGCACGGCTACGCCCGACGGCCCCTTGGGCGTGTAGCCGTAGGCGCTGGAGCCGTTGTTGGCGGCGCCCGCGATGTCGAGGTGGGCCCACGGGATGACCGGCGCGCCCTCCTCGTCACTCGCGCGACCGACGAACTCGCGCAGGAACACCCCCGCCAGGAGCATGCCCGCGGCGGTGTTGCCCGGCTTCGCGTTGGCGATGTCGGCAACCTCGGTAGCGAGCAGAGGCCGCAGCTCGGCCGGCAGCGGCATGGGCCAGACAAGCTCGCCCGTCGCGCTCGCGGCGCGCTGGACGCGCTCGATGAGCGTGTCGTCACCCATGACTCCCGCGTAGCGCTCCCCGAGGGCGACACGGGCGGCGCCCGTGAGCGTCGCGACGTCGATGATGGCGTCGGGGTGCTCCTCGCTCGCGCGCACGATGCCGTCCGCGAGCACGAGACGACCCTCCGCATCGGTGTTGAGCACCTCGACGGTCTTGCCTCCGCGCATCGTGAGCACGTCGTTCGGGCGGATCGCCGTCGACGACGGAAGGTTCTCGGCGAGGCACAGCCAGGCAGTCATGCGCAGGGGCACGCCAAGGCGTGCGGCGGCGATGATCGTGGCGAGCACCGTCGCGGCCCCCGTCATGTCGTACTTCATGCCCACCATCGAGGCGGCTGGCTTGAGCGACAGCCCGCCCGAGTCGAAGGTGATGCCCTTGCCGACGAGGGCGAGGTGCGGGGCATCCTCACCGGCGCGATAGCGCACAGCGAGCAGTCTCGGGGGCCGGGACGAGCCCTGCCCGACGCCGAGGATGCCGCCGTAGCCCCCCTCGCGCAGCTCGTCGACGCCCCACTCCTCGAGCTCGAGGTCGAGACCGGCGGTGAGCTCGCGGGCGCGCTCCACGAAGCTCGCGGGGTAGAGGTCGTTCGGCGGCTGGTTGACGAGATCGCGCACGATCGTCACGGCCTCCGAGGTGATGGCGGCGCGCTCGGCGGCCTCGTGCGCTCCCGGCACGCTCGTGACGACCGTGGCCTCGGTGAGGGCCGACGGGAGGGGCGCCGCCGTTCGGGCGACGTACTTGTATCCGCCGAGAGCAGCACCCTCGAGCACCGCCTGGGCGTCGTCGAGGGTCTCGGTGGGCAGGGCGAACGCGAGACGGGCGGCATCGCTCGCGGCGCGTGCGGCCGAGCCGGCGGCGGACCGCAGAGAGTCGGCGGTGGGGGCGGTGCTGCCGAGCCCGACGAGCAGCACGCTGCGGGCCGAGACACCCTCCGGAGAGGCGAGGCGCTGTGTCGTGTCCACGGCACCCGTGACTCCGACCGCGGTCAGCTCCTCCGTGCTCAGAGTCGCATCGCCGAGGGGCGACTCGCCCGCGAGGCGGGGGCCGTCGGAGGTGGCGTGCACCCCCACCACGAGCACGTCGGCGTCGAGTTCGGCGGGGGAGAGGTCGGTCGTGGAGAGCGTGGGGCAGGGCATCCGGCCATGGTATCGACGCCGCCGGGCCTCGCCTGGACGCGGCGGGCGGGGTGTTCGCTCAGGGCGCTCGCCCCGGGTGCCGGGCGTTCAGGGCGCCGCCCTACCATGGAGGCATGCGATCGCCGGACGAGCTCTACACCGTCATCCTGCGGGAGGACGAGGTGCCTGCCGGGCTGCCGCTCGTCGTGGGGCTCACCGGCTTCGCGGACGCCGGCGGTGCCGTGGGCCAAGTCTCCGAGTACCTCGTCGACGAGCTGAGTCATCGAGACGTCGTCGTGTTCGACAACGACGAGCTGCTCGACTATCGCGCCAGGCGCCCCGTGCTGTTCTTCGACGAGACCCGGCTGACCGAGTTCCGCAAGCCCTCGCTCGCCCTGCGGCTGGCGCAGGACGATGTCGGCTCGCCCTTCCTCCTCCTCACCGGCTACGAGCCCGACTTCCAGTGGGAACGGTTCACGCAGGCGGTCGAGCACCTCATCGCGCGCTATGGCATCGCGTCGACGACCTGGGTGCACGCGATCCCCATGCCCGTGCCGCACACCCGGCCCATCGGCGTGACGGTCAGCGGCAATCGGGAGGATCTCATCGAGACCCTCTCGGTGTGGCGCCCGCGCACGCAGGTGCCCGGCAACGCCCTGCACCTGCTCGAGTACCGGCTCACCGAGAGCGACCACCCGCTCGCCGGGTTCGTCCTCCTCGTGCCGCACTACCTGGCTGACACCGAGTTCCCCTCGGCAGCGGTGACGGCGCTCGAGAGCATCACGGCCGCCACCGGCCTGCTCTTCCCGACCGATCAGCTGCGGGAGGACGGGCGCGAGTTCCTCGCCAAGATCGAGGGGCAGGTGGAGGGCAACGCCGAGCTCGCGCGCATGGTCGGCACGCTCGAGGAGCGGCACGACAGCTACATGGAGGACAACCCGCTGCGGTCGCCGCTCATGGACGAGGACGGCGAACTGCCGACCGCCGACTCCATCGCGGCCGAGCTCGAGAAGTTCCTCGCATTCCGTCGCGGCAGCGACGACGACCGCAGCGACCGCTGACGCCCTCGCGCCGAACGAGGGCATGATTCGCCGACCCTAGGCTGTCGGTGTGGATTCCCGCCGCGCGATCGTCGTCCTCGTCATCGCGTGCGTCGCCTACGTGGTCGCCATACTCCAGCGCACCTCCCTGGGGGTCGTGGGCGTCGACGCCACGACCCGGTTCGCGATCGACGCGACCGCCCTCTCCTCTCTCGCCGTCCTGCAGCTGGGCGTCTACGCATCCCTCCAGATTCCGGTCGGCGTGCTCATCGATCGTTTCGGCCCGCGTGTGCTCATCGCGGCGGGGGCCCTGTCGATGGCGCTCGGACAAGCCGCGGTGGGGCTCGCCAGCGAGCTGGGGGTAGCGATCGTCGGACGCGTGCTCGTGGGTGCCGGCGATGCGATGACCTTCCTCTCGGTGCTCCGTTTGCTCGGCGCCTGGTTCTCGCCGCGCCGGCTCCCACAGTTGCAGCAGTGGGTCGGAACCCTCGGGCAGTCGGGCCAGTTGCTCTCGGCCATCCCCTTCGCAGGTCTCCTCGGGGTCGCCGGCTGGACCACCGCCTTCCTCTCGGTGGCCTCGCTCTCGCTCCTCGCCTGCCTGCTCGTGGTCGCGGCGGTGCGCGACGCGCCGACCGACCATGTCGACGAACGCGCGCTCACACTGCGCATCGCGCTCGCCCGTCTCAAGGAGGCCCTGCGCAGGCCGGGCACACGGTTGGGCTTCTGGGCGCACGCGGTCACACAGTCGTCGCCCACGATGTTCGTGCTCCTGTGGGGCTACCCGTTCCTCTCGGTCGGGCTCGGCTACAGTCGCGAACTCACCGGCGCGCTTCTGGGTCTCATCGTCGTCGCGGGGGCCCTTTCGGGGCCTGTGATCGGACTGCTCTCGGCGCGATACCCGCTGCGCCGGTCGAGCATCGTGCTCGGCATCGTCACCATCACCGCGATCGCCTGGGCGGCGCTGCTGCTGCCGGGCGACCCGCCGTCTCTGCCCGCGGTCGTCGTCTTCCTCACGATTCTTGCCGTGGGGGGCCCCGGCTCGCTGATCGGCTTCGACTTCGCGCGCACCTTCAACCCTTCGGCGAGTCACGGCGCCGCCACGGGCTTCGTGAACGTCGGAGGGTTCGTGACGACCGTCGTGCTCGTGCTCGTGGTCGGGCTCGCCCTCGACGCCGTGAGCGGCGGCACGACCCCGGCCGAGCTGTACGCCTGGCAGAACTGGCGCGTCGCGTTCGCCCTGCAGTACCCGGTCATCGGGCTCGCCGTCGTCGGACTGATCGTGGCGCGGCGACGGACGCGGCGCAGGCTCGTCGAAGAGGAGGGAATCGCAGTCGCCCCGCTGTGGACGGCACTCGTCGCGAACTGGCGCCGGCGTCGCGGCCACGGGCGCGGCTGAGCGCCCGGTGGTCGGGTCGGGCCCCGGCGCGTGCAATAATGAGTCCTCACGACCCAGTCGGTCGACGAATCATCCAGAAGCCCTGAGCTTCTCGAGCAGTTCGCGACTTGACATGGGTCGTTGTACTGCCCGGAGAACGCGGAAAGAAGGGGCCCATGGCTACCCGAACAACCACCACGCCCGCGAAGAAGAAGGCCGCCTCGTCGTCTGACGACGCGAAGACCACGACCACCGCGACGAAGGCTGCCGCCACGAAGGTGTCTGCGAAGAAGGCACCGGCCCAGAAGACTGCCGCTCCCTCGAGCACCGCCGCGAAGACCGCGGCCGCGAAGACCTCTGCTGCGAAGACCTCTGCCACCAAGACCCAGGCCACGTCCACCGCAAGCAAGACGCCCGCCACCAAGACCGCATCCGCGGCCGCCCAGAAGCCTGCCGCGTCGAAGGCGGCCGGCACGTCGACCACCAAGCCTTCGCGCGCCAAGAAGGCGTCGTCGGCCGCGGGCTCCTCGGCGAGCTCGGATGACGACGAGGAGGAGACGTCGACGGCTGTCGTGACAGACGCCACGGATGCACCCGAGAGCGCGGACGACGCCGACGACGGCGCGGACGACGACGGCGACAAGGCCGCCGCGGGGCCCCTGCCGACCGGTGCGATCGTACTCAGCAACACGGAGGACGACGAGGTGCCGGTCTACTCGACGACCATCACGGGTGCCACCGCAGACCCCGTCAAGGACTACCTCAAGCAGATCGGCAAGGTTCCCCTCCTCAACGCTGCAGAGGAGGTCGAGCTCGCGATGCGCATCGAGGCCGGTCTCTTCGCCGAGGAGAAGCTCTCCTCGATGACGGAGAAGGAGAAGCGGACGACGGCGGGGCGCGACCTCGCCTGGGTCGCGCGGGACGGCCAGCGGGCCAAGAACCACCTGCTGGGCGCCAACCTCCGCCTCGTCGTCTCCCTCGCCAAGCGCTACACCGGCCGCGGCATGCAGTTCCTGGATCTCATCCAGGAGGGCAACCTGGGCCTCATCCGCGCCGTCGAGAAGTTCGACTACACCAAGGGCTTCAAGTTCTCGACCTATGCGACGTGGTGGATCCGCCAGGCGATCACGCGCGCGATGGCCGACCAGGCACGCACTATCCGCATCCCCGTCCACATGGTCGAGGTCATCAACAAGCTCGCGCGGGTTCAGCGCCAGATGCTGCAGGATCTCGGCCGGGAACCCACCCCGGAGGAGTTGAGCCGAGAGCTCGACATGACTCCCGAGAAGGTCATCGAGGTGCAGAAGTACGGCCGCGAGCCGATCTCGCTGCACACACCGCTCGGGGAGGATGGCGACAGCGAGTTCGGTGACCTCATCGAGGACACCGAGGCGGTCGTGCCGGCCGACGCCGTGGGCTTCACGATGCTGCAGAAGCAGCTCGAGAGCCTCCTCGACTCCCTCTCGGAGCGCGAGGCCGGAGTCATCCGCATGCGCTTCGGGCTCGGCGACGGCATGCCGAAGACGCTCGACCAGATAGGGGACACGTTCGGCGTGACGCGCGAGCGCATTCGCCAGATAGAGTCCAAGACCATGGCGAAGCTGCGCCACCCCTCGCGCTCGCAGGCTCTGCGCGACTACCTCGAATAGGAAGCTCCACTCCATGTCAGGGGAACCCAACGAGGGCAAGGCGCTCGACGTCGACGTAGCCGGGCAGCGCGTGCGGCGCATCCCGATCAAGACGCACGTCGTGACGACGGAGGACGACATCATCGATGTCGTCACGCGCTATGCGAGCCCGGTGATCGAGCCGGGCGACCTTCTCTTCGTCACCGAGAAGATCGTGGCCATCTCGCAGGGTCGCTCCTACGCAGTCGACGCCATCGAGGCGCGCCCCCTTGCTCGGTGGCTCTCGCGCCGCGTGACGAAGACCTCGCACGGCATCGGCCTCGGTATTCCCGAGACCATGGAGATGGCCCTGCGCGAGTGCGGCACGCCGCGCATCGTCTTCGCCGCTGGCGTCGCCGCCATCACGAAGGCCGTCGGTCGGCGGGGAGACTTCTACCGCATCGCGGGGTCCAAGGCGCGCGGCATCGACGGCCCCACCTCGGGCACGATCCCTCCCTACAACACGCAGGTCGTGCTCGTGCCGGAGAAGCCCCGCCAGGTCGCCCGCGACCTGCAGGCGGCGCTCGCGAGCGTCGCGGCGGTGGATGTCGCCGTCGTCGACATCAACGACTTCGGCGGCAACATTCTCGGATCGACCCTCGACACGGCAGGGGAGCGGCGTCTCGTGAGCATCCTCGCCGACAACCCCCTGGGCCAAGGGCACCAGAGCACGCCCCTCGGCGTCGTCCGTTTCGTCGCGGCCGAGTAGCGCGTCGGCCTAGAAGCCGATCGCCTCGCGGTACACCGGCAGCAGGCCCGTGCGCACGCCCGTCGCCGTCGGCTTGAGCTGGAAGACGCCCGTGTTGTAGTTGCCCTCCACGACGACGGGCCCCTCCGGCGTGATCGCGATGTCCCAGCCGACGTAGGGGATCTCCGGCACCTCGCGCGCGAGGGCGTCGGCGAGACGCCCGACAGCCTCCCACTGGGGAACCTGGAAGCCGAGGATCGAGGCCCCCGTGAGGGGATGCACGCTGAAGACCCCGCCGAACTCGTCGAACGCGGGGTGCCGGGCCACGCCCTCGTCGTCGAGGATCGTGTACATGCCGCCGCCGCTGAAGTTGTCGACGTCGCCGCCGTTGCCCATCTTGAGCACCCGCACGAGAGTGCGCACCTCGTCGCCGTCGCGGAAGGTCACGATCCGCAGGGTGTTGACGCTCGTGGGGCAGAGCCGGGCCATCTCAGGGTCCTGTGTCAGGAACTCCTCGAGGAGGAACTGACGCCGCTCGAGGCGTGCTCGGCGAAACTCCGCGGGGTCAGAGAGGGCGGCAGCCGACTCGAAGGACTCCACGCCATCGCCGCCCAGGCTGTCGGGAACCTTCGCCATGACACGGTCGTGAGACTGGAGGAACGCGCCGAGCGCGTCATCGTTCGCCGTTCGCAGGTCGAGCCACGCCCGCCCGATGTAGTCAGCGAAGCGGGCGTTGAAGAGTGACTTGTCGCTGAACTGCCGTCGGTGCTCGACCGCGTTGAGCTTCTGCGCGAGGTGGTTCGACTTCGGGTGCGTCATGAACGTGCGCCGCTCGCGCCGGTTCAGCGCGTGGAAGTCCCAGTCGAAGTAGTCCTGGAAGGCGGCCTCGTGCCGAACCGCGCACCAGAGCATGTCGAGCGCGATGATCGGTCGGGCGCGCCCTGTGCTGCGGGAGAGTTGTTCCGAGAGTGTCGCGAGCTTGCTGGATCGCACCGCCCGCGCCCTCGCCGCCAGGTAGCGCGCACGGCGCGCCATCCCGAGGGATGCCGCCACTCAGGCGTCGTTCTCGTCGTGCAGCCGGCTCGACTCATCGTGCCAGGCCAGGGCGGAGCCGACGAGCTTCTCCTTGAAGCGCGAGGCGTGGTGAGCGCAGAACAGCAGCTCTCCCGTCGCCAGGGTCACGCGCACGTACGCCTGCGCCCCGCAGCTGTCGCAGCGGTCGAGCCCCGTCAGGGGTGCGGTCGACGCGAGGTTCGGGCTCTCGGTGGTGATCTGCGTCATGGTGTGCCTCGTGCCTTCCCTCATCAAGTCGAGTCGTTTCTCATCGGATCGCTCGGTTGCTCGGACGATCGTCGAGTCGGTCGATGCTCCATTGCACCACACGCATGCCTGCACCTCGTGACAATGCGCTCCCATTTCGCTGAACGCGAAGACGCAAGGGGTCGCGCGTGAGCTCGAGCGGTGTGGCGACGGGCCCGCCCAGGGTGTGCCGAATAGGCTGACGGCGGTCGCGGCAGTCCTGCTCGACCGACCGTGTTCCCAGCAACGATCTCGCGAGGCGCTACCCGTGGCCAGTTCCGACTACTCCGCTCGTCATCTCTCCGTGCTCGAGGGCCTCGAAGCGGTCCGCAAGCGCCCGGGCATGTACATCGGCTCGACCGACTCCCGCGGTCTCATGCACTGCCTGTGGGAGATCATCGACAACTCGGTCGACGAGGCGCTCGGCGGCCACGGGTCGACGATCGACCTCGTGCTGCACCCGGACGGCAGCGTGGAGGTGCGCGACAAGGCGCGCGGCATCCCCGTCGACATCGAGCCGCGCACGGGGCTGAGCGGCGTCGAGGTCGTCTTCACCAAGCTGCACGCCGGCGGCAAGTTCGGCGGGGGATCGTACGCCGCATCCGGTGGCCTGCACGGGGTGGGTGCCTCCGTCGTCAACGCGCTCTCGGAGCGGCTCGACGTCGAGGTCGATCGTGACGGCAAGACGTGGGCGATGTCGTTCCACCGCGGCGAGCCGGGCGTGTTCGACGACGGGCCGGAAGGGCCGCGCCCCGACGCCCCGTTCAGCCCCTTCGTCTCCGGCAGCGAGCTGCGCGTGGCGGGCAAGGTCGCGAAGAGCGTGACCGGCACGCGCATCCGCTACTGGGCCGACCCGCAGATCTTCACGAAGGGCGCCGACTTCCTGACCGAGGAGCTCATGTCGCGCGTGCGGCAGACGGCGTTCCTCGTGCCCGGCATCACGCTCACCGTGCGCGACGAGCGCCCGGAGGAGCCGGTCACCGAGTCCTTCCACTTCTCGGGAGGCATCAGCGAGTACGCCGACTACCTCGCTCCGGATGCTGCGCTCACCGACACCTGGCGCATCACCGGCAGCGGCACCTTCACTGAGACGGTGCCCGTGCTCGACTCGATGGGGCACATGACGCCGACCGAGCTCGAGCGCGAGTGCGTCGTCGACATCGCGTTGCGCTGGGGTACGGGCTACGACACGACCTTCCGCAGCTTCGTCAACATCATCGCGACGCCCAAGGGCGGCAGCCACCAGCTCGGCTTCGAGCAGGGCCTGCTGAAGTTCCTGCGGGCCGAGGTCGAGAAGAACGCGCGCCGCCTCAAGGCGGGTAACGACAAGCTCGAGAAGGACGACGTGCTCGCCGGCCTGACGGCGGTTCTCACCGTCCGGATTCCCGAACCGCAGTTCGAGGGTCAGACGAAGGAGGTCCTCGGCACTCCCGCTGCGCGCGCGATCGTCGCGAAGGTCGTCACCGAGTCGCTCGCGGAGCGCTTCCGCTCGAGCAAGCGAGACGACAAGGCCCAGACCGGCCTCGTGCTCGAGAAGGTCGTCTCCGAGATGAAGAGCCGCATCTCGGCTCGAGCGCACAAGGAGACCCAGCGTCGCAAGAACGCGCTCGAGAACTCGTCGCTGCCGGCGAAGCTCGTCGACTGCCGCTCGAGTGACGTCGAGCAGAGCGAGCTGTTCATCGTCGAGGGCGACAGCGCACTGGGCACGGCGAAGCTCGGGCGCGACAGCGAGTTCCAGGCGCTGCTGCCGATTCGCGGCAAGATCCTCAACGTGCAGAAGGCCTCGGTGAGCGACATGCTCTCCAACGCCGAGTGCGCGTCGATCATCCAGGTCATCGGCGCAGGATCGGGCCGCACCTTCGACCTCGCCTCGGCGCGCTACGGCAAAGTCATCATCATGGCCGACGCCGACGTCGACGGCGCCCACATCCGCACCCTCCTGCTCACGCTCTTCTTCCGCTACATGCGGCCCATGATCGACGAGGGGCGGGTCTTCTCGGCCGTGCCCCCGCTGCACCGCGTCGTCGTCATGAACCCCGGCTCCAAGCCGAATGAGACGGTCTACACCTACAGCGAGAAGGAGCTCGACGGCGTGCTCGCGGCGCTCAAGAAGGCGGGCAAGCGCTACCAGGATCCGATCCAGCGCTACAAGGGCCTCGGTGAGATGGATGCCGATCAGCTCGCCGACACAACCATGAGCCGGGCCCACCGCACACTGCGCCGAGTTCGCGTGACCGATGCCGAGGCCGCGTCCCGCATGTTCGAGCTGCTCATGGGCAACGAGGTGGCCCCCCGCAAGGACTTCATCATCGCCGGGCAGGGCCTCGACCGCGACCGCATCGACGTCTAACCGCGAGCACCCGCGCCGCGCTCGGCCCGAGCCGGGCATCCGGGGCCCCTGTTCGCCGCGCGCGCGGCGCCTCCACAATTCAGGAGATCGCGTTCACGAAGCGCTGCGACACGCCCAAGACGCTTCGCTGAGGCGAGCCTCGCGCGCGCCACTCCTGAATTGTGGAGATCGGGATGCTCGGCTCGAGTCAGACCGTCGACCCCGCCGCGGGGCTAGGCGGCGGGGGAGCCGATCGAGCCGATGACCGCATCGAGCGGGGTGCCCGAGCCGTCCCGGCGCGAGCCGCCCTCGGGCAGGGCGCGCTGGCTGCCGTCGGACCCTACGGCGAGCGGGTCGGTGCCGACCCAGGCGAGGTGCAGGGCATCCTCACCCTTGAGGAAGGCGTGGCAGCGCACGCCACCGGTGGCGCGACCCTTGCCGGGGAACTCGGCGAAGTTCGAGACCTTGGCGCGGCCCGGGTCGGTGCCGGCGATGGTCTGGGTGGATCCGCTGATGGTGACGACCTGCGCCTCGGCAGGGTCGATCGCACCGAAGAACAGCGCGCGCGCGCCGTCGCCGAGCTTCATGCCCGTCATGCCGCCCGCGGAGGCGCCCTGGGGCCGCACGTTCGAGGCGCCGTAGTGCAGCAGCTGCGCGGCGGAGGAGACGAAGACGAGTTCGGCGGCGTCATCGGCGGGCGCGGCGCCCACGATCTCATCGCCGGGCTTGAGGGCGATGACCTCGCCCTCGGGCCGACTGGGAAGCGAGCCGGGGGAGAGTCGCTTGACGATGCCGTCTCGCGTGCCGAGCGCGAGCGGTGCGGAGTGGGCGGGGTCCGCGATCGCGACGACGTGTTCCTTCGCATCGGTGAGCCCCACGTAATCCCGCAGCTTCGCACCCGCGGCGAGCTGCACCGAATTCGGGGGCACGCTCGGCAGGTCGACGGGGGTGAAGCGCACGAAGCGACCTCGGTTCGTGACGGCGATGAGCTCGCCGCGCGTCGTCGACTCCACCGCGCTCAGCAGTGCGTCGTGCTTGCTGCGACGCGTCGGGCGCGTGAGGACGGCTCCGTCGCTGAGGTCGACGCGCACCGCGCGCCCCGTGGTCGAGAGCAGTACACGGCAGGGGGAATCCTCGATCTCGAGCGAGGGTGCGGCGGCGCGCCCGCGGGGCGTCGCGACCGAGGGGGCGGCCTCGGTGAGCATCGTGCGCCGGGGAGTGCCGAAGCGCTCGGCGGTCGCGTCGAGCTCCTCGCCCACCACCGCGCGCACGCGGGCGGGGTCGGCGAGCAGCGACTCGAGCTCCGCGATCTCGGCGCGCAGCTGGTCGCGCTCGGCTTCGAGCTCGATGCGGCTGAACTTGGTGAGGCGCCGCAGCCGCAGCTCCAGGATGTACTCGCTCTGCACCTGCGAGAGGTCGAACGCTTCCATGAGGCGCGTGCGGGCGGTGTCGGCGTCGTCGGACGAGCGGATGACCTGGATGACCTCGTCGATGTCGAGGATCGCGATGAGCAGGCCCTCGACGAGGTGCAGGCGCTCGCGTCGCCGGTCGAGCCGGTAGCGGCTGCGACGCGTGACGACCTCGATGCGGTGGTCGACGTAGACCTGCAGGAGCTCCTTGAGCCCGAGTGTCTTCGGCGACCCGTCGACGAGGGCGACGGCGTTGATCGAGAAGCCGTCTTCGAGCGGGGTGTAGCGGTAGAGCTGCTCGAGCACGGCCTGGGGGCTGAAGCCCGTCTTGATGCCGATGACGAGCCGCATGCCGTTGCGCCGGTCGGTGAGATCGGTGACATCGCTGATGCCGGCGAGCTTCTTCGACTGCACGCCGTCCTTGATCTTCTCGATGACCTTCTCGGGCCCGACGAGGTAGGGCAGCTCGGTCACGACGATGCCGGTCTTCCGTGCCGTCACCGGTTCGATCGAGACCTTCGCACGCGTCTTGAAGCTGCCCCGGCCTGTGGCGTAGGCATCGCGCACGCCGTCGAGGCCGAGGATCGTGCCCCCCGTCGGCAGGTCGGGCCCGGGAACGAACGCCATGAGGTCGTCGAGACTCGCGTCAGGGTTGTCGAGCAAATGGTGCGCGGCAGCGGAGACCTCGATGAGGTTGTGCGGCACCATGTTGGTCGCCATGCCGACGGCGATGCCGCTCGCGCCGTTGACGAGCAGATTGGGGAACGCGGCGGGCAGCACCGCCGGCTGCGTGAGCTGGTTGTCGTAGTTGGGCACGAAGTCGACGACGTCCTCGTCGAGGCTGTCGACCATCGCGAGAGCTTCCGCGCGCAGCCGCGCCTCGGTGTAGCGCGCGGCCGCGGGACCGTCGTCGAGGGAGCCGAAGTTGCCGTGGCCGTCGACGAAGGGCACGCGCATCGTGAAGTCCTGCGCGAGTCGCACGAGGGCGTCGTAGATGGCGGTGTCGCCGTGCGGGTGCAGCTTGCCCATGACCTCGCCGACGACGCGCGCCGACTTCACGTGACCGCGGTCGGGCCGCAGGCCCATCTCGGCCATCTGGTAGAGGATGCGCCGCTGCACGGGCTTGAGCCCGTCGCGGGCATCGGGCAGAGCGCGCGAGTAGATGACGCTGTAGGCGTATTCCAGGAACGAGCCCTGCATCTCGTCGGCGAGCTCGATGTCGTCGATGCGTTCGCCGTCGGGGAGGGGCTCGATCCCGCTCGGAAGGGTGGGGGATGGCGGAGTCATAGGATGGCGCCCATGCTACCGGCGCCTCGCTCCGATGCGGCGTCACTCGCCGACGTGTTGTCGGGTGCTCTCGCCTCGCTCTCGGCGCAGCCCTCGCGGCTGGCCCTGCCCGCGGTTCGCTCCGCCGCAGTGCTGCTCGCCGATGGCCTCGGGATGTCGGCGCTGCGTGCGCGCGCCGGCCACGCCCGGCGCCTCCTGGCCGCGATACCCGCCCGCGGCGGAGCGATCGATGCGGGCTTCCCCACGACGACGGCGTCCGCGCTCGCCTCGCTCACGACGGGCCTCGCCTCGGGCCAGCACGGCATGGTGGGCTACACCGTCCGAGATCCGCAGCGCGACGGTGTCGTGCAGCAGCTCGGCAAGTGGCCCGCCGATCTCGACCCCCTGCAGTGGCAGTCGCACGCCACGCTCTTCGAGTCGGCCAGGGCGGCGGGCATCGATGCCGTCGTGGTGGCCGCCTCCCGCTACCGGGATACCGCGTTCACCGACGCCGTTCTGCGCGGCGCGCGGTTCGTCATCGCGCCGACGATCGCCGATCGCGTGGAGGCGACGGTCGACCTGATGCGCGGCGCCGAGCCGACGCTCGTCTACACCTACGTGCCCGAGCTCGACATGGCCGGTCACGCCTCCGGTGCCGAGTCGACCGCGTGGCTCGCGGCGCTCGAACAGCTCGACTCGGCTCTGGATGCTCTGACACGGCTTCCTCGCGGCACAGGCGCCCTGCTCACCGCCGACCACGGGATGATCGACGTGCCCCCGCACGCGAGGCTCGTCGTGCCCGGGGGGAGCGAGCTCTGGCGCGGAGTGCGCCATGTCGCGGGTGAGCCGCGGTGCCTGCAGCTGCATGTGGAGTCTGCGGACGAGCTGGCCGGGGTGCTCGAGCGTTGGCGCGCCGCCGAGAGCGCGCGCGCCTGGGTCGTGTCACGCGAGGAGGCAATCGCCGCCGGTTGGTTCGGCGGAGCCGTCGATGATCGGGTGCTCCCGCGCATCGGCGACGTCCTCGTCGCTGCTCGCGCGCGCGTCGCGTACTACGACGAGCGGCTGGCGACGCCGCGCTCGCTCGCCATGGTGGGGCAGCACGGTTCGCTGTCTCCCGAGGAGCTGCGCATCCCGCTCGCCCGCTGGGGCGCATTCGCGACCTGATGGTGCGAGCGCGGGCTCGCGCGGCGACGGTTCAGGCGGGGTCGTCGTCCGGGCGTGCCCCGAAGACGATCTCGTCCCAGCTGGGCATTGCCGCCCGGCCGCGCCGCCCGGCGGTCTTCCTCGCCTCCGGTGCGGCGTCTTCGGTCTCGGAGTGCTCTGCGGGTTCCGTTTGACCTGAAGCGGGGCGGTCGACGGGCGGCGCAGTCTCCTCCGGCGGGTCGTCGAGGGGTATGTCCACGATCCTGATCGACCCGGTGGAGGGGTGCGCGGCGCGCGCGGACTCGCGATCCTCGTCCGGTGAGTGCGCCGACTCCCGCTCGCCGCGGCGCTTGCGCAACGCCTCGAGAAGGTCGGCGGTCTGGTTCATCGGTGCGTCGGAGTCGTTCTGCGCGGACGATCGCGGGTCGGGTGCGCCGATGCGGGGCGGCGTCTCGTCGGCGTCCGGTTCGTCATCGAACTCGAAGGCACCACTATCGAAGCGCGAGCTCGTCGCGCGGTCGTCTGCGGGCACCGCGCGCAGTCGCGGAACCACGCTCGCGGGCGCGTCTCCCTGCTGCGAGAGGGACTGCGCCTCGTGGTTGGCGGGGGCGAGCGACCCCTTCTTCGGGTCGAAGGTCCACTGCGCCTCACGAGCGACGTCGTCATCGACGAAGCTCACAGCCAGCGTCCACTGACCCGCGCGCTTCGCCGTCGTCCACCGCACGTCCCGCGCAGAGAGCTCGGCCAGTCGCTCGTCGATGACGGCGCCGAAGGTCTGCAGGGCCCCGGTCTCACCCTCGGCGGCGACCGCGACCGTGATGCCGCGGGCGGACGCGATCACGTACTCGCGCTCGGCCAGTACAGGGCCCTCGAATCGCTCGATGTACTCGAGAGGCTCCCCGGTCGCCGCGGCGACCTCGGTCGCGGACTGCCCTGCCCGGATCGCCGCCTGGATGTCCTTCGGCCCGACGCGATGCGCCGATGCACCGGAGGGACGATGCTGGCGCAGCGCCGCGTGAAGGCCCTCCGTGATGGGGATGCGGAAGCGATCACCAGCGGAGGAGACCACGATCAGTGCGCCATCCTCGGCGCCGACCACCGTGAGTTCATCCATGCGCAGGCCCTTTCCTCGTGCCGCGAGTGCGCCCAGCATCGCACGCTGGAGCACTGCAGTCGGGGAATAGCGCGGGCGTGCCGTGCGTTTGCCGTATCAGCCGCGCCGCAGGGACCCCGAGCCTGCGGTTTGCGTTTCGCGCGACCATCCTGCAAACTGTGCGCGCCGAACGCGGCGCCCGAGCACCGACGAGAAGTGGAATGGCATGGCAACCGACTACGACGCCCCCCGCAAGACGGACGAGGAGACCGACTCGATCCAGGCCTTGCAGGAGCGGGTTCCCGACAAGATGTCGGGTGTCGTCGACGCCGACGATGCCGATAACCCCGGCTTCGAGCTCGCGGGCCAAGACCTCGCCGACCTCGACCTCGATGTCGTGGTGCTGCCGCCGCAGGCTGACGAGTTCACGTGCGTCAGCTGCTTCCTCGTGAAGCACCGTTCGCAGCTCGACCACCAGGAGAAGCTCGGCGCCATCTGCCGCGAGTGCGCCTGAGCCCGACCAGTGATCCTCGGTGCTGATCGTGGACGCTGAGGTTCTGGGCGCCGAACTCAGGGATGCTCCTGCGCCGGTGCTCCTGAGGTGATGGCGAGCGCGAGCTCCTCCGGTCGGCGGCTCGAGATGAGCCAGTAGGGCGTGGGGTCGTCGGCGTCGGCGACCTCGATGCGCACGACGGGGTCGACGTCGCCCCGCAGCAGAAGCCAGGCGCGAGCATCCAGACCGGGTCCGCGCGCCTGCCGTGCCTCCTCGCCGCGCGTGACCTCGACCGAGCCGAGGAGATGTATCGGAATGCGCGCGCGCCCCGCCTTGAGCGCGCCGCCCGCGATCTCGATCACCGGAGCGAGCGCCCACAGGAGCACAATGAGCCCTCCGCTCAGGACGACTCCCGTGGCGACTCCGGCGGGCAGGCTCACGGGGGCGAGCACGAGCATGCTCGCGGGGAGCGCGAGAAGCGCCACGAGGTGGAGCCAGGGGGAGGGGTGCAGTCGCTCTCGAAACTCGGGCATGCCCCTATTCGACCATGCACTAGCCTCGACCGCGTGCCCGCTACCGTCGAAGTGCTGCTGACCGGTTCACCGATCCCCGCCTACGGTCACCCCGGTGATGCGGGGGCCGACCTCTCCGCGGCGGAGGCGGTCGTGCTGGCCCCCGGCGAGCGAGCGACGATTGGCACCGGGTGCGCGATCGCGCTTCCCGACGGCTTCGCCGCCTTCGTCGTGCCGCGCAGCGGACTCGCGGCGAAGCACGGCATCACGATCGTCAACTCGCCCGGCACAGTCGACGCCGGCTACCGAGGCGAGCTGCGCGTCACCCTGCTGAACACGGACGCGCGCGAGAGCTACTCGATCGCGGTCGGCGACCGCATCGCGCAACTCATCATCTGGCCCGTCGTGCGGGCACGCTTCGTTCCCGTGGAGTCTCTTCCCGGTTCGCACCGTGGTCAGCGTGGATTCGGTTCCACCGGCTACGGTGAGGGGCTGGAATCGACCGAAGGAGCCTCCGCGTGACCGATCCTCTGCTCGCCGACGGGCCACTGCCCGACGACGCCAAGTCCGCCCCGGCCGACCGGGCCGAGTCCGGCCCGCTCGACGAGAGCGAGGCCAACGCGGTGCGCCCCTACGTCGATCTCGGCGGTGTGAAGCTCGTGCCGCGCACCGACCTTCAACTGCGACTGGAGGTCGACGAGTCCAGCAAGCGCGTCGTCGCGGTGAGCATCGACTACAGCGGTTCGACCCTGCAGGTGCAGCCGTTCGCCGCGCCGCGGTCGAGCGGGCTGTGGCACGAGATCAGAGCTCAGATCGCCGAGCAGGTGCGATCTCAGGGCGGTGAGGTGACCGAGCGCGAGGGCGCTTTCGGCCCCGAGCTCGTGGCGCGCATCCCCGTCTCCGGTGGCGAGAGCGGCACGACGCGCCTCGCGCGCTTCATCGGGGTCGATGGTCCCCGCTGGTTCCTGCGCGGGGTCGTCGCGGGGCAGGGGGCGGCCGATGCCGCCGCCGCAGAGGCGATCGACGATGTCTTCCGCAGCATCGTCGTCGTGCGAGGAACAACGCCGATGCCGCCACGAGATCTGATTCCTCTCCACGTGCCCCAGGGAGCTGCGGCTCCGGGCGCGACGTCGGCCCCATCCGTCGGCTCGTGACCGACGCCTCGACGCCGTCGCGCGGCGAGCCAGCTGAACCGGATGTTCGGGCCGCCCTGACGGAGGCCGCCCGTCGATCGGGCTTCGGCCGCGTCGAGCCCGGTGAGCGACCGACAGCCCACGCGCTGTGGGGCGCCGTGGGAGGGGTGCGCGGCCTCATCGAGTCGCTGCTGCCCGGCTTCCTCTTCCTCGTCGTGTTCACGATCACGCAGGAGGTCGCGCCCTCCGTGCTCGTACCGCTGGGCATCGCCGTCCTCTTCGTGCTCGTGCGCGCGCTCACGCGCTCCCCGATCGCGCCCGCGGTCATCGGGCTCGTCGGCATCGGACTCTCGGCCGGTCTCGCGCTCTGGACGGGTCGCGCGGAGGAGAACTTCCTGCTCGGGTTCGTGATCAACGGCGTGTGGCTCGCCGCACTGCTCGTGAGCCTTCTCGTGCGTCGCCCCCTCATCGGCGTCATCACGGCGCTGCTCACGGGTGACTCCGAATGGCGGGCGGACCCGGCGAAGCGCACCGTCCTGACGGTCGCGACCTGGTTGTGGGTCGGGATGTTCGTGCTCCGGCTCGGCGTGCAGGTTCCCTTCTACCTGGCGGAGCAGGCGGCCGCCCTCGCGGCGACGAAGCTGCTCATGGGGCTGCCGCTCTACGCCGCAGTGCTGTGGGTCACCTGGCTCATGGTGCGTGCGGTGTACGCGCGCGGTGCCGCCTCTCGGGCGTCGGCGGGCGAGGCCGCGCCCGAGTGATATCGTCTATTTATCTCGACATCAAGATAAATGGCACGGCGCGACTCGGCGACTAGGCTGGCGGCGTGCTGGACGCGACGCCGTGGGCATCGGCGTCGCCACCATTTCGTGTAAGGAGACCTGACGTGTCTGCAGTGAACAGTTTCGACGCCCTCGACACCCTCGACGTGGCCGGTACCGAGTACCAGGTGTTCCGCATCGACAAGGTTCCCGGCTACGAGAAGCTCCCCTTCAGTCTCAAGGTGCTGCTCGAGAACCTGCTGCGCACCGAGGACGGCAAGAACGTCACCGACCAGCAGATCCGCGCCCTCGGCGCGTGGCAGCCGACGGCCGAGCCCGACACCGAGATTCAGTTCACACCGGCGCGCGTTGTCATGCAGGACTTCACGGGCGTGCCGTGCATCGTCGACCTCGCGACGATGCGTGAGGCAGTCGCCGAGCTCGGGGGCGACCCGCACAAGATCAACCCGCTCGCGCCTGCCGAGCTCGTCATCGACCACTCCGTCATCGCCGACCTGTTCGGCACCGAGGACGCTCTCGAGCGCAACGTCGAGATCGAGTACGAGCGCAATGGCGAGCGCTACCAGTTCCTGCGGTGGGGCCAGACCGCCTTCGACGACTTCAAGGTCGTGCCGCCCGGCACGGGCATCGTGCACCAGGTCAACATCGAGCACCTCGCGAAGGTGACCTACACGCGGGAGGTCGACGGCGCGCTGCGCGCCTACCCCGACACGTGCGTGGGCACCGACTCGCACACGACCATGGTCAACGGGCTCGGCGTGCTCGGCTGGGGAGTGGGCGGCATCGAGGCGGAAGCCGCGATGCTGGGCCAGCCGGTCTCCATGCTCATTCCCAAGGTCGTGGGCTTCAAGCTCACGGGAGCGATCCCGACGGGCGTCACCGCGACCGACGTCGTGCTGACGATCACCGAGATGCTGCGCAAGCACGGAGTCGTCGGCAAGTTCGTGGAGTTCTACGGCGACGGCGTCGCCCAGGTTCCCCTGGCGAACCGCGCGACGATCGGCAACATGAGCCCCGAGTTCGGGTCGACGGCCGCGATGTTCCCCGTCGACGACGTGACGCTCGACTACCTGCGTCTCACGGGCCGCTCCGACGAGCAGGTCGCGCTCGTCGAGGCATACTCGCGCATGCAGACCATGTGGCACGACCCGAGCGTCGAGCCCGTCTTCAGCGAGTACATCGAGCTCGACCTCAGCACGGTGGTCCCCTCCATCGCCGGCCCCAAGCGCCCGCAGGACCGCATCGAGCTCACGAACGCGCAGACCGCCTTCGAGACGGTTCTGGGCGAGTACACGTCGACCGACCACTCGGGTGTCGACGCCGCAGTGGAAGGCACCTTCCCCGCCTCCGACCCGGTGGGCTTCACTCCCGATGACGAGGAGTCGGCGCATCGCATCGACCACCGCCATCGCTCGCAGGCGCCGCGCGCCGCCTCGAACCCGATCGACGTCACGGTCGACGGCAAGGAATTCACGCTCGACCACGGTGCCGTGACGATCGCCGCGATCACCTCGTGCACGAACACCTCGAACCCCTCGGTCATGCTCGCCGCTGGCCTCCTGGCCCGCAACGCGGCCCGCAAGGGCCTCACGGCGAAGCCCTGGGTCAAGACGACGCTCGCTCCCGGCTCCAAGGTCGTGACGGACTACTACGAGAAGGCTGGTCTCACCGACGATCTCGAGGCGCTCGGCTTCTACACGGTCGGTTACGGCTGCACGACGTGCATCGGCAACTCGGGTCCGCTCGCCGACGAGATCTCGGCGGCGATCGCCGAGAAGGACCTCGCGGTCACGGCCGTGCTGTCGGGCAACCGCAACTTCGAGGGGCGCATCAACCCCGACGTGAAGATGAACTACCTCGCGAGCCCGCCTCTCGTGATCGCCTATGCGCTCGCAGGGTCGATGAACTTCGACTTCGAGAGCGACCCGCTCGGGCAGGACCAGGAGGGCAACGACGTCTTCCTGCGCGACATCTGGCCCGAGGCGAGCGAGGTGCAGTCGACGATCGACTCCTCGATCGACACGAGCATGTTCACCCACCAGTACGCCTCGGTCTTCGAGGGCGATGAGCGATGGAAGTCGCTGCCCACGCCCGACGGCGCGACCTTCGAGTGGGATGCCGACTCGACGTACGTGCGCAAGCCTCCGTACTTCGAGGGGCTCACGCTCGAGACGACGCCCGTCTCCGATATCGCGGGCGCCCGCGTGCTCGCGAAGCTCGGTGACTCGGTGACGACCGACCACATCAGCCCTGCCGGATCGATCAAGGCCGATTCTCCTGCGGGCCGCTACCTCACGGAGCACGGCGTCGACCGCAAGGACTTCAACTCCTACGGGTCGCGCCGCGGCAACCACGAGGTCATGATCCGCGGCACGTTCGCGAACATCCGCCTCCGCAACCAGCTGCTGGATGGTGTCGAGGGCGGCTTCACGAGGGACTTCACGAAGCCGGATGCTCCGCAGGCGTTCATCTACGACGCGAGCGAGAACTACCAGGCCGCGTCGACTCCTCTCGTCATCCTCGCCGGCAAGGAGTACGGTTCGGGCTCGAGCCGCGACTGGGCAGCCAAGGGCACGAGCCTGCTGGGCGTGAGCGCCGTGATCGCCGAGAGCTTCGAGCGCATCCACCGGTCGAACCTCATCGGCATGGGTGTGATTCCGCTGCAGTTCCCGGCCGGCGAGACCGCCGAGTCGCTCGGCCTCGACGGCACGGAGGTCCTCGCCATCTCGGGTATCGAGGAGCTCAACGAGGGCCGGACGCCGCGCACGGTTCACGTCGTCGCGACGCCGAGCGAGCACTCCGCGCAGGGCAAGGAGACCGTCGAGTTCGACGCGGTCGTGCGCATCGACACCCCCGGCGAGGCGGACTACTACCGCAACGGCGGCATCCTCCAGTACGTGCTGCGCTCACTCGTGTAGCACCCGCGCACGCGACCCGCCGAGCGTCTCCGCTCGGCGGCGCTGGCGTCGCGCTGAAGGCCCACCGAGCCTTCAGCCATAGCTCCACCGCGCTCGCGTAGAGTGACGTCATGGCACTACTCGAGACCGTTCACGGGCCCCGCGATCTTGACCGTCTGAGCCCCGCCGAGCTCGTCGAGCTTGCGGAGGAGATCCGGCGCTTCCTGGTCGCCGAGGTGTCGAAGACGGGTGGGCATCTGGGCCCGAACCTCGGGGTCGTCGAGCTCACGATCGGCATCCATCGCGTGTTCGACTCGCCGCGCGATGCGATCGTGTGGGACACGGGCCACCAGTCGTACGTGCACAAGCTCCTGACCGGCCGCCAGGACTTCAGCCGGTTGCGCATGAAGGGCGGCCTGGCGGGGTACCCGCAAAGGGCCGAGTCGGAGCACGACATCGTCGAGAGCTCGCACGCCTCGAGCTCGCTGAGCTGGGCCGATGGCATCTCGCGCGCGTTCTCGATGACCGGGCAGGGAGATCGTCACGTCGTCGCGGTCGTGGGCGACGGCTCGCTCACGGGCGGCATGACGTGGGAGGCCCTCAACAACATCTCGGACGACAACATCCGCAACCTCGTGATCGTCGTCAACGACAACGGCCGCTCCTACGCCCCGACGATCGGCGGCATGGCGCGCTTCCTCTCCGACGTGCGCACGCGGCGCTCGTACTACCGCTTCCGCCGCAGCACCGAGCGCGCCTTCGGATACCTCGGCGCTCCCGGGCGTGCCGTCTATCGCGGGGTGCGCGGCGGTCTGCACGGCTTCCTCTCGCGCGTGAGCAACAACGAGTCCCTCTACAGCAACCTCGACATCAAGTACATCGGCCCGGTCGACGGGCACGACCTGGGCGACATGGAGCGCGCTCTGCGCCAGGCCAAGGAGTACGAGGCGCCCGTGATCGTGCACGCGATCACGCAGAAGGGCAAGGGCTATGAGCCCGCCCTCGCCGACGTCGCCGACCAGTTCCACGCCGTGGGGCAGATCGACCCCGAGACGGGGGAGCCCGTGGAGTCGACGAGCAAGCCATCGTGGACTTCCGTCTTCGCGGACGAGATCGTGAGTCTCGCTGACCGCGACCGGCGCATCGTGGGCATCACGGCGGCGATGCTCCGCCCCACGGGTCTGCACAAGCTCGCCGAGAAGCATCCGGACCGCATCATCGACGTCGGCATCGCCGAGCAGCACGCCGTCACCTCCGCCGCGGGTCTCGCCTACGGCGGCATGCACCCCGTCGTCGCGCTCTACGCGACCTTCATCAACCGTGCCTTCGACCAAGTGCTCATGGATGTGGCACTGCACCGCGCGGGGGTCACATTCGTGCTGGATCGCGCGGGCGTGACGGGGCCCGACGGCGCCAGCCACCACGGCATGTGGGACCTCGCGATCCTGCAGGTCGTGCCGGGCATCCGTCTCGCCGCCCCGCGGGATGCGGCGCGCCTGCGCGAGGAGCTCGCCGAAGCGGTCGCCGTCGACGACGCCCCGACCGTGCTGCGTTTCTCGAAGGGATCGGTCGGCACGGAGTTCGAGGCCGTGCGTCGCACGAGCGACGGCGTCGACGTGCTGCGCGAGGCTCCGCACAAGGACGTGCTCATCATCACCGTCGGGCCCATGGCGAAGATGGGTCTCGAGGTTGCCGAGCGCCTCGCCGACCAGGGCATCGGCGCGACCGTCGTGGACCCGCGGTGGGTCGTGCCCGTCGCGCCGAGCATCATCGACTTCGCGCGCGACCACCGCATCGTCGTGAGCATCGAGGACGGCGTGCGCGTGGGCGGCATCGGCACGCGCATCCGGCAGGAGCTGCGCGCGGCCGGGGTGGACACTGCCGTCGACGAGCTGGGGCTGCCGGACGAGTTCCTGGAGCACGCGAGTCGCGACGAGATCCTGGAGCGCGTCGGCCTCTCCTCGCAGGCGATCGCGCGAGACCTCGTCGCCCAGGTGCTCGGCACGCGCATCCCGGTGGCACGCCCGCTGCCGGAGGACGCCTCGATCTCCGTCGACGAGGACGAGCGCTCGCGCTGAGCGGCGCCCGCCCTCCTTACCTCTAGGTGTAGCCGGCTAGGTCGCTGCGCCCCGAGACAGCCCGTCGGCGCTAGCGCACTCCGCGGATCGGCGGGTGGTGGAAGGTGTCTCCGAACGCGCGTTCGGAGGCGCCCACGCGGTCGAGGAACGGCGTGATGCCGCCCATCTGGAACGGCCAGCCCGCGCCGAGGATCATGCACAGATCGATGTCCTCCGGCGCGGCGACGACGTCGTCGTCGAGCATGCGGTGAATCTCGTCGGCGAGGCCGTCCTCGAGTCGCTGCGTGAGCTCCTCGAGCGTCCACGGCGTCGCGTCCTTCGGGCGGTGCTTCGCGACGATCGCGATCGCCTTCTTGTCGATGCCCTTCGCATTGCCTTTGGCGTCCTTCTCGAGCAGTACTCCCGCCTCGGCGAGCTCGTGGAGGGCGCGCGACTCGAAGAAGCGCTCGGGGAACGCGCCGTGGTGCGTGTCGAGCACGTGGGCGCCGACCTTGAGGCCCACGAGGTCGAGCAGCACGAACGGGTCCATGGGCAGCCCGAAGTGGCGCTGCGCCTCGACGACGGTCTCGAAGGGCGTGCCGATCTCGACGGCGTGCATGGCTTCGCCGAGCAGCTTGGCGAGCACGCGGTTCACGACGAAGCCAGGGGAGTCGGCGGTGATGACGGCGTTCTTGCGCAGCTTCGCCGCGACGGCCATCGCGGTCGCGAGGCTCGCGTCGTCGGTGCGCGGCGCATTGACGACCTCGATGAGAGGCATGACCGCCACGGGGTTGAAGAAGTGGAAGCCCACGAGACGCTCGGGGTGCTGCAGCTTCTCGCCGATCCTCTCGACCGAGAGCGAGGAGGTGTTGGTCGCGAGGATCGTCTCGGGGGAGACGATGGCCTCGATCTCCTCGAAGAGATCCTGCTTGATCGTGAGCTCCTCGAAGACGGCCTCGATGACCCAGTCGCAGTCGGCGAAGTCCTTCTTGTCGATCGTGCCCGTGACGAGGGCGCGCAGCCGGTTGGCCTCGTCGGCGTCGATGCGCCCCTTCTGCTCGAGGGTGGAGATCTCCTCGCGAATGTAGTCGAGGCCCTTGTCGACGCGCTCCTGGTCGAGGTCGGTGATGATGACGGGCACCTGCAGCCTGCGCACGAAGAGCAGGGCGAACTGGCTCGCCATGAGACCGGCGCCGAGCACCCCGACCTTGGCGATGGGCTTCGCGAGGTCCTTGTCGGGGGCGCCCGCGGGCTTCTTGGCGCGCTTCTGGACGAGGTTGAAGGCGTAGATCGAGGCGCGGAACTGGTCGCCCGAGACGAGATCGGCGAGGGCCTCGTCCTCGGCCGCGAACCCTGCGGCCTTGTCGGTGTTCTTGGCGGCCTTGAGGAGGTCGAGCGCGACGTACGGCGATCGGGCGACGGTGCCGATGCGCTTCTCGAGCATCGAGCGAGCGATGCCGATCGCGGCATCCCACTTCACCGTGCGCTCGATCTTGCCGGGGGCGTTCTTGCGCTTGACCTTCGTGGCCCCCGTGATGACGCCGTCCGCCCAGCGGATCGAGTCTTCGAGGAAGGTCGCTGGACCGAACATGACGTCCGCCATGCCGAGCTCGAAGGCTTCGGCCGGCTTGAGGGTGCGGTTGTTCTTGAGCGGGTTCTCGACGACGACCTTGAGGGCGTTCTCGATGCCGATGAGGTTGGGCAGCAGCCAGGCGCCTCCCCAGCCGGGGATGATGCCGAGGAAGACCTCGGGCAGGGCGAGAGCCGCCGCGCTCGAGTCGAGTGTGCGGTAGTCGGCGTTGAGCGCGATCTCCACGCCGCCCCCGAGAGCGAGCCCGTTGATGAAGCAGAACGACGGGATGCCCAGCTCGCCGAGCTTGCCGAGCGCATAGTGGCCCAGCTGGGCCATCTGGCGCCCCGCTCCGTGGTTAGGGATGTCGCCGACCTTCGACAGGTCGGCGCCCGCAGCGAGGATGAAGGGCTTGCCCGTGATCGCGAGGCCCTGAATCTCGCCGGCGGCGCCGCGCGCCTTCTGCTCGTCGAGCACGCGGGCGAGCTCGAGGAGGCCCTGCGGCCCGAGCGTGCTGGGGCGCGTGTGGTCGCGCCCGTTGTCGAGAGTCACGAGGGCGAGGGTGCCGCCGCTGGGCAGCGCCACGTCGTGCACGTAGGAGTGCGTGACGACCTCGTCGTCGCTCAAGGCGAGGAGCTCGGTGAACTGGTCGGCGGAGTACTGGCTGGTCGCGAGTGCAGACGGAGTCACTTCTTCTTCTTTCCGGTGTAGTGCGGGTTCTCCCAGATGACGGTGCCGCCCTGGCCGAGGCCGACGCACATGGCCGTGAGGCCGTACCGCACCTCGGGGTGCTCCTCGAACTGGCGAGCGAGCTGGATCATGAGGCGCACGCCGGAGCTGGCGAGGGGGTGCCCGAAGGCAATGGCGCCGCCCCAGGGGTTGACGCGCGGGTCCTCGTCGTCGACGCCGAAGTGGTCGAGGAAGCTCAGCACCTGGACGGCGAAAGCCTCATTGAGCTCGAAGAGCCCGATGTCGTCGATCGACAGCCCCGCCTTGGCGAGCGCCTTCTCGGTGGAGGGGATGGGCCCGATGCCCATGACTTCGGGCGCGACGCCGGCGAAGGCGAAGCTCACGAGTCGCATCTTCGTCGTGAGACCGAGTTCCTTCGCAGCATCGGCACTGGCGAGCATGCTCACCGTGGCGCCGTCCGTGAGCGGCGAGGCGTTGCCCGCGGTCACACGACCGTGCGGGCGGAAGGGCGTCTTGAGCCCCGCGAGCCCCTCCATGGTCGTCTCGGGCCGCAGGCCTTCGTCCATGGTCGCGAGACCGTAGCCGCTCTCGCTGCGGAGGGCGATGGGAATGAGATCCGGCTGGATCTTGCCCGCCTCGTAGGCGGCCGCCACCTTCTGCTGGCTGCGCATCCCGTAGCGGTCGGAGCGCTCCTTGGTGAGGGAGGGGAAGCGGTCGTGCAGGCGCTCGGCGGTGATGCCCATGTTGAGAGCATCGGCGCTCACGAGCTTCTCGGCGAGGAAGCGCGGGTTCGGGTCGGCGCCCAGCCCCATCGGGTGGCGCCCCATGTGCTCGACACCGCCCGCGATCGCGACGTCGTAGGCGCCGAAGGCGATGCCGCCCGCGGTCGTCGTGACGGAGGTCATCGCCCCCGCGCACATGCGGTCGATGGCGAAGCCGGGAACGGAGAGCGGCAGCCCCGCAAGGATCGCGGCCGTGCGACCGAGGGTCAGGCCCTGGTCGCCCTGCTGCGTCGTCGCGGCGATCGCCACGTCGTCGACGCGCTCCTTCGGCAGGGAGGGGTTGCGCTCGAGCAGCCCGATCATCGCCTTGACGATGAGGTCGTCCGCTCGGGTGCCCCAGTACATTCCCTTCTCGCCCGCGCGACCGAACGGGGTGCGCACCCCGTCCACGAATACAACGTCGGCTCGCTTGGCCACAGTGCCTCCCAGTGCGATGGTGGTGCTCGATCGAATGTCTGCGCCCAGCCTAGGGAGAGCGGCTGGGGGCGCTCACATCGCCTGCGTCTTCCTACGAATCCTCCGCGGGCGCCTCGGCGAGGGCTTGGTGGGCATCGACAAAGGCTTGGGCGATCGACTGTGCAGTCGCGGCAATCTGCCACGGCCGTGCGCCGAGCTCCGCGAGCCGATCGGCAAGCGCCTGCTCTCCCGCGTCGCCGGGCGGCGACCAGGCCAGGCGGCGCACGTGGTCGGGCGTGAGGAGGTTCTCGAGGGGCAACTGGTACTCCTCGGCGACGGAGGTGAGCGCCAGCCGCGCGGCCTTGAGCCGGGCATCCGCCTCGGGGTTCCGGTCGCTCCACGCGCGAGGCGGGGGCAGCGAGTCGTCTCGCACGCGCAGGGCGGGCAGATCGTCGGTCGCCAAGCCTGCCGCGATCGCGGCCCACCAGCGATCGAGCTGCGAGCGGCTCGCTCGCCCATGGAAGCCCGAGAGGCTCGCGAGCTCGCCCTTCGAGGCGAGGGTCGCCTTCGCCGCCGTCACGATCGAGGAGTCCGGCAGCAGCCGACCCGGCGCGGTGTCGACCTCCTGCGCGTACTCGTCGCGTGCGCGCCAGAGCTCCCGAGCGACCGCGAGCCCGCGTTGACCGCGCACCGAGTGCAGACCGGACAGGCGGCGCCAGGGCTCGGCGCGCGGCTCCGGGGCCTCGCGTTCCAGAACAGCCGTGAACTCCTCCTGCGCGAGCACCATCTTGCCCTGCTCGGCGAGGCGCGTCTCGATGACGTCGCGCACGTCGAGCAGAAGCTCGACGTCGAGCGCTGCGTAGGTGAGCCATGAGGCGGGCAGGGGACGCGTGGACCAGTCGGCGGCCGAGTGCTCCTTCGCCAGGTGCAACCCGAGAGTCTCCTCGACGATCGCGCCGAGCCCCACACGCGGGTACCCCGCGAGGCGGGCGCCCAGCTCGGTGTCGAAGATCTCGTACGGCTCGAGCCCGAGCTCGCGCAGGCAGGGGAGGTCCTGGCTCGCGGCGTGCAGCACCCACTCCTCGTGGCCGATCGCGTCCTGCAGCTCGGCGAAGGAGCCGACCGCGGGCGGGTCGAAGAGCATGACCTCGGTGCCGCGCCGGAAGACCTGGATGAGGTACGCGCGCTGCGAGTAGCGGAAACCGCTCGCGCGTTCCGCATCGACGGCGACCGGGCCCGAGGCCGCGCGCAGCTGCTCGACGGCGGCGAGGTAGTCCTCGCGAGTATCGATGACGCGAGGGCTCGACGCGGGAGTCGCACGCGGCAGTGGCACGGCTTCCTGCTCGAGTGGAGCGTCCTCCTGCTCAGTCACGCGATGCCCGTCTCGGCGGCAGCACCGCCACACCCTCGGGTGCAGGCGGGTAGCCCGCGACCATGCACAGCAGCTCGGCCCACCCTTCGACGTGCGGCCGCAGATCCGTGTCCAGCGGGCTCCAGCTCGCGCGCAACTCGAGCTGCGCGCCGCTGCCCTGCTCGGCGAGCTCGCCATAGCCGGTCGAGAGCACCTTCGTCGCCGTGCCGCTGATGGCGGTGTAGGCGGCGCCGCGAGCGCTCAGCGCGTCCACGAGCCACGACCACGCGACATCGGCTACGAACGGGTCGAGGCCGATCTCGGTCTCCAGGGGAGCCTGCGCGAAGGCGACGACCCGCACCGGCCCGCCCCAGCCCTCCGGTTCCTCCGGGTCGTACAGAATCACGATGCGCCCGGTGCCGAGGTCTGAATCATCAGCGTGCCGGGCCGGATTCACGTCGGCCGCGAAGGCGATCGCGTAGGGCGCGAGACCCGTCGGTGCGGGAATGTCGCGCACATCGAGCTCGTCGCGCAGCGAGGACCGGTCGATCGAGGCGACGAGCGAGTCGAAGACCGCTCCCGGCGTCGGAGCGGAAGTCGTGGCGGGAGGCACGAGTGCAGACTAGGCGCTCTTGCTAGGTTGACGGCGTGAGACTCGCCGTTCTGCCGTGCCGCGCCGCCCCCACTCCGATCGTGGAGGAACGCTGATGGCGAGGCTGCGGGGATCGTGGGCACGGGCATCCCTCGCGATCGCCGCCGCCGGTCTCGTCGTCACGGGCGCCGCCGCAATCGCCCTCGCGGTCTCCGTGGCCCGCCGCGTCGTGACGCCTCCGACCGTGCGCGAGGAGGACGTGCGCATCCTCGCGGTGGACGAGCGGGCGGGGACGGTGACCCTCGCGCCGACGCCCGAGACGGTCGTGCCGGGTCGCTACGGCATGTGGTTCTCGCGCGATGCCGGCTATCTGCGTGTCGGCACGGTGCTGAGCGCGGATGATCGCGAGGTCGTCCGTCGGCTCGAGGCTGTCGTGCACGGCACACTCGGAGGGGCGACACGAGGGCGCTGGAGCGGCTGGTACTACCTGCGCCCGGATGAGCTCGGTCTGCCCTTCACGGAGGTGTCCGTGCCGACCGACCTCGGCCCGGCGCCTGCGTGGTGCTTTCTCGGGGCTGCCGCGGAGGGGCCGGTTGCGGGTGATTCCCGCTGGGTGATCCAGATGCACGGGCGCGGGGTCACGCGCTCGGAAGCGCTGCGCGCCGTGCCGGTCTTCCACGAGCTCGGCTTCACGAGCCTCCTCATCAGCTATCGCAACGATGGCGAAGCGCCCGCGAGCGATGATGGTCGCTACTCTCTCGGCGACGCCGAGTGGCGCGATCTCGAGGCCGCCGTGCGGTTCGCCCGCGAGCAGGGTGCGCAGCGCATCCTCGTCATGGGGTGGTCGATGGGGGGCGCCTCGACGCTGCAGTTCATCACACGATCGGAGCTGTCGAGCGCGGTCGAGGGGATCATCCTCGAATCGCCCGTGGTCGACTGGATCCGCGTGCTGCACGCGCAGGCGGCGCAGCAGGGCCTTCCCGACCCCGTGCGTTCCGTCGCGCTCGGCGTGCTCGGCAGCGAGTGGGCTTCCGGCTGGGCGGGACGATCGGAGCCGATCGACTTCGACCGGCTCGACCTCGTGGAGCGCGCGAGCGAGCTGCGCACTCCGACGCTCATCCTGCACAGCGACGGCGACACGTTCGTGCCGATCGACGGCAGCCTCGCCCTCGCCCGCGCGCGGCCCGACATCGTGCGCCTCGAACGGTTCATCATGGCGCGGCACACGCGCCTGTGGAACTACGATTCTCGGCGGTGGGAGCGCGCCATCCGCACGTGGGTCAGCTCTCTGGGCTGAGCCCCCATCGACCGTAGAGCACGCCGGCCTCGTCGACGAGGAGGAGGCGGGGCGTCGCGCGCAGGGTGACGGCGGCATCGATGATCGGGATGCCCGTGCCCGCGATCCTCGGAACGACCGTGAGGCACAGCTCGTCCACGAGCTGCGCGGCCAGCAGGCTCGAGCCGAGCGCGGGTCCGCCCTCCGCGACGATGCGGTGCAGGCCGCGCTCGCGCAGCGCGGCGAGCACAGAACCGAGGGGGAGCGGGCCTTCGTTGCCCCCGTCGAGGACGAGCACGTCGTGAGGAGTCGCGGCGAGAGTGCGGCGCACGCGCTCTGCGCCGCGCGGGGTCGTGACCACGAGCACGTCGGCCCGCTGCGCGTCCTCGCGCGTGGTGGTCGAGTCGAAGCCGTGGCCGGTCAGGTCGCCGCTCCCGCTGAGCACGACGAGGGGAGTGCGACGGGGGCGGCCGAGGGACTCGGTGCGCACCGTGCTCGCTCCGACGAGCACGGCATCCGCGCTCTGACGGATCACGCCGAGGATCATGCGATCGGTGCGCGTCGTGAGCGTCTCGGAGGTGCCGTCGCTGCCGGCCGCGCGACCGTCGAGGGTCGTCACGAGGTTCAGGCGCAGGGACGCGCCCGGGACAGGCTCGTACTCGTCGAGCAGGGCCTGGCGTGCGCCGGGAGCATCCGGGTCGACGCTCGCTCCCGGGGGCAGGACGCGCTGCAGGCTCACGCCGCGGACTTCTCGCGCACCTGGCGCTGAATGCGCCCGAGCATGCCCGTCATGCCGCGCAGCCGCAGCGGGCTCACGGCCGAGGTCAGGCCGATGTCGAAGGCGAAGTCGGCGGGGACGGCGAGCACGGCGTCGACCGAGAGTCCGCTGAGACCCTGCACGAGGATCGAGGCGAAGCCGCGCGTCGTCGGAGACTCCGCGGGCGCCGTCGCGTGCACATGCACCGTGCCGTCACGCACGTCGACCAGGAGGAAGACGGGCGATTGGCACTCTTCGACGCGCTCGAAGAGATCCGTGCGGTCGCGGTGCTCGGGCGGTAACTCGGGCAGCTCGTTCGAGAACTCGAGCAGAAGCTGCAGGCGGTCTTTCTCGCCGAGGGCGTGAAAGTCGTCACGGATCTCGGCGAGGGGGTCGGGAAGTGCGGTGCTCACGACTCCACGCTATCGGGCGGGCAGCTCGCCGGGCTCGGCGCCGGTCGTGATGGGCACACGCACGGCGCTGCCCCACTCGGTCCACGAGCCGTCGTAGTTGCGCACGCGCGGCACGCCCAGCAGGTGGGTGAGCACGAACCACGTGTGGCTCGATCGCTCGCCGATGCGGCAGTACGCGATGACGTCCTCCGCCTCGCCGATCGCCGCCTCGTCGCGGTAGATCGCGGCGAGCTCCTCAGCCGAGCGGAAGGTTCCATCCTCTGCAGCGGCACGAGCCCACGGCACGCTGCGGGCGGTAGGGATGTGGCCGCCGCGCAGGGCTCCCTCGTCGGGGTAGGCGGGCATGTGTGTGCGCTCTCCGCTGTACTCCTCGGGCGAGCGCACGTCGATGAGGGGCTTGCCGAGGTGGGCGAGCACGTCGTCTTTGAAGGCGCGGATCTCGTCGTCATGGCGCTCGACGACGGGGTAGTCGGTCGGCGCGGGGGAAGGGTGCTCGGTGGTGAGGGCGCGGTCCTCGGCGATCCACCGGTCGCGTCCACCATCGAGCAGGCGCACGTCCTTGTGCCCGAAGAGGGTGAAGACCCACAGCGCGTACGCGGCCCACCAGTTGCTCTTGTCGCCGTAGACGACGATCGTCGATTCGCGATCGATGCCCTTGGCGCTCATGAGGCGGGCGAAACCGGCACCGTCGATGTAGTCGCGCACGACGGGATCGTTGAGCTCGGTGTGCCAGTCGACCTTGACCGCCCCGGGGATGTGCCCGGTCTCGTAGAGAAGGACGTCCTCATCGCACTCGACGATCACGAGACCCGGAGTGCGGAGGTTCTGCTCGAGCCACTCGGTCGTGACGAGCCTCTCGGGGTGGGCGTACGACTGGAGCTTGGCGTCGGGGTCGATGGGAGCGGTCATGGGAGCCTCTCGAGTGGGTGGTACCGGTGTGCGGGGCGACGGAGGGCCGTCGCCAGGACGGTAAACTGAGGTACACCGCCCACCGACGAATCTACGCACTCCGACTGGGCGTCGCCCGCAGGGTCAGCCATCAGTCAGGCATCGGAGTGCGACACCCAGGGGTAGTGGCGGAATGAACGCGGAGAACACCACGGCGAGCACCACGCGGCTCGTCGACCGTCACCCCGGCATGACCGCCTCCGAACTCGTGGAGCATCTCGTGCCGCCGCGTCAGTTCGCCGCGGCGAGCTTCGACAACTACATTCCCGACGATCGCTACCCCTCGCAGGCGGCCGCGGTGGAGACGATGCGCGCCTTCGCTCAGGGAGGCGGCTCCACTCGCGGCGGTGGGCTCTTTCGCCGCCGCGCAGCCGAGCCCGTGGAGCGTCCCGGCGTCTACCTCGACGGCGGCTTCGGGGTCGGTAAGACCCACCTGCTCGCCGCGCTCTGGCACGCGACGACGGGGCGCACGTTCTTCGGCACCTTCATCGAGTACACGGCAATCGTGGGGGCGCTCGGTTATCGCGAGGCGGTCGCGCACTTCCGCGGCGCAGCGCTCATCGCGATCGACGAGTTCGAGCTGGACGACCCGGGCGACACGATGGTGATGTCACGCCTGCTCGGCGAGCTCGTGGCGAGCGGCACGCGCATCGCGGCGACCTCCAACACTCCGCCGCACGCGCTCGGCGAGGGTCGCTTCGCGGCGCAGGACTTCCTGCGCGAGATCCACGCTCTCGCCGATCGCTTCACGACCGTGCGCATCGACGGCGAGGACTACCGCAAGCGCGACATCGAGGGGCATGCCGTGACGCTCGATGACGACGCCTTGCGCTCGCGCGTGGACGCGCACGGCGGCACCGTGACAGTGGACCCGTTCGCCGACATCCTGCGCCATCTGTCGACCGTCCACCCGAGCCGCTACATCGGGCTCATCCGCGATGTGGATGCCGTGGCGATGACGGAGGTCGCCGAGCTGCGCTCCCAGACCGACGCGCTGCGGCTCGTGGCCTTCGTCGATCGCCTGTACGACGCCCAGATCCCGATCTTCGCGACGGGGGTGCCTCTCGACCAGGTGTTCCCCGACGACATGCTCGCGGGCGGGTACCGCAAGAAGTACCTGCGCGCCACCTCCCGCATGATCGCGCTCACCTCGGCCTGACCGGCCCCTGCGACATCCCCTTCCGACGCCCGAGCGCGTCCTCCCGACACCGTGACGACGAAAGCGACCATGACGACTCACTCCTCGCCGACGACCCCGCCCGCCCCGCTCTCGCCGGGGGAGGAGCGCTACCGCGAATCCCTGTGGATCGAGAGGATCCTCAGCAGGGAGACGGTCGGCGGCGTGCTGCTGCTGGCCGCTACGGTGCTCGCGCTCATCGTGGCGAACTCGCCGATCGCCGGCGACTACTTCGGCTTCCGCAGCACCTACCTGCAGGTGAGCTTCGGCGACCTGTTCTGGGAGATCTCGGTCGGCAAGATCGCCGCAGACGGCCTGCTCGCGATCTTCTTCTTCCTGGCCGGCCTCGAGCTCAAGCGAGAGTTCGTCGCAGGCGAGCTGCGCGACCCGCGCAAGGCGCTCGTGCCCGTTGTCGCGGCCGTCGGCGGCGTCGTCGTGCCCGCGGTGATCTTCTGGGTCATCGCGCGCAATGAAGGGCCGGAGATCCTGCGCGGCTGGGCGATCCCCGTTGCGACCGACATCGCCTTCGCTCTCGCGGTGCTCGCGGTCGTCGGCACCGCACTGCCGATGGCGCTGCGCACCTTCCTGCTGACCCTCGCGGTCGTCGACGATCTGCTCGCGATCGGCATCATCGCGTTCTTCTACACCGACGACCTCGCGCCGTGGTACCTCGTCGGGTCGTTCGCGATGCTCGCGGTCTACGGCCTGCTCGCGCAGCGCTATCAGGAGTTCTTCCACTTGCGCGCGGCGGCGGCATGGCTCATCCTCCTCCCGATCGGCGTCATCGTCTGGTTCCTGATGTTCTCGTCCGGCGTGCACGCGACGGTCGCCGGCGTGCTTCTCGCGTTCACGGTGCCGGTGCGCCGCAAGGGAGGGGACGAGGATGGCCTCGGCCCGCGCACGGGCCTCGCCGAGATCTTCGAGCACCGGTATCGCCCGCTGAGCGCGGGTGTCGCCGTCCCGGTCTTCGCGTTCTTCTCGGCAGGAGTCGCGGTCGGAGGGTGGGACGGGTTCGTCGGCGCGATCACGAGTCCGCTCGCGATCGGCATCATCGTCGGTCTCGTGGTCGGCAAGACGGTGGGGATCACTCTCGCGACGTGGCTCGTGACGCGCCTGCCGGGCTTCTCCCTGCCTCGGGGCATCCAGTGGGTCGATCTGCTGGGGCTCTCGCTCCTCGCCGGCATGGGCTTCACGGTGTCCCTCCTCATCAGCGAGCTCGCCTTCGAGCAGGGCAGCCCCTTGGACGATGTCGGCAAGGTGGGCATCCTCATCGGGTCGCTCATCGCCGCCGCCCTTGCCGCTGTGCTGCTCGGCAGCCGCAATCGGCGCTACCGCCGCCAGCTGGTGCAGGAGCAGATCGATGCCGACGGAGACGGCGTACCCGACGTCCACCAGAAAGACTCGGCGATGTCATAGCCGCGCATCGGCGGCACGAAACGCGATGTTTACCTGCGGGCCGCGCGCGTAACACTGGTGAAACAATCCGACACCCCTGCTGAAACCTCTTCGCTCGACACTGGGGTTCGTGACCGCGGTGGACCCCCTGCCGCACGGGTCCGCATAGCCCGACGGTCACGTCCCACGTTCCACTACGAGAGGTAACAATTCGATGGATACCGGCGAACTCGCTTGGGCCATTACGGCCAGCGCCATGGTGCTCTTGATGACACCTGGCGTCGCTTTCTTCTACGGCGGTCTGGTCAAGGCCAAGAGCGTCGTGAGCATGATGATGATGAGCTTCGGCGCCATGGGACTCATCAGCGTCCTGTGGATCCTGTACGGCTTCAACATGTCCGCCGTCGGCGGCCCGACCGAGCTGTTCGGGAACCCGTTCTCGGACTTCGGTCTCATGGGTCTCACGGGAGACAACGAGGGCCTCGTCGGTGCGACGTTCGGCGCGACCTTCGCGATCATCACCGTGGCGCTCATCTCGGGCGCCATCGCGGACCGTGCCAAGTTCGGCGCGTGGATGATCTTCGCCGGTCTCTGGGCGACGCTCGTCTACTTCCCGGTCGCCGCATGGGTCTGGGGCGGAGGCTGGATCCTCAACCTCGGTGACACCCTCGGCCTGCCCGGCGTCATCGACTACGCCGGTGGTACCGCTGTGCACATCAACGCGGGTGCTGCCGCTCTCGCCCTGGCGCTCGTCCTCGGCAAGCGCGTCGTGTTCGAGAAGGGTGCGCACAAGCCGCACAACGTGCCGCTCGTCCTCCTGGGCGCTTCGCTGCTCTGGTTCGGCTGGTTCGGCTTCAACGCCGGTGCCGAGTTCCTCAACGACATGGCCCTCGTCGGCCTCATCGTCACCAACACGCTCGGCGCGACCGCCGCGGCGATCCTCGGTTGGCTCGTCGTCGAGAAGCTCAAGGACGGCAAGGCCACGTCGGTCGGTGCCGGCTCCGGTGCCATCGCGGGTCTCGTCGCGATCACCCCCGCGTGCGCCAACCTCGCGCCGGGCTGGGCCCTGCTGCTGGGTGTCGTCGCAGGTGTGCTCTGCGCCCTTGCGGTCGAGCTGAAGTTCAAGCTCGGCTTCGATGACTCGCTCGACGTCGTCGGCATCCACCTCGTGGGTGGCGTGATCGGTACCCTCTACCTCGGCTTCTTCGCGATCGACACCGGTCTGTTCACCGGTGGCGACCTCGGCCAGCTCGCGGTGCAGGCGATCGCCGCCTTCGGAGTTCTCATCTACTCGTTCGTGGTCGCCTACATCCTGGGCTTCGCGATCGAGAAGACGATCGGGTTCCGCGTCAAGAACGAGGACGAGGTCGCTGGCGTCGACACCATCGTTCACGGTGAGTCGGGCTACGCGATCGTCAACGACTGACGCTGACGCTCATTCGACGGGGCGCTACTCTCGCAAGGGAGTGGCGCCCCGTTGGCGTCGCCCAGGGTGCATCGGAGCCGGGAGCGAGGTAACGCGAGCATGAGCGACCCGGTTCTGCAGCTCGCCTGCGCGGCGCTCGTGCTATTCGTGCCCGTGGGCGTGCAGCAGGGGCTGCGGCCGAGCGCGACGCCGCGCATCCTCATCATCGCTGCTGTGAGCCTGGTGGCCGCCGTCGCCTCGCTCGTGGCCGATGTCGCGGTCGGTCTCGGCGTCGACGTCGCCGCCTCCGTGCTCGACGCCAGCTTCGCGGGCGCGATCGCCGCCACGGTGGCCCTCGTCGTCGCTCAACGTCTCGGAACTGCCGGGGGAGCGGTATTCGGGCTGTCATGGTCGCTGGTGGTGTTCCAGCCTGTCGCCGCGGCGGTGCTCGATGGAGTTCCCTCCCTCGTGCAGGTCGCCTTCGGTGCGATCGACTACGGCGGCGTGCTCGCGAGTCACGTCGCTGCGGGCTCCGCCCTCTTGGCGCTCTCGCTGCTCCCGGTCGCTCGACCGCGCGACCGCGCGCACCAGGCGGAGAGCGCGGTGCGCGTCATAGAGCGCGTCTCGTGGGGGCGGGGGGTCATGGGCGCGAGCCTCGTCATCGCGGGCGGTGCCGCGTGGCTTCTCGGCGTCGATCGGGTGCTGACCGTCGCGAGCGGCAGGACTCTCGTCAACGCGCTCGCCGGCATGGCGCTCGCGGCGCTCCTCTGGATCGTCGTCGAGAAGATCGCTGTCGACCGGGTTGCGCCGGAAGGCCTCATCGCAGGGTCTCTCCTCGGATGGGGAGCGATCGGCGCAGGCGTGCCGTACCTGTCGCCGCTCGCGCTGATCGCCGCGGTTGCAGGCGGCACGGCAGCCGCCGTGGGCGCTGTGGCGCAGGCGCGTGCTCGCGGCGCAGGAGTGCTGCGGTGGGGCTCGGGAAGCATGCTCGTGGCCGTCGCCGTGGGCAGCATCGTGATGACGCTCCTCGCCGACCGATTCGGCCTCGCAGAGATGGCGACGATCACCTTCACCGTCGAGCAGCTCACCGCGACCATCGTCGTCGCCGTCGTGGCCGGAACGGGCGGAATCGTCTGCGGCCTGCTCGCCTGGGGAGTGTCTCGGTGGGCGATACCAGACTCGAACTGATGACCTCTTCCGTGTGAAGGAAGCGCGCTACCAACTGCGCCAATCGCCCGCGGCCTCCATCCTGCCATATCCCGGACACCGTGATGGTGCGGTGCGCACGGTGCACGACACGGCACCGCGCACCGGTTTGGTCATCGTCGAACGGTTGGGCTAGAGTTTCGATGCGGCCAGCAGAAACGGTCGCGAATGCGGATGTGGCGCAGTGGTAGCGCATCACCTTGCCAAGGTGAGGGTCGCGAGTTCGAATCTCGTCATCCGCTCGAGTGACACCCTCCCGGTAACGGGGAGTCACCCACGGTGGCGTGGCCGAGAGGCGAGGCAGCGGCCTGCAAAGCCGTATACACGGGTTCGAATCCCGTCGCCACCTCGCAAGTTACCGACCGGGCTCCCGCGGCCCTGACAGCGGGCGATTGGCGCAGCGGTAGCGCGCTTCCCTGACACGGAAGAGGTCACTGGTTCGATCCCAGTATCGCCCACCACGAGGTACTGTCTCGAGGCTCGTTCCGCTCCGTGACCAGTTGTGGGGCGAGCGCGCGAGAGGCAAGCGCGCTAGCCTGGCGGAATGACTCCGGGGGGAGGCGTCCGAGAGGCTCGGACTGCCGATAGCGACGCTTTTGCAGACCTTCTTCTGAGAGCCCGCCTCGTCACTCCCGAGACTCTTGCCTATGCGCGTCAGGTGAAGGACCGCACGGGAGCGCACATCGACCAGGTGCTCATCAGCGAAGGCCTGCTCGACAGCGAATCGCTTCTGCTCGCCGAGGCACAGGCGTGGGGCATCCACCCGATCGACCTCGAAGCGGTCAGCTTCGACGATGCGCTCGTGCGACGATTCCCCGGCCAGACGTATCTCACCGAGAACTGGCTGCCCATCCGGAAGCTCGCCAACGGCACGATCATCGTCGCGACGGCACGCGGGATCGCGCCCCACCGGGTGGAGCGCGTGCGAGCTCTCCTGGGCGGCGCGCAGGTGCAGTTCGTCGCCACCACCTCGTGGGGCATCAAGAACGCGTGCCTGCGGCTGTTCCGTGCCGAGATCGCCGAGGAGGCCGCTAACGAGCTGTGGCGCCAGAACCCCGCGATGTCGGCCCGCGTGACCTTCAGCCGCGGGCAGAAGGTGGGCGGCGCCCTCGCCGCCGTCGGTCTCATCGTGCTGGCCGTCTTCTGGCCGGTGCAGGTCATCATCGGCGTCATCGCAGCGGCGAGCCTCGTCTTCCTCGCCGGCACGAGCTTCAAGTTCATCGTCGCCATGCGCGGCGCCCGCTACGACGTCGTCGAGCGCGTCAGCAGGCGCCAGGTCGCTGAGCTGGACGACCGCAACCTGCCGCGCTACACAGTGCTCGTTCCCGTGTTCCGCGAGGCCAACATCGTCGGCCAGCTCATCAAGAACCTCGGCGGCATCGACTACCCGACCGAGAAGCTCGAAGTGCTCATCCTCATCGAGGAGGAGGACCACGAGACGCGGGATGCTGTGCTCGCCTCGGCGCCGCCCGCCCACTTCCGCATCATCACGATTCCGAAGGGCCACCCGCAGACGAAGCCGCGTGCTTGCAATGTGGGCCTGTACTTCGCGACGGGCGACTTCCTCGTCATCTACGACGCCGAAGACACTCCCGAGCCCGACCAGCTCAAGAAGGCCGTCGTCGCCTTCCGGCGCGGCGGCGACGCGACGGTGTGCGTGCAGGCGTCGCTCAACTACTTCAACGACAGCGAGAACGTGCTCACGCGCATGTTCACGCTCGAGTACAGCTACTGGTTCGACTACATGCTCGCGGGGCTCGACTACGGCGACCTGCCGATTCCGCTCGGGGGCACGTCGAACCACTTCCGCACAGATGCGCTCATCGAGCTCGGCGGGTGGGACCCGTACAACGTGACGGAGGACGCCGACCTGGGCATCCGCGCGAGCGCCCTCGGCTACCGCGTGGGCGTCATCAACTCGACGACCATGGAGGAGGCCAATACCTCCATCCCGAACTTCATCCGGCAGCGTTCGCGATGGATCAAGGGGTACATGCAGACCTCGCTCGTGCATGCGCGCCAGCCCATCGCCCTGCTGCGGCAGATCGGCGTGCGCCGCTTCTTCGCCTTCGTTCTGCTCATCGCGGGTACGCCGTTGACCTTCCTCGGCGTGATCCCGTTCTACGTCGTCACCGCCATCACCGTGATCGCGCCCCTCGACGTCGTCGAGCAGTTCTTCCCCGTCTGGCTGCTGTGGATCACGCTGCTCAACTTCGTGATCGGCAACGTCGTGATGATCTACCTGTCGATGATGGGGCCGTACAAGAGGGGGACCTTCCACCTCGTGCTGTGGGCGCTCCTCAACCCCCTGTACTGGGTGCTGCACTCCATCGCGGCGTACAAGGCTCTCTGGCAGCTGCTCACCAACCCCCACTACTGGGAGAAGACCGAGCACGGATTGACGACGCATGTCCACGATGACTGACCCAGGGCTGCGGGAGCGCGATCGTCGACGACGGCGCGCTCCGCGCACCCGCCTCGACCAGTTTCCGCGTGACCCGATCGCCCGCTGGTCGCTGCGCATCGTTCTCATGCTGCCCGTGCTCGCGGTCGTGCTGCTCTCGGCCTCGACGCCCGCTGTCGAGAGCACTCCCAACCAGTCGCTCGTGGCTGCGCTCGCCCAGATCGACTGGACGCGCGGAGACGGGCAGTGGCTCGCGCTCCTGTACCCCCACGTGTCGATCCTCATCGCCGCCGCGAATCCGTTCGGGATGCTCGGGCTCGGCGTCGTCGGGGCGGTGGCCAGCGGATTCTTGCTCCAGAAGGTCGCTGAGATCATCGCGCAACGTGCGATCCCGCTCTCGACCGGCATCATCCTCACGCTCGCGCTCGCGGCGAACCCGCTCTACTTCTACTTTGCGAGCGAGAACCTGCCGGGCTTCCTCGCCTTCACCTTCTTCGGCCTCGCCATGGCCGACCTCGTGCGCTTCGTCAACTGGGGCAGCACCGAATCGGGCTTCCGCGCGGGTCTGCTCCTCATGCTCTCGGCGTTCTCCGACCCGACGGGAATCCTCTTCGCCCTCGTCGCTATCCTCGCCTCACCGTTCCTCCGGCACGGCCGCACAGCCGCGCCTGGGCTTCGCGCGGCGAACATGCTCGTCATCGGGTTCCCCACGGCCGGGGCGTTCACCACGATCGTGCTGCTCAACCTGGCGTTCTTCGCGTCACCCTGGCCCGGTGGTGCGAGCACGAGCATCGGCGCGTATCCCGTGCTTCTCGCCGACCTCATCGCCCTCTACACGACGCCCACCGGCTGGCTGCTCGCGGCGGCCGTCGTCAGCGCGTGGCTCGTCGCGATCGCCGTGCGAAGGCCGCTCACGATTCCGGCCTCGGCGCTCGTTTTCGTGCTCATCAACGCCGCGCTGCTCCTCGGCATGATCCACCCCGGCGCGGCGGGAGTCACTTTCCTCCTGCTGACGCTGCTGGCGATCACGATCATCCCGGCCGCGAAGAGCACCCTCTCCAACGTGCTCGTCGACCTCATCGCCGTGCTGCAGATCGGCATCGCGTGGGCTGCGGCGCTCGATCGCGCGATCGTGCAGGAGTGGATGGTCAGCATCGCGCAGGCACTGCTTCCGTTCTTCGGCTGAGCACCCGGAGGCGTCCAGGAGCACCCGCGCGCCGCCGATAGAGTTGGGCGGTAGTCGACAGCGAGAGGACCACCGTGGCAGAGACCGTCGAGATCGTCGTGACCGAAACCGGAGACGGGTTCGGGGTCTTCACCGATCGGGCGATCGTCGCCATGCGCGTGAACGGCGAGCTGCGCGACCTGGCACACCGTCTCGAGCCCGGCGATCGCGTGAGCGCCGTCGCGATCGACTCGCCCGACGGGCTCGACATCCTGCGCCACTCGACCGCTCACGTGCTCGCGCAGGCGGTGCAGTCGCTCCATCCGCAGGCGACGCTCGGCATCGGGCCGCCCGTGACCGACGGCTTCTACTACGACTTCGGTGTCGACTCTCCCTTCACGGTGGACGACTTCGGTCCGCTCCAGAAGGCCATGGAGCGCATCATCCGCCAGGGCCAGCGCTTCCAGCGCCGCGTCGTGACCGAGACTGAGGCGCGCGCGGAGCTCGCCGACGAGCCGTACAAGCTCGAGCTCATCGGCCTCAAGGGAGGCGTGGGCGACTCGAGCGACGGGGAGAGCGTCGAGGTCGGCGGGGCAGAGCTCACGATCTACGACAACGTCGACGCCAAGACCGGCGAGGTGTACTGGAAGGATCTCTGCCGCGGCCCGCACCTGCCGAGCACGCGCATGATCGGCAACGGGTGGGCGCTCACGCGCGTCGCTGCGGCCTACTGGCGGGGCAGCGAGAAGAATCCGCAGCTGCAGCGCATCTACGGCACGGCGTGGGCGTCGAAGGATGCCCTGCGCGAGCACCAGTCCCGCCTCGAGGAGGCCGCCAAGCGCGACCACCGCAAGCTCGGTGCCGAGCTGGACCTGTTCTCGTTCCCGACCGAGATCGGGTCGGGGATGTCGGTGTGGCACCCCCGCGGGGGCATCGTGCGCCTCGAGATGGAGCAGCACGCCATGCGCCGCAACCGCGAGGCCGGCTACAGCTACGTCTACACCCCTCACATCACCAAGAGCGCTCTCTTCGAGCAGTCGGGGCACCTCACCAACTACGCCGACAGCATGTTCCCGCCCATGACGCTCGACGTCGTGCACGACGAGGCGGGCGAGGTGGTCTCACCCGGGCAGGACTACTACCTCAAGCCCATGAACTGCCCATTCCACATCCTCATCTACCGCGAGCGGCCGCGCAGCTATCGCGAGCTGCCACTTCGGTACAGCGAGTTCGGCGCCGTCTACCGCAACGAGCACTCGGGCGCTCTGCACGGGCTCACGCGGGTGCGCGGCCTCACGATGGACGACGCCCACCTGTTCGTGCGCCCCGACCAGCTCGAGGCGGAAGTCGCCAGCACGCTCGAGCTCGTGCTCAGCATGCTGCGCGATTTCGGCCTCACCGACTTCTATCTCGAGCTCTCCACGCGCGACGATGTCAAGGACAAGTGGCTCGGCGACGACGAGATGTGGCAGACCACGACCGAGGCGTTGCGACGGGTCGCGGTCGCGTCCGGCCTCGAGCTCGTCGATGATCCCGGTGGAGCCGCGTTCTACGGCCCCAAGATCTCGGTGCAGGCCCGTGACGCCATCGGTCGCACGTGGCAGCTCTCGACCGTGCAGATCGACCCGAACCTGCCCGAGCGCTTCGATCTCGAATACACCGCGTCGGACGGCTCGCGCCAGCGCCCGATCATGATCCATCGCGCCCTGCTCGGCTCGATGGAGCGGTTCTTCGCGATCCTGCTCGAGCACTACGCGGGCGCCTTCCCGGCGTGGCTCGCCCCGGAGCAGGTCGTCGGCATCCCCGTGGCCGAGGAGTTCGCCGATTACCTCACCGACGTCATCGAGCAGCTCAAGGCGCGCGGGGTGCGCGCGCACGTCGACGACTCCGACGACCGCATGCCGAAGAAGATCCGCACGCACACCAAGGCGAAAGTGCCGTACCTGCTCATCGCCGGTGAGGATGATCGCGCCCAGGGTGCGGTGAGCTTCCGCTTCCGCGACGGCACGCAGCTCAACGGGGTTCCCGTCGCCGACGCCATCGAGCGCATCACAGGCGCGATCGAGCGCCGGTCGCAGGAGCTCTAGGCGCGTCCGTGGAGAACCCCGATCACACCATCGACGGCGTCCCCGCCGAGGCGGGGGAGCGCTTCGCGGCGGTTCCGGACGCCTTCCAGCGACTGTGGACGCCGCACCGACTCGTCTACATCGAGCACGGCCAGCAACCGCACGACGACGCGTGCCCGTTCTGCCGCGCTCCCGAGCTCAGCGATGAGGAGTCGCTCATCGTCGCTCGGGGCGAGCACGCCTATGTGCTCCTTAACCTCTACCCGTACAACAGCGGCCATCTACTCGTGTGCCCGTACCGGCACATTGCGCAATATGACGAGGCCACTCCCGAGGAGGTCGCCGAGATCGGCGAGCTCACGCAGACCGCGATGCGAGTGCTGCGCACGGCGGCGCGCTGCGACGGCTTCAACCTCGGCATGAACCAGGGTCGCATCGCTGGCGCGGGAATCGCGGGGCACCTGCACCAGCACATCGTGCCGCGCTGGGCACTCGACGCGAACTTCTTCCCGATCATCGCCGGGACGAAGGCGATTCCCCGACTGCTGGGCGAGACGCGCGCCGAGATCGCGAGCGCCTGGCCCTCAGGCGCGCGGCGTTAGACTGGCGCGCGCCGCCACTCACCAACGTCCACTTCGCGGTATCGCGCGCGCTGCGCGCAGGAAAGGGTCCACAGCAATGACCGAGAAGACTCAGGGAACCAGCCGCGTCAAGCGCGGCCTCGCCGACATGCTCAAGGGCGGCGTCATCATGGACGTCGTCACCGCCGAGCAGGCGCGCAT
>Ga0316202_10000444_pt1 | contig 46708 bp, 42 predicted proteins | sample 3monrhotite_MG_FD_204934 | JGI IMG/M metagenome (GOLD analysis project Ga0316202, IMG submission 204934) | Microbial mat bacterial communities from mineral coupon in-situ incubated in ocean water Damariscotta River, Maine, United States -... | ecosystem: Environmental > Aquatic > Marine >...
TGCCAGTCGTAACGCCATTTCACCAACGGTGGCATAGACAGCAAAATTGACTCAGTGCGGCCATTGGATTGCAGGCCAAAGATGGTGCCACGGTCAACAACCAAATTAAATTCGACATAACGACCACGACGATAAAGTTGGAAGTCACGCTCACGTTCGCCGTAAGGCATATCTTTGCGTTTTTCCAGCAAAGGAACATAGGCTGACAGAAAATGATCTCCAACACTCTGCTGAATCGCAAAGCAGGTTTCAAAATCCGGCGCGCTTAGATCATCAAAGAAAATGCCGCCCACACCGCGCGGTTCATTGCGGTGCTTGAGGAAGAAATATTCATCACACCACTTTTTATATTTAGCATGTAAGGATGCATCAAAGGGGGCGAACGCATTTTTGCAGACTTGATGGAAATGCGTCGTATCTTCATCAAAGCCGTAATAAGGCGTGAGATCCATACCACCCCCAAACCAAAATACGGTTTCGCCATCAGGCTTATGCGCCATAAACATACGCACGTTAGCATGCGAAGTCGGCGCATAAGGATTGCGCGGATGCATCACCAAAGACACGCCCATCGCTTCCCAGCTACATCCCGCCAATTCAGGACGATGCGCAGTTGCCGACGCAGGCATTTTATCGCCTTGCACATGCGAAAATGCTACGCCGCCACGCTCTAAGACATTACCCTCTTCGATGATGCAACTAATGCCTTCACCTTTTCCAATACTGGTTTGTGACGAGTTTGAGTCGGTGTTATTACTTGCTTCACGCTGCCACTTATCGCGGATGAATTTTTTTCCATCGACTTGTTCTAAACGTTCAACAACGAGTTCTTGAAGTTCGAGCAGGTATTTCTTAACAGCGGTGCTATCCATATTTTCTCCACGATGTTTTCACCACAGTCTGCGTGGTGGATTCAATTACGAACGATTTTACCATTCGTCCAGCTACGAATCGTAGATGCTTGTTTATATTTTCCTACTCGCCCTCGCAATACCCAGACTTTATCTCCAAATAAACGCTGGCATGCTGCGTAGCTTCTTGCTGGACGTTGTCCGCTAAAGTTGGCGCTGGTAGAAACCAAGGCACTATTCGCACGCAGGCAAAGTTGTTTTGCAAAAGGATGTGCCGTAAGGCGCACCGCCAAGGTATCTTGTGCGCCGCGCAAGCAGCGTGGCACACAGGGACGGGCGGGCATCAAATAGGTGACGGCCTGTGTGCTGGTGTTTTGCAATTTACCCTGTTCCGTAAGCGGAACTTCTTGCACATAGCGAGCAACTTGATGATAGTGAGAAGCAATGAGAATCAAGCCTTTGTGCTGAGGACGTTGCTTAAGCTTGAGAATGCTTTGCACGGCGCGCTGATTGTTCGGATCGCAACCTAATCCATAACAAAACTCAGTGGGGTAAGCTATGAGACCGCCACGCTTAAGGTGCGCGGCGATAGTGCGTGATGAATATGCAAATCGTTGCACGAATTATTTTTTATGATGAATCGCACGCCAGCCAATATCGCGACGCATCTGCTGCCCATCGAAATGAATGGTATCGGCAATGTCATACGCATTCTTCTGCGCCTGTCTTACCATGTCGCCCAATGCGACAACACACAGTACTCGCCCACCACTTGTTAGCACGTTGTCATCTTGCTTAGCCGTGCCAGCATGAAACACATGTGCTTCTTCTAAGCTTTTCGGCAAGCCGCTAATAACATCGCCTTTGCGTGGAGTGTCGGGATAATTTGCCGCTGCCATTACCACGCCCAAGGCAGTGCGCCTATCCCACTCGGCCTCTACTTTATCCAAAGTGCCATTAACAGCATGTTCAATAATGCTGGCAAAGTCGCTCTTCAAGCGCAACATAATGGGTTGCGTCTCGGGATCACCCATACGGCAATTAAACTCCAGCACTTTGATCGTGCCATCAGGCGAAATCATCAAGCCCGCATATAAAAACCCAGTATAGCTAATGCCTTCACTTTCCATGCCGCGCATCACGGGCTGAATAACCTCGCGCAACGCTTTGGCATGAATGCTTGGCGTAACCACTGGCGCAGGAGAATAAGCCCCCATGCCCCCGGTATTCGGGCCACCATCACCATCTAGCAAACGCTTATGGTCTTGACTGCTAGCCATCGCCAACACGTTCTTACCATCGACCATAACAATGAAACTAGCCTCTTCACCCGTCAAGAATTCTTCCACAACAACGCGCGCGCCTGCATCACCCAACTTATTGTCTGACAGCATCATGTCGATTGCCGCGAAGGCTTCTTCATTACTCATTGCCACCACTACACCTTTACCTGCCGCCAGGCCATCGGCCTTAACGACAATAGGTGCGCCATGTTTCTCAACATAAGCTTTAGCAGCGGGAATATCGCTGAAAGTCTCAAAGAAGGCGGTAGGAATGTTATGACGCGCCATGAAACGTTTAGCAAAGTCTTTAGAAGACTCCAGTTGTGCTGCCGCTTGAGTCGGGCCAAATATCTTAAGACCCGCCGCACGGAAAGCATCCACCACCCCTGCTGCCAATGGAGCCTCTGGGCCGACTACTGTAATCTCAATATTTTCGCGCTTAACGAATTCGATAAGTTCAGGAATGCCGCTAATGGCGACGTTCTCCACGCCCTCTTCCAAAGCCGTGCCCGCATTACCCGGTGCAACATACACCTTCTGCACTTTCGCACCCTGCGCCAAGCGCCAGGCCATTGCGTGCTCACGACCACCGAAACCAATGACTAGAATTTTCATAAGGTAAATCCATGAAATATGAAACGTGAAATGTGAAACGTAAAACCGTGGTGGCCATATCCTCCCGACAGGGAGGGTCGCGCCGAAGACACAAGGAGGGCATCACTTCTCACATTTCACCAGAATGTTAATGTCTAAAATGACGGAAGCCAGTAAACACCATCGCCAAGCTATGCTCGTCCGCTGCCGCAATAACTTCGTCGTCACGCATTGAGCCACCGGGTTGAATCACGGCTTTTGCTCCGGCTTGTGCTAACACGTCGATGCCGTCACGGAATGGGAAGAAGGCGTCCGATGACACCACTGAATCCACCAAACTTAATCCTGCATTTTGTGCTTTGATGCTTGCAATCCGAGTGCTGTCTACACGGCTCATTTGCCCTGCACCCACACCTAAAGTCTGACCATTCTTACAAAACACAATTGCATTGGATTTAACATACTTGGCTACGCGCCATGCAAACAACAAATCTGTTAACTGCTCTTTACTAGGCTGCACTTTGCTGACAATTTTAAGTTGCTCTAGCTGCACATTGAGAAGGTCAGGTGTTTGCACTAACAGTCCGCCACTCACACGCTTCACATCATATTGATTGTACTCATTGGACAAAGGCACAGTGAGTACACGCACGTTTTTCTTAGCGCCAGTCACTTGCAACGCTTCTTCTGATACTGAAGGTGCGATGATAAGTTCAACGAATTGATTGGCTGTAATTTGCTCTGCACTGTCTTTATCCAGTTCTCGGTTAAAGGCGATGATACCGCCGAAAGCGGAAGTCGTGTCAGTGGCATAAGCTAGTTTATAAGCATTCAAGGCCGTATTAGCGATAGCGACTCCACATGGGTTCGCATGCTTTACGATAACGCAGGCTGGCTGATCAAATGTCTTGACCAATTCCCATGCCGCGTCGGCGTCGCCGATGTTGTTATAAGAAAGCTCTTTGCCTTGCAATTGCGTGTAATCAGAAATGCCGCCAGCCACTAGACTGAGGTCGCGGTAGAACGCCGCATTTTGATGAGGGTTCTCACCGTAGCGCATCTCCTGCACCTTGGCAAAATTGAAGTTAATTTGCTCAGGGAACGCGCTCTTCACACCATCACTAGCAATCGTGGTGAGGTAGTTGCTAATCATGCTGTCATAAGCGGCGGTATGCGAAAAAGCTTTTTTTGCCAAATCGAAACGTGTTGCATCACTGATTGCACACGCACTAGTTTGCATTTCAGCGAGTACATCAGCGTAATCCGCTGGGTCGGTAACAATCGCCACATGAGCATGATTCTTGGCTGCTGAGCGCACCATGGTCGGGCCGCCAATATCAATATTTTCGATAGCGTCTTCCAGCGTACAACCGGGCTTAGCAATCGTCGCCGCAAACGGATATAAATTTACCACCACCAAATCTATGGTTGGAATACCGTGTTCTTCTAGGGTGGCAACATGCTCAGGCAAGTCACGGCGCGCGAGAATCCCCGCGTGAACTTTGGGTTGCAGTGTTTTTACCCGTCCGTCCAATATTTCAGGAAATCCAGTGTAATCAGCCACTTCTGTGCAGGGTATGCCGTTATCAGTAAGTAGCTTAGCGGTGCCGCCAGTAGATAGAAGTTTTACGCCAAGTTGGCTGAGTGATGTGGCAAATTCAAGGACACCGGATTTATCCGAAACGCTGATAAGTGCTTGTGTAATAGTTGCCATGTTTTATTCCCGAGTTTTAAATTCTTACTTCAGATTAAGACTTGATTTTGTGTGTTTGAATCTTCTTGCGCAATGTATTGCGATTCATTCCCAGCAACTGAGCTGCGCGGGTCTGATTCCCGCCAGCGTGATGCAATACTGTTTCGATCAATGGTTTTTCTACACAATTAATGACCATGTCATACACTGCACAAGACGGCTCGTCGCCATCTAAGTCGGTAAAATAATTACCTACCGCCTGACGCACATAACGCGCCACTTCATTCTCATTCAACATGTCCTGCCCCCTTTTTTCATGCTGCCAACCCTTCGACATATTGCAGGCTCTCCCCAGCCTGCACCTGTCTCTCAAAGAAATCATTTACCGCTTGAAGCTGCTCTGTGATGCTTTCCAACTGGTTCATATGGTGACGAAAGTGCGCCGAACCTACCAAACCTTTGGTATACCAAGAAATATGCTTGCGCGCTACGCGCAGCCCAGATTGCTCACCATAGAATTGATACAGCTCATGCACATGACTAATGAGTATTTGCTGAATCTCGGCCACTTGTGGTGCTTGCAAATACGTACCTGTCGCCAAGAAATGAGATATTTCGCGAAAAATCCAAGGACGACCTTGTGCGGCACGACCTATCATCACCGCATCTACGCCTGTATTTTCCAGCACAAACTTGGCTTTTTCAGGACTTGTAATATCACCATTGGCGATAATCGGAATATTTACTGCTGCTTTCACCGCACGAATGGTGTCATATTCAGCATCCCCCGTATACGCGCAAGCGCGGGTACGTCCGTGAATAGCCAAGGCCTGAATTCCACTGTCCTCAGCAATACGAGCAATATTTGCCGCATTGCGATTACTCTTATCCCAGCCAGTGCGGATTTTTAAAGTGATCGGCACATCCACAGCAGCGACCACCGTTTGTAAAATTTCAGCGACTAGTTTTTCGTTCTGCATCAACGCGGAACCCGCCATTACATTGCAAATTTTTTTAGCCGGGCACCCCATATTGATATCAATAATCTGAGCGCCATGATCTACGTTATAACGTGCGGCCTGCGCTAGCATCTTCGGATCTGCGCCTACAATCTGTACGGAAATCGGATCTGCCTCACCTTCGTGATTGGCACGACGTCGTGTTTTTTCTGAGCCATACAACAACGAATTGGACGCCACCATCTCAGACACTGCCATACCCGCGCCAAGGCGCTTACATAGCATACGGAAAGGCCTATCTGTCACACCCGCCATGGGAGCAACAATAAGATTATTTTTTAGTAGGTATGGGCCGATTTGCATGATTATTTCCGAAGGGGTCGTTGATTATAAATTAATCAACCCTCCCATGCTATGATGCTGCTAAATTTTTATCGTTCGGAGTTGCAATGGAGTTCGACGTTGTCATCATCGGCGGCGGTTTAGTCGGAGCAAGCCTCGCCGCTGCGCTTAAGTCAAGCGGGTTACACATGGCCTTGCTTGAGAGTCAGTGCTCACCAACTTTAAATTCAAACCCTTCAAACTGGGATAGCCGCATTTATGCAGTTACTCCCGGCAACGCTGAATTTCTTAAACAATGTGGCGCATGGCAGAAGCTCGACATGGCTCGTGTACAGCAAGTGGAAGAAATGCGCGTGTTTGGCGATAGCGGTGCGGAATTAGATTTCAGTGCCTATCAAATTGGTGCGGCGGAACTCACCTTTATCTTAGAAAGTCGCTTGCTACTACAGGCTTTGTGGGATGAGTTGCAACAACAGACTAATCTGACCTTACTCAATCCCGCACGTTGTGCCGAATTGTCTTGGCAGCCCGAAGCCGCCCACCTCACATTACAAGACGGGCGCGAAATCAAAGCAAAATTAGTCATAGGCGCTGACGGGCGCGACTCTTGGGTGCGTAATCAAGCAGGCATGCCGGAAGTGCCGACTCCTTACCATCAACATGGAGTGGTCGCCAACTTCAGCACCCGCAAATCTCACAATGGCACTGCCTACCAGTGGTTTGCTGCCGACAGCATTCTTGCCTTGCTGCCCTTGCCAGGGAAAATGGTATCCATCGTATGGTCTGTTAGCGCAGAAAAGGCCGAGGAATTATTAGCACTTCCGCATGAGGAATTGTGCGCGCAAGTGGCGGCGGCTTCGCAGCACACCCTAGGTGATTTGCAGGTCGTCACCACACCTTCTGCATTCCCCCTACGTGTACTAAATCTCGCCCACATCACCAAGCCGCGCTTAGCGCTGGTTGGCGATGCAGCACATAATGTGCACCCACTGGCAGGACAAGGGGTCAATCTTGGCTTTCGCGATGCGCGGCAATTAGCAGAAATACTGCTGCAATGCGACGATTCCTCAGACTGTGGCGAACTGCAATTATTGCGGCGTTACGAAGCATCACGCCGCGATGACATCTTATCCATGCAACTCACCACGGACGCACTAAAGCACCTGTTCATCAATGACAATCCCTTGTTGAGCACACTACGCAACCTTGGTCTGTCCGCTACCAATAAATTCACGCCTTTAAAGAAATTGCTGGCGCGCCACGCTCTTAATTAACCCTCGGAGACACAGATGTTTAAAACTTTCAGCATACTGCTTGCAATACTCATTTCAAGCTCTTACGCACAGGCAGCAGAGACAGACTCTCTATCTCAGCTCAAAGACAAGCTAAACCAGCACATTGGCGACATTTCACAAATCAACAAGTCTCCCATTGCTGGGCTTTATGAAATAGTAACCCCAGGTCATATTTTCTATTCCGACAAAAGTGGGCAATACTTAATCGACGGCAATATATTTGACCTGAGCAATCGCAGCAACTTAACCGAAGCACGCGCGAAAAAGTTATTCGCTATCAACTTTGGCGCATTGCCTCTAGAACTCGCCATCAAAAAGGTAAAGGGTGACGGCAGCCGGAAACTAGCCTTCTTCACCGACCCTAACTGCGGTTATTGCAAAAAACTCGAGCACGAATTACTCAGTGTCGATAATGTCACCTTGTATATGTTCCCCTACCCCTTATTTAAAGGATCTGCCGAAAAAGTCCGTGCAGTCTGGTGCAGCAAAGACAGGGCGAAGGCTTGGGAAAATCTAATGATTAAGGGCATAATCCCCCCAGCTGGAACATGTGCTACTCCGACTAACAAAGTGCTAGCACTAGGCAAAAAATTCGGAGTAAACGGAACACCCGCATTAATATTCGCCAATGGCGTAATGAATCCCGGCTATTTGCCTGCGGCTGAATTAAATAAAGCACTGGATGAGAACAAATGATATTGAACAAACTACCTCGGCATCTCGCCATTATATGCGCCGTGCTTTGGGTAGGCGGAACGTGGGCTGTCGGCTATCTTGTCGCACCCGCGCTATTTCAAGCGCTATCTGACCGCCAACTCGCAGGCATGTTGGCTGGCAAAATGTTCACATGGATGGCCTACACTGGCATTAGTTGCGCACTGTATTTAATGGCTTACCAGCTCTATCAAAATGGCTCGACGGCTATAAAGCAAACATTGTTTATCGTGACGCTAAGCATGTTGACACTGCTGCTAATCGGACAATTTGGCATACAACCCGTCATGGCAGACTTAAAAGCACAAGCACTGCCATTAGCTGTAATGCACAGCGAATTGGCTTCGCAATTCAAAGCCTTGCATGGCGTGTCGAGCATTCTCTACTTAATCCAAAGTTTGCTAGGGATAGTATTGGTCCTCAAACTCATTCCCGAAAAAGCGGCTTAAGTTTATTAGCTTCACCACATCAGTAGCGATTTGATCGGCGCAATTGCCAACCTTCGTCGAATAGCTAGAGGCTTCATCAGTGACGTAAAAACACAAGGGGTGCGCTTGTTTTACTCCGCATCCAGCTAATGCGCTACGGTTGTAAGGTATTAGGTAACCGCTTACAGAAAAAACGACAATAAATTACCCTAGAAAAAGCTTTTATCCGCAGATTTTCGCCGATTAAACAACAACTAATGCCCAGCTAATGAGTCAACCATAGGATGCAAATACACATATATACAAGCACTTGAAAATCTGCGTTAATCGTGAAATCTGCGGACTGAACTACAATTTTTAGAATTATCACTTGCGGATAGAAAACTGTCATTCCGAACAAAGAGAGGAATCCTGACTTTCGTTCTGGGATAGCGACATTAAGATTTCTCCCCATGGTCGAAATGACAGTCCTTTTTGTAGCTCACTAAAAGCAAAGCTCAACTCCCAGTGCAAGCAGCGCGTTGCCTAGCGTTTTGCTAATAGACCCCGATTAATTCGTCATTCCCGCGATGGCGCACTACTGTCCGGAATAATTTTTTATGATCGTTTGAATGTGTTGCTGTGCAAGGCCGTATCGAATAAATACTGAGCGCAAACTCAATATCCAAGGCACGTAATAGGTGCCATACAAGCCAGATTTGCAGGTGGGCAGGCCAGTTGCCGAAGTTTCGAAGAACGCTCATCCAACACCCCCGTCATCCTCGCGAAGGCGGGGATCCAGCACTTTGAATTGGCAGGGCTTCCACCTTCGAGGGAACGACAAAACCAGACTTAATCAGTGCTTACCTAAAACTTAGCCACGAAGACCTAGTGTAGTATTACTTCACGCCCAACAATTCCACCTCAAATACCAATGTGGCATTAGGAGGAATTACACCACCCGCGCCGCGACGACCATATCCCATTTCAGGTGGTATCACTAGCGTGCGCTGCCCGCCCACCTTCATACCCTGCACGCCTTGATCCCAACCCTGAATCACATGCCCCATACCCAGCGGGAATTCAAACGGATCATTGCGATCAAGTGAGCTATCAAACTTTGTGCCCTTGTTATCTTCCGCATTTTTATCAAACAACCAGCCAGTGTAATGCACAGAAACATGCTGTCCAGCGCTAGCTTCATCACCCTCGCCAAGCTTGGTATCAACGATGTCAGTCTTCAATACTTTAAGCAATTTCACCTCAAAAATCAGCGTCGCATTAGGCGGAATATCACTACCCGCGCCGTTTTCACCATAGCCCATCTCTGATGGAATAATCAAAGTGCGCTCGCCGCCCTCCAACATACCCTGAACACCTTCGTCCCAACCCTGAATCACACGACCCGCACCAAGCGGAAACTCGAACGGCTCATTACGGTCAAGCGAGCTATCAAACTTAGCGCCCTTATTCTCCTCTGCGCTCTCGTCGAACAGCCAGCCAGTGTAATGCACGGTTACGGTTTGTCCGGCTTGAGCTTCCGCACCTTCGCCTAGTTTGGTGTCGGTTTTAATCAGGTCTGTCATGTTGCGATTTCCTTTAAGGTTGAATTTATGTTTCTTAATAATGTTATTCATACGGTGCAACACCCGATAGTTATTGCGCCCTTGCGGGCTACTCCAAACAAATCAACGTCGGGGTAAGCAATCTTTTTCCATGTACTACAGCAACAATCAGCACTTGTTCGTTGCTCACTTGGTAAATCACACGATAACTGTAAACAAAACGCTCTCGAAATTCCGGTTCACCAATTTCGGGAACAATCGGGCCAACATTTGGAAACTTGCCCAAACTTTGGGCGATGCCCAAAATCTTTTGCACCACAGCGGATGCATAAAAAAGCGAATCCTTTGCGATATAGGCCGCGATGGCATCTACATCATCCAGCGCCTCTGGCGACCAACTTACTCGCGTATCCATTTGGCTAGGCGTTGTTCGGCATCTTGTTGCGGAACAGCCCTTTCAACTTCTGCCCGAGCCACACCGTTTTTGATTTTTTCAATCACGTAAAGGTGATATTGAATATCCTCCAGCGAGCAATCCTCCGGCAACTTTTGAAGCATCGAAGCAACTTGTTGTTTTGCTATTTGCATCATTTACCTCCTTGATAATTCTGTTGCGTTTTTAATACGGCGCAATGCCCGATAGTTATTGCGCCTTACGCGTGCTGGTCTTTAAAGCAGCTTTTGTCCAAAAGTAGCTAATGTAGCAAGAATGACGAAGAATATCCCAACTCCAAAGCTCCCAAGTTGCCACCGAAACAACAACCATGTTGTTTTTCCGAGTTTCTTACTTTCTATGCGATCCGGAAGCAGTTCAGCATTGATTTCTTCCTCGGTTTTATTTCTCTTAAGCATAGATTCTCGTTTGCGGGCCGTTCCCATGGTCAAACGGAAGTCTTTTAATCGATTGATGACAATCCATATGCCCAAGATGATGGAGAAAAACAAGAGTATCAAAGAAATTGAAAAAACACATTTCCCCCATGAGCTTGGAACAAAGTTGCAATTTTGCAGGAGCGAAAGTTGAAATCCTAACGCTGCAACAGAAAAACCAAGAACTAAATTGATAGCATAAGTATATTGCTCCCTCACAATAGACTGCCAACGGATGAAGCTACCAGTAAGTTCTTGGGACATATTTTTCCTATTAGTAACTCAACACCGGAGCCAACCAACGCTCCGCCTCTTCCATCGTCATCCCCTTACGCTGTGCATAATCTGCAACTTGCTCCTTGTCGATCTTACCAACGGCGAAATATTTCGACTCAGGGTGCGAGAAGTAGAAGCCGCTCACGGCTGCGGTGGGCAGCATGGCGAAGCTCTCGGTTAGCGTGATGCCAGAGTTTTGCGTCGCTTGCAACAGCTCAAACATCGGGCCTTTTTCGCTGTGCTCTGGGCAAGCGGGGTAGCCGGGAGCGGGACGGATGCCGCGATATTTCTCGTCGATCAATGCCGAGTTATCAAGGCCTTCATCTGCTCCGTAGCCCCAGTATTCACGACGTATCCGTGCGTGCAGATGTTCGGCGAACGCTTCCGCAAGGCGGTCGGCCAAGGCCTTTAACATAATGGCGCTGTAGTCGTCGTTTTGCTTTTCGAATTCCGCTACGTGTTCGTCAATGCCAATACCAGCAGTCACTGCGAATGCGCCGATATAGTCTTTAAGCCCTGTCTCTTTGGGTGCGATGTAGTCAGCTAAGCAGTAGTTCGGAATGTCGGCTGGTTTCTTGGTTTGTTGACGCAGATTATGCCAAGTCATCGCCACTTTGCTGCGTGTTTCATCCGTGTAGATTTCAATGTCATCACTATTCACGGTATTAGCTGGGAATAGGCCGAACACGGCATTTGCACTGAGCCATTTTTCATCGACAATTTTCTGCAACATTGCTTTGGCGTCGACAAATAGTTTGCGCGCTTCTTCACCCACTACCTCATCTTGCAGTATCTTTGGGTAGCGGCCAGCCAATTCCCAAGCTTGGAAGAAGGGCGTCCAGTCGATAAAGTCTACGAGCGTTCCCAGCGGGTAGTCTTCTAATTTTTGCACGCCAAGTTGCTTAGGCACGGGGGGGGTATAAGCCGCCCAATCCGTTTTCAAACCATGCGCCCGAGCGTCTTGCAGAGAGACATAGCTGGCCTTGCTCTTTTTACTTTCGTGTCGCGCGCGCGCCTCAACGTAATCAGCCTTGATTCCAGCGATGTAGCTGTCGCCAGTGGTGTTGCTCAATAAATTGCTGCACACGCCTACTGCACGTGAAGCATCGGTCACATAGACGACAGCGCCGCTTGGATAGTGTGGCTCGATCTTCACTGCGGTGTGCACACGCGAAGTGGTCGCACCGCCGATTAGCAATGGAACCTTAAAGCCCTGACGTTCCATCTCTTTTGCCACATGCGCCATCTCTTCAAGTGAGGGGGTAATCAGACCAGACAAGCCGATGATGTCCGCTTTATGTTCTCGTGCCGCATCCAGAATTTGCTGGCAGGGCATCATTACGCCCATGTTTACCACTTCAAAGTTGTTGCACTGCAACACCACGGTGACGATGTTTTTTCCAATATCATGCACGTCGCCTTTTACGGTCGCCATGACAATTTTGCCTTTGGTGCTGGTATCGCCTGAGCGCAGTTTTTCTGCTTCGATGAAAGGAATCAAATGCGCTACTGCTTGTTTCATTACTCGTGCGGATTTCACCACTTGTGGCAAAAACATCTTACCTGCGCCAAATAAGTCACCCACTACATTCATACCCGTCATCAACGGGCCTTCAATCACATCGACGGGGAATTTGGCTTGCAAACGCGCCTCTTCCGTATCTTCCACGATGAAGGTAGTAATACCGCGTACCATCGCATGGCTCAAACGTTCTTGCACCGTACCTTTGCGCCATTCCAGATCTTCAACGATGGTTTTTCCACCACCCTTCACTGTCTCAGCCAAGGTCACCAGTTTCTCGCCTGCATCGGGATGACGGTTGAGCACAACGTCTTCCACCGCGTCGCGCAGTTCACGTGGAATTTCTTCATACACGCCCAACTGTCCGGCGTTAACGATGCCCATATTCATACCCGCTTTGATGGCATGATACAAAAACACGGTATGGATCGCCTCGCGCACTGGATCATTGCCACGGAAGGAGAATGATACGTTGGACACACCACCGGAAATTTTGGCGTAAGGCAGGTTTTTACGTATCCAGACACAGGCTTCGATAAAGTCTACGGCGTAGTTGTTATGTTCTTCAATACCTGTCGCAATCGCGAAGATATTCGGATCGAAAATGATGTCCTCGGGCGGGAAGCCAACCTTGTCCACCAAAATATCGTAGCTGCGTTTGCAAATTTCGATTTTGCGCTGGTAAGTGTCAGCTTGGCCGTCTTCATCGAAGGCCATCACCACTGCCGCTGCGCCATAGCTGCGCACCAGTGAGGCATATTTAATGAAGTTCTCCTCGCCCTCTTTCAGCGAAATGGAGTTAACAATGGACTTGCCCTGCACGCACTTCAGCCCTGCTTCGATTATGCTCCACTTGGAGGAGTCGATCATCAGTGGCACTTTGGAAATATCAGGCTCGGAAGCGATCAGGTTGAGAAATTTCACCATCGCGGCTTCGCCGTCAAGCATGGCTTCATCCATGTTCACGTCGATCACTTGGGCACCGGTTTCAACCTGTTGCTTAGCGACTTCCAACGCTTCCTCGTACTGACCTTCCAGAACTAAGCGTTTGAACTTAGCCGAGCCAGTGACATTGGCACGTTCGCCGACGTTAACAAACAACGAGTCGTCGCTGATATTAAAAGGCTCTAGACCGGACAAGCGGCATTCGATTGGATTGCTTGGAATCTTGCGCGGCGCAATGTCTTTCACCACCTCAGCGATAGCCTTGATGAAAGCAGGCGAAGTGCCGCAACAACCGCCGATGATGTTCAAGAAGCCGCTGCTTGCCCATTCCTTGATGAGACTCGCCATGTTCTCCGGCGTGTCGTCATAACCTGTTTCGGCTAAAGGGTTAGGTAGGCCCGCATTGGGATGCGCGCTGATATGACAATTCGCCACGCGTGACAACTCTTCAATATATTGGCGCAGTTCTTCCGCACCCAGCGCACAGTTTAGGCCGATAGAAAGTGGATTTGCATGGGCCAATGAGTTATAAAAAGCTTCGGTCACCTGCCCGGTTAGCGTGCGACCAGATGCATCGGTAATGGTGCCGGAAATCATAATCGGCAGATTAATGCCACGTTCTTCAAATACCGCCTGCACTGCAAAAACAGCGGCTTTGGCGTTCAGCGTGTCAAAGATGGTTTCGATCAGAATCAGATCGGTGCCGCCGTCAATCAGGCCACGCGTCGCCTCGGAATAGTCCGCCACCAGCTTGTCGAAAGTAATGTTACGCGCAGCTGGATCATTCACATCGGGCGAAATGGTTGCGGTTTTGTCAGTCGGCCCAACTACGCCAGCGACGAAACGCGGCTTATCTGGGGTGGAATAAGCATCACAAGCTTCACGAGCAAGGCGCGCTCCTGCAGCGTTCAACTCATAGTTAAGTTCAGCCATGCCGTAGGCGTTCAAAGTCGTAGCATTGGCACCAAAGGTATTCGCCTCAACGATGTCAGCACCCGCTTCCAAGTATTCTGAATGAATTGTTTTGATGATCTCCGGCTGAGTCAGCACCAATAGATCATTATTACCCTTGAGGTCTTGCGGCCAATCTTTAAAACGCTCACCCCGAAAATCTTCCTCGCTCAGTTTATAGCGCTGAATCATGGTGCCCGTCGCACCGTCGAGAATCAGAATGCGTTTTTGTAATAGGGCTTCGATGGGATGCGGTGTATGGATCATAGTTTTACGGCTCAGTAAGTTATTAGGCGAATTTTAACATGTCGTGACATGAATGCACCTCATCTGGCAGGCTGGTAGTACTCCATGTTGCGCTTCAAAGTAGTGCCAGACTGAAAAATTTAAATTTATCGCGGTGCAACTAAGCACGCCGCCCACATTAGACGCATTTTAGCCTGCTGTTTTAATGCGGTATTATTTTTGGCATGCAATCTGCTTTAGATTTATTTGAGATGGGCTGCGCATGGTATTTCAACTCAATCACCTCAAGCAACCCACCAAATTAACATTAGGGACATAGCAAATGAACTCATTAACTCAGCCTGCAATCGGCTTAATGCACCGAATTAGCCTTACCGGTAAATTCATCCTGTGCACATTTTTATTGTTATTGCCTGGTATTTTATTTGCCATAGCGCCCTTGTGGAGCGAGATTGAGACAAGCATTCAATTAGTTGCAGCCTTGACTTTAATCATCGCAATCTATTTTCAATTTGCACTTTTCGCTTCAGTGCAACTATCGCTTATGTCTCTACTGTTGGCAATTCGCGCTACCGCAACAGGTGACATGACAGCGCGCAGCGGCCTAGATAGCAAAGACAACTTCGGACAAGTCGCATTCAACCTGAACGACATGGTGCGCATTACGGGCCGTTTAATTAAAGAGGTCGATGGCGCGACAGAAGAAGTGGCCAGCGCCGCAACAGAACTCGCCAGCGCGGCAGCTCGCGTCGCCGCGGGGGCTAATGCGCAAGGCGAACTGGCAGCACTATCGTCACAGTCGATGAAAGAAATGCGCGAAAGTGCCGATCACGTTACGGAAGCGGCCAAGCTATCTCAAACGATTGCCGAGGAATCTAAATCAGTGGCAGAAAATGGCGCGACCATCGTTCATTCTGCGGGCAAAGAGATGGCGCGCATTGAATCTTCGATGCGAGATCTTTCTCAATTGGTTTCTTCCATGGGGCAACGCTCCGACCAAATCGAAGGCATCGTCAAAATAATCAGAGAGGTAGCAGACCAGACTAATCTTTTAGCTTTAAATGCCGCAATTGAAGCCGCTCGTGCTGGCGAACAAGGACGTGGATTCGCTGTTGTTGCTGATGAAGTGCGCAAATTAGCTGAACGGACATCAAGTGCAACCAGTGAAATCAGCGGCATGATAGGCAGCATCTTGCAAGAAATTCAAGAAGCAGTTACGGGAATGGAAAAAGGTCGTAGTCAGGCCGAGACCGGCCTAAAGCTAGCTCACCAAGCAGAGTTGGCATTGGAATCTATCCGCACTGGCGCGCACGACACCATGGAACGTGTGCGCAGCATTGCCTCTGCCACCGAACAACAAACCCGTGCCAGCCTACAAGCCGAACAAGCCATGGCGGAGATCTCCAGTATGTCGCAGGAAAATACAGCGGCCAGCAGCGAAGCCGCCTCGGTAGCCCAGCACTTAGAAGGTCTCGCTTCAGGACTCCGCATTTCATTGCAACGCTTTAAAGTATAGGAAAGATCATGATTATCAGCATTGTTTTTGTAGCCATTCTGCTCTTGCTCTACCTCATTCTAAATGTGGTTGAAAAAAACAGACTCATACGCAAACGTGATCTTCAATTGCGCGGCATAAATATATTGCGTCAAGTACTTGAGTTGCTGACCAATGTACAGCAGCATCGCGGTATATCTGCCGCCATGCTAAGTGGCGACAAATCTTTTGCACCACGATTAATGGGAAAGCGTAATGATATTCAAAAGATTTTTCATAGCTTAAAGCCAGTACTGGCTGAAATACCTGAACTCAACTCCGATTCTAAAAATCTTGCATCCATTCAAGTTTCTTGGAACCAAATGAGTTTAGCCATCGAGACAATGACACCCGAGCAAAGCTTTTCGAAACACACCGACCTAGTTAGAAAAACCATCCACTTGATTGGCGACATGGGAGAACATCTCGGCATGCTAGATGGCGAAGGCGCACCGCTTGCTCTCATGTCCAATATCCTGCTGTTAAGAATTCCACTGCTAATGGAAAGTATCGGTCAAGCACGTGCTCTAGGATCGGGTTACGCGGCCAAAGGTCAGTGCGGCGCTGTTGGCCGGATTCGTCTAAGCTTTCTGGAACAACACATTCGCGAATGCCAACACGAAATTCGCAGCTCCATGACTGAAAACTCTCCCGCAATGGAACGTGTTAATTCTTTACTAAAAGTACTGAACGAACGATTTTTACATGTAGACGAAATAAACATCGCCCCCGACACACTTTTTCGCACCGCAACCGAGGCCATTGAAGCTTGCTTGGGCTTGTGGCAAGACGTGGCGCAGAAGACGGTGGAGTGTGTTAAAACTAGGGATTGATAAAAAAATTTAATGCTCGTTGGGTCTACACATCACAAGAACTAAAGATAATTTGGCCGCGTAACTTCGTTGCCTTATCCGCAAAAATTCAGTGATCGCCAGCAAGCAAAGTATTCTAGGCTTGCTGTGTCCTAATTAAAATCAGGCAAAGACAACCTATGCCTTTCATAGATACAACGATGGTGAATGCTAACCCCTTCCATCGAATCGCACACCTCTCAACCCTATAGGCAACCAGCTTTAAAACGCCTTCACCCGTTCCTATCCATCCTCCGATACTGCACCGCCTCGGCGATGTGTTCGGTTTTAATATTTACGCAACCCGCCAAATCAGCAATAGTGCGTGCGACTTTTAGTACTCGGTGGTAGGCGCGGGCGGAGAGGTTTAGGCGGGTGATGGCTTGGCGTAGCAGTGCTTCGCCCTGCGCATCTGGGGCACACATGATCTCGATCTCACTGACGGAGAGTAGAGCGTTGGATTTATCTTGCCTGGCAAGCTGCTGCTGTCGGGCGGTTTCGACGCGGGCTTGAATATCGGCACTAGCTTCGCTTTGGTTTTTGTTGAATAAGTCATCTTGCGGCACGGCGGGAACATCTATCTGTATGTCGATGCGATCTAGCAAGGGGCCGGATATTTTGCTGCGGTAGCGTGCGATTTGATCCGGCGTGCAGCGGCATTTGCCGTTGTAATGACCTAAGTAACCGCAAGGGCAAGGATTCATTGCGGCGACTAACTGAAATTGGGCGGGGAAATCTGCGCGACGGGCAGCGCGTGAGATAGTGATGCGGCCCGACTCCAACGGTTCGCGTAATACTTCTAATACGTGGCGGTCAAACTCAGGCAGTTCGTCTAAAAATAAGACACCATGTAATGCCATTGAGACTTCGCCGGGTCGTGGATTACTTCCTCCGCCAACCAGTGCTACGCCGGAAGCCGTATGGTGAGGTGATCTGTATGGGCGAATTTTCCAACGTGACACATCGAAGCTACCATCTAGCGATTGCACGGCGGCGCTCTGCAAGGCTTCGGCTTCTGTCATTTGCGGCAGAATTCCGGGAAAGCGTGCCGCCAACATTGATTTGCCAGTACCCGGAGGGCCAACCATCAAGACGCTATGCCCGCCAGCTGCGGCAATCTCCAACGCGCGCTTGGCTTGATTCTGGCCTTTCACTTCTCGCATGTCTGGATAATGCGGCGCAATAGTTTGCGGCTCGCTTACGTAGGGATCGATTCTTTCCCTACCTGAGAGATGTGCGGCAACTTGCAACAGCGTGAGTACTGGATATACGGTGGCGTTCTCAACCAGTGCCGCCTCGGCGGCATTCGCTTCCGGCAACATGAAAGCGCGCGCGCTGTTCACCGCACGATAGGTCATGGCTAGTGCGCCACGTATTGGACGCAATACGCCTGTCAGCGCTAGCTCTCCAGCGAATTCATATTCAGTGAGTTTGTCAGCAGGGATTTGTCCAGATGCGGCGAGTATGCCCAACGCGATGGGGAGATCGAAACGCCCACTCTCTTTGGGCAGATCTGCTGGTGCGAGGTTGACGGTAATACGCCGTGCGGGAAATTCAAACTGGCAATTCTGCAATGCCGCGCGCACGCGGTCTTTACTCTCTTTTACTTCAGCCTCGGGTAGCCCGACGATGGTGAAGTTTGGCAAGCCATTGGCGAGATGCACCTCGACAGTAACCAGCGCGGCTTCCATGCCCGCCAAACCACGACTGTATAGAACAGCCAGTCCCATGATGCGTTATTTTGCTTCTAGTACTGCAATACGTGCTTCCAACCTCTCTAGTCGCAACGCGAGTACTTCGTATTCTTCGCGGTTGACTAGGTCTAGCTTGGAAAAGCCTTGCGCCAAGAGTGCGCGTGCATTTTTCTCGAAATCCTTGCCTGGCCCACTGGCAACGGCTTCATTTAACTTTGATGACATTTCTTCAAAAAATTTTGCGTTCAACATATTTGACCTTCCTTTACAGGTTGATGTGCTTATATGCCCAGTGTAGCAAACTTTGTTTCCTACACTGGGCATATAAGCAGTTCGAATTGCTACACAATGCCTCAAACTTTCTCTTGGCCTTTATATTATGCAGAGAGTCTTCAATAAAGTTAGCGTAAAAGATTTAGGCCTCGAATTTATATTTTTTCAGAAAAAATACCATCGCTACTGAATTTAGCTACAACATCAGGCTTGTCCGTTACAACTACTAGTAGTTCTTAGTACTGCAGCCGCAAATTCGGTGCTTCCCAGTGGGGATATAACCAAGGCAGATACCACTTAAATTTATTCAGCTGTGCCTTAATAAAGTTGTAACACTGAAATACCCCTAAGGCCAATTGAATGGTTTTCTAACTGCTCCTAGGACGAATCACATCAAGCTGGGTGCAAACTATCCGATTTTAGATACAAGGGTGAGCAGCGGGGCAATAACATTCGCATTGTCGGCGACTCATTCGGCCTTATCTAGGTCCAATTTGGACATTCTGAACGCCTGCTGAGACTAAAAGCGGAAATGAGCAAACATTTAAAATTCCATTCACTGTGCTGAGTTGATTGATAGTACGCAGCAAATTGCGCTCATTGTTGGTGCATCTAAATGGCACTGAGCACATATTGTGGGCGCGGCAATATTATTGCAACTAGTAAAATTCAATTATTATGGGACTTACAAGAAGTGGCACGCTTAATGCTTTACTTGTAACGAGGGTGTCGATCACATTGATCGGCCACTTGCAGAAGAGCTAGGGTTCCGGCTGTTAATTTTATAATTGATGGTGTCTGGACCGAGAGCTCTCGGTCTTGTCGATGATGAGACTCCACGGAGGGATAAAAGCCCGGGAGGTTGTGACCAAGTTTCTGTTGGCACCCTCTCGGGCTTTATTATTTTCAGGAGTGTGTAATGTTGTCACGTCAAAAAATATTTTCTGAGTGGGGCCGACTCTGGGTGATACGAGGTCAATTGAGTCGCCACACCTATCTATTGTTTGCGATGGTAGGGATGTTAGTTCCACTGGTCGCATGGTGGGGACTCTCTGTTAGCGGCTGGATGGACAAGGTATTCATGCCCGGACCGATGGATGTACTCGCACGCGTTTATACCTGGTCCATGAATGATAACCTGTCGCACGACATCTGGATCAGCACCTATCGCGTCCTCGCTGGCTTCTGTCTTTCTGCGGTGCTAGCCATCCCCATCGGCTTGATGATCGGCACCTACCGTCCGGTGCAGGCGATGCTGGAACCGCTCACCGACTTCATCCGCTACATGCCGGCCGTCGCCTTTATTCCGCTGGTGATGTTGTGGGTAGGCATTGACGAGAGTTCAAAGATTGCCATCATTTTCATCGGCACATTCTTTCAAATGGTGCTGATGGTGGCGGAAGACGTGCGTCGCGTACCTATCACCCAGATAGAGGCAGCGCAAACCATGGGTGCGAACCGTAGCGAGATCGTGTCGCTGGTTATCGTACAGTCAGCCAAGCCGGCCCTGCTTGACACCTTGCGCGTCACCATGGGCTGGGCGTGGACCTATCTGGTGGTGGCCGAACTGGTTGCCGCAAACTCCGGTCTCGGTTATTCCATCCTGCGGGCGCAGCGCTTCATGCAGACCGATAAGATCTTCGCCGGAATCATCTTGATCGGCCTCATCGGCCTGAGCATCGATCAGATGTTCCGTTGGCTACATCGCAAGAATTTCCCATGGATGTACAAAAAATAAGGCACATGATGGATACCAAAATTAGCATTGAAGTAGCAAGCAAAACCTTTGGCGACGGCGACAAAAGCATCATCGCCTTGCAGGGGGTGACTCTGGACATTGGCAGCAATGAATTCGTCACTTTTGTTGGTGCATCAGGTTGTGGCAAATCCACCCTGTTGCGTTGCATCGGTGGCCTGGACAGCTTGACTTCCGGCAGTATTAAAGTAGATGGCACGCCAATCGGCGGTCCTGGCGTTGATCGCGCCATGGTGTTCCAACACTACAGCCTCTATCCGTGGCTTTCGGTAATAGACAACATCAAGTTCAGCCGCCTGCTTCGTGTGGGACGTGAAAACCTCACTTCGGCAGATGTCGAGACGGCATCGGGGCGGGCGGATGCATTGCTTGATTTGATGGGGCTGACCCATGTACGTGATGCTTATCCCAACCAGCTTTCGGGCGGCATGCAGCAACGCGTTGCTATCGCCCGAGCACTACTCCCGCGACCACAGATTCTGCTGATGGACGAACCGTTTGGAGCTCTCGATGCACAAACACGTGAGGTGATGCATGACCTGATCCTGCACGTTTCCAAACTGGAGAAGACCACCATCGTATTTGTTACTCACGATGTGGAGGAGGCAATCTATCTGGGACAGCGCGTGGTGGTGATGGCACCGCGACCTGGTCGTGTCGACAGCGTCTACGATGTCGACTTGCCGGAGAAACGTGATCAGGACATGAAGCTGGATTCTGGTTTTTTGCGGCAGAAGAAAGTCATCCTGACTCGCATCCGCGAGACCGCAGGCATGCGCACCGATTACGAACTGCTGGAACGCATGACCCAGCAAGCAGAAAAATAACACGACATACAATGAGGAATAAGACATGACTGAACCTTTATCCAAAACTAATCTGCTATGGGAAGAGACTATTCCCGGCGGTGCGCACTGGTCCTTCGTAATGAAGCGCGGCACCGCGCTGCGCCTCACTGATACGGAAGGCAGCGCGAACCTGTCTGCGCTGTTCTACAACCAGGATGAGAAGTTGGAACGTTACAACATGCCGGACACACTGAAGGCACAGCACACTGCACATCTTACCCAAGGTTTTGTGCTGTATTCCGACATGGGGCGTGTTTTGGCTTCGGTCATCGGTGACAACATCGGCTGGCACGACACCATCAGCGGCATGAGCAATGCAGCGCTGGTCGAAAAGAAATACGGCAAAGCGAACTACCAGCAAGCACACAACGACATGCACCGCAATGCACGCGACAGCATGCTGATCGAGTTGGGAAAATGGGGCTTGGGCAAGCGTGACATCGTGCCCAACGTGAATTTCTTCAGCAAAGTAAGTGCTGATGATACCGGTGATCTGCATTTCGAGCAGAACCATACCAAGGCTGGCGATTTTGTCGAGCTGCGTTTTGAAATGAATGTGCTGGTGGTGGTATCCGCTTGCCAGCATCCGCTCGACCCCAACCCGGAATACGCTCCCAAGCCAGTGTTGCTGCAGGCATGGAGCTGCGGCGTGCCGGATGAGAGCGACCAGTGTCGCAATTTCCGTCCCGAGAATGTGCGCGGTTTCTACAACACCGAACTGTTGTTCCGTTGAGATTTGGAGAAAACATGAGCATCGTCGAAAGCAAATTGAACCCGCAACAAGCTAGCTATGACCTAGTGCTACCGGCTGGCGAATCATGGTTGCATGAAGTAAAACAAGGCCAGGTGTTTCGCATCCTCGACCTAGAGGGCAATCAGGCCGTGGATACCTTGTTCTACAGCGCGCGTGATCTGGAAGAGCGCTACAGCGCGGTGGATACTATCCGCGAGCAAGGCAAACTTTATCTCACCGCTGGCACGCGGCTTATGTCCACCGAAGGTAATGTGCTGTTGACCATCGTTGCCGATACCTGCGGCCGCCACGACACGTTGGGTGGTGCCTGTGCGGCTGAGAGTAACAGCGTGCGCTACGCCATTGACAAGAAGTACATGCACAACTGTCGCGATAGTTTCTTGCACGCGTTGAGTCATTGCGATTGCGGTATGAACAAGCGTGACCTCACCGCCAACATTAATTTTTTTATGAACGTACCGGTGACTCCACAGGGCGAACTAACCTTTGCCGACGGCATCTCCTCTCCCGGCAAGTATGTGGAAATGCGCGCCGAGATGGATGTGTTCGTGTTGATCTCCAACTGCCCGCAACTGAACAACCCCTGCAATGCCTATAACCCGACACCAGTGCAACTGTTGATCTGGGATGAAGTTATTCACTAAAACTGCTCATCCGGACGACCGGATGTTTGAACGACACGCAGGACGACCTGCGACTCAGGTGAAGAATTATGTTCGATAAAATCTTAATAGCCAATCGCGGTGCAATCGCATGCCGCATTATTCGTACCTTGAAGAAAATGGGGATCCGCTCCGTGGCGGTGTACTCAGAAGCCGATGCACGTTCGCAACATGTACAGATGGCAGACGAGTCCGTATGCATCGGCGCGGCTACCGCCGCCGAGAGTTATCTGCGCGGCGAGCATATCCTTGAAGTCGCGCTCAGCATCGGTGCGCAAGCTATCCATCCCGGCTACGGTTTTCTATCCGAGAATGCAGGTTTCGCCGAACAATGCGCTGAAGCTGGAATGGTATTTATCGGTCCCACACCGGATCAAATGCGCCGCTTCGGACTTAAACACACTGCACGCGAAATTGCGGAACAAAACGGCGTGCCGCTGCTGCCGGGGAGCGGACTCCTGAGTGAGGTCGGCCATGCGTATGCCGAGGCATCGCGCATCGGTTACCCGGTGATGATAAAAAGTACAGCCGGTGGAGGGGGTATCGGTATGCGTTTGTGCTGGAGTGTTGATGAACTAAACGAGGCCTTCCAATCAGTCGATCGTCTGGCGCGTGCCAATTTCAAGGATTCCGGTATCTATCTGGAAAAGTATGTCGAACACGCGCGACATATTGAGGTGCAATTGTTTGGTGACGGTAAAGGTACAGTCATTGCACTGGGCGAGCGCGATTGCTCGGTGCAACGCCGTAACCAAAAAGTAATCGAAGAGACACCCGCGCCGCACCTGACACCGGCAGTTAGGAAGCATTTGCTGGATACTGCGGTGCGTTTGGGCGAAGCCGTGGAATATCAATCAGCTGGCACAGTGGAATTCGTGTTCGATGCACTCAACGGCGAGTTCTATTTCCTCGAGGTGAATACGCGTTTACAGGTCGAGCATGGTGTTACTGAAGAAGTGACCGGCATCGATCTGGTCGAGTGGATGGTGTTGCAGGCGGCAGGAGAGTTGCCCTCGCTGGATAGTGTAGAGGTTCAACCCAAGGGTTCGTCGATCCAAGTACGTCTGTATGCCGAAGATCCAAACAAGAACTTTCAGCCTTCCAGCGGTGTGTTGAGCGGCGTCGAATTCTCCGCTGACGCGCGCAACGAGACCTGGGTGGAGCGCGGCAGCGAAGTGCCGTCCTACTACGATCCGATGATCGCCAAGATCATCGTCAAGGCGATGAGCCGCGAAGCCGCATTGGAGAAAATACGCGATGTATTGGCGGATACACGCGTGGATGGCATCGAGACTAATCTTGATTACCTGCGCCAGATTGTGGTTGATCAAGTGTTCACCCAAGGTCGCCAGACCACGCGTTACCTGAACGCCTTTCACTACCAGCCTAACACCATCGACGTACTGGAGCCCGGTGTTCAGAGCAGCATCCAAGACTATCCAGGCCGCCTTGGTTACTGGAATATTGGAGTGCCACCATCGGGCCCGATGGATGCACTAGCGTTTCGTTTAAGTAATCAGTTGGTAGGCAACGCAACAGAGGCCGCCGGTCTGGAACTGACTGTATCCGGCCCGACGCTGAAATTCAACAAGGATACGGTCATCGCCCTGACTGGTGCAGCGATGAAAGCTGAGCTGGACGGTGCGCCATTAGCGTTCTGGCAGAACCATATGATCAAGGCTGGCAGTGTGCTGCGTCTGGGTGCTGTGCAAGGTGGGGGATGCCGCACCTATCTGGCAATTTCGGGTGGATTCGACGTGCCGGATTATCTGGGCAGTAAATCCACTTTTACGTTGGGACAGTTCGGCGGTCATGGCGGACGAACCTTGCGCACCGGCGACGTGCTGCATCTGGGTGTGCCATCTGAATCGTATGTGCAGCGTGCGCTACCGTCCGATCTGTTGCCTAGTTACAGCAAGGAATGGGAAATCGGCGTACTGTACGGCCCGCACGGAGCACCGGATTTCTTTACTCCGTCCGACATCGAGACCTTCTTCGCCACTGATTGGGAAGTTCACTACAACTCCAGTCGTACCGGCGTACGCCTGATCGGCCCGAAACCTGAATGGGCAAGACAGGACGGCGGTGAGGCTGGGCTGCATCCTTCCAACATCCACGACAATGCCTATGCCATCGGCGCAGTGGATTTTACTGGCGACATGCCTGTCATCCTCGGCCCAGACGGCCCAAGCCTCGGAGGCTTCGTGTGCCCAGTTACCATCGTTCATGCCGAGCTGTGGAAGATGGGACAACTGCGCCCAGGCGACACGGTGCGCTTCCAGTGGATGTCGTTGGAACAAGCTAATCATTTGGAGCAATTGCAAGATGCGACCATATTACAATTGAACTTGCCAAAGAAGCAGGGTGCCTATCCAATTACACAGGGGATGGGCAGCCCAATCATACACAGCATCCCTGCCAAGAACGCACAGGTGCAGGTGGTGTATCGCCAGTCTGGAGACCGCAACCTACTCATCGAGTACGGCCCTTTGGTTCTCGACATCAACTTACGCTTCCGCGTGCATGCAATGATGGAATGGGTGCAAAGCGCAGTAGCCGGCGGCAAGTTGCCCGGCATCCTCGATCTGACACCGGGCATCCGTTCCTTGCAGATTCATTTCGACAGCCGTGTGCTGCTGCGCGATGCGCTGGTGAAACAACTGATCAAGGCAGAAAAGATATTGCCACCTATCGACAACATGCGCGTGCCGACCCGCACTGTGCATCTGCCGTTATCGTGGAATGATTCTTCCACCAAACTGGCGATCGAAAAATACATGCAGTCGGTACGCAAGGATGCGCCCTGGTGCCCGAGCAACATTGAATTCATCCGCCGCATCAACGGTATCGCCGACATTGAACAGGTGAAGCGTATCGTGTTCGATGCGAGCTATCTGGTGATGGGACTGGGTGATGTCTATCTTGGCGCACCGGTAGCGACACCGCTTGATCCGCGCCATCGTCTAGTCACCACCAAATACAACCCAGCACGAACCTGGACGCCAGAGAATGCTGTCGGTATCGGCGGTGCATACATGTGCGTGTACGGAATGGAAGGCCCTGGCGGTTACCAATTCGTTGGTCGCACCATTCAGATGTGGAACCGTTACAAACAGACGACAGACTTCAAAGAAGGCAAGCCATGGCTGTTGTGCTTCTTCGATCAAATCCGTTTCTATCCGGTGTCAGAACAGGAACTACTCAAGATGCGCGAGGACTTCGTGGCTGGGCGTTTTCAGCTCAAGATCGAAGAGAGCACCTTCAGCTTGAAAGATTACAACCAATACTTGCAGGACAATGACAGAGAAATCAGCGAGTTTCGCGACACCCAGCGTGCGGCTTTCGCCGCCGAGCGAGAGATGTGGAAAGCCAACGGCCAGGCCGAATACGCGAGTGACAGCAATGTGGCGGAAGCGAGCACGGATAGCGAACTCGAGCTACCGCCCGGCAGTCGTGCCATCGCAGCACATGTCGCCGGCAGCGTGTGGGCGATCCCAGCAGAAGTCGGCAGCAAGGTGAAGGCGGGCGATACACTAGTAGTGATTGAGTCGATGAAGATGGAGATTGCAGTAGTCGCACCGTGTGACGGTGAAGTGATCCAGATGAGCTGCCGTACCGGCGGTCAAGTTGCTGCCGGTCAGGATCTGCTGGTTATTCAAGCTGAGGAGAAATGAGATGAAACTTGATTTGAACATCGCGACGCTGCGCCGCCGTTATCTGGCGGGCGAGATCCATCCGCGCGAAGTGATGCAGGACATCGTTTCGCGCATCGGTGACGATCCGCACCATGCCTGGATCCACCGCCTGCCGCTGGAGGGGATCGAAAAGTACGTGGCTGCACTGCAGGACAAGGATCCAGCTGAGTTGCCGCTGTACGGCATCCCATTCGCGATCAAGGACAACATTGATCTGGCCGGTGCGCCCACTACAGCCGGTTGTGTCGAGTACGCCTACCATCCGCAACGCCATGCGACGGTGGTGCGTGAGCTCATCAACGCCGGTGCAATCCCCATCGGCAAGACCAATCTCGATCAGTTCGCCACCGGATTGAACGGTACGCGCTCGCCACATGGCGCATGCCGCAATGCCATTAACCCCGACTACATCTCCGGTGGTTCGAGCGCCGGTTCGGCGGTCGCGGTCGCTTTGGGTCTGGCTAGTTTCAGTTTGGGTACTGATACCGCAGGGTCGGGGCGCGTACCGGCTGCATTCAACAATCTGGTCGGCGTGAAGCCCACGCGCGGCTGGCTCTCTACGCGCGGTGTGGTGCCAGCCTGTCGTTCACTGGATTGCGTCTCAATCTTTGCATTGAATACAGAAGATGCTACCAACGTGCTGTCGGTCGCAACGTTACTGGACGAGCAGGATGCGTACTCGCGCCAAGCGCTTACACATGGTTTCGATTTTGGTCGCGCCGAGCACTTCCGCTTCGGCGTGCCGCGAGCGGATCAATTGCAGTTCTTCGGAAATGAGGGTGCGGCGCTGCTGTTCCAGCAAAGTTGCGATGCAATGGAAACAATCGGTGGGCAGAAGGTGGAGATCGATTTCATGCCATTTTTGAAATCAGCCCGTTTGCTGTACGAAGGACCTTGGGTGGCGGAACGCTATGCCGCTATACGTGAATTCTTCGATGCGCATGCCGATGCGATCGATCCCGTGGTGCGCGAAATCATCGCGGGTGCCAAGAAGTTCTCCGCCGCAGACACCTTCGACGGCATGTACAAACTGGAAGCCTTGCGCGCAGAAGCCGCATTGACCTGGGGCAAGATCGACTGTCTGGTGACGCCGACTGCCGGCACCATCTATCGCATAGACGAGATGGAAGCCGACCCCATCAAGCTGAACGCCAATCTTGGCTACTACACCAACTTCATGAACCTGCTTGATTGCGCAGCGGTTGCGGTACCTGCCGGTTTTCAGCAAGACGGCTTACCGTTCGGAATCACCTTGGTAGCTCCGGCACATCAGGACATACCGTTGCTGTATCTGGCAGAACGATTGAACAGCCGCCAGCCCAGCAAGGTTCAGAAAGAGGAAGCAGATCGCGTGCGTATCGCGGTCTGCGGCGCGCACCTCGAAGGCCTGCCGCTCAATCATCAGCTCACCAGTCGCGGCGCACATCTGGTCGCACGCACGCACAGCAGCCCAGATTACAAATTCTATGCCCTGCCCGGCGGCCCGCCGTTCCGGCCCGGCATGGTGCGCGTGCCACAGGGCGGCAGCGCCATCAAAGTGGAAGTGTGGGAGATGGCAGATAGAGAGTTCGGATCTTTCGTGGCGGGCATTCCCGCGCCGCTCGGCATCGGCACGTTGACGCTGGCAGATAGTTCTAGCGTCTTGGGTTTCGTGTGCGAGCAGTACGCCGTGCAGGAAGCAGAAGACATTACTAGCTTCGGTGGCTGGCGTGCCTATATGGCACAGCGCGGAGTCTGAGCATGGAACTGCAATTATTCAAGACGCTGTGGGGACATCAAGGCGCGTTGGATGACGCGGCCAAGCAGGCGCTAGACGTTGGATTTGTCGGTTTGGAAGGTAATACTGACATGCTGCCGCTAGAGGAATTGCGCGATGTTTTGCAGTCACGCGAATTGGCATTCATCCAGGAGATCGTGACGGCCGGTAACTATGTTCCGCGTCGCCATGACACGGTGAAGGAACATATCATCGATGTTGAACGACAGTTACAACAGGGCAGTTCACTAAGCCCGCAATGGGTGACGGTCATCGGCGGTTGCGATGCGTGGACGCTGAAGCAGAGCGTACGTTTCTTTGGTGAGTCCCAGGAGATCGCCGCGCGCATGGGCATCGAGTGTAGTTTCGAGACCCATCGTAGTCGCTCGCTGTTCAATCCATGGGTCACGCTGGCAGTGCTGGAACGCCTGCCGGAATTGAAACTCACCTGTGACTTCAGCCACTGGGTAGTGGTGATGGAACGGCAACTGGAGGACGAATGGGACGCAGTGCTGACAGTGGCGAAGCATACGCATCACATCCACGCGCGTGTCGGCTACGATCAGGGGCCGCAAGTGCCGCATCCGGCGGCACCGGAATATGCTTTTGCACTGGCCTCGCGCCAGCGTTGCTGGGAAGCAATCTGGTCGGCGCAGCTGGCTAGCGGTCACGCACTCAGCAGCATGACACCCGAGTTCGGCCCCGACGGGTATATGCATTGCCTGCCTTACACCCAACAACCGATCTCCGACCTATGGGAGATCAACACATGGATGGGTCAGACGGAAAAAGCTCATTTTCAGGTATGGCACAGTCACTTTTCGAAAGGATGCGAAGCCTAGATGGCCAGCACCGTGCACTGCCAACGTGTAATGCCCGAAGCGGGTGCACGATCAGCAGTATCTGAGAATGGCAACACCGGCGGAACAGGCCAGAACGCCGCGTGGCATGGTTGGCATACAACCTGCTACGAAAGGTTTGTAGTCAGCAAGGGTGAACTTCGCTCTTACGTAACGGTTGTTTAACTTTAAAATAGGAGATTGCATGATGGATATCAAGAAACTTATCGTAGCCGTAGCATTTTTGACGGTTTCATTTTCTGCAGGTGCTGCAACACCAGTCAAAATTGCGCTAACTACCTGGATCGGTTATTCACCGTTCTATGTCGCAGACGGTATGGACATGTACAAGAAACAAGGATTGAAAGTCACCTTGCAAACTTTCGCCGATCCGGCCATGTTGCCCTCGGCTGTTGCCAGCAAGGCAGTAGACGGTGCATTGATGACCTTCGACCAAGTAATAGGTGCAGTGGCACAAGGTCAGGCGTTCAAGGTGGTGATGCCCATCGACTATTCCAATGGCGGCGATGCTGTGCTGGCGGATATGTCGATCAACAAGATCACTGACTTGAAGGGCAAAAAAGTTGCCTACGCACCTCTGTCTCCTTCCGATTTTCTGATCTCTTATGCGTTGAAGATCAATGGCATGAGCGACAAGGACATCAGTCCGATCAATATGACACCGGAAGCTATCCCATCGGCCATGGCCTCAAAAGCTGTTCCTGCCGGTACAACTTATGAGCCGAACGTGTCGCAGATTCTCGGCATGAACGGCGGCAAAAAGTTTCACGTGATTTATTCCTCGAGAGAAGCGCCTGGCTTGATCGCCGACGTGTTGGTATTCGACGAAGCTTACATCAAGAAAAACACCAAGCAGGTTACTGCCTTGATCAAAGCTTATCTGGAGGGGCTTGCCTACATGAATTCGCATCCGAAGGAAGCATCTGAGATCATCGGCAAGGCCATCGGCGTGTCGGGTAAAGAAGTGCTGGAGCAACTGAAAGGCGTGTACAACATTCCGCTGAACGAGATGGCTCAGCCGTTCAAACGGGGTAAGGACACCAAGTCCTACTTCGTTAGTGGTGAGGTGATTAATGAGCTCCTGATGAAGAGCGGTCAAATCAAAAAACCAGTAGCAATCAAGACCACCATTGACGATACATTTATTACAGCAGTTATGAAGTAATTACGCGAGTTGCTCTCCTTCCAAAGTTGGAAGGAGAGCGTTCTCTAAAGGAGCTACCATGCGTTCGCGCATTTTTCGCCATACAGATGGCATCATTCCCAATTTCATTGCTATCACGTATGCCCTGAGCGGCTACGGGGTCGGCTTGTGGTTGATGACCAGCAACAACCTTATGATCGCCATGCTGGCCACGCTGTGGTTCGCCCACGCACTCATCATCGCCGCTTATCTGTTTTATGAATTCGCCCACGATACTATCTTCGCCCGCCATGAAACCAACACTTGGGGCGGGGTGTTGATGACATGGCTCACCGGTAGTTGCTATGCGCGTTATGAACATTTGCGTCACAAACACATGCGCCACCATGTGGATCGCGCAGATATCATCAGTCTGGACACCAAGGCTTTGATCCAGTCGTTGTTTGTGCCGCTGCGACGCTTCATCCTATTGCTTGAGTGGTGCTATATCCCTGCTATCGAGTTGCTGATGCACGCCTTCGTTATCGCCCTGCCATTCTTACGCAAAGAGAGACGCTCCGATCGCAACCGCGTCGCGCTCATCCTGATCTTGCGCAGTATCGCTTTCGCCGCGCTGGCTCATTATTCGATGCAGGCCTTGCTGTTGTATGTCGTCGCTTACCTGACCATGATCACCGTGTTACGCTTTGCTGACGCGTTCCAGCACACCTATGATGCGTATGTAATACTTGAGCGCGACAAGATCCCAAATGACAAGCTTCGCAACAAGGCCTATGAACAAGCAAATACTTATTCCAATCTGGTCAGCGTGCGCTGGCCGTTCCTAAATTTGCTAATCCTTAATTTCCCCTACCACAATGCACACCACCAACAACTGGCTGCACCCTGGTACAGATTGCCCGCACTACATCACAAACTGTACGGGGCCAGCAATGGACAAGCTATCTCCATGGTGAAGTTGCTGCAGCCTTTCCATCGGCATCGGGTAACGCGTGTACTGTCAGAAGATTACGGAGTGGTTGATATTGCGACCAGCAAGGTGGGCAATTTCATCGGCGCGGTGTCGGTCTCATTCTTGACTGCGGTGTGACATGACGATTTCATCTGTTGCTGTATCTTTGCCCCGTGAGGGCAAGGCGATCTCTGCACTGCTGGTAGGAGCATTCTTCTGGGGTATGCTCTGGTGGCCCCTCAAAGCGTTGGACGGCATCGGCGTCACCGGCAGCATCGTGCAGGTGTTCGCCTATGGTCTAGCGACATTGATCCTGTTGCCGTTTGCCTTGCGCAGTATAAGCCAGTGGCGCGATCAGCTCGGGCTGCTGACGATCATCACAGTGATGGGTGGCTGGGCTAACGCTTCGCTGGTCACCTCGCTCACCGAGGGCAGCGTGGTGCGCGTGATGCTGCTGTTTTTCCTAGCTCCGGTGTGGACCATGTTGGCCGCACGCATCTTCCTCGGCGAAGCCTTCACTCGCCTACGCCTTCTCTCGCTGATACTGGCTGTGGCCGGACTGGCAGCGACATTGGGCGGGCCAGAACTATTCTCAACACCACTCTCAATGATTGATCTGCTGGCGCTCTCGTCTGGACTGGCGTTCGCCCTCAACAATGTGGCGGTGAGGGTAGCTCATCATCTGACTGATTCGGTACGGGCGACTGCAATGATAGGCGGCTGCGCGTTGATCGCATTAGGATTCCTGTTATTCAGCGCGAAACCGATGCAGGAGTTGGATGCACGGCAGGTCGGGGCGATGCTTTCATTCGGCTTGTTATGGATATTGCCCGGTACGCTAGTCACATTCTACGGCGTCGCAAGATTGGATGCTGGACGGGCCGCCATCCTGTTGTTGGGGGAATTGGTGGTGGCGGTGTTATCGGCGGTACTGATAGGCGGTGAATATCTTTCCTGGCGCGAAGTGGTCGGCGGTACGTTGATCCTATTTGCCGCTGTCATTGAAGCCAGTACTGAATCAAATGGAGAGACGCATGAGCAATCAGTTTAGCGCACTAATCGTAATTGATATGCAGCGGGATTTTCTTGATCTAGGTGGTTACGCAGCCACTGCTGGCATGGATATAAGTGCCCTTCGTCGACCCATACCGTTCATCCGTGAGTTGCTAGGTCACGCACGCAGTAACGGTATGTTGGTGGTGCATACCCGCGAAGGACACCGTCCTGATCTGAGCGATTGCCCATCGGCCAAGCTCTCACGAAGCCATCAAGCTGGTGCAAAAATCGGCAGCAAGGGGCCACTCGGTCGTCTGCTGGTGCGAGGAGAACACGGGCATGATTTTATCGACGAACTGCAACCGCTGATGGACGAGCCGGTGGTGGACAAGCCTGGCTATGGCGCATTTCATCTGACCGATCTTAAGCAGATATTAGCTGCTCACGACATTCGCCGACTCTACATCTGCGGTGTCACCACCGAAGTGTGTGTGCATTCCACGCTGCGCGAAGCGGTTGACTGCGGTTTCGAATGCGTACTGGTGGCGGATGCCTGCGGTTCAGCTCACCCTACTCTGCATGAGGCGGCACTGCAAATGGTAGCCGTAGAGGGCGGCATCTTCGGTCGTACCGCAGATACTAAAGCCGCCATCACTGAATTCAGGACATCGCCATGAGCCAGGTATTACGTCTGTGGCCCCTACTAACTGCCACGCACCGCTACGATAAATCTCTGTCCACACGCAACTGCGGGCAGGGTGAGATCATTCAGGCACCCATCCTAGCCTATTTGATCGAAACTACGAACGGGCGCATCCTATTCGATGTCGGTTGCGACTACGGCAAGATCGCTGATCCGACACAGCGTGCAAAATATTATAACCAAGATGGCTTCGACTTCGGTGCGCCAAATATGTCAGAAGCGCAGCGCCTGCCCAACCATTTAGCCAAGATGGGTCTGACACCGGCTGATATAGATGTGGTGTTCCTCAGCCACCTACACTTCGACCATGCTGGCGGACTGTGCGATGTGTGCGGTAAGGAAGTACACGTACAGCATGACGAACTTCAGGCCGCGCGCTCAATTATTGATCCTGCCTATTTTAATGATGATTTCTCAGGCAACTATCCGTGGAAGATTCAGCAGGGCGAATATGATCTGGTGCCAGGGGTTCGCGCGCTCTCCTCGCCCGGGCATACAGCCGGTCACATGTCATTATGGCTAGAGCTTCCGAAAGGTGCGCCCATCGTGTTGTGCGGCGATGCTGCAGACCTATCCGAAAATCTAGTCAAAGAGATCGCGCCTGGATTGTGCTGGCAAGATCGCGAAGATCTAGCGCTGGACAGCATCCGCAAATTAAAGCGTTTGCAGCAAGAAGAGAACGCACAGCTCTGGCCTAATCACGACATCACATTCTTTAAGTCGTTAAAACAATACCCGCATTATCACGAATAAATTTATATATTTATAAGTTGGCTACAAATTCAACTCGTTCTTGTCTGTGTCAATTAATTGCAGGGATAATTCATCATCAGTAATCAGCAGCAAAACATATCTATTAAGCAAAAAACAACAAAGATCAAGGCACAGCAAGAGCGCTCTTCGCGATACAAATAATTTCATACCTCATTTGATGCGCACTGCTTAGGTGCTCATCATAATATTCACGCTGCAAGATGGTGCAACCACCAATTTATTCAGTCCCTCCCCCCCCTAAACCTCTTGTTATTACAACATTTAAATTTCTTGGCACAGATTCTGCTTTTATGATTACGTGGATGAACTGATCCCGACTTTATCTAACGTTAACTAAAAAGGAAATGCCATGTTTAAAACCAAATTACTCGTTATCGCTCTTGGCGCTGCATTTGCCCTTCCTGCAATGGCTGAAGATGCGCCCGCATCTACTTCTGGTTTTACTGCAAGTTCTAATGTGACAATCACTAGCAATTACTTGGCTCGCGGCATGCAGCAAAGTGGTGGTGGCGCAGCGATTCAGGGTGGTTTCGACTTGTCCCATTCGAGCGGCGCGTACGCAGGTGTATGGGCTTCAAGCATAAGCTGGTTAAGCGACACAGTTCCCGCTACTGCAAGCAGGGCTTCAGCTGAATTTGACACTTATCTTGGGTTTGGGGGCGAGGCTGGAGTTGTAGGCTACGATGTTGGTTACCTACGTTATAACTACCCTGGTACTTATACTGCTGGTACGATTTCAGCTGACACAGATGAATTATACACGGCCGTAACATATTCCATCGTTACTGCTAAATTTTCCTACTCCATGAGCGATCTATTCGGCGTTGTTAACTCCAAAGGATCTACCTATATGGAATTGAATGCTGAGTACGCAGTTGGTGAATCAGGTATTACTCTGGGCGCACATGTTGGTAAGCAAGCAATCGCAAATAACTCTGCTAGCGACTACTCAGACTACAACATCTCTGCCAGCAAGGACTTTAGCGGTTACTCGCTGGGCCTAACTTACAGCACAACCGATGTTGCTAGCACTAACGGAGCCGGAGTTGGTACAGGCGTAGTTTCTCTTAGTCACTCGTTCTAATAACGCAGGAGCGGTTCGCCGCTCCCCCCTGCTTTGCAATGCAGGCAAGTAGTCAATTTCAAGGAGATTGAAAATGAAAATGGTCACAGCAATTATTAAACCGTTCAAACTGGATGAGGTACGTGAAGCGCTTTCCGCCATCGGCGTGCAAGGCATCACAGTTACCGAAGTCAAGGGCTTTGGTCGTCAAAAAGGTCACACCGAGCTGTATCGAGGTGCTGAATATGTCGTTGATTTTTTACCTAAAATAAAACTTGAAGCAGCCATAAAAGCTGAGATGCTAGATCAAGTTGTTGAAGCAATCGAAAAAGCCGCGCAAACCGGCAAAATCGGTGACGGTAAGATCTTCGTGCAAGACCTTGAACAGGTGTTGCGTATTCGTACCGGTGAAGTTGGCTCAGAAGCACTTTAACTTAGGAGATGATCATGAAGAAGTTTTTAGCTCTTATCGCGCTGGGATTCGGACTTTGTCTGGCTAATGTTCCAGCTTTCGCTGAAGAGGCAATGCAAGCGGCTACAGAAACCGCAACGGCGGTAGCCCCTGCGGTTGCGGCAACAGCTGCTCCTGTTCCAAACAAGGGCGACACTACATGGATGTTGATTTCCACTGCGCTAGTTGTTTTGATGATCGTTCCCGGACTGTCTTTGTTCTATGGTGGCTTAGTTCGTGCCAAAAATATGCTTTCAATCCTTTCACAGGTTTTGGCTATTTTTGCGCTGATTTCAATCTTGTGGATAATTTATGGTTATTCGCTGGCTTTCGGCGATGGCGGAGCCATGAATTGGATGATAGGCGACTTGTCTAAGATGTTCCTCGCAGGCATGACTCCTGACAGTACGGCTGCCACCTTTACTGACGGCGTTGTCATTCCCGAATTTACATTCGTGGCCTTCCAACTGACTTTTGCTGCAATTACTACTGCGCTGATCATCGGCGGCTTTGCTGAGCGCATCAAGTTCTCTGCTTTGCTGGCATTCTCAGCTCTGTGGTTCACCTTCTCTTACCTGCCAATCGCACATATGGTCTGGGCAACTGGTGGTTACTTGTTCGAAAAAGGTGCTTTGGACTTTGCGGGTGGAACAGTAGTACACATCAACGCAGGTGTTGCAGCTTTAGTCGGTGCAATCTTGATTGGCAAGCGCATTGGTTACGGCAAAGAGCCAATGGCTCCACATAACCTGCCAATGACTATGATTGGAGCTTCCTTGCTCTGGGTTGGTTGGTTTGGTTTCAATGCCGGATCCAACCTTGAGGCAACTGGCGGTGCTGCATTGGCTTTCCTGAATACTATTGTTGCTACAGCTGCAGCGACCTTAACTTGGATGTTTGCTGAATGGATGTTACGCGGTAAGCCATCTATGCTCGGTATGGCTTCCGGTGCAATCGCTGGCTTGGTTGCGGTAACACCTGCGGCTGGCTTGGTTGGCCCAATGGGCGCAATCATTTTGGGTGGAATTGCTGGACCGATTTGCTTGTGGGGTGTAACTGGCCTGAAGAAAGCATTTGGTTATGACGATACTCTCGACGTGTTTGGCATTCATGGCGTAGGCGGCATTATCGGCGCTATCGGCACAGGTATCTTTGTTTCTCCGGCTCTGGGTGGTGTAGGCGTTGATGGCTACAGCATGATGGGCCAAGTGATGACCCAAGCTACTGGTGTACTAGTGACTATCGTGTGGTCTGGCGTGGTTGCATTCATCTGCTTTAAGGTTGTTGATCTGACTATTGGTCTACGCGTTAAAGAAGAAGAAGAGCGCGAAGGCTTGGATACATCAACACACGGCGAACGTGCTTACAACGGCTAAACGTCAAATATAGCTAGCCCTCTCCTCCTCGGAAGTTGTTGTTTGGCTTCCTTCAAGGGCACCGCAAGGTGCCCTTTTTTATTTACATTTTCGCTTAATGAAATTAGCAAAGCTGCCGAGTGACTGTATACTTCACGCCATTGACAGCACGCTAAGCTAGGATCTACATCAGACTGCCATACTGCAAAGCACATAGGCTCATTAAGTTAATTCAATATCCCCCAACATGCTTAAAACTATACTACGCAGCATTTTCAAGCCAAACCACCAACCTGAAATGATTATTTCAGACTTGCCTTTTAGTGACTTACCCTTCCCCAGCGAAGAGGATGTATTAGCGATTAAACTGATCAACAAATATTGGGTTAAAAATCGATCCGCCAATAACCATCACAACGCTGAAATGATAAAGACAGTTGCTGAAAACATGCTGTTAGATTGCCAAGCAATATTTGCCAGCCCAGATCGGCGTAAAGCGAACAGAGAAAAGTTGCTTGATGCAGTTTCAACGTGCGCCAAAATGCAGGTTTTGGTAATTCCCCCTAAATCAGAGGCTGACGGGACGGGTCTCAGAGGGCTATTTGGAATTACGGGTGAGCTTAAATCCAAAACATTAGAAGTCATTGAGATTGACAAAGAATTTCACTCATTCCCAGAAAATTTAGATTTTGAAAAAGCATGGAATCAAATTCAATATGCTTATCGACGCGCATGGGCGTGTATGAATATTTTCGAGGCGCTTAGACATGAATTTAATGACTTTAATCCCGATCAATCTCAGGATTGGTTTCGTCCACTTTTCGCGACTCAATGTGCTTATGCGGAGGGGAATTACCGCAAAGAACTAGGCATGCCGAGCGTGTTAAATATTGTAAACGAAGGGGATGCGTATGGCGATTACGCAAAGATAGTTCTTAAGGGAGAGCAATACCCTGATCAAATTTGGGAGAAAAAATACCCTGATTTAGACAATCCTAAAACGGCCTGGAACTAATATCTTTAAAGAGTATCGAACACCACTTTGGAAAATCGCATCAAATCATTGATACGTTGCGTATTGCTCAGTTTTACGTACCCGAGCTTGACTGCAAATTACGAAACAAGCTACATCAACTCTCTCTAGAACCAGTAAATCTTCTTGATGCCAGTAATGAAATATCGCGCTACTAAACTCATTTTCTTCAGCCTTCTCTCTTCCACCCTAACGGGTGTGTTGTAGAAGTTATTCAGCCAGAAGATAATTACGCTTCTCAGTCAGCTACTGAAAGCTCCCCATTTGAACAGTGGCTTGCAATGCGGCGTGAGTCGGAAGTAAAAGAAATTTACGAAAAAATCAGGACACCCTCAGCAGCAAACTTAAACACATCAAGAAAACTGCTAAACAATTCGTAAAAACGGTATAGACAAGCAGCGGGTGCCGATTTTCACAGCCCCGCTGAACTTTCTTAAAACAATTACTTAGCTAGACCCAATATAAATTCAACCAACTCTTTGATAGCTGGCTGCTTTTTCCCATGAGGATCGTTTGCGATCATATTTGTTGATCCCCAGTTTCCGTGCCCCCCCTTAGAAACTTTAACCATCAAACCTTCTACTAGAGGATACTCTTTTGCACCAGAAGCACTCGAACCTTTTTTCGAATACTTATACTTACTGACACCTTTGTATTTTTTAGACACATCCATCCATGCCGGACCGACTACCTTATGGCCAATTGAGTGACATGCGGTGCAGCCATTCTTTTTGGCAATAGGTGGCATATCTGCTGCAAAAACATTAGCCGTGACAAACAAACCTGCTGCTGCAATCGTAGTAATGATGATGGATTTCATAGCAATCTTACCTTTCTAATTGTTGAATTTATTTAAGCTGCAAAACATCCCTGCGTACTTTTAAACATGAGAGGAAGTCACAAATATTGATGTTAAACAGATTCCTCTCAGTTAGGAATTGTAGCAAACATACGCACATAAAATACTACTCAATAGCTCGTTTATTCGCTTAAAATACATCAAAATATCTATATTTAACGCTAATTTAACATCATCTTGACAGCGCGTTAACAAATGAAAGCACCTAAGGAAACGACACAACTCAAGGGTGAGTGATTTCCTGCGTCAATGCCGACATGACAACAAGGGAACTAAAGCATCATTACAGCCACTAACAATTAGGAATTAAAGCTATTAAAAATATGGTCGATAAATAACTAAAGTAATACTGAACAAGTCCCGACATCAATTTGGATTGTAGTAGTGCGTGGCTAATCTGAAATGACGCAACTGGCAGAGGTTATCGATGCACTATAATATGCGAAGTATAAAAAAGGCCTTATTATGAAAACCACTTTAAACTTACTGGCGATTGTTTTTATGTTGATAGCCTCTGGCTGCTCCAGCATGGATAGGAGTGGCTTCAGTGCACAAACCATAGATACAAATAGCCTGACCATCCCCATTTACCACCACAAATTTTAAAAATTTTTGGGGTTATTACTGCGACCCAAAACAGGGCTGAAGAATTTCATATTGAACAAGAGCGGGGGTTAAAAACTTTCTCGCGCATGAGTTCACTTAAGCTATCAGTATTTTCACGATTATCAAACACCACAAGCACTTGCTAAGAATATGTATTATGGCCTTGTCCACTTCCTATGCTTATCCCTTGCTATAATCAACACTTGATTTACAGCACATCCACCATGAAGCTCTTATTTGTCCTACTAACTTCTCTCCTTCCGCAACTGTCTCAGGCCGCTGACCTAAGCATAACAAAAGCCCCGAGCTTGGCGGCTACCGCCTTTGAGCTGTATGACTACACAAGCAATCAGACTCTTGTGGGTAAAAATACTAATGAGCGCATTCAGCCTGCTTCATTAACCAAGCTGATGACAGCATATGTCGCCTTCAACGCAATCAAGCAAGGCAAGCTATCGCTCACCCAAACTATCAAGCCATCACATGAGGCCGTGCGTGTCTCAGCAGATGAATCCCGTATGTTTCTAGAAACGCGTAAAACAGTCAGTGTTGAAAAACTACTACACGGACTCATCATAGAGTCCGGCAATGATGCGGCTAGAGTGCTGGCGGAAACCATTGCCAAGGATGAGGCAACTTTCGCTAGCCAGTTTATGAACAAAGAAGCACAGCGTCTGGGCATGAAAAACACGCATTTCGTCAACGCTACCGGCTTGCCCGATGATCAACATTACAGCAGTGCGCATGATCTGGCGCTACTTGCAGCAGCCCTAGTACGCGACTTCCCAGAGTTCTATCCCATTTACTCAATGCGTGAATTTCACTACAACAATATCAGGCAGTACAACCGCAATAAATTGCTGTGGCGCGACCCTTTTGTAGACGGAATGAAAACTGGTCATACTCAACGCGCCGGATATTGCCTAGTTGCGTCCGCGAAGCGAAATCAGCATCGGCTAATTTCTGTAGTGCTTGGGACTAGCTCAGACAGAATGCGTACTCGCGAAAGTCAGCGACTATTGAATTACGGCTTTAATCAATTTGAACTGCTTCCGCTATATAAAAAAGAGCAGCCTGTAAGCTCTATACGTATATGGAAAGGCACTGAAAAAACAGTTGCTATAGGCTCGCATAGCAAGCTTTATGTCACCATTCCCATAAAGCAGCGCAAGCTACTCAAAGCAGTTCTTGAGACTCAGCAACCTATTCTTGCACCTATTAACGAAGGGCAAGTAATTGCCACGCTAAAACTAAAATTAGATGGCAAACCCTATCTTGACCTTCCGCTAGTCGCGCTAGAAAACGTGGAATTGGCAAATGTATTTTCGCGTGGCGTTGATTCAATTCGACTTCTGTTCCATTAAAAAGGAAGCAAAATGACAATCTATCTAAATGGGCAATTCATGCCCATTACAGAAGCCAAAGTTTCAGTTTTGGATCGTGGCTTCATCTTTGGTGATGGCATATACGAAGTCATTCCAGTCTATTCCCTACGCCCATTTCGACTAGCCGAACACTTAAGCCGTCTGAGCCACAGCTTAGCCAGCGTAGAAATTGAAAATCCACATAGTGATGCAGAATGGACAAATATTATTGTAGAGCTCATCACGCGCAACGCTCAACAAGACCAATATATCTATTTACATATTACCCGTGGCGTAGCTGAGCGCGACCACCCCTTCCCCAATCCGCCAGTCGCACCTACCGTGTTCATGATGAGCAAGGCGCTCAAGAATCCTGCTCCTAGCGTGCTACAAAGTGGTGTCAGTGCTATCACGACAGCAGATACTCGTTGGCTACGTTGCGACATTAAAGCCATATCGCTGCTGCCTAATGTATTGCTAAGACAAATGGCCGTAGATGCGGGCTGCGCCGAAACCATCATGATTCGTGACAATGAATTCATGACCGAAGGCTCTGCCAGCAACATTTTTGTCATTAAGGACGGCGTTGTACTCGCACCCCCCAAAGATCATTTCTTATTGCCCGGCATCACTTATGACGTAATACTCGAACTCGCAGAGGCTAATAACATTCCCTACCAAGTACGAAAAATACTGCGCGACGAAATATTCAGTGCAGATGAGTTACTACTCACCTCATCCACCAAAGAAGTCCTTGCTGTCACCCTACTAGATGGCGAGCCTGTTGGCACGGGCAAGCCCGGCCCGATGTTTGCCAAGTTCCACGAACTTTACCAAATATTTAAAAGAGAAGTGATGCGCGCATGAGCACAGAAGAAAGCTTAATAGAATACCCTTGCGAATTTCCGATCAAAGCCTTCGGCAAGACACTGCCAGAATTCCCGCAAGCAGTTGCGGAAATCATGCTGCGTCACGATTCAAGCTTTAATGCCGACAGCATAACCACCAAAAGCAGCAAAACGGCGCGCTACACCAGCCTGACCTGCACCGTACACGCCACTTCACGTGAACAACTCGATGCGATCTACCAAGAATTAAGCGATCACCCTATGGTGGTGATGACGCTGTGAAGCAACATCAGAAACGTGAAGATAAAGCTGTGAAACGTGAAACAAAGCAAAACCTTTCACCTTCCACGTTTCACGTTTCACGTTTCACATTTCACCGTTCACCTGAGATAAAATTTCTCGGCCTAGTCGAATACGAATCGACATGGCACGCTATGCAGCAATTCACTTCGCAACGCACAGCCGAAACTCGCGATGAAATTTGGGTATTGCAACATCCGCCCACCTTCACCCAAGGACAGGCTGGCAAAGAGGAGCATCTGCTTGATGCGCATGGCATACCGGTGGTACAAATTGACCGAGGCGGGCAAATTACTTATCACGGGCCGGGACAAGTTGTTGCTTACTTGTTGCTGGATTTGCGCCGCTGGAAAATTAATGTGCGCGAATTGGTGCGACTAATGGAGCAAGCTGTGGTTGACTTGCTGGCTGAGCACAACATCATCGCTTTCGGGCGCGAGGATGCGCCAGGAGTATATGTTGGCGAGGCTAAAATAGCCGCTTTAGGTTTAAAAATACGTAAGGGCTGCTGCTATCACGGGCTGTCGCTAAACGTGGGCATGGACACCCGCCCATATTCTTATATCAACCCCTGTGGCTTTCAGGGCTTGCGTGTAAGCCAAATAAAAGATTTTAACGCCTCAGTACTACACAGCGAAATAGAACAAGACCTCGCACGCAAACTTAGCACATTGTTACAGCAGCATTTCCACGCTGTCTAGCTTCGGCTAGAGGCACGCTAAAGAGTAATCTCATCACCTTCCCGCGCAAGGCGAATGTCCAAGCCATCAATAATGTCAGCCTGACGTGCCAAAGCTTCAGCAAATACTTTCTCCAAATCGTCATCGCTACGCGTAGGTTCATGATGGGTACAGAATAAAACCTTGGCTCCCGCATCTTTAGCCAATTGAATACAGCTATCAAAAGTGCCATGTCCCCAGCCCTTCTTCCCCGGATATTCCTCAATAGTGTAAGCACTATCTGCAACGATCACATCCACACCGCGAATCGCCTCAACAATAGATGCGCGCTGTTCTTCTATCAACGTTTGATATTCAGCATAGCCTTCATCGCTGGAATCATAGATATTGAAATGTGGCTCATGATCGCCCGTGAAGAAAATTGATTTTCCATTGCAGTCGATGCGATAGCCAAGGTTCACTACCGGATGGTTCAGCATGATAGGCATCACTTTAGCTTCCCCGATTGAAATAGCTTCAAGCGGCATGAGTGCAACATAATCAAAATGGGACTTCATTTCAGCTTCACGCACAGGAAAAAAACTGTACTGCAATTGCACGTTCACAATGCGCTCTGGGCCTTCTCCAGAAATTGGATCAAATGCTGCGTATAAAGTGATGGTATTTCCCGGAATAAAAATGGGCACAAAGAACGGCAAGCCTTGAATATGGTCCCAATGGCTATGCGTATTAAATATATGCGCCTTAACAGGAAGTTCCTTGAGTAGCGTTTGAGCTAAAGGAAATATTCCCGTCCCGCCATCCAGAATGATGAGTTCGTTCGCGTCGGTACGCACCTCAAGACAAGTAGTATTGCCACCATAGCGCACCGTTTTTTCGCCCGGCGAAGGAATCGAGCCTCGCACCCCCCAAAACTTTAATTTCATAACTAATCCCCTTTACCGACTTGAGCAAAAACACGTGCTTCACTCGTCAATTTTGAAATGTCTCCCAAGCCAACAATAATGCCCTCAAGGTCTGCACCTAAATGTTCTTGCAAAACAGGGGGGATTTCCTCTGCCACTGGATTTCCAGCATTTCCCAATGCTAGTTTTTTACTAATTTGATTCGCTACAAATAAACAACTTTGCACGGTATTTTTCGGCAAAATCTCGCTATGGTGATTACGTATATTATCGGTAAGCTGTTTAGGGAATTGCCATTTCTCCACCAACATTCCTCCAACCACGGTGTGATCCGTGCCAATAATCTGCTGCTCGGCCACATGTAGAGGAATAGATTCCGCTGCACTACGCTCCAAGGCTTCTTTAAACTCTTCAGCCATGAACTGAGCAAACACCACTTTACCGAAATCATGCAGCAAGCCCGCTATATAACAATCCGCAGGATCGGTGTCATCATGACTATATTTCATGCAAACAGCTCGCGCTATACTCGCGGTAGTCAGTGAATGCATCAAATATTGCTGCACATCAAAACCCGCAGCATTATGCGGCGGCAACGATCCCATCGCCGCGAACGACAAGGCCATATTCTTGATCGTATTTAAGCCAAGATAAACCACTGATTGATTTACCGACGTAATTTGCTTAGGGAAACTATAATAAGCAGAATTAAGAATACGCAACAACTTCATAGTCATCACCGGATCTTTCTCGATGACCATCACGAGTTCTTTGGGCGGACAATTTATTTCACGCGACAACTCCAAAATTCGCTGTACACTTTTTGGGAACGCGGGCATTTTCTCCACCGCTTCAGATAATTTTTTTGTTAGTTCTGAAGAACTTTCAGTCATATGATTGTCCATAGTCACACATTTTCGGCTAAATAACCCAAGCCGCCGATACAATTAAGTGAATTTACCTCAAACGAAGCAGTTTGATTAATATATTCTTCAAATTAAGTTAATAAAATATTCATCACATTATGAGCATAGCAGAAAAACAAACCGGAAAATCAAAGACCTCACGCAATCCGATCAAGATTATCCCTCTTCAAGAACGTTTAAGAAAACCACAATGGATACGCGTCAAATCCGGTAGCGGCACGGGTTACAACGAAGTAAAACGCCTGTTGCGTGAAAACAACTTACATACGGTATGCGAAGAAGCTTCCTGCCCCAATATCGGCGAATGCTTCGGCAAAGGCACGGCTAGCTTTATGATCCTTGGTGACATCTGCACGCGGCGCTGCCCATTTTGCGATGTCGCCCACGGCAAGCCACTACCTCCCGATGCTGACGAACCCAACAATCTCGCTCACTCTATCGGTCTACTCAAGCTGCGCTATGTCGTCATTACCAGCGTAGACCGAGACGATCTACGTGATGGCGGGGCCAAACATTTCGCGGACTGTCTGCGCGCCATTCGTGCCGCAGCACCCAGCACTCAGCTTGAGACACTCGTCCCCGACTTTCGCGGACGCTTAGATGTTGCACTTGATGCTCTCGGTGAAGAACTACCCGACGTGCTCAACCATAACTTAGAAACTGTACCGCGTTTATACCCATTAGCTCGTCCCGGTGCTGACTACGTTCACTCGCTCAAACTGCTTAAGGACTTTAAAGCTCGCTTTCCACAAGTAAAGACCAAATCTGGCCTCATGCTGGGCTTAGGAGAAACCGACGAAGAAGTGCTGCAAGTCATGCGTGAGCTACGTGAACATGATGTCGAAATGCTGACACTTGGGCAATATCTACAACCTTCAGACGGACACCTGCCAGTCTTGCGCTATGTCACACCTGAAGCCTTCAAGTTGTTTGAGGGTGCTGCGAAGGAAATGGGATTTTCACATGCCGCTTGCGCGCCCATGGTACGTTCAAGCTATTTTGCAGATATTCAAGCGGAACAGGCTGGTGTGTAATTAGCACATCCTCAGAAATGAGGATTTTACGAACTGACATTCCAGCTATTTTTTCTTCGCGTGTGCGGGACGAAACACTGCACATTGGCTTGCATCCGCTTCCAGATAAGCCCCTTCGATCAAGTCGATGCAATAAGGCACGGCTGGAAACACCGCATTTAGACAATCATCAATCGCTGAAGGCTTGCCTGGCAGATTAATGATCAAACTCTTGCCGCGCACACCAGCGGTCTGGCGTGACAATATCGCAGTCGGCACGAACTTGAGTGAGGCTGTGCGCATCAGCTCACCGAAGCCCGGCATCATTTTCTCGCACACAGCTTCGGTCGCCTCTGGGGTCACGTCGCGCAAAGCTGGCCCAGTTCCGCCGGTAGTGACAATCAAGCTGCACCCTACGATGTCGCTCAACTCAATCAAGATCGCCTCAATTAAAGACTGCTCGTCAGGTATCACCCGCGCCACTGCTTCCCAAGGGCTGCTCAACACGCGGCTAAACCATGCTTGCATCGCAGGGCCGCCTTTATCTTCATAATCACCGCGACTAGCGCGGTCTGAAATAGTTAAAACGCCGATTTTCGCTACTGTCATTTAATACTCCTAACTGGTGTAAGTATCACTTATTGACTTACTGATATGTTTAATCTCTTAGGGTTTAATTCCCCGCCCCCTTTGGGGCGTAGGTCGGCTGTAGCCGACAGTTTGGGAAGCGGTGTTAATACCCCGCTGCTTGCGGCGGGGTGCTTTATTACTGCCGCTCCTGCGAAAGCGGGAGCCCAGTTAAATCAAAGCGCTGGATTTCCGCCTTCGCGGAAATGACGAGTTAATCAGTGCATCCCTAGTTTTGAAAACTCGTACCATCCAATAACTGCACCATCACTTCTTCGCCCGCAGCCAGAGCAGTGCTCTCACTTGGCACGATCAACAAGGCATCTGCACGCGCCATGGACAGCAACACTCCGCTACTTTGCGAGCCGGTCGGTGTGGCCAAATATCCATCGGCATCACGACTCAAGGTCACGCGCACAAACTCCAAATTTCCCGCGCGATGCTTTAGTGGCTGGCTTAGGCGCGCTTGCACTGTGCGCCGATACAAACGCGTATACCCCATCATATTGCGCAATGCAGGGGAAACTATTTGCTCGAAGCTCACCATGCTGGCGACCGGATTACCGGGCAGGCAAAATACTTTGCTCTGAGCGGCCGTACCGAATGCCACTGGATGTCCGGGGCGCATCTGCACGCGCCAGAAATGCATTTGCACACCTAGCTCTTCCAAGGTAGGACGCACGAAATCATGCACGCCCACCGAAGTGCCGCCGGAGACCAGCAACACATCGTATTGCAATCCTTGTTGCAACTTCTCGCGCAAGGCAGCGGGATCATCGCGTGCAATGCCAAGTAGAGTCGGCTGAATGCCTAGCGCCTGCACCTGCGCCATCAAGGCATAACTATTCGCATCGGGGATCTTGTTCAAATCGAACTCATCATGCAGCCCTTCCAACTCGTCGCCACTAGAAAG
>Ga0316202_10000446_pt1 | contig 46480 bp, 39 predicted proteins | sample 3monrhotite_MG_FD_204934 | JGI IMG/M metagenome (GOLD analysis project Ga0316202, IMG submission 204934) | Microbial mat bacterial communities from mineral coupon in-situ incubated in ocean water Damariscotta River, Maine, United States -... | ecosystem: Environmental > Aquatic > Marine >...
TCCAAACGGCTTCCATACCTTATTGTGATTCGGCCCATCCGTGGGCCTCACCCTGCGGGCGTGCCTTCGGCACGTCCAAACGGCTTCCATACCTTATTGTGATTCGGCCCATCCGTGGGCCTCACCCTGCGGGCGTGCCTTCGGCACGTCCAAACGGCTTCCATACCTTATTGTGATTCGGCCCATCCGTGGGCCTCACCCTGCGGGCGTGCCTTCGGCACGTCCAAACGGCTTCCATACCTTATTGTGATTCGGCCCATCCGTGGGCCTCACCCCGCAGGCGTGCCTTCGGCACGTCCAAACGGCTTCCATGCCTTATTGTGATTCGGTCCATCGTGTGCCTCACCCGATGGGCGGCTAACCGCCGTCCAAATTTAGAGAAAACACTATCGCACAGCAGGAGCACCGCTGCTTGCTTCTGCCGGATTGTAGAATCCACAGGCAGAGATGAGTAGTGTCCTGACTATGCAGGCTACCGGTGAACCCTACTATCTTTTTCGTTTAATTAATGACGCCCATTCGCCATTTGGTGATATGTTTTTCGGTATCGTCACGGGACTTGGTGACGGGCTGGTTATTTCACTGCTCTGTTCACTGTTGATACTGTTCCATATGCGGGCAGGCATTGCATCCCTTGTCGCATTTATTGTATCCGGACTGCTTGCCCAACTGCTAAAGCGTATGTTTGATATGCCGAGGCCGCCTGCCATACTGGATAATGTGCATGTGCTGGGGCATAGCCTGACTTCGCACAGTTTTCCATCGGGCCACTCCACCTCCGATGGTGTCATGGTGCTGCTGGCTTTTCTCATCTGGTCTCGTGCTGACTGGCGTAGCTGGAGTGTTGCGACTCTGTTTGTACTGGCAGCCATAGGCCGGGTCTATGTAGGCGTACATTTTCCTGTTGATGTAGTGGCTGGGCTTGCGATCGGTATGATGACCATGTGGCTGTGCTGGAAGTGGTCGGCGAGATTGCCCGTGGATAGATGGTTACAATCAGCATGGTCCTGGAAAATTCCAGCCTTGATTGTGGCTGGACAGGCAGCAGTACTCGGGCTGGGTTATCATGTGCAACCTGCAACCGCTCAGGCCTTGGCACTTGTGTTGCCTCTGTTCTCATTAGTATTGTTGGCAAAGGTCTGTAAACAGAGGTTGGCAGATGAGTGATGAGATGCGGGTACATTTTGAATTGCTTGAAACAGCAGACCGGGTGGAAGGCATTGCTCGGCTGCTGCTCAGGCGGGGCCGTTTAACACCACACCTGCTTATCCTGTGTCCGGATGACGGTTTTGCCGCTCAACTCAATGAACGTTTATGGACGGTTCACCCTGAATCCTTTCTGGCGCATGATCTGGCCGGAGCCGATATAGAAAAGAATGCGGCTCAGCCTATATTGCTGGCTACCTCAATCGTGCGCGATAATCAGCCTGAAGTGCTGATTAACGGAGGTCTGGAAGTGCCGCCGGATATCTCCGGTTTTTCACATCTGGTGGATTTCGTTGATGGCTGGGATGAATCATTAAAGCAGGTTGCACGCGAGCGCTTCCGCACCTATCGCCAGATGGGGCTGGATCCGAAGTATCTGGGTAAAAAGTCCTGATGGATGATCGCAGATCCTATTTTCGACATCCTGTAGATGTGCCTATCCGGATTTTCCCTCAGGCAGCAGTCCTGGAGGAAACCCCGCTCAGTGACCTCAGCGAAGGAGGGTTGGCTTTTCAGACCAATGTTTTCATAGAAGTAGGTCATGTACTGAAGATTAATATCCCCTATGTGGAGCCACCATTTGAAGCACCATGTGTGGTACGCTGGCATCGGGTACTTGATACTGAGGGTTATTTTGAAGTCGGAGTCATGTTCCTTGATGAAGAGACCGCTTTTCGGGCTCGCATGGTGGAACAGGTCTGTCATATCAAGGATTATCAGGAAAAACATAGCGGTTATGGTTGCGACCTCTCTTTTGAACAGGCAGCAGCCGAATGGATTGAAAAATATGCAGCCGATTTTGGAAGGCACTAGATGAGCCACTATTTTAACGCAGCAACATTTGTTTTTCTCGAAGAGCTTGCCGAGAATAATAACCGTGACTGGTTTGCCGATAACAAACAGCGTTATGAGGATGAAGTGCGCACACCTGCACTGGCATTGATTGAGGCGGTGGGTGAACGTCTGCCCGGGATAGCACCTCATTTCAAAGCTGATGCCCGCAAGATGGGTGGATCCCTGATGCGTGTTTACCGCGATAGCCGTTTCTCTAAAGATAAAACACCCTATAAAACCAATATCGGTATCCAGTTTCGTCACGAGGCGGGTAAGGATGTGCATGCTCCGGGCTATTACCTGCATATCAGCTCTGCTGAATGTTTTGCCGGTGTCGGAACATGGCACCCACCAGCCGATGCTCTCTATAAAATCCGGGATCTTATGGCCAATGAACCTGATCTCTGGCTTGAAGCACGCGATGATCCTCAGTTCAGTCGCTGGTTTCATCTGGTCGGCGATAGTCTGAAAAGTGCACCGCGCGGTTTCGATAAAACCCACCCGGTGATCGATGATATTAAACGCAAGGATTTTATCGGCATCAGTGATCTTGCTCCGGCCCTGATTGAGCAGAAAGAGCTGGCTGATATCGCCTGTGATTACTTCACAGCAGGCCGCTCTCTGATGGAGTTTCTTTGCAAAGCCCAGCGGGTTCCTTTCTGATTCTCGGAAAAGTAGATTAAATGGGAACCTCTTGAGCTTCTTCCGATTTTCCGAGAGCATGGGTATACGATGAAAGAGATAGCTGATGGTGCAGGGTTACACCATTCAACAGTGAGTCGTTTCATCAAGGCAGGGGATGAAAGTGCGCAAAACAAGACCTGGCCCTGATTTATGTTGGGTGATGATTCTTTTGTGGATATGCTCGAGTTAAAATTGGATAAGGTTTTACGGCCATTAAAGTAGGGCAGAAAACGCGAGAACGGAAAATGAATATACTGTCCCCGATTTCTGAAACAAAATGATGCCTTCCAGTGACTCTTAACATTCATTCCTCTCTTGTGAAATAAGGAGAGAGTATCCTGATTGCATTGTGATAAGCTGATATTGATCTATATTAAGGTCATGCCTCGGCGAGCAAAAGAGGACAGCAGTGAGTCTGAGCCCTTTTATGGAGTGATCAATAAGTATACTGTCACTTTTTTGAATATATGAGCAATATGAAACCAGTATTTAGAGAGTACCAAGCTAGGGACTATGAGCAGTGTGAGGCTCTGGTTAATGAGGCATGGGCATTTGACCAAAATTTCAGGCCGCAGGAGCTGACTGATTTGGCGAAGTGCATCTATACGAGGGGCTCAGTATCTGGCAGTAATTATAAGTGTGTGGTCGAAGTTGATGGCTTTATAGTCGGGTTTCTATTCGGCCTAAACGAGTGCTTGTCCAAACCCAAAAGAAATATTCTGTTCGGACTAGCTACCCTGTGGAGGCTCCTGCGTATCAAAGGGATGGAGCGACAGGATAAGAGAAGGTTAGTTGATGCGATGAATGCTCATGAGGTAAACAGGTCTAAGGTAGTTTCCAGAGGAAAAAGCGAAGTAGTGTTGTTTGTCGTCGGAAGGAGACATCAGGGGTTGGGGTTTGGAAAGAAATTATGGCTCGGCTTCGAATCGAATTGTAAATCCGGAGGCGTTAAAAAAGTCATTGTTGAAACCAACAAGCTGGGTGCCAGTAGCTTCTATGAGAAAATGGGTTTTAAGCATCTGGGTAATTTTGACTCTCCACTTCATGAGTATGCCTCCAAAGGTGGTCAGGCGTGCATGTATGAATATGTATGCAAGTAATTGAGTTAGGCGAAAATGTGCAATCAGTTGATGACGCTGTCGTAGAGCTGGATGCTGTGCTGGATTCTTATGAAGACGATGCACTGCTTGTGATGCAGTCCGGGCGAACAGCCAGATGGCAATGTCTTTAAAAATGAAGATATAGCGACGTCCGTTTTTCGCAGAGGTAATGATGGAAAATGGCGTTTGGTGATAGATAACTCTTTCGGGCCAGAGGTATTCGAGACTTGAGTTCTTAACATTGAATTCACTGGTTGCCCGTCGGGTGGTCAGACGTAGGATGGCCGTCTAATTTGTAACCGTTATCGAGGATTTCCCCATGAGCCAGCACGAGCTTGCCAAAGTTTATGACCCACAAGCAGTTGAACCAGCCGTTAATGACCAGTGGCTGAGTTCGGACGCCTTCCGTCCGAAGGCCAGCAGTGGGGACAAATCCGATGATGCTTACTGCATCGTTATTCCGCCACCGAATGTGACCGGTAGCCTGCACATGGGCCACGCATTCACTTTTACCATTCAGGATATGCTGATTCGCTGGCAGCGCTTGAAAGGTAAGTCCGTACTCTGGCAGCCGGGTACAGATCATGCCGGTATTGCAACGCAGATGGTGGTTGAACGTATCCTTGATAAAGAGGGGCTGCATCGCCGTGATATGGGGCGTGAGCGTTTTCTTGATCGTGTCTGGGAATGGAAAGAGGAGTCCGGTGGTACCATTGTTTCACAGCTGAAACGTCTGGGGGCGTCGTGTGACTGGAGTCGCGAACGTTTTACGCTGGATGAAGGTTTGTCTGATTCTGTGCGTGAAGTGTTTGTACGTCTCTATGAAGAGGGACTGATTTACCGTGGCAAGCGTCTGGTGAACTGGGATCCGGTACTTGAGACAGCCGTATCCGATCTGGAAGTGGAACATGAAGAGGAGCAGGGGCACTTCTGGCATATCCAGTACCCCTATGCCGATGACCCGTCCAGGCATATGGTTGTAGCTACCACGCGTCCTGAAACCATGCTCGGTGACGGTGCGGTTGCGGTTCATCCTGATGATGAGCGTTATAAAGATCTTATCGGTAAGGAGCTTATCCTGCCTTTGTGCAATCGCACCATCCCTGTGATTGCCGATGAGTATGTTGATCCTGAATTTGGCACCGGTTGTGTGAAGATCACACCGGCCCATGATTTTAACGATTATGATGTGGGTAAACGCCATGATCTGCCACTGCTGAATATTTTCACCAACCGTGCCCATATTGCTGAAGAAGATTTTATCCCTGAGCAGTACCATGGTCTGGATCGTTATGAAGCGCGTGAGCGTATGGTCGCTGATCTGGAAGCCGAGGGTCTGCTGTACAAGGTTGAAGAACATCAGCATAAAGTGGGGCGTGGTGACCGTTCGCATGCGGTGATTGAACCTTATCTGACCGACCAGTGGTATGTGGACATCAAGCCGATGGCAGAGCCTGCTATCAAGGCCGTGGAAGAGGGTGATATTCGCTTTGTACCGCAGCATTGGGAAAAGACCTATTTTGAATGGATGCGCAATATTCAGGACTGGTGCATCTCCCGTCAGTTGTGGTGGGGGCACCGTATCCCTGCCTGGTATTGTGAGGAGTGCGATCATATCTCGGTAAGCCGTGACACTGTCGAGTGCTGTGGTGGCTGTGGCTCCAAAAAAATCCGTCAGGATGAAGATGTACTCGATACCTGGTTCTCTTCAGGGCTCTGGCCATTCTCCACTCTGGGCTGGCCTGAAAATACCAAAGAGATGGAAGAGTTCTACTCGACCAATGTGCTGGTCACCGGTTTTGATATCATCTTCTTCTGGGTTGCCCGCATGATCATGATGGGTATGAAGTTTACCGACAAAGTGCCATTCAAGGATATCTATATCCATGCGCTGATCCGTGATGCGCAGGGACAGAAAATGTCCAAGTCCAAGGGTAACGTGATTGATCCTCTGGAAATTATCGGTGATTTCGGTGCTGATGCGCTTCGTTTTACACTGGCGCATATGGCAACACAGGGCCGTGATGTAAAACTTGATATCAAACGCATCGAGTCGAACCGTAATTTCATGAACAAGATCTGGAATGCCGCACGTTTCGTATTTATGAATCGAGGGGATGCCAAGCCGGATGCATCAATTCAGCCTGTTTCGGATGTGAATCGCTGGATTTTGAGTGAATTGAACAGCTGTGCAGCCGATGTTGAGCAGGCACTGACCGAATACCGCTTTAATGAGGCGGCAGGAGCCTTGTACAACTTCATCTGGGGAAGCTACTGCGACTGGTACGTGGAAGCGGCCAAGGTTGCACTCTATGGCGATGATGAAGCTGCAAAGACAGAAACACAGACGGTCATGCTGACCGCTCTCGATGGCTGGCTTCGTCTGTTGCATCCGATCTGCCCGTTTATTACCGAAACGCTGTTTCAGGAGCTGCATGGTTCGGATGCACGACTGGTAACCGATAGCTGGACGCAATCCTATACAAGTGATGAGCAGGCTGTGTCACGTATAAACCGTGTGATGGAAGTGGTATCTGCCATCCGTTCGGTGCGCGGTGAGATGAATGTCGCTCCGGGTAAACGCATTGAAGCTGTGATTGCCTGCGGTGTTGAAGTTCGTGCTGATCTTGAGGCGGAGCAGAAACTCTTGATGAGTCTGGCCAGGCTTGAGTCACTCACATGGCAGGATGCAGATACTGAAGTGGATGGTGCGGCTGTAGCTCCTTTGGCAGATGCCAAGGTTTATCTGCCGCTTGCAGGATTGATTGATGTTGCAGAGGAGATGGCACGATTGAAGAAAAACATCGCCAAGCTGGATAAGGATATCGGCATGCGTGAAGGCAAACTGGGTAACTCGAAATTCCGGGATAATGCACCCGATGATGTGGTTGCCAAGGTTCAGGTTGAACTTGCTGAAGCCAAAGCCAAGCGTGAAGAGATGCTTGCCGGTATCAAAAACCTGAGTGCGCTGTAACCATAGTAGTGCAATTGTTCTGAATAATTAATGAGGAGGCTTCGGCTTCCTCTTTTTTTTGTCCCCCATTTGGGGGACATACAGGTCAGGATGGAATGGCTAGTATTCGCGAAATATGAAACAGTTATTTGTGTCCGTTGATTTAAACTGTAGCTAAATTGACTGTCGTAAATAAAGAACTGTTATTAATCTTATGCACGATAGGGGAATGAAAATGAAACGTTTTATATTAATTGCTGCGGCACTGCTGTTTGCCGGTGCTTCGACTGCACAGGCACAGGATATCAAGCCATATGCAGGTCTCGCATTCGGCGCATTCGGTGTTGAAGAGAGTGAGCCTGGATTCAATCAAAAAAGCACCGTATTTGGTGGTTACGGTAAACTTGGTCTGGATTTTAATGAGTATATTGGTGCTGAAGTACGTATTGGTGCAACATCATCGGGCTCAGCAGGTTATCCTGCTGGAACCCTTGGCAGCCCGGTAGCATTTAATGTTGCCCTATCCGCTCAGAACTTTTTCTCCTATCTGGTAAAGTTGCAGTATCCGGTTGCTGAGGACTTTCGTGTTTACGGCCTGATTGGTGGTACAACAGCGAAATTTAAATTGGATGTGAGTGTTTTGGGACTCACAGGAACTACAAGTAAGACGAAGACTGGTTTCAGTTATGGTGGTGGCGGTGAGTATTTTGTCAGTGACAAGATATCAATTGGTGCAGAATGGGTTCAATACTGGACGGATGTAAACCTTGATCCTGTTTCTACTGCAAGAATCTGGGGTGCGTCTGGTTCAATTAACTATTATTTCTAAATTCTTAGTCATATAGAAGTACAAAAAAGAGGAGGCCGAAGCCTCCTCTTTTTTTTTGTCCCCTATTTGGGGGACATACAGAGTGGAACAAGAAGGCTAGCTTGTGGCATTGGAAAACAGCTTCATATGATTGATAGGTTTTAACTGTGGTTGGTGAGCTTTAGATGATGGGCTGTTTTAATGAAAGGAAGAGGCACTGCCTCTTCCTTTTTTTTGTATCTAAGCTTTGTTATCCGGCCGGATAAGGGAAAAGCGGAGTGTGTGAGAATAACACAGTGAAGTCATGGTATGGGTTATGCGACAGATCGTTATATGAGAAACTGCATAGCAGGACGAAGGCGTTATTCTGCAGGAGGTGCATATGGACAGCATCCGGGCAAAGAAAATCGCAGACCGGTTTTCAGGGAACCTGAATTTTATCGTACAATCGTATTGTGGTGGATTGATGGTTCATCACCAAAAACATACACATTATTTCGTTCGTGAATCGTGTTTCTGGTCTTATGTCTATCGTGCTGCGGGTCTTCCTTTCAGGGATTAAGCCGAGGTAACATAATCGTAACTTCAAGGCCGCCTTCAGGGTGATTGCGTGCATTGATATGACCGCGGTGAAGTTCTATGGCGCGTTTGGCAATGGCAAGGCCCAGTCCATAACCGCTGGCTGCGGCATTGTTGTGCCTTGTTCGTGCTTTTGAAGCCCTGAAAAAAGGCTCGAACAGATCAGTAAGCAGGTTTTCATCAACCCCTTTACCAAAATCACGAATGATAATCACTGCCTCAGCCGCATGGCAGAGCAGTGATACCTCCACGCCACTGCCTTTTTCTGTATGGCGAATAGCATTGCGTATAACGTTGTCCAAAGAACGCCGAATCCAGAGCTGATCGCCGGATATGTTACAGTGCTCAATGTGCAGGGGTGTCATGTGTTTGTCATCAGCGGCTGCTTCAAATATGGCATCATCGAGTATGGTTTGGATAAGCCCATCCAGTTGCAGGGTTTGTTTTGTCACTTCGACGGCCCCCTGCTCAAATCGGGCCAGCGTTAGCACTTCGCCAATCAGTTCATTTAGGCGTCCGGCCTCAAGATCGATCCGGTCCAGTTCATCTGCTGCTCTGTCACCAGCCTCATTGCGGGCCAGTTCCAGTGCAACCTGCAGTCTGGCCAGTGGAGAGCGAAGTTCATGGGAAATATCACGTAATAACTGTTTATGGCTGTGGATGAGCTTGTCCAACGCTGTTGCCATGGTGTCAAAGCTTCGGCCCAGCTCTCCAAGTTCATCGTTGCGTGCGGAAACTCTATTCGGGACTCTTGTAGTCAGCTCTCCTTCCCCCAGTTTCTCGCTGCTATGCTGTAGCTGACGAATAGGGCGGGTAAACATGCGAGTGAGTAGCCAGCTGATGACAACAATAACCAGCAAAGCCCCAAGTATCCTTATCAGAGCTAAATAGCGGTTTCCCTGCGCCATTGTATCCGGAGGCAAACGAGTGGCTGCAAGCCAATAGAATTGCTGCCCCTGATGAGAGACCGGTAGTGCGATAGCCAGCATGGGGAGATCAATAAGGGCGATTCTCTTTTTCTCCAGCATAAGCTTTTCCAGCAGTGGTCGTAGTGGCCCTGGAACAGGTCGCATAAGTACATGCTTGCCTTCTTCATTAATCAGTGCGCCCTGAAAATGCTGGCGGCGCAGAGTGTGCCTGAGCCACTGTCTGTATGCGTGAGGGCCTTCCGATTCGTACAGACTTACGGCTGTCTCAGCAAAATCTGCGAGAGTGCTGAGTCGTTGATCAATCTGCTGATTTTCCATCATCCATTTCTGGCTAATCCAGCTGGAAAGGGCTGCGGTGAGCAGCAGGGTCAGCAGTAGGAGGAAAAATATTTTCCAGAACAGGCGCATGATTTATTCAGGCACAAACAGCCAGCCTATACCTCGAACCGTTTTGATACGTGGCTCATGATTGGCTGTTTCCGTCAGTTTCCTGCGCAAATGCCCGATATGCACATCCAGCGTCCGGTCGAATGGTCCATGGCGTTTTCCAAGGGCAGATTCACTGAGTTCATGTTTACTGACCACTTCACCTGCATGCTGCATAAGAGCTGCCAGAATATTGTATTCGGTTGCGGTGAGTTCAACAGCTTCGCCATGTTCGAAAACTGTCCGTGATTGCGGTTGCCACTCGATAGTGCCGAATTGTCTGCGCTGCTGTCTGTTATCCCCCTCCTGTTGCAGCTCGCTACGGCGAAGTACTGCTCTGATGCGTGCGGCCAGTTCTCTGGGGTTGCATGGTTTGGCTAAATAGTCATCTGCACCGAGCTCCAGACCGATAATACGATCCATCTCCTCACCCCGTGCTGTCAGCATAATGACCGGAAGAGAGGAGTTTTGTCGTAACTCCCGCAACAGATCCATGCCATTTTTTCCAGGCATCATGATATCCACCACGGCAAGTTCAAACCTTTCCTGCCTGAGCCTTTCCAGCCCTGTAATACCGTCAAATTCGGATGCGACCTCAAATCCTTCACTGGTCAGGAAGCGGCTCATCAGTTCGCACAGTTCGCGGTCATCATCAATCAGCAATATCGCCATAACGATATATTGCCATAAATATGGCTGGCGGTAAGCCGCTTTTACACTTTCTTTACAGATGTTTGCACAAGTTTTCCAAATGCCATGATCATGTTTGCAGAGAAAAGCAGAGTATTCGATTTGCGCGGTGATAAGCGCATGACATATGAATCAGGAGCAGATCATGACCAAAGTAAACAGAGAACCCACAAACGTGACAACCCTACTCAGCTTATCGCTGGCTGCCGTGCTGGTTGTTGTATTTGCCAACATGGCCTACGCATTTCCACCAGGCGGCGGTGGTGGAGGCATGCAGAGAATGGAACGTATTGCTGGTGAACTGAATCTGACTGACCAACAGTCTCAGCAGTTCAAGCAGATCCAGCGTGATAATCGCGAAGCGGGCATGGCTATTCGAGATGCGATGCGGGATAACAGGGATGCGATGCGAAAACTTGATCCTGCTGCAAAGGATTATAGCAAACAGGTTTCTGCATTGGCCGGTGAAAAGGCTGAGCTGGTCAAGCAGATGACGATTCATCGTGCTGAAACACGTGCTGAGGTACATGCGATCCTGACACCGGAACAGCAGAAGAGAGCGATGGAGCTTAGAAAAGAGCCCCGTAAAGGTGGTAAAGAGAGATTCCGAAGAGGTGGCCCGGATAACGGACGTTGTAATAACAACTAAAGCTACTCTGACAGAGACCACCCTTTACATCGAATCGGAATCAAAATGCCCTGTGGTTATCGCTTGAATAACCGCAGGGCGTTTTTTTGTTGCTGTGTTGTTATGCTTCGCACATGCCTATTATGACTTTGAATCACCTTGATAAATCTTTTGGCCCGCAGGTACTGCTGGATGACGTAAGTCTCTCTATCGGTCGCAGCGTGCGTATCGGTCTTATCGGTCGTAATGGGGAAGGCAAATCGACACTGCTGAAAATCATGGCAGGTATAGTGGAGACCGATAGCGGCAACGTCACCATGCGCAGTGGTGCGAGTGTGGCCTATCTGCCGCAGGCGCCTCATTTTGATGCCGGGCAATCGGTATTTCACGTTGTGGCAGAAGGGTTGGGAGCTATCGCCAGTACACTGGAGTCATATCACGCGGCGTTAATCAGTCTGGATACAGACTGTTCCGAGGCTGCGTTGAAAGAGATTGACCGTCTGCAGGCAGAGCTTGAGCATAGTGGGGCCTGGCAGTTTCATAGCCGTATAGAAACGGCCATATCCAAACTGAAACTGGAACCCGATCGTGATGTCGGAGAGCTCTCCGGTGGCTGGTTAAGGCGGGTGGCACTCGCCCGTGCTGTCGTTGCAGAGCCCGATGTGCTGTTGCTTGATGAGCCAACCAACCATCTCGATATCGAATCGATCGAGTGGTTGGAGGATTTTGTGGCGGCCTTTCCGGGTTCGGTCCTGTTCATTACCCATGACCGTTATTTTCTTGATGCCGTGGCTGAAGAGATTATCGAGCTGGATCGCGGGAAACTGACGCACTTTCCATACTCTTATGCCGAGTATCTGGAGAAGAAGGCCGAGATGCTTGCAGTGGAAGAGAGTCAGCATAAGAAATTTGACCGGCTTCTGGCAGGAGAGGAGCGCTGGATCAGGCAGGGGATTCCTGCCAGACGAACACGCAATGAGGGGCGTGTGCGGGGACTTGAAGATTTGCGCAAACAGCGAGCAGGCAGGCGTTTGCGCAGCGGTGATGTTGAGCTGCGCGTCTCCAGTGGTATTAAACCCGGCAAAATGCTGATGGAGGCGGTTGAGTTATCACACAGCTTTGGTGATACGGTGATCTGCAAAAAATTCAGCCATAAAATCATGGCCGGTGATCGACTTGGCCTGGTGGGAGCAAACGGTATTGGTAAAACCACGCTGCTGAAGATGCTGCTGGGTGATTTAACCGCTGATGAGGGGCGTGTGCGTCACGGCGTTCGTCTGGCTCCGGCATTTCTTACCCAGATGCGCGAACTTGATCCCAAGCTGAGGCTGAAGGAAGTGCTGTTGCCACAGGGCGGCAATTATGTGCATATCGGAGGGAATGAGCCGCGCCACATCGTTAGCTACATGCAGGACTTCTTGTTTGACAAGGAGCGGTTGAATGCACAGGTGGCTGCTCTTTCGGGTGGGGAGCGCGGCCGCTTGATGCTGGCAAAGCTGTTACTGGAACCTGCTAATGTGCTGGTTCTCGATGAGCCCACTAATGATCTGGATATCGGAACCCTGACGGTATTGGAGCAGGCGCTGGCTCGATATGAGGGCACGGTGATTCTGGTCAGTCATGACAGGGCCTTTATGGACAGGGTGGCATCTCGTGTGCTGGCATTTGAAGGTGGTGGTGAAATTATTCCGATTGAAGGCGGATATTCCGATTATCTGGCCTGGAAAGAGCGGCGTGCAGAAAGGCTTGCCACTGAAAAGCCGTTGGTGAGTGGGAAAAAGGCGGATGCAGTGGTTGTAAAGGCTGTGAAAAAACAGCATAAACTAAGCTACAAGGAACAGACCGAGCTTGATACCCTGCCTGGCCGTATTGAAATCATGGAGTCTGAAAAATCGGATATCGAGACGCGCTTCTGTAATCCGGATTATTTCTCCAGTGATAATGATGGCTATCAAAAGGATCAGAAGTGTTTGGTTGAACTGGAAACAGAGCTTGAGGCTGCCTATGGGCGCTGGCAGGAGCTGGAAGCCAAGTTGGAGTTATTTGCAGGCTAAAGGAAGTTCGCTCATGATGTGTTTAATCCAGCAGCAGGCGAATGGTTCGGTGTAGATCCGAAATGCTAAAGGGTTTAGTAAGTACCGGAATCTGGTTGAGTTCTTCTGCATTTTTAAGCGCGCTTTCCCTGTCATAACCTGTAGCAAAAATGATATTCGCCTGTGGGTCGATCTCAAGTATGCTTTTGGCAGTTGCTACGCCACCGGCTATGGGCATGACCACATCGAGAATGACCATGTCGATCGGCGTTGTGCGAAAGATATCGATAACTTCAAGGCCATTGGATGCAAGCAAGGTACGGTAGCCCAGTGACTGCAGGGTTTCAGCCGTGGTTTGCCTGAGCATTTCGTTATCATCGGCAATGAGTACGGTCTCTCCCTTGCTCTCGGCTACTACGCTGCCCTCTGGAGCTATCTCTTCACTTTCTGTTGTGCTTAATGGCAGATAGATATGGAAGGTGGTTCCCTTGTTGGCCTTACTTTCCACCTCAATGAAGCCTCCGTGTGATTCGATGATAGTGGCGGTCATGGAAAGTCCGAGTCCGGTTCCTTTGCCTGCCTCCTTGGTGGTGAAAAAGGGATCAAAAATCTGTTCAATATTATCGGATCTGATGCCGCATCCGTTATCACTGATGCGCATATAAGCATAATCAGTATCTGGGTTGGCTTTGTTATGAAGTTGACAGAATGCCCTGTCAGCCTTCAGTTCGCTGAGCAGAAAGCCGATGGCAGGTTTCTCAAGGCCATCCATGGCATCAATAGCATTATTGATCATGTTGAGCAGCATCTGCTGCAACATGGCCGGGTTGCCCATAATCGGCAGTGGCGCACTGCAGATCGTTTTCTTCATCTGGATATTTTCGGGAACGGTGATCTGGTGAAGGTTGAATACTTCTTTAATGAACGGACTCAGTGATAGTCTGTGCATCTCCACATCGTTGCTGCGTGCAAAGACAAGCATCTGCTTGATCATCTCGGCAGCCTGGAAACCTACCTTTTCCACCCGTTCGACTTTATCAAGTATCTCCGGTCGATCTTGTAGTTTACCTTTGATGATGAAAAGATTACCGATCATGCTGGCCAGCATATTGTTGAAATCGTGGGCTATGCCGCCAACCAGTGTACCAAGCGCTTCCATTTTCTGGGCCTGACGAAATTGTGACTCCAGGCTTTTATGCTCGCTCAGATCTTCGTGGATGCCGACATAATGGGTGATCTCACCTTGATTATTTCGAATCGGTGAGATGGTAAGCATGGCTGGATAGAAGCTGCCATCTTTACGTTTCTCTATCACTTCACCCTGCCAGTTTTCCCCGGCCTTGATGGTGTCCCACATCTGTTGATAAAAAGCCTGATTCTGATTGCCGCTTTTTAGTATGGATGGAGTATGGCCGATAGACTCTTCAGGGGTATATCCGGTATTCCTGGTGAAAGACTTGTTTACATATTCGATCAGTCCATCGGTATCGGAAATAAGTACAGCTTCACCGGCCTGATCTATGGCAGCATGGATCTTCAGAGCCTGAGCCTCCAGTCTGTAGTTCTGGATCATCGGGGCGACTGCATCTGCTACGGTTGAAAGAAACAGCAGTTCATCATCGGATTGTCTGTGACCATGGGACAGGTAGAGATTAATGACAGCGATCGACTCTCCACGGGAAAGTACCGGGACACAGTAGTGACCATGCGGGGTTATCTCATCAATGCGAATGGCATGCTCGTGATCGATGCAGCTTTTATAGATCAGCTCACCGGTTTCAGCTGCTGTGCCACAGAGGCATTTTCCGAAAGCCAGCAGCCCGCACTGCTTGATCAATTCCGGTTGCATATTGTGCTGTGCAATCATGGTCAGTGTTTTTGTTTTACTGTCTGTAATGAAGATGCTGCCTCTCTTTTCAAAGGAGAGCCATTCAATGGAGAGTATGATATGCAGAACCTTCTCCATCATCTGTTCCAGGGGCTGCTTGTCCATGGCAACGGAAAGGATGTCTGAGAGCGCTTTATTGATGCCTGCACGACGTTTCATGGCTTCAGCTGCTTGGTTTGAAACAGTATAGGCTTCATCAAACAGAGCACTGATAATAATGCTGCCCTGAATCAGGAAGGCGACGGTAATAAGAAAGACAGCAAGGATTAGCGGGTCAATAGCCTCCTTAAATTCCAGATGACTACCTGTTGCCATGAAATCCATGCCATACATGGCGGTATAGTGCATCGCAGACACCGCCAATCCCATGAGGGTTGCTGCAGCAAGCTTGATAAGAGGCTGACTGAAAATACGCCTGTCACGCAATCGGTTGGCAATCAGCAGCGCGGCGGTCGATGCAGCGATAGCAATAACAACGGCAAGAATCAGGATAGGTGTATGATGGTGCATCATTGCATCAAGACGCATGGCAGCCATGCCTGAATAATGCATGCCGGCGATGCCAAGCCCCATCATGGTTCCGATTATGAACGTTTTTGGGCTTGATCGGTGCAGCGTACCGCCGCCGCGTAACGGCGCGATGGCAATGGCACTGGTCAGGACAGCCAGAAGGAGTGAAAACAGGGTCAGGCCAAGATCGTACTGCACAGAAACTGGAAGCTGTAGCGCAAGGAGGCCGATGAAATGCATAGTCCAGATGCCGGTACCGAGACTTAGTCCGAAGGCCGCGACCCAGATGAGTGAACGTTGTTTATCTATTGTACCATAGATGCGTGGAACGGTTGATAAAGCGACGAGAGAAGAGCCGATTGCTGCCAGAATGGAGATAACAACCAGTATGATATTATATGTCTCAGCAAGTACCACAATAACTCCTGTTAATTGATTGGTAGCAAGCGATGATTTTACCCTAAGCTGCTTTCTTCATCAAATCGCTGGTTCTTCTGTATCTACCGGCTAGGTTTCGGTGTTATGCCAAAACTATTGTTTCATTTCGGAGAGCTCTCTTTAAAGGGCAAAAATCGCAGCATGTTTGAACGCCGTATGGCTCAAAATATCAAGCGTGTTGTTAAGCCTGTGCTTAAGCCCGGTGGTTTCCACCGTGAGCATGGACGCATGACGGTTGATCTTGAGTCCATCGATGATGAGCTGCTTGACCTGCTTGCGTTGACTCCCGGTATCCGTAATTTTTCTGTTGCGCACGAATGTGCACTTGAACTGGAAGCCATGCAGGAGACTGCGAAAGCCGCCATCCTCTCTGATTTTGGACCGGATGTGGCGGGGAGACCATTTCGTGTCACATCCAAGCGCAGTAATAAAGGCTTTCCGATTGAGTCGCCACAGCTGAACTTCGAGGTTGGCGGATTCCTGAAAAACCAGCTTGATTTGACTGTGAGCCTCAAAGCACCGGAGATTGATGTCAGGGTCGAGGTAGGGGCACATGCAGCCTATATCTACACCCGCAAGATTATTGGTATTGGAGGCCTGCCTGTCGGCACATCCGGCCGCGGTGTGGTACTCTTTTCCGGTGGTATTGATTCGCCGGTTGCCGCCTATACCATGATGAAGCGTGGCATGGAGGTGGTCTTGGTCCATCTCTATAACAGTACGATCAATCGTGATTTTACCAAAATTAAAGATCTGGCACGACAGTTATCCCGTTATCAGGGTAAAACAAGGCTTTATCTGATCGATCTTGAGGAGTTTCAGCGACATGCTATCGCGCATGTTCCGGCTGAGTACCGCATGATCATCTACAAACGCCAGATGATCCGTTCTGCTGCCAGGATTGCCCATGAACAGGATGGTCAGGCATTGGTTACCGGTGATTCACTGGGGCAGGTGGCAAGTCAGACACTGGCCAATATCAATGCGATTTATGATGCATCCGATCTTCCGTTATTACCGCCTCTGATTGGTGCGGATAAAGAAGAAATTATCGCACTGGGCCGCCGAATCGGTACTTACGAGATATCCATCGAAGAGTATTGTGATATCTGCTCTTTCCTGATTGCCAAGCATCCGGAAACCCACGGGAAGCGTGACCGTGTGGCCTATTTTGAAACGCTGCTACCTCTGGTGGGGCTGGAGTATAAAACGGATGTGATCCGTTTTAATTCGGGCCAGGAACTGGATTAGCATAGTCGATGCAGTCGTATAAGCGTGTTTTAGGCCTAAGCCTGTTCTGGGGCTCGTGGCTGATATGGGGCCTTGCCCCTGTTATGCCATTTGTACTTGAAATGGATGCCGCAACGGTTGCTATGATTGTAGCCACCATGCTGGCCTCGGCCGAAGTATGTTTTGTGGCCAGTCTGTTTTTGTTGGGGAAACCGTTTTACCTGGCTTTTAAAGCGCGCCTGAAGCCGTACTGGGGCCGGTTGAGAGGTAAAGTTACGACCGGTTCTTAGTTGTTGTGCTTCTTTGCACGCTGGAACTTCACCGCAAGCAGTATCGTGGGCAGCAGATGCCATAACAGGTCAAAAATATCTATCGGCTTACTGAGCGTGCCAGCAAACAGCATCTTCAGTTTTTCTACAAGGTGCGGTTCGGGTTGAAATGGTAACAGTGCCATCAGCACTGCAATACCGATAAGGATCGGGTAGGGAACTTCATCAAGCCATTTCATTATTTATCCCCCATGATAAAACGCTCATAGTCATTGGAGAGGGCTGCAACTGCAAGCTGGTAAAATCTCTCTCCATCCTCAGCCGTTGCAAGCTGGGGGCTGGAACCTATACGACCATCGGGGAATTTACGCCTGTAATCGGCGGCATCATAGATCTCTCCATTGGGCGCAATCTCCGGATTCATGACCACACTCTTTACCGCTTCAGGATGCGCGAAATAACTTAAAGCTACCTCACTGACCGTGGCATGGTGTCCCTCAGCATCGCCATAAAGCTCAGCAGCCAGATCTGTAATGGCATCATTACGCCACCAGTTGGCCAGTCTGCAGCGTGGTGAAACTCCATTGTCTTTGCCTGCTGCATGATAGATTTCGCAAAAGGCTGTGGTGACCGGTGGAATATTGCCACCGTGGCCATTGATGAAATAGAAGTGGGTAAATCCATGCTGTTGCAGTGATTCGATCACATCACTCACCAGCCGGATCAGTGTGGATGGGCGTAATGTGATTGTGCCGGGGAAAGCCATGTGATGCTGGGCCATGCCGTAGTTAATCGTCGGTGCAATCAACACATCCATCTTCTCTTCAATACCGGCAGCGATGCGGGTCGGACAGATAGCATCGGTGCCGATCAGGCCGTTGGGGCCATGTTGTTCGGTGGAGCCGATTGGAATAATGATGCCCGTGCTTCGATCGAGATAGGATTCAATCTCAAGCCATGTACTGAGGGATAGCTGCATCTGAACCTCCAATTGTTGCGGCTAAAAGCATACGCAAGCCCTGTCTCTTTGCGAGTCCCTTTTGTATTTCGCCGCAGATGCTAAACTGGTTTTATGTACAGTATGAAAGCTATTCAGGCAGATATCACCAGCTTATCGGTGGATGTGATAGTGAATGCGGCCAACACTACGCTACTCGGGGGCGGGGGTGTGGATGCAGCTATACATAAAGCTGCGGGATCAGAATTGCTGGCTGAATGCCGGAGTCTGGATGGTTGTCCTACCGGTGAGGCACGCATTACCGGAGCTTATAATTTGTCGGCTGACTGGGTCGTACATACGGTTGGGCCGGTTTGGCATGGCGGTGACCGTGGTGAGGCTGAACTTCTGAACAGTTGTTATTTCAATACTCTTTCGCTGGCTCTGGCAAAACAGGCGGATTCAGTCGCTTTCCCTGCTATTTCGGCAGGGGTTTTCGGTTATCCGATTGAGCGGTCCGCCAGAATTGCAGTAAAAACCTGTTCGGTTTTTCAACAGGCCCATGGGGCACCGAAACTGATTGTCTTTGCCTGTTTCGATGAACGTACACGGGATATTTATCAGCAACTGCTGGAGCACTTTTTCTAGGGAAGAGCTGATTCACCGCCTCTTCTCTTTCTGAATCTCCTTTCGGCCAGTAATCATGGCGCGAATCAGGTTTTCTCCGTGCAGGACAGTGGAGAGGAGCACTCCTGCGATATGCACGAAAATAAGCAGCAGCATGAGGTTGGCTGCGAACTCATGTAACTCTTCCCAGAAATCACCGCTTCCCCGATTCCAGTCGCCAGACTCCCCGTCATCAGCATGTGCATAGGTAATTTCAAGTGATATGCCTGCCAGTGGCCCTTTGCCTTCAGCAGCATAAGTCTCAAGCCCTGTCCATGAGACCAGTGCAAGTACCAGCAGCATTACTATCACCATGGCTCCCCCGGCAGGATTATGTCCGAGGTAGTGTTTCGGGTGACGGCTAAACAGGCTTTTCAGATAGCTCTTGATGGTAGAAGGGCGGTAAATGAAGTTGGAGAAGCGGGCGTATTTTGTGCCGATGATGCCCCATACGAAACGCAATGTGATCAGCACAGCGATAAAGTACCCAGACCAGGCATGCAGGGTTTCCAGATCACCTTCGCCTGTCAGGTAGGCCAGTGCAAAAGAGAGTACCAGCGACCAGTGAAAAAGGCGTACAAAAATATCCCATACTCTGACTTGCTGCATTTCTTGACCCCCGGAGGTATTTACTGGCCATTATCGTAGGAGGGCACTCTTAATGGTAGATGAACAGTACCGAGTTACATTGATAAAAGAAACGCATTAGTTTCCAGCATTATGAACGCTGTAAATGTTGATGGGTTGAACGGGAATGGCCTGAATATGCAGGCCATCTTTAATCTTTCTGATCTGCCGCAAGAGATCTACGAGGGAGTCGCCAGTCAGGTGGCCGGTTATGCTGACTATCGTCAGTTGATCCTGATTGCTCACGGTGGTCGGCGGATGTGGGGTGAGCTGCAGGGCTCTGAATTCAACGAGAGCGCTGACCCGGTTGATTACTTCTCCGTTGATCGGGTTCAGGGCTGGTTGGCTGAGCAGGCTCCCGGAGCTTGTTATGAGATTATCTATCCTGCATCACCATGTGTCGTACCGTTGCAGGCCCTGGGTGAGCTTGCCGGATGGCACCATAGCTCCCCATTCATGGTTGGCATCAATCAGCTGCGTGGTTCGTGGTTTGCCTATCGTGTGGCTGTGATCACTGATACCGATTTTGAGCCGACAAACCGAATCAAACTCCCTTCTCCCTGCGATAGTTGTGATATGAAACCATGCATAAAGGCATGTCCTGCAGAAGCTTGTGGCGACTTTGTTTTTCAACGATGTGCCGATTATCGTCTGACGGATGATTCCCTATGTGAAAGAGGCTGTCTGGCGCGCCTTGCCTGTCCTGTAGCATCTGAGCAGCGCTATAGTATGGAGCAGAACAGTTACCACTATGGCCACTCCATGCAGACGATCAGGGATTACCAAAAAGAGGGCTGAGGAATTTGCACGAAGCAAAATGACATGACCATCAGGAACCGAAGATGAACCACATGGATCTGGTGGATACTTTTGGCAGGAAGCCAATAAATCAGCATCTCCGTAGAGTTCTGCCTGCGGGTTGACAGGTAAGAGGCAACTCCCACTATTAGCACTCTCCTTGTGAGAGTGCTGAAATGGATTTGTATTTTTTTCACGAGGGGGGTTGAATCGGGTTCAACCGGTTCCTATATACCAGTTTCCAATATTTAACTATTGAAGGAGAAACAAGATGACTACAAAGGTTCGTCCTTTACATGATCGCGTAATCGTCCGTCGCTTGGACGAGGAAGAAAAATCTGCTGGTGGCATCATCATTCCTGATTCCGCTAAAGAGAAACCGGTACAGGGTAAAGTAATCGCAACTGGTAACGGTAAAAGTCTCGAAAACGGCGAAGTTCGTCCTCTGGATGTGAAAGATGGCGATACTGTCATCTTCTCTACCTATGCCGGTACCGAGATCAAACTCGACGGTGACACGTTCCTGATGATGCGCGAAGACGACATCCTGGGTGTTGTTGAAGGTTAATCAGGGCTTCTCAAAGATTGAAGGCGCTGCCCACTCGTTGAGAGCTGGAGAGCCGCTAAATATTAGAATTAAGATTATTAGGAGATTGAAGAATGGCTAAAGACATTCAATTCGGTGAAGACGCACGCGCTCAGATGATGATCGGCGTGAACAAGCTCGCTGACGCAGTAAAAGTGACCCTCGGCCCCAAGGGTCGTAACGTAGTCCTGGATAAATCATGGGGTGCACCGACCATCACTAAAGATGGCGTATCTGTTGCAAAGGAAATCGAGCTGGAAGACAAGTTCGAAAACATGGGCGCACAGATGGTTAAAGAAGTGGCCTCCAAGACTGCGGATATCGCAGGTGACGGTACCACGACTGCAACTGTTCTGGCTCAGTCTATCGCTAAAGAAGGCGTGAAAGCTGTTGCTGCGGGCATGAATCCTATGGATCTGAAACGTGGTATTGATAAAGCTGTTTCTGCTGTTGTTGCCGAACTGGCAGACCTTTCCAACGTAGTTCAGAATCAGGAAGAGATTGCCCAGGTTGGTACGATTTCTGCCAATGGCGATGCTGAAATCGGCAAGATCATTGCTGATGCAATGGACAAGGTTGGTAAAGAAGGCGTGATTACCGTTGAAGAAGCGAAAGGTCTGGAAACAGAACTGGACGTTGTTGAAGGCATGCAGTTTGACCGTGGCTACCTCTCTCCATACTTCGTAACCGATACCGAGCGCATGGAAGCATCTCTGGATCACCCGTACATCCTGCTCTTCGAGAAGAAGATCGGTAATATGCGTGAACTGCTGCCAGTTCTGGAAGCAGTTGCCCGTACCGGTAAACCACTGCTGATTATTGCAGAAGACATCGAAGGCGAAGCGCTGGCCACTCTGGTTGTGAACAAGGTTCGTGGTGTTGTGAATGTAGCTGCTGTTAAGGCACCTGGCTTCGGCGATCGTCGTAAGGCGATGATGGAAGACATGGCTATCCTGACTGGCGGTAAAGTAATCTCTGAAGATCTGGGTCTGAAGCTGGAAAACGTTACTCTGGAAGATCTGGGTACTGCCGGAAATGTGAAAATCAGCAAAGATGCAACCGTTATCGTTGATGGCGCTGGTGAAAAGGCTGACATTGAAGGCCGCGTTGCGCTGATCCGCAAGCAGGTTGAAGACTCCACTTCTGATTACGACAAAGAGAAAATGCAGGAACGTCTGGCCAAACTGGCTGGCGGTGTTGCAGTGATCAAAGTCGGTGCTGCAACTGAAGTAGCGATGAAAGAGAAGAAAGACCGCGTTGATGATGCACTGCATGCAACCCGTGCAGCTGTTGAAGAAGGTATTGTAGCTGGTGGTGGCGTAGCTCTGATTCGTGCACGCAAAGCACTGGATAACGTATCCGGAATCAACCATGACGAAGATACCGGTGTGAAAATCATTCGTCGTGCGATCGAAGAGCCTCTGCGTCAGATCGTTACCAACGGTGGCGGTGAAGCATCTGTAGTTGTGAACGAAGTATCCAACGGTACAGGACACTTTGGTTATAACGCACAGACTGAAGAGTACGGCGATCTGGTGAAGATGGGTGTTATTGACCCGACCAAGGTAACCCGTTCGGCTCTCCAGTATGCAGCTTCTATTGCCGGTCTGTTGATCACCACAGAAGCGATGATTGCAGACATCCCTGCACCTGAAGCACCTGCGGCACCTGATATGGGTGGCATGGGTGGTATGGGCGGCATGGGTATGTAAAACCAGCTCTTATGAGTTTGGTTTTATATCAGTCGTTTCATTACTGATGTATCAAAAAGGGCGGTTCCGAAAGGGCCGCCCTTTTTTCTTGCCTGTATTTTTAGGGTGAACATATTTTTTCAATGGATGAAGGTCCGCTTTCGATTGCCGATTCAACCGATCATTCGATAATGGCTGATAAGAGCGAGTCCTTCAGCTAAATGCTCCCTAACTCCCATTACTTCATCTGATTTGAATTTGCTAGCGCGCCATGGATAGCAACGCCCATTGCTCATTCTGTTTTCAGCTATCGCGTAATCCAGAGCAACACCCATTGCTCTGGATTACTTGCTTAGGTAGCGTGCCGAGTCCTTTTATATTATGGGGAGAGTCTGTTATGGGATATGGCTTTTTCCGACTCTAAATACAGAGGTTTATCATGCTCGAATCGATGCGTAATCACGCGCAAGGCTGGATAGCAAAAGTTATACTCGGCGGAATCGCACTTTCATTTATGTTGTGGGGTGTCGGCGATTATTTCACCGGTGGTGGCGCTGAGCCTGTTGCGACTATCAATGAGAAACCGATTGATGCAAATGAATTCTATGTGGCTTATGAGCGTCAGCTAAATGCTTACCGTTCCATGTTGGGTAACCAGTTCTCCAAAGAGATGGCCGATTCATTGAACCTGAAAGAGACCACACTACAGACTATCATTAATCGTAGAATTATCCTTGATGTGGCGGCTGAAATTGGTTTGGCAGCTCCGGAATCGCTGGTGCTGGATCGGGTGCGGAGCGATCCGTCGTTCCAGTCGGCCGGTAATTTTGATGTGCAGCGTTATCATTTGCTGACCCGTAATATGGGTTTTGGTTCAGCTCAGGATTATGAGAATGATCTGCGTTTGAACATTATGGTGGATGCGTTGCAGAAAGGGATGATTGATTCTTCCTATGTAAGTGAAGCTGAAGTGCGTGATCGTTTTAATCAGTTGTACGAGCAGCGTGTGATTTCTGCCATTGTGGTGGATGCAGGAACCCTGCTCTCCAAGGTGAAGGTGGACGATGCAACCGCGAAAGCCTGGTATGAAGATAATAAGGTGAATTATCAGTCACCATTACGTATCAAGGTGAATATGGTGGAGATTAATCCGCATACTCTGGCTTCTGAAGTGACGGTTAATGAGTCAGAGGTCCGTGCAGCATATGAAAAACGCAAGGCGGAGTTTTCCAAGGAAGAACAGCGTAAGGCCCGCCATATATTGGTACGAGTGAAAGAGAGTGACTCAGCTCTGTTGCGGGAAGCTGCACGTAAGAAGATCGAGGCGGTACAGGGTCGTCTGAATGCCGGTGAGGATTTTTCCAAGGTTGCAGCAGATGCGTCGGATGATACAGCGACTGCCACGAAAGGTGGTGAATTGGGTTGGTTCAAGCAGGGAATGCTGGTGGCTGCATTTGATGAAGCCGTATTTTCAATGGATAAAGGAACAACCAGCGACATCGTGGAAAGTGAATTCGGTTATCACTTGATTACCCTGGATGATATTCGTGTGGCCAGTGAAACGCCATTTGAAGCGGTGAAAGAATCCTTGAAAAATGAGTTGTTGGCTGCTCGTGCCGGTGAAGAGGCGTACAAGCTATCGCAGGATCTGGATGAGGCTCTGGGTATGGAGGATTCATTGAAGGCTGCTGCAGCCGCAGTCGATCTGAAAATGATCAGTTCAAACAGTGTTAGTGTAGATGAAGCGTTGGCTGAACCATTGCTGGTAGAGTCGCAGATCAGTCAGAAGGCTTTTTCAACCCTGCCTGGACAGGCGGTTGAAATTATTGAAACCGATGATGGCCGCTTTATAGCTATTGAAGTAGTTGAACGTGTTGAGCCTGATGTATTGCCTTTTGCCAAGGTGACACGTGCGGTTTATGCGGCTGCTAATCAGGATGCTGCAAACAAGAAAGCACTTGAACTGGCTGATGAAATAAGAAAGAGCAGTGGTAAGTCGCTGGATGAGTTGGCACAGCAGTTCGGGCAGGCGAAATTTATCTCAAAACCTGTGCGTAGCAACGGTGTCGGTGATGATGCGACATGGTTGACCAGTGCAGTGCGTGGGCAAGCGTTCAAGGTGGCTGAAGGCGACTGGGTAGATCAGGCCATGAGTGTACCGCAGGGCTATGCTGTAGTGCGTGTGGAAAAGGTATTGCCTGCAAGTGATGCGGAATATCAGTCCCAGAAAGAGAATATTGCTGCAGAAGCAGTGAAGGCCAAGGGCGCTGTACGTTTTGCCCGTTGGTTATCTTCAGTACGTGAACGTTATCAGATTACGACCAATGAGAAGGCAATGAGCCGCTTCTGATTGCGGAGTGATTTATAAAAAAGCCGCCCGTTCGCTATGATGACGAACGGGCGGCTTTTTTATGCTTTGGAAATATATTTCAGAATAGCCTCAAGCAGATCAGGTTCACCTTCACCTGTGAGTGTTAAAACCCATAGCGGCTTCCCCTTTGGCCATAACGGTTTCAGTTTGACGGCATCTTTGGCGGTAACGGCCACATGCTGTTGGTTCAGCAGTTGATTCACCTCCTGTTCTGTAAACTGGTGGTGATCCGGAAAGCTGCGAGTGGCGGTTAGCTTCAGCCCGTATTTGACCAGGCTGTCAAAAAAACGTGTTGGGCGTGCTATGGATGTGGCGGCATAAACGCTTTCAGGTGCAATCGTGTGCTTATCCATAACATCAATCAGTCCATCGGACTGGCTTATCCAGCGCCATTCGTGTTGATCCGAAAGGGGCAGAGAGTGACTGATTGCATGGAAATCACCGGTTCTAATAACAAGATCGGCCCGATCCAGTGTATCTACTGCTTCACGCAAAGGTCCGGCAGGGATGCGATGAGCATTGCCAACACCTTCGGCAGGTATGAGTACAATATCACACTCCCTTTGCAGATGACGGTATTGGAATCCGTCATCAAGGATGATGATATCGCCCAGCTCTGCAGCCATCTGACTGCCTGTTATACGATCACTGGCAGTAATGACAGGCAGTCCTGAGAGGTCTGCCAGCATACGGGCTTCATCGCCGGCTTCGATGGCTGAAAGCTCAGGATCTACGTGGCGTGGTACGCTGTTGTTACCGCCATCCCCGCGGCAAAGTATGACCGGGTGATAGCCTTTTTTTTGCAGGGCCTCGGCAAGCCATAATACAAACGGCGTTTTACCACTGCCTCCGGCAGTAATATTACCGACAGAAATCAAAGGTAGTGGCGGGGTAATGGGGTTTTTAGCACGCTGCTGCAGGTGTCTGTCACTGATAAAGCTGTAAATCGGTTCCAGCAGGCGTAAGGCAAGCGGTGGCCTTCGGTGTGACCACCAGAGATCCTCGATTCGGCTGTTCAGGCTCATTTGGTAGTTTCTGCTACTGCCGGTAGCCAGGGTGTGATGGCTTCAAGGGTGGCTTCAAGTACACCTGTTTTATCCTGCATGAATAGTGCTGCATGTTTGTGCAATCTCTTGAGCTGTTCAGGGTTTTGCAGCAGCTCTTCTATAGCCTGCTCGAGTTCCTGATTGTTGTTGGTAATGATCGCGGCTTGTTGCTGCTGCATGTCATGCATGATTTCCCTGAAGTTCTGCACATAGGGTCCGGTTACAACGCCGCGGCCGCATACGGCCGCTTCCAGTGGATTGTGGCCACCAATATTTTCCAGGCTCCCTGCAATAATAACTGCATCGGCAATCGTGTATAACTGACCTAAAATACCCATGGCATCCAGGAGTATAAAGTTGCTCTCATGATTATCTTGTTCAGACCAGCGGGATAGATGGTGCCCCTTTTCTTGAACGAGTTCGGCAACCTGCTCAAACCGCTGTGGATGGCGGGGTACGATCACTGTTAACAGGTTTGGGCATGCGGCATGCCATGTCGGCCACATATTCAGTATTGCCCTCTCCTCGCCTTCATGAGTGCTTGCAATCAGCAGGATGGGTCGATTATTGCTTGTATCGAGCTTTAAACGTAGTGATGCTGCATCAACAGTGGGCGGGGAGATGGCATATTTCAGATTGCCAATAACCTGTATGTTCGACCGATCAATGCCCATGGCTTGTAACCGCTCTGCATCCACTGAACTCTGTGCCAGAAACAGGGCTGCAGATTTCAGCCAGTGTTGCCAGAAAAAACGTGTGGCTTTATAGCGAGGAAAAGAGCGGTCGGAGATACGGGTGTTGATGCCTATGACAGGGATCTTTTGCGTTTTACAGGCAGAGAGCATACCCGGCCAGAACTCTGTCTCAGTAAGCAGGAGCAAAGCAGGTTTTAGCCTGCGGGCCAGACGTGCCATCAAGCCCGGAACATCCCAGGGTAGAAATGAGATGGAAATGCTCTCTCCGAGCAGACGGCAAGCGTGAGTGAATCCTGTTGCTGTGACCACGGTGAGGTGAATGTTATACCCTTGATGTTGCAGGCCCTTGATTAACGGGGCTACTGAAGCTACTTCACCGACAGAGCAGGCATGAACCCAGATGCAGCCGGACTTTTCGGCCGGCAGGGAAAGGCTCAGGTGCTGACGCCACTTTAAGGTTTGGGTGGTCGGAGAAGGGGGGCCTGCTTGCATGGGCGTATTGCAGCAGGAACACTGACATTATACCAGTTTCCCTTTATTTACAGGAGAGAAACAGCTTGATTGGTGCGTGGACTTGTCCTGTTTCAGTCGCTAGCCTACAATCTCATACGATTGTGTTTATGGTTTGGAGGGGCGTGTGGATATCGATACAGCCTGGATAGGGAAAAATATTCTTAAAACAGTTCTGACTGATGAGCAGAAGCAGAAACTTGTGGGTGTTATGAAGTCTGTAACTATCCCCAAGGGCGAAGCTATCGTCAAAGAAGGGGAAGATGGCGGCGTATTGTATCTGGTTCGTTCCGGGTCGGTTAACGTATATCAGGACCTTGATGGGCAGGAGCAGCGGATGTCCGGCATGGGGGAGTGCTCCATGATCGGCGAAGTTACTTTTTTAACCGGTGATAAAGCGACTGCGACAGTTATTGCCGCTGAAGACAGTGTGGTTTATGCCATGGATAGAGATGGTTTCTCCCAGCTGATGAAGACCAGCCATGAGCTGGTCTTCGCTCTGTTTACCTATATGTTGCTCTATGGTTCCACGATGATTCGCAAACTCAAGGAAGATCAGGTTAAATTGATGTCATTTATGTCCGGTAGTCATAAGTAAAACACTGTCTGATTTTTTAAGAGGGGCTGTTCTGGATAATCATTCAGAATGGTCCCTTTTTTTGTGATTAATTTATTAGCGGGGTGAACGATATTCTGTTTATTGCTGTGTGTTTCGTATTCGTTCAAAAGAGGGTTTTATTGATATGATTGTAACCGTATTATCCATTTGCGCTATTCTGTTTTTGGCACTGCAGCTTGAAGATAAGGCAAAAATACCATCTCCGGTCGGATTGATCGGACTATCTTTTGCCTTCCACCTCTTATTCGGTGATCTGTTTATGTTAACCGGCGATGCTGAGCACTTTGCTGCTTTGGTGATTTTACTTTTGCCGATTTTACTTATAGGGGATTCTCTCGAGTTAAAGCTTGATGATCTGAAAGAGCATGGCTTAAGCCTGTTTTATCTGGCGGTTGTTGCAGTGTCATTGTCGGTGATCACAGCACTGCTGATCGGTGATACCCTGTTTGCAGAATACCATCTTTCAATGGCGGCTATTATCATGCTGTTTGCCATGGTTCTGGCTACCGATCCGGTATCGGTCGTAAGTATCTTTTCCAAATTTGAGCTGCCGCATCGGCTGAAGATACTTTGTGAAGGTGAGAGCCTGTTTAATGATGCCACGGCTTTGATCGTATTTGTTTTTATCGGTCTCTACGCTCTGGAAGGTGGTGAGATCACCTTTGGCTATGTCACTCAGACCAGTGCTGTGGTTGTGCTGGGCTCAGCATTTTTAGGTGTCGCGATCGGTTACCTTGGTCTGATGGTGATGAAAACTACCGATAATCGTATTGCCGAACTGCTTATTCTCATTTTAACCGGTTACGGTGCTTTTGAACTCTCCGAACATTTTTACGTTATTCTTAATATGTTGGGTGGCCATTCTCATATGCATCTCTCCGGTATTCTGGCCTGTATTTTTGCTACGGTTACCGTTCACCATGTCATGACCCGTGCTCTTGCATACGATGATATGCGTCTGGAGAAGGAAGAGGAGTATCTGCAGCATGAATCTGCAGCAGGGCAGAGTTCACGTAATTTGATTCAACAGGCTATTGATAAAATAAAAGCGACAGTGGAAGAGCGTGAACGGCATATGCGCACCAAAGAGGATGTACAGTTGTTGGCCATAGTGGCTAATACCATGCTGTTTGTCGCAATGGCTGAAATCATTGATATGAGTCTGTTATGGGAATATAAAACAGAGATAGTCGTGATGTTCCTGGCCACGACCCTGATTCGTGCTGTTATGATGGCCAAGTTTGCTTTGATTACCAATCGTACTGACAGGATGGTCAATGTGAATTTCCGCTGGTGGGGTGTACTTACCTTTGCCGGCATCAAGGGTGGATTGTCGATCGTGATGCTGATGATGATTCCCGCATCCTTTGAACATATTGAAATGTTCAAGGCGATTGTGATCGGGGTGATTATGTTATCGACATTCATCTACGCCTTTATTCTGCTGGCCATAATCGGCAAGAATAAAGCTATCTTTGCCCGTGAACTGGAAGAAGAGGGTGAACACCATTGATGAGGCTTGTGTGAGCGTAAGCTTGTTGCACAAACAAAAGAGGCCCTGCATTGCAGGGCCTCTTTTGTTTGTATCCGGTACCCTGCTTGATACCGCAGGGGGCGAAAATCCGGTAGCATCAGGCAGATGGATGCTTATAGGTTCTACGGTAGTGCCTGTATTACAATGTTCATCATTTTACTACGCTCCGAAGCTGTTTGAGTATTTAGTTTTGTGTGACCTTTCTGCCGGATAGCTTCTGTAGGCGATGTTTAACATCCATGGCAATGCCGAGGGCAGCAGGAACCGAGAAGAGTGTAATCACGGTGGAGAAGATCAGCCCCCAGGAGAGAGCAAGCGCCATAGGGGCTACGAAAGGATCAAAGCCGCCCCATCCATAGGCCGTTGGTAAAAGGCCGACTACAGTCGTGATGGCGGTAAGTAGCACGGCACGCAGACGACGCTTTCCGCTTTCGATAATAGCATCCTGCCACGGTACCCCGTTAAGGATCTCACGTTGAATGAATACAGCCAGGACAAGTGAGGAGTTCACAACTACACCTGTGAGCGCAACAAAGCCCATCATAGCCATGAATGAGATTGGAGCACCATGCAGGAAGAAGCCGACAATAATACCGATGATGCCGAAGGGAATGGCCAACATGACCAGAATCGGATAACCGATACGATTAAACTGAACAGCGAGTATGGCAAAAATACCGAGCAGGGCGAAGGTGAAGCTGAATATCAGGCCCCGCACCGATTCCTGTGTTTTCTCTTCTTCTCCACCTAGGTTTACACGCAGTAGTGGCTCATCGTCAGCCAGCCACTCGGACTTGCGTTGCTCAACGATTGCATTGATCTCTTTCGAGGTCATGTTTTTCTGATCTACCTCGGCTGAAACATTAATCACACGCCGGGCATCTTTATGACGTATGCTGCTGGTTCCCTCTTTGTGTGCGATATGGGCGATGCGGTGCAGAGGCACCAGTCCGCCGCGCTGGTTAGGGATCTCCAGTTTCATCAGCGTGTCTATATTGCGCTGTGCGGCCTCCGGATAACGGATGGTGACATCGATCTCTTCTTTCCCGCGTTTGATGGTAGAGACACGCAGGCCATCAAAGGCCGCACGTATGTGGGTGCCTGCTGTGGCCAGATCAATACCGGCATAGGCAGCCAGTTTGCGATCCATGACAATGCGTATTTCAGGGTCACCCGGTTCAAGATCCGATTCGACGGCATAGACACCCTTGATGGTTTCAAGCATGGAGATCAGGCGTTTGGCTACTCGCGTCATGGTCTCTTCATCACCGCCTGTCAGTTCAACCTGAAGGGCGCGTCCGACCGGTGGTCCTGCCTTATCCATGGCAAAACTGATATCCATGTTCGGAAACAGAGGCGGGATCTCTTTCTCCATGATGTCCATGACATCGTAGGCTTTGACATCACGCTCTGTGAACGGGATCAGGATAATGCGTTCGAAGCCGAAGCGATCTCCGATCTGTTTCAGCGACTCGCGCTGATCCGCACTGTTTTCACCGGCGATCATGGTGGTGGTTTCAAGAATAGCAGGGTCGATGCGCTTGCGTACCTCAACGTCCAGTTTGATCAACTGATCGCGCATCTCCTCCAGCGTGGTGCCGGTCTGCATATTCACACGCAGGTAGAAGGTGGTCTCCGCACCGGAAGGGAACAGCTGGAATTTCATGTTGCTGGCCAGAGCAAAGCTTCCCAGCAGGGCTGCCATGGTGATAAGAATAGTGAGGTAGCGCAGCTTGACGGCCTTTTCCAGTAAGAACGTGTAGATACGGGTGATCCAGATAAACAGTACCCGCTCTTTCGGGTGTTTGTTCGGATTGGCGACATCACGAATATGGTTGGGTAGAATGAAAATGGCCTCGAACCAGGAGAAGGCCAGCAGTACAATGACAACAATGGGAATGGAGGCGATAAACTTGCCGATGATACCGTCCATATACATCAGCGGCAGAAAGGCGACGATGGTGGTTAGTACCGTTGCTGTAACAGGGCCTATCAATTCATAAGTGCCTTCAATGGCAGCCTGTTCAGGCGATAAACCACGCTCCATATGGTAGGTGGCATTTTCACCGATAATAATCGCATCGTCGACCATGAGCCCAAGTACCATGATAAAACCGAACATTACCAGCAGATTCAGTGTGATACCTGCGGCATAGAGGACGGCAATGCCAGAGAAGAAGATGATGGGCAGGCCCCATGCCGTCGTTAGCGCTACAGCCGGACGCAGAAACAGCATCAGCAGGGCAAGTACGAGTGCCAGGCCGATCATACCGTTGTTGGTCAGTACGCCCAGGCGCAAGCGGGTAATGGTTGAAAGGTCGTTATAGGTGCTGACATGCACACCTTCGCCATATTTATCCGGGATCGTATCCAGATAGAGGCGAACCTTGTCGACCAGTGTGATGATATCCGCATCACCCTTTTTGCTGACGATCATGGTAATGGCCGGATCACCGCGGGCCGCCACATAACGGTAGGGGCGCTCCAGCGTCTGGGTTACTTCTGCCACATCCTTCAGGAACAGTGCCTGGCCATGCTCATTCGCCCGCAGTACCAGGTTTCCCGCATCTTCAGCTGAGACGAATTCTCCGGTAATGCGGATAATGCTCTGTCCGTCAGGTGATTTCAGGCGGCCACCGGGTGCGTTAACATTCCAGCCTTTGACCAGCGCTATAATATCGTTGATGGAGACACGGCTTAGGCGCATTTTTTCCGGGTTCGGAACGATGCGAATCTCTTCCTTGCGATCACCCTGTACAAACACATTGGCAACACCGTCAATATCGCGCACATCATCTTCAATATGGCTACTGAGCTGTTTGAGTTCCACTGGCTGGAAATCACCGAATATGGAGAAGGTGAGCACAGGAGCCTGCTCCGATTTTACCTCCATAATCATAGGATCGGTAGGCAGATCGACAGGGAGATCTGCGCGGTTGATAGCCTGCTGTATGTCGGAGACGAGTCTGGATCGATCTTCAAAATTCGGATCAACCTCAATGGTGATCTGCATGGTTCCCGAGAAGGCAGTGGAGCGGATGACATTGATACCATCTACGCCTTTCAGCTCCTGCTCAATCGGTGCAACCATCAGTCGTTCGACTTCACGGGGGGCTGCACCCGGATAGACGCCGGAAATGGCAATGACATCGAAATTGATGCTTGGGAATGCTTCACGCTGCATTTGTGTGGCAGCATAGATGCCGCCGAACAGAAGAATAACAGAGATCAGGTTAACCAGTACTCCGCGTTTAACAAAAAAAGCGATCATGTTTTTCATTTTTTATTGCTCCGCGTTGTTATTGCTTAGGCCCAGTTCATCAAGCAGTGTGGCTTGAGCCCAGGAGAGCTGATGAGCTGCCAGTTGCAGGGTTAATGCCTGCAAATCGGCATTAAGTTCTGCGTTACGGAGTTCGCCTTCAAACTGGACCAGTGTGGCTGTATCAGAGCGTCCTTCACGGTAACGTTTCATTTCAGCGTTGAATTTGCGTTTTTCAGCTTGCGCCTGCTTGCGGGCAACAACCAGCGTTGGTTTGCCTGCCTTGATCGCGGTAATAGCAGAGGAGAGATCACTTTTGATCGTTTCAACTGCACTGACACGTTCCGCCAGTACTCGCTGGCGCTGTAGTTCAGCCTTGCGAATGGCTGCATTTGCGCTGTTGCGCACCAATACATCGGAGAGTTCCAGAGAGAGCGCAGCATAATGGTCCCGGATTGTGAATCCACGGGCTGCGGCTGTTGCGCCATTGCTATCCAGCGCACGTGTGCCCAGCTCTGCGACCACATCAAGTTGCACATTATCAGTATCACGACTGATAGCTAACTGGGCTTCGGATGCTTCCAGTTGTGCTGCCAAGAGCTGTAGTTCGGGGCGATTGGATTCGGCAAGTGCAAGTGCTGACTCAAGCGTAGGGGATTGGATATCATCTGACTGATGTTGCTCGACTGTAAGCTCTGCATCAGCACTCTTTAGCATCAAACGGTTCAAGTTGTTCTGGCTCGACAGACGACGGGAAAGTGCCCTCTGCAGGTCTGTTTTTCGAGCTGCAAACAGTGCTTCTGCCTGTAAACGGTCAGCCTTTTCAATCAGTCCGAAACGTTCGCGCGTACGTTGATATGCCAACAGTTTTTCTGCGCGTTTTGCAGCTTGTTCGGCAATGCCGATATTGATCTCATCTGATGCCAGTTGGTAGTAGGCATTGACCGTCTGCAGGGTGAGTTGCTGGATCACAAGCTGGCGTTGCCACTCTGCCGATTTGATGCCGGCATCAGCTGCCAGCAATGCGTTGTGATAGTCCGGTCGCTCAGCCCCTTTAAGCAGGGGGTGACGATAACTGAGATTAATCTGGTTGCGATATGCAGGGTTGAAGCGGGAAAGTTGAGCCGCCAGTGGAGAATTGAATGCCTGACTGGTGCGATTGTAAGCAAAGTTAGCGCTGACCGTACCACCATTCTCCAGTGGCTTGGCTATAGCGCCGCTGAGTGATCCGATCCGTGTTTCAGCAGCCTGAAAGTCACTGGAAACAGGCGCTTTCTCTTCACTGGCCTTGATGCTTGCCGAGATGTTCGTGTCGAGCATGCCATGGATACGCTGGTTTTCGGTATGAGCGATCGCTGTATCGATACGACTGATCTGGATGTCAGGATGGTTGGATAATACGCTTGCCATGATCTGTTTCAGGCTCATGGTATCTGCAGCGATAGCCGGATGGATAGCAGCCATCGAGATGGTCGCCACAATAATCATACTGTTCACTATCTTTCTCATAGGGCTTCCTTCTTTGTCAGGGCGGCAGAAGCTGATTTTAATCGAGTCTGTAGATCCAATCTGGTATAACAGCAGTTCTTGGCGCACACGTTACAAGCAATGAGAATGAATGATTGGTGAAAACATTTACAATGTCAACTATTGATATGGTCAATTATAACAGGTAGTTTCCATGCTCATGAAGAATGGCCCAACATACCAACCTGGCGAAGGTCTAGGTGCAATGATGCCTCTTATAGGGTGCATGACCAGCCAGATACGCCACCATGTGAGTCGAATCTGTAAAGATGCTGGATATAATATTACGCCTGAGGAGGCGGATACACTTATGATTATCCGTCATTTTGACGGATTACCTCAGTCGAAACTGGCCAGTATCCTCGGCAAGGACAAGGCGGCAGTGACTCGCTTGATGAATGTACTGGTGAATTGTGGCCTGGTTGGCCGGGTACAGGATCAGAAAGATCGTCGCATTATCCGGGCTCAGATTACAGCGGAAGGTGAATCGGCTTTTGTGCAAATTTGGCCGGAGTTAAAGGATCTTAGTGATCAGGCCTTAAGTGGCATTCCTGTTCAGGATCTTGCATGTATGCGTGATGTGTTTTCAGTGATTAATGCCAATCTTAAAGCAATATCCGAAAAAAATGCGACCCTGTGAAGGGCCGCATTCTTTTCGAGGTTCAAGATCCGGGGATCAGGCGCGCTCCATGTATTCGCCGCTTTCAGTATTGACCTTCACACGTGTGCCGGATTCCAGGTACGGTGGCACCATGATTGAAGCACCGGTTTCCAGTTTTCCGGGTTTGTAAGAGCTGGTTGCAGTCTGTCCCTTGATGGCGGCATCACACTCTACGACCTCCAGGATGACGGCTTGAGGTAGCTGCACATTGAGTGGGCGTTCTTCATGGAATTCAACGGTAACCATGGCTTCAGGAAGCAGGTAGGGCAGTGCATTTTCCATCATGTCGGCACTGAGCGTGATCTGGTCGTAAGTTTCCGTATCCATAAAGTGATAGTCATCGCCATCGGCATACAGGTACTGCATTTCACGCTGGGAGAGAATAACGCGCTCAATGCGTTCGGTGGAGTTGAAGCGTTTATTGGTTTTATTGCCGGTTTCGATGTTGCGCATCTCAACCTGCATACAGGCTACCCCTTTACCCGGTGTTACGTGCTGGGTTTTCATCACGCGCCACAGAGCATTATTGTATTCAAGAATATTGCCTACGCGAATTGCTGTAACATTGATCTGCATGGTGTCCCTCTCAACTGCTGCCTAGTTTCAAACAGTGTAACCCTATACAAGGATGCTCATCATATCCTTCAAGGAGCGCGAACATAGCTATTTCGTGCTTTTCGAGCAAGAATCAGCCGTGATGTTCGGTTTTTTCAGGAGTTTTAATGCCTTATCTCTCTACTGTTTTCCTGCCGGGATGCCAAAATGTCTGATGGATATACCCTTCAGGGGGCGATGGATGATTTTATCAAACAACTGCCGCAGCAGGATGCTTCAAATGTCATAAGCAGTGAGGCCGCTGAGCAATGCCTGGAGCTGCTGGCTCAGTATTTGATTCATTACTCTGATCTCTTTCAGGATACCGCATTGGCAGATGAAGGAAATTATGCTGATTGGGAAGAGAACCTTGAATCTCATATGGTTGATCTTCTGGAAGGGGATGTGGAGCCAACGGGCGATCTGGGGCGCTTGCCTCTTGAGGTGCTCGATCCTGAACATCTGCGGGATTTCCTTGGCTGGTTTATGGTACGGGAGACCAGCGACAGTATGCTGATTCAAAGTTATGCAGAGGTATTGCAGCAATGGATAGAGTTTATTCATAAACAGAACTGGTGGAAGCAGTCGCAGTATGTCGGATTTGTCGAGCTTCTGCTTGAGGTAAGGCCTGAGGCAGAGCGTGTGGCCAGACTGTCACGTGTGCTGTTTCATTTTGTTCGATCCGGTGGCGGTATTGCTCCTCGCTTGAGAGGGAAACGTTTTTCCCGTTTTGTTGAGGGACACGGGCGTGTGAACGCTGTTTCTGATGGGGCAGTTTTCTTTGATTTTGATTCTCAGGATGAAATTATCGGCCCCGTACAGCTGCCCGGAGTCATTCTTGATATGATTGAAGCAGGTGATGTTTTTGATGTGGAGATGGGTATGCGTGGTGGCACCTGGGTCATGGTGGATATCGGGCCTGTATATCCAGCCTGTGTTTACGTTGAAGCTGAGGAGTATCAGGGACTGGAAAAGTTGTCCTGATCGTGTTCCGGTGCTTCACATGCTTCCTGAATCCCTTATGTGAAATATATTCCCTTTCTCCTGCAAATGAAGCGGCTATAGTTCAGCTTCAGCGATGACGGAGGATGGCATGTTTCATGGTACGATGACCGCTCTGGTCACACCATTTTCGAATGGCAATATTGATGAAGAGGCATTTCGTGCTCATCTGGAACGCCAGATAGCCGCAGGTGTGAATGGTGTTGTGCCTGCAGGTACGACAGGTGAGGCAGCAACCCTCTCATTCGGTGAACACAAACAGGTGATCCGCATTGCAGTGGAGCAGGCAGCAGGACGAGTGCCGGTGATAGCCGGAACCGGCAGCAATAATACAGCTGAGTCCATTGAATTAACTGCTGCAGCCAAGTCGCTTGGGGCTGATGGCGCACTGTTGATTTCACCCTATTATAACAAACCGACCCAGGAAGGTATCTACCAGCATTACAAAGCTGTTGCTGATGCCGTACATCTGCCACAGGTGATCTATAATGTGCCGGGAAGAACCAACTCGAATATCCTTCCTGAAACGGTAGGCCGCCTGTCTCATGTATCCAATATTGTTGCTATCAAAGATGCGACTGCCGATATGGAGCAATTGACACATACGCTGGATGCCTGTGCTGATCGTATGGAGTTTTATTCCGGTGATGATGCGACGGTCTTGCCATTTATGGTGATGGGTGGTCATGGTGTGATCTCTGTGGTATCCAATGTGGCTCCGAAAACCATGACCGCACTGACTACGGCGATGACCAGGGGTGATGTTACTGCAGCCCGAAAAGCCCAGTTTGCCATGCGGGAGCTGAATCAGGTGATGTTTGTGCAGTCCAACCCGATTCCGGTAAAAGCAGCTTGTGCTGCGCTTGGCTGGATGAGCAAAGAGCTCCGTCTGCCACTGCTGCCCATGCAGGGTGAGGATTTGGCTCGACTACGGGATGCCATGTCTGGTTTTGATTCCGAACTTTCATCAGGCTTTGAACGCCTGGAGTTGACTGATAACTGATATGCTTCCTTCATCATTGCGCCTGATGTTCAGCTTCAGGCGACTGGTGCACTCATTAGCCTACTTTGGAGCCACACTGGTTGCCATCGCGGTGTTTGTTCTCGTGCTGATGATGGCCGAATCGGCAGTGTATGCCCTGACCGGACAGGCTGTTTCAGTGTGGGCCATGGTTATTGCGGCAATCTCCGCCGCATTTGGCTTTGCGCCATTGGTGCAAACCATGCAGCAGGCACTTGATCGTCTGTTCTTTCGCCATCAACTGGATACCCTGGCCGCTATCCGTCAACTGGGGGCGGGTGATCTGGCTCAATTGCCGGTCGAGGATGTAGAAAAAGCACTGTTGGAACGCATATGCCGGGTGAGTTATCGTGCATACGCGGTGCTGGATGAACGCAATGTCCCTGATGGGGAGTGGTATTCGTTTCCAGCCGATGTGCCCGAGATTCCACTGACGGATCATGCTCAGAACCATGAAGCGTATGAACAGTGTCTGAAGTTGCCCGGTGGTGCCGGTGAATCCTACCTCTGGCTTGGGCCAAGGCTGGATGGTTCGCCAATGGATAGTGAAGAGCGGGAAAGTCTGGAAAGCCTGTCCAGATTCTCTGCCATGAGTCTGGAGCATGCGCGCTTGACTCATCAGCAATCACAAGCTGCCCGGCTGGATTCACTCTCTCGAGTGACCAAGCAACTGCATTCACATGATCTGAAAAACCGCCTGCACGATCTCTCCTTCTTGGCTCATCATCTGGGTTCAGGAAAACTCGATGAAGAGGACATACAACGTATGCTTGTCGCTATTCGTAAAGTGGCAGGACGTATGCAGACGCTGATGCAGCGCGTATCGGATCCCAACGCAGCTGTGGATCCTGTGCTGGTACCTCTGGATCTGGTTCAGCTGCTTAAATCCAGTGTCAAAGAGAGACTGTGGCCGGAATCCCTTGTTGTATCGGAATCTTATGAATCACTTCCAGCTGTGGCTGGTGATGATAGCCTGTTACAGGGTGTGTTCGAGAACCTTTACGATAATGCGGTACAGGCTATGCAGAGGCAGGGCGAGTTGCGGCTTGAGGCCGCTGTAGTCGTGGATGAGAAAGGGCAGGAGATGGCAGAAGTACGTGTGCATGATCAGGGCTATGGTATTTCAGCAGATTTTATCCGTAACCGACTGTTCAGGCTGTTTTCCAGCAGTAAAAGTAACGGGCTGGGTGTAGGTCTTTATTTGAGCCGCAGGATCGTGCAGGCCCACGGTGGAACGATTGCGGCAGAAAGCAAGGGGGAGGGGAAAGGTTCCACCTTCATTGTGCGCTTGCCATTATGGCAGAATCAGCAGGGAATCAAGGAGCATGAATTATGAAGCAGACTGTGCTGGTTGTTGATGACAATGACATTAACCGACTGAATCTGAAATTGCTGTTAAAAGAGAAGTATCAGGTACTTGAAGCCGGAGACCTCGATGGCGCGGATGCGATGTTATCAGGTCACCGCATTGATCTGGTTGTGCTTGACCTGGCTTTGCCGCCTGAGCCGGACAATCCGGAAATCGGGTTGAGGTATCTGGCTCAATTGCGTCAGGAGAGTCCTGATACACCTGTTGTGGTGATTACCGGTCATGATGAACGCGCTATAGCTTCGCGGGCACAAAAGCTAGGGGCGCAGGACTTCTTTGGGAAACCGTTTGATCCGGATGAGGTGAAATCCACGATCGACCGTAGCATGGAAGCGCGCTGGAAGATGCTGCGGGAGCTGGACATGCAGCGGGCACTGGAAACGCGGGTTAATCAGGAGCTGCTGGGTGAGTCCGAGGTGATGGGGCAGTTAAAGGCCATGGTTGAACAGGTGGCGGGTGCGCCATCTACGGTATTGATACGCGGGGAGACCGGCAGTGGAAAGGAGTTGGTTGCCCGCAACCTGCATGCTGCCAGCAGTCGTGCATCGCAACCGTTTATTGCAATTAACTGTGCCGCGATGAGTGCTGAACTTCTGGAATCGGAGCTGTTCGGTTATGAAAAGGGGGCGTTTGCAGGTGCGACAGGGCGCAAGCTTGGATGGTTTGAACGTGCCAGTGGAGGTACGTTGTTTCTGGATGAGGTGGCGGGTCTTCCTTTGGCGGTGCAGGGGAAGCTGCTTCGTGTGCTTGAGTCAGGAGAATTTTCACGCTTAGGTGGTGATGCGATCCTGACTTCAGATGTCCGTCTGATCTGTTCTACCCGTGAGGATCTGGAAGCTAAGGTTGCCGACGGTTCATTTCGTGATGACCTTTATTACCGGATTCATGTTGTGGAGATTGTGGTTTCCCCGCTCAGGGAGCATCTTGAAGATTTACCTGTGCTGGCTGAGGCAATCCTGATCAGAAAGGCTGCACTTTGCGGGAAACATATGAAGCCATTTTCGGAAGAGTTGCTTGAGCAGCTTTCAAGATACAGCTGGCCGGGTAATGTGCGAGAACTGGAGAATGTCATTGAACGGGCAGTGGTGTTGGCCTCAGGCACTATAGTAGAGTCGATTCCGTCACTGGCCGGCCCCCAGCTGGTCTCAGATGATATGGATCCACTTGAACTTTGGCTGCAACAACTGCCGGATACGGGTATACGCGCTGAAAAGGCGGTGGCTCATTTTGAGCGGCAGTTGGTGGAAACTGCCTTGAAGCGCAATCATCACATCAAGGCCAGAGCCGGGCGCTGGCTTGGTTTCGGTGATCGTGCCAAGGACAAGATGCGTTATCTGTGTGATAAATATGGTATTGAAACTCAGGAGAACCAGTGAAACATCTAAGCCATCTGTTGTTGTTTGCACTGCTTTCTTTGGGTGGGTCAGGCGCGGCTGCGGCGTTCGAGTTTGATAAGGATTATCTCTATTACCGTGATGCAAATGTGCCACCATTCCAGAAATCCCGCGAGTTCTTTGATATGCCAAATCGTATCGGTTTTTTTGAAGTGACGATGGTCTCCGACACCGTGGGCCCGCTGACTTTCCGTATCGTCCGAGTCAGGGATGAGGTAGAAAAAACATTAATTCAACGGCGTAGTTACAGCGTTGGTAGCCATGAGTTTCAAACGCATTTCGACAATACATCCGGCAGTGACGACCTGATCGTTGAGATTGCCAATTCCAATCCTGCAGCTGTAGCCAAAGTTTCCGTATTTGTGGTGGAACTTCCCAAACATTAGGTTAATCTGTAGTCATGAAATGGCTTGTTGGTATAAGTTTGTTGCTGGTTCTCACCTGTGGTGTTTCTTCATCGTATGCCTCTGCTGCTGGCTCGCCATCTGAATCGGTTCGTCTGCATCTGAAATGGAAACATCAGTTCCAGTTTGCAGGTTATTATATTGCCCTGGAAAAGGGTTATTATACCGCAGAAGGGTTGAATGTAAGTCTGATTGAAGGTGGCACGGAGCATGATCCAGTAGATGGATTGCTGGCAGGTGATGCAGAGTATGCTATTGCTGATGTTGGTGTGCTGCTTGACCGGGCTGAAGGCAAGCCGGTTGTGGTTCTGGCCAATATTTTTCAGCATAGCTCACAGATATTGATGGTTCGTTCAGATCCGGGGCGAGTTGATACAGCGCCGCTGGATTTGCATTATAAACGTATTATGTTGCAGAACGGCCACCTTACGATAGAGGTGCTGGCAGTACTGAAAAAGCTTGGTTTAAGCGAATCCGATTTTATTCGGCTTCCCAGTAGTTACAATGTTCAGGATCTGGCGAATGGAAATGCCGATGCCTTTTCGGCATATAGCACGAATGAACCCTACTTGATGCGGAAGCAGGGGATTCCATTCACTGTCATGTCTCCACATGATTATGGTATAGATGTTTATGGCGATACGCTGATTACAACGGATATGGAGCTACTTGAGCATCCGGATCGGGCGGCAGCATTTCGCAGGGCCAGTATTAAAGGGTGGCAATATGCTTTGGAACATATCGATGAAACCGTAGCGCTGATTCAACAAAAATATAACAGTCAGGAAAAATCCACTGGCCACCTGCGCTTCGAGGCATTGGGGATTCGGGACCTGGTCTTTCACAAGATTATACCTATTGGCCAATCCGATCTTAAGCGCTGGCAGTATATTCACGACCAGTTTAATGAGCTGGATTTTGATGTGGAGAGTGTTGACTGGGACAGCTTTATTTACCACGTTGAGCCGGATATTGTAAAAGCACTCTGGTATTATCGCTACTGGTTGGCATTAGCTCTACTTGCAATACTGGTGGTATTGCTTTATTTTTATGCAGTGCAGTTGCGCACGGGTATTCGAAAGCGAACAGCTGCGCTGGAGCAAGTGAGTTCAGAGTATAAGGATATACTCGATCATATGCAGGATACCTATTACCGCGCTGATTTGAAGGGCAATATTGTTTGGGTGTCTCTGGCTTGTGAGCGACAACTGGGATTGACGCGCAGCCAGTTGATCGGAACCCCTTTGCGCAGCCTTTATTGTCAATTGGATGATCATAACGTGTTCCTTAAAGCGCTGAAGGAGGCTGGCGGGCATTTGCAGCATTTTGAAATGTGCTTGAAACACACCGATGGCAGCGCTGTCTGGGTGGAGGTGAACGCACAACACTGTTTCGGAAAAAATGGCGAATTACTAGGTGTCGAGGGCAATGTTCGCAATATCACAGAACGCAAGCTGGCTGAGCGGGAGAGTAAAGAGTTGACCGGGCAGCTGCAGCAGGCGCAGAAAATGGAGAGTATCGGTGTTCTGGCCGGTGGTATTGCGCATGATTTCAATAATCTTCTCGTGGGTATGATGGGCAATGCCGAACTTGCTCTGCTTGATGCCCCTGAAAAGGGGGAGATGCGATACTATCTCCAGCAGATCTTTAAGGCATCACGACGAGGCGCTGATCTGGTGCGGCAGATGTTGGCATATTCCGGGCAGGGACGATTGGCTATGGGCCAGCAGAATCTTAATGTATTGATTAAGGATGTATCGGATCTTCTGGCTACAGTGATCGGCAAAAATGCTCATCTAGAGCAACAGTTGATGCCTGAACTTCCCTATATTTATGGTGATAAAAACCAGATGACACAGTTGATTATGAATCTGATGACCAATGCATCAGAGGCATTAAACGGCAAGCCCGGTGATATCCTGTTGCGCACTGGCGTTTGCAGGCTTGAGAAAAAAGACTTTTCCGGCATGTATCTGAGCAGTGAGCAAAAAGCCGGTGATTATGTGTTTGTCGAGGTCAAAGATAACGGGTGCGGTATGGATGGGCCGACGCAGGCGCGTATCTTTGATCCATTCTTCACCACGAAAGAAACAGGTAGCGGTCTCGGACTGGCAGCCTTGCTTGGTATTGTACGCAGTCATAGTGGGACACTTTCTCTGCAGAGTGAGCCGACCAAGGGTTCCAGTTTTACGGTTTATCTGCCTGCAATGTCAGCCAGGCTCGTTGTTGAGGAGGCGGAGAGTACCGGGGTGTTTGTTCCTCTGGCTATGTTACGTGGTACGGTACTCGTGGTTGATGATGAAGCATCCGTTCGCAATGTGGCCAAACGGTTGTTGGAGCATGAAGGTATGCAGGTCATTACAGCCAGTGATGGTGATGAGGCACTGGCGTTATTTCGCACGCATGTGCATGAGATCGCATTTGTACTGTTGGATTTGACCATGCCTGAAATGGATGGTGAGCAGGTATTTCATCTCATGCACGGCATTCAACCGGATATACCTGTATTGCTCAGTAGCGGATTCCCTGCCAGAGAAGAGATTGAACGTTTGCAGCATTTCGGACTGGCTGGTTTTGTACGTAAACCATATACAAGAAAGGCCCTGCTGGAAGAGGTGGCTCGTATAAGCACCAGTGAGGCACACATTACATGAACCCATGGAACTCACTCTTCTAACCTGCATCCAGAAAAGTGGAGCTTATCAAACTCTGATACTGTTATGTTATAAGAAAGGCTTGGAATTCGAGCTCCACGGCCCTATAGATGAACAGGTGAGCAGTTCATCGAGTATAGCCAGGAGATAGATATGGATTTGAATCGCGTGACGCAAAAGGTCGGAGAAGCCATAGCGGCAGCTCAACAGCTGGCGGTCCGTCTATCGCATCAGGAGGTGGATGGTGAGCACCTTCTGGCGGAACTGCTTGCCCAGGAGCATGGGCTGGCTCAGCGTTTTATCGAACAGACAGCGGTTTCTGTGAAGCTGTTTCAGGAAAAGGTGCAGGAATCCCTGTCGGCCAGACCGAGGGTGAGCGTAAGCTCTGCGGAAGCCGACAAGGTCTATATCACCCCGCGACTGCAGAAACTTTTTATAGCTGCAGAGGATGAAGCTGGAAAGTTACAGGATGAGTATGTCTCTGTTGAACATCTGTTGCTGGCCTTCATAGCGGAGGGCGAATCCAGTGATGCCGGCAAGTTATTCAGCAAGCAGGGCATTACCCGTGAAAAATTTCTTGCAGCTCTTGAGAAGGTGCGAGGGAATCAGCGGGTAACCAGTGATTCACCTGAATCACAGTATGAGGCGCTGAGGAAATACGGTACTGATCTGGTCGAGATGGCCAAGAGCGGGAAGCTTGATCCGGTGATAGGTCGCGATACAGAGATCCGTTCGCTTATCCGCATTCTTTCGCGTAAAACCAAGAATAATCCTGTGCTTATCGGTGAGCCCGGTGTTGGTAAAACGGCGATTGCCGAAGGCTTGGCTCAGCGCATAGTTTCCGGTGATGTGCCGGAAGGATTGAAAGAGCGAACACTGTTTGCGCTGGATATGACATCCTTGATGGCCGGTGCCAAATATCGGGGCGAATTTGAAGAGCGATTGAAGGCGGTTCTGAAAGAGATCAAGGCATCTGAAGGGCGCACTCTGCTGTTTATTGATGAGCTGCATACGATAGTGGGGGCTGGCAAAACCGAAGGCAGCAGTGATGCCGGCAATATGCTGAAACCGATGCTGGCTCGTGGTGAGTTGCACTGTATAGGTGCGACTACACTGGATGAATATCGCCGGTATATTGAAAAGGATGCAGCACTGGAGCGCAGGTTCCAGCCTGTGCAGGTGGATGCGCCGGATGTGGAGGATACAATATCTATCCTGCGTGGCTTGCGTGAGCGTTTTGAATTGCATCACGGGGTACGTATCTCCGATGCTTCTCTTGTGGCTGCTGCAACCCTGTCCGACCGTTATATATCAGATCGCTTTCTGCCGGATAAGGCTATCGATCTGGTGGATGAGGCATGCGCCTCGATTCGTACGGAGATGGATTCCATGCCTGCGGAGCTGGATGAAGTTACGCGCAAAACCATGCGACTGGAAATCGAAGAGACTGCGTTGAAAAAAGAGAAGGACCTTGCCAGTCAGGAGCGCTTGAAAGCCCTGCGCAGGGAGCTGGCTGACCTTACAACGGAGCGCGATGTGATGCGTGCCCAGTGGGATGCTGAAAAAGGTGCTATTGGTCGGGTGCAGGGCTTGCGGGAAGAGCTTGAGCAAACCCGGCTGCAAATCGAGGCGGCAGAACGCAATTATGAACTGGAGAGAGTTGCATCGCTACGTTACGGGAAGCTGCCGGAACTTGAGAAGCAGTTGGCTGAGCTTGAGTTAACGGCAGGTAAACAGAAGAGCATGCTTAGTGAAGAGGTGAGTGAGGAAGAGATTGCCGAGGTCGTCGCTCGCTGGACCGGTATCCCTGTGACGCGCCTGATGGAAGGAGAACGGGATAAACTACTTAAACTGGAATCGGTATTGCATGAGCGGGTGATTGGACAGCAGGAGGCGGTGAAAGCGGTCTCGGATGCTGTGCTGCGTGCTCGTGCCGGTATTCGGGATCGCAGCCGTCCGATCGGTTCTTTCCTTTTCCTGGGTCCGACAGGTGTCGGAAAAACCGAGCTTGCCCGTACCCTTGCCCGCAGTCTGTTTGATAGTGAACAGAATATGGTGCGCATCGATATGTCCGAATATATGGAGAAACATACAGTTTCCCGTCTGGTTGGAGCACCTCCCGGATATGTAGGCTTTGAAGAGGGCGGTCAGCTTACCGAAGCGGTACGCCGGAAGCCTTACAGTGTGTTGTTGCTTGATGAAGTGGAGAAGGCGCATCCGGATGTGTTCAATATCCTGCTGCAGCTGCTTGATGACGGTCGCCTGACCGATAGCCATGGCCGTACGGTCAGTTTCAGTAACACCATTGTGATTATGACCAGTAATATAGGCTCAGAGTACCTGCTCGACGGGATTAACGAGCTTGGCGTGATCAATGAGGGCGCACGTCAGCAGGTGATGCTGGCCCTGCGAAATCATTTTCGGCCGGAGTTTTTGAATAGAGTGGATGATACCGTACTATTCAAACCATTGAGTCAGTCGGACTTCATTGAGGTTGTGGAGCTGTTTCTGGCAGAGTTGCGCCAGCGTTTGGCCGAACAGCAGGTGGGGCTGATTCTCACTGAAGCAGCAAAACAGTGGTTGGCTGTTTCCGGTTATGATCCGGTTTATGGAGCCAGGCCGTTAAAACGTTTTATTCAGCATCATCTGGAAACGCCTGTGGCACGTATGTTGATCGCTGGTGAGGTGTTGCCTGAAGGGTCTATTCTGGTGGATGTGGAAGATGATCAACTGCTGTTGAGAAGCGAGTAGTAAGCAGGCTGGGGGAAACCAGTTCCCCCATAGGTGCACTCTTTTCCACTACCTCTGAGTTTGTCCCTGCTTAGGGTTGACACTATGAGGCGTCTTACGTAGCAAGTCGTTTCCGAATTCGAGAGGAGGATTTTATTATGAAAAAGGTACTGATGATCGCAGCAGCAGCAGCATTCGCAATGGGCGGCCTGGCAGTTTCTGCTGACGCTTCAGCTCTGGGTAAATGTAAAGCTTGTCACAAGCTGGACTCTGCTAAAAAGAAAGTTGGCCCGGGCCTGAAAGGCATCGCTGGCTCTAAACAGGGTTCTCATGAAGGCTTTAAGTATGCTTCATACCTGAAGTCTCAGCACGCAGCTGGCGCAGTATGGGATGACGCTTCTCTGGAAGCATGGCTGTGCGACTCCAAGAAAGTTGCAAAAGCTGCAGGTGGCAAGACTAAAATGCCTAAGCAGAAAATATGTGGCGACAAAGCAAAAGCTGCAATTGCTGAGCTGAAAGCACTGTAATTAGCTTCATCTGATTGGTTTTATATGACTGATTGAGAAAGGCGGCCCTATGG